>JACCED010143299.1_pt1 | contig 54510 bp, 54 predicted proteins | sample 7455021 | NCBI WGS metagenome assembly JACCED01 (sample SAMN15323456, study PRJNA562643) | freshwater metagenome | isolation source: river surface water | place: USA:Blue River Watershed | collected 2017-08-19
CATTCAGATTCTATTTCAGCTGCAAAGAATTCACCATCTATTTTCTCAGGTTTAGTATCGAATAAATAATTTCTAATCTCATCAACTCTTTTTTTATCAGATGGACGATTAAGATGCCATGAACGGAAGAATGATTTAGCAAGAGTTTTACATGTAATAACATAACTGTTCATTTTTTCATCTTTACTAGAAAATATGCACCTAAACTCTTTTTTATTATCAATTATTTCAATCGATTTCTCCATGTTTTTAATGTTTTTATAATAGTTTAATAATTAAATCAATTTTTATCATTAAAATTTTAAGGAAAAAATAAAAATAAATAAAATTATAGATTATTATCATTAATCCATTCTTTAATTTGGTCTTCCTCTAGTTTATCCATAAATTTTTTATTAAGATATACATGACAGTGTGCTTTTTTAAAATATTCAGTATTGGTATTTAATAAACATGTTGTAAATAAATTGGTAATCTCAATATTGTTAATATTTTTTGATAATAATTCGTTAATGAAAGAACCTACTTGTTCTACAAAAGTATCTGGTATGTCTTTTTGATTGATAAAACACATATTTTCTTCAAAATTATCTAAATTATTTAATAATTTGTCAAGATTTTCAGTATCAATTTCTTTAAATCCTTTACCTACTATATAAAAATCAAATGATAAATTATTATTATTTAGTGGTTTAATTAATTTAACAGAATTGAATAATAAACTATATAAATATAAACAATTTATTAAAAATCCAGATGAATTATTATTTTGGTTAATATCATATGATAATCGATATTTTACAATACAATTAGTATTAGAACTAGATATTCCAGCTATCATAGTTAATGTAGCCAATTCTAATTTTTGGGTTAATAATGTATTTTGATTATTAAATACTGATGTAGTATCTGCAATAATAATATCAAGTAGTTTATTATTATTTAATTCTATAATATTAGAATGATACCATTTTTGTATAGAACCAATTAAAATATCTCCTGTTTGATTAATACTATAATGAATATTTTTTAGGTCTTTTTTATGTAAAATTGTTGCATTAGTTGTAGTATTTTTAAATTGTTGTCTATATTTAGTTTTATTAACTATGTTATTTTTATTAAAACCAATCCCCACCCAATCGATTCTTTGTTGTTCATCATATTGTTGTAAAATATTATTGTAAATATTAAACATTTCTGATGCATAAAGCCCTTGTCCAGATAATTCATTTAACAGTAATATGGATGTATTATGTTGTTTTATTGGAAAAATCCCAGACCAAATATTATAAATTTCTAAAATTTCACAAAACACATTGTCAACTTTGTATTTCAGATGCAAATTTTTATTAATATATTCTGGAACACTAAAAATAAAGCCATTCTCAACATTTTGAATAATGGTTGTAATTTTCCGCATATCTATTTTTTTTTTATTTTCAGAGGATTCAACCATTTTATCCATAATATCATATTTAACTTTGAATGCAATATTTAATAATTCATGTGAATTTTGAAAAACATCATATTTATATATATATGTATTATTTGGGTCATAATTAATATTGATTGTTTTATTTTTTTTCAAAATTAAATTATATTTTATAGCTTTTTTATAATTAAAAATCTGATTGATAATGTTTTTATTAAATTTATCAATAAAAATCAAATAGGATTTATTGTATGGTATTTTATGTTTTTCAAAATAGTCAACCGCTTCTGTTAATATATCAAAATACAGATTATTGATAAAAGTTTTATCAATTGTAAAATGACCATTTTTGATTGATATATATTTTAACATAGTATAATTATTTAATTGAATTAAATTTCTATATGAATTATGCAATGTATTTATGATAGTATCAAAAGTGCTATTTTTTTGTTTAACATTATCTATATATTTAAATATATCAATCTCAATATTATTTAATATTTCTAATGGTTTAAATGGTGTATTAAAATCTTTATCTACTGGATAAAGATTAAAATTATTATCAAATAAGTGAGCATTTTTATGATTAATAGACGAATAATAATTTAGAAATTGACAAGTGTTATAATTATATTTTAATATGTTTTTATTATTTAATAACTTATTAATAATATCAACAACATTATCTGTCATTTTAGCTTTATTAAATTTTTTACATTTTAATAAAAATAAAGATTCACGTTTATTAATTTTCTGATTATTAATGATTAATTCCACATCATCGAATAAATATGTTAATAATTTTATTATCCATTCCATTGATTTATTGATATAGGTTAAATGATATATTATATATAAATTACCTTCATTTTCAAGAAGCTTTAAAGATTTTAAAATAACAAATAATAAATATGGTATTTTGGTTAAACCTATAAGACTCATATATAAAAATGATGTAAATTCGTTTAATTTTATGCAAATATTATTATATTTTTTAATATAATTATTTTCATCTTCTTTTTTATACAATGAATTAGAAAGAACATTATTAACATTATATGATATATTTTTAATAAAACTTGTATAATCTTCCTCTTTCATGTCTTCATTTTCAATAGGTAAATAATCAATTAATAAATCATAATTAATAAATTGTTGTATGATAAAAGTATTGGTAACTATTAACATATCTTTATGTAATGAATTATTAATATCATCCAGAATAATTGAGATATAATAAAATCTTCTAAATGGGGTAAGCTCTTTTGTTTTTGATATTTCAACTAAATTTTTTAAAACATTATTTGATGATGCAATATCTTTCATAAACATTTCTAAACAAATGGATTTATTTTTATCGCGTGTTAGTTTTGCTTTTTCATAATGATTGATAACTGATTCAAAAAATGAAGAATAATAAACACTAGTAGAATAATTAATATTTGGGTTAATATTATTAATATATTTATGAATAGCTAAAACACTATAATCTTTTTTTGACATAATAATATGTATTTAAATAAAATATAGATATTTTTAATCAAAAATATTATACATTCTTTATAAAAAGATAAAAAATAAGGTATTATAAACTTTCTGGTAGCATTGTTCCATATACTCTAACATTAGATTCCTTCATTTTTAAATGATAGTCTTCATATACTCTTTCTTTTAATATAGCTTTATATAAACTGATTTCTCTATTTTCTGTTATTGGACTAAAATTCTCATTATATTGGTTTGAAACATATTGTTTATTATGCGGTAATATATGAACATGAAATGTATATGTTCTACCGCCAACTAAATTATTAACAAACATATTATTAAAATGAGGGAATTTATCGAGTCCTTCCGGATTTAAATACATTGTATCATCTTGTGAAAGTGCATCATATATCCTTTTTAAATCTTTTCCATTCATATCATATATAGTAGTGCCTCGATTACCATTTAAATTTAATGCAATATCCCTCATTTCTGTTTTTTCATATTCTTTAGTATTATAAACCCATACTAGATACTTAAATGATATTGATGTTCCCTTTGTTCGAGGAATAATAATTTTTTTTACAACTAGAACAAATTCAATAACTTGAGTTGTTGGGTTAGTAATGGTTAATCTTTTAAAAAATTTATTACTATTTAATGCATCACCCGAACAAATACCAAGCAAACATGAGACATTATCATCCCTAATATTTTGAAGTTCATCTGACTGATTACTATCGTCTTTAGCAGCTTCAAATATATTATAAACTATATAAGGATAAAATGTAGAGCATTTTTTTGTTTGTCCTGAAATATCTAATGTATATTCATCTAAAAAAGTGTATCTAGGGATTTGTTGTTTTAATAATGGAAAATTAAAAAGAGAACTCTTAAAAAAATTTTTATCATTATCCAATGCACCTGGTATAATTAATGTTGGTCCACTTGTTATTTTAAATATTGGACCATTGTAATAAACCCCCCGTTGTTCTCTTTCAAAACATTTGAACATTTTAACAGATTGGTCATCCGATACAAAACTTTGATTTAATTCTACAGGGTCTATATCTAAAGAAACTTCAACTTCTAGATAGTAATAAGACCATTCTTTTTCATCTCGTAGATTATTTCTTGGGTTGTTTTGTTGTCTTTGGTTGTTTTGTTGTCTTTGGTTGTTTTGTTGTCTATTAGGTTTTCTATAATAAATTTCATATTTACCAGGTGGTTTGAATATAGATTTTATTATAACAGTATTATTAAATAAATTATTTTCTTCTGGTCTTAGTTCTTGATATTGATAGGGTGATGGATAACGTAATGGTGAAATTTTTCGTGAATATTTAGACAGTCCTGGTTTTGTTAACATATCTTCTTCATATTCATCTAAATCTGATAATCTTGGAATATCAATTCCTTTACTAGTTGATTTCGATGTATGAAGTAATAAATTATCTCGAACACTATATGGTCTTTTTAATCTTTTCCAAAAATCTGGTTCAGGAATCTGACAAGTATAAATTAATTCATCTAAATCCATACTTCTATGATAAAGATGTGGAAATTTATATAAATCATCTAATTTTGAAACTCTGACATGAAAAATATCTCCATTTCTAAAATATTGATAAAACTGAGAATATCTTTGTCCTTCAGAATTAATTATACCAAACATTCTAGGTAAATCTTTTTCTATTATTTCTTGCGTAGTTAATAAAACAGGTAAATGTCTTGCTTCTAATTCACGAATACTATAAATCATTGGTTCAAAAGAAATTTCAGCTATTCTAGATGTATTTTTGTTATTATTTCTATTAGAACCAGGTTTAGATTGTTCAGCATGTTTAGTTGTTTTTAAAAAATGATGAATTACATAATTAATATTTAATTGAGGATTATTAAATAAATTATTATAAGAATCATAAAATGCTTGAACTTTTTCTCTATAAGCTGCAATAAATTCTTCTATTAAAGCTTCAACATCACCGGAAGAAAATTCATGTTCAAACAAAGGTATCATAAATTTATATAATAAATACGTCATACTATAAGTTGGGAGTTTAGGTCCCTTAGCACCCATTAAATCAGATGGTTTTATAGTGGAAGGTGTCATTGTTAATAAATCAACAACACTACGTAATTTTTCCTTATCTTCTTTTACAAATGCATTAAATAATCCAATCAACATTTTTTCATTTTCTCTAAAAGCTTGATAACTTTCACGATAGTATTTCATAAAATCTTTATTTTTTGTATATTGTGGCATATCATCCGGATTTGGATAAGCTACAATTACTACATCTCCAACTCCTGGAACATTTGGAAGTTCTCTAGTAATTACAAATTCATCATCAATTGAATCACATGAAGACGCATCATAAGATTTTTTATTATATTTAGCATTTAATTTATTAACTAATTCATATACGTAAAAACAATCTTGTGACAATATTAATGGGATACTGCTATCTTCAGGTTTGTCTATATCAAAAAAATAAACTGGTAATCTAAATTGCTGTTTTTCCATTAAGTCTTGATACAATCTATTTCTGTCAAACGGATTTACCGATTGAGGGTGATCATCAGACGTTGAACTATATTCTTTTTCATATATTGTAACAAATGTATTAGTAGAAACACTTATGTGAGGATGTTTTTCAATTAACAGTCCAGGTTGACCTTTGATACCAATATATAATTCCTCTGATAATTGTTCTAGGGTTTTATGTGTTTTTTTATGGGTTTTACGTTGTTTTTTTGGGGTTATCCATCCATTATTATTATTATTATTATTATGATTGTTATTGTTACGAGATGACTTAAGTGTATTATCCGATGATATGACCCTTTTTTGTCTATAAAATGAAAGTGCATTAGTATCTATCAAAAATTGTAAATATGCTGTTACTAATTCTACAGCATTAACATAATAATAAAAACGATATCTCCCTGAATTATTTTCTGGTGTAGCTTTGTCTCTAAAACCTACAAAATGAGGTTTTTTTGATACAATTTCGAATGGTATCTCTCTCTTCGGGTTTCTGTTTTTCAATGTTCTAAATGATGACCGATTAGTACGAGGTAATGATGGAGACACATTAAATTGTTGTGAAGCCATATTTATTATTTAACTATCTTTATAATTATATAATATTTTTTAATCAACTATTTATAATATCATATTATATATAAGATTAAAATGTCTCTATGTAGAGATGATAGTAATATTTTTAGGTATGATTTTTTAAAAAAATTAAATAACCAAAGTAAAAAAAGAAGTCATAAAACTGTAAGTTCTTTTAAATCTAAAAAATATACTTCTAGTAAACATCATAAAGACAGTAACCAACATAATTTAGATTTATTATGGTTAAAAAAATATATATATTACAAGGCCACTGAAATTGTTAATCATAATTATCATCAATTTATTAATTTACATCAGCTTTTTCATAGTATTAGATTAGATGATTTCAATATCATTAACCCATTACAAATTAAATATCATATTCCAGTTAGATGGATGGTTTATAATCTAGAATCAGAATTAAAAAAATATCCAAATCGGTATTTACCATATGAAAATCGTGTAATGATTATCAATTCTTTAACAGAAAATAGAACATCCATATACACATCTTTTAATTTGAAATATAGTTTTAATAATATCATGGGATTAGAAAATATAGAGGGTAACATAATATTTAATTGTAAATTTAAAGATGCAATAAGAGATAATTCACAATATATTAACAATGTTATATATACAATGATTAGAATAATTGGATTTTATGTAAAATATTTACTTGCAAAACATAAATTTTCATATAAATTACCTAATCTGGTGATTTATTTTACCGATATTAATAAATGTCTTAATAACGATGGTAGTGTTTTAGGGTTTAATGCCATTAATTCAGCTTTTTATTATGGAAATAATGAAGAACATGAATTAGTAATCTATCGTCAACAAGAATTATTTAAGATATTAATTCACGAATTACAACATTTTTATAGATTTGATTTAACTAATTTTGAAGAAAAAGAAACAGCATATGGTATTAATGATTTGGTTGAAAAAGCATATAATGTAAAGAGAACAGATGATAAATTTATTAATCCAAATGAGGCATATGCCGAAATGAACGCAACAGTTATTAATACAATTTTATCAACTAGTTCATTTTCAAAAGAAAATCTGATAAATAATTTTTATCTAGAAATGTTTTTTTCATTATATCAAATTAGTAAATTATTTAATTATCAAAAAATAGAAAATAGTTTAAATATTTATCAAAATAAAGAACAAAAAAAAGATGACAAAATATTTCTGCAAAAAACCTACATTTTTGAATATCATTACTTAAAAGCTAAAATACTATTACAATTTAATAATATTCAAAATTTTATAAATAACTCTAAATATTATTCAGATAGTCAAAATGACAACAACAACAATTTAATTAATTTAATATTCCCTAAACCATATAATGATAACTCTTATGAGAATGATAACCCTAATGACAACCAAAATAATAGATATAATATCAATAAAGAATTTGGAGAAAAATTTATGGTAAATAAAGATGAAAATGGATTTGATAAAGCTTTGAATATTTTAATAGATGAACATGTAAAAGATGTAAATTTAAGAATGACAAAATTAGAGATACCATTATTTAATTCAAAAAATAAAATAAAATTTTTACCTAAATATAAAACATTTTAATACAAAAAAAATTGAATTTTTATTTATATTAAAAATCAATTACATTACTAATTTTCTTATAATTTTAGTTTAAGTTCATTCTATATATTAATATATATCAAATGGCGAAACAAGATATTCCAGTTCAACAAAATGCTTTAACTAATTATTTAAACAATGAAATTAAAAAATCTTATTCACTACTTTATGATATTGAGGAAAAACTAAATAAAGATAAACCTCAAAAGGTTTCTTATGCAAAACCACAAAAAGAAAAAGAAATTAAAAAAGATGAGAAGAAAGTAGAAAAAAAGGGTGAGAAGAAAGATGATAAAAAATCTAAAAATAAAAAACCAGAAGTTAAGGATAAGAAAACAGAAATAACTGAACGTTTACAAGAATTAAAAAAATTAAAAGAAGCTAAGGAACAAAAGGAAGCTTCTTCGGGAGTAAAATCATTAGATGAGCTTATTATTGAAAAAGCAAATGTTGGTGACTTTTATAATGAACGTGAAGAACTTTCCGATTCAGAAAAAGATTTCTATAAAAATGTCATTCAAAATCTAAATAACTTTCTAGAACAAGAAGATGATGAAGCGGTTACTAATTTAATTGCTTATTATCAAACTCTTGTAAAACAACTAAATGCTGAAACTGAATCATTTGAAAATGTTTTAAAAGAAAAGCAAAAAGTCATGCGTGAAAACGAAGAACTACTAAAAAAATATAAAACTGACTATCTAGAAAAGAAGGAACGAATTTATGAAGCTAAAGAAGCGGTATCTAGTAGTGCTGCAGTTTCTTTACCTCAATTAAAAGAGCAATATGATACTCTTAATCGGAATATACCTTTAATCCGAAATGAATTTAATAAAGCTAAAGAAGCTGATATTGCTCATCGTAAAAAGATTGATAAATATTTAAAAGATATTGAAACCATTACAATTGTATTTATTAATAAGCAAACATCAGAATCACTTTCATCAACAAATCAAGACAAAATGAAAGAACTATTAGATGAAAGTGCAAATGATATACCTCCTAAATTAGAAACTTTTGAAGAAGAAGATTGGGACTAATATGCTTTTTCAAAAAAAGGATTGGCAAAAACGAAATTATAAAATTAATAACTGGTTTATTTCCCATTCTAGATGTTTAACTGTGCTTTTTCAAAAAAAGCATTAGCAAAAACAAAAATTATAAAATTAATAACTGGTTTATTTCCCATTCTAGATGTTTAACTTTGTTTAACAAATCATGTGTAACTAGAATTGTTAAGTTTAGTTATATTTCTAGCTATATAAATACTTAAAAAATCTTAAAATCTCTTAGCTAAATCTTACATGAACAATGGATGTAAATCTAGCTATTCATTTTTCAACTTTTTTATTTCCCGTTCCTTTCCGATGTGGTTGTTATATCGACATCAGAAACTAAAAAAAATACCAAAATTTTGAATCCCTTATAAAGGACATTTTAGGTTTTTATCTATTTAACATAAAATTTAGCTATTTGAGAATCTAGTTTGCTCATTTGAACTTTTATTTTTTTCTTTCCTGATTCATTCTTACAGTTGTCAATCGCATTTTCATATAATATACGTTTGGCTTCAAGTTTTTTAACTTCTTTTAATTCTGGCAAAATAGTTTCACGCTTTTTTTCTAGACGATATTTCTCTCTTGTAAAATTGGTATAATCATGAATCGCTTCTGGATTATGTTCAGATAAAGGAAACTCTCTAAAGGTGTTTAATTCCTTCGAACATTTTTTAGTAAGACATGTATTTTTATCCATTACATTAGGAACTAATTTTAATTTTGTATAACAATCATTTTCAACTTTCATTCTTCGTTCATCGCTTAATTTATGGATTTTCATACTATCTAATTTATCTAAACATTTTTCAGTTATTTCAATATCTTTATCTAAAAATTCTTTACATTTATCATCCGCACATACTAATAACTTCTTATGACTTTCTAAAAATTGAGGCGATGAATCTATCTTCTTTAATACTTTACAAGAACCATTTTTTCCACTTTTTACACTTTTCATACTCTTCCCCATTTTCTTCACAATCTTTCCAGTCTTTTTCATACTCTTTCCAATTTTCTTCATACTCTTTACTATTTTCTTCATACTTTTTATATTTTTTTTTGAGACAGTCATTTTTTTATCATTTAATTAGAAAAAAAGAAATTCATTTTATAAAATATATAATAAAAACATCGAACTTTATTTCTCATATGTTATAAAATAAAAAATAATAAAATAATGTTTAAAAAAACAACATTAAAAAAGTCCATATTAAAAAATAGATACAAAAAAAAACTAATTAAAAGTAAAAAAAATAAGACAATTAGATATATATATCGTAAAAAACATGGTGGAGCTATAGTTGAGAAAAAAATTTTTAATTTATGGAATGGAATTAATAGAATAATAATAAATGCATATATAGATTACCAAATTTTTTTAAAAAAAGGATGGAAAGAAGATGAATGTAATTTTCAAATGGATGATTTCGAAAAGATTACTGGTATTGATAAAAAAGAAATTGATTTTGATGAATTAATGAGAAATCCAAGTTCATCATTTACTGTTAAGATTCTTGATGAATTAAATAAAAAAAAATCAACATTTAAACCATCTTCAACTAGACCAGAATTATTACCAATCCATATATTAATGGATAAATGTCAATCTAATCAAGATGGTAATACAGAACCATCAAATAATAATTCTACATCATCAAATAGTTTAGAATCACCTAATAAAAAAAGATTAAAATTACCCGGGGGATGTGTTGTTACAAGTAATAAAGAAGGAGATAAACTTAGATGTCATACTATACAAAATTTTGATTTTTTAAAAGAAAAATTTTCATTTGAAATAGATAACATCGAAGGTAGCTATAATCTTGATAGAATTATATATCCAGGTATGACATCAACCACCCAATCAGTTATGATAGGGGGGAATGAAAAATATCTTAGAAAACTATATGAATTATCTATATTATGTGAACAAGAAAACGCTGATTTTTATACAAGACATAAACAACTATCTACATATAGTCCTAGAGCACCAATATGTCAAAAATATACAAAAGATAAAATTGAAAAATATTTAAAATTTGGATCATTTTTTTGTTTTGTAGATGAAAATAATAAGCAATTGATAATAAGTTTTCCATCTTATGGAGAACCATATGCAGGATATTTGATTGATTATCATGAAGATACCGATTTAATTTCTTTTAAATTACCTGGTGCCGAAAATATTAAAGTTCATAGGGGATATAAATCATTATTAGAAAAACATATTGATAACTTAGATGCATATATCACTTCGATATTGGAAGGTAATTCTATAGAATTAATATTATTTACAGGACATAGTTTAGGAGCAGCAGTAATACAATTAGCATTATTTTCTCTACTTGCTAGTAAAAAAAATACTGCACTTCAGCGTCATATGAGCAACATTAAGTTATTTACGACTGGTTCCCCTAGAGTAGGTAATTTATCATGGACAGAATGGTGGAAAACACAAGCTCTTGAAAAATTTATTTTTTGTAATATTGATGACCCATATTGTATTTCACCTGGAACACGAACTTTTTCTAACTATGGTAAAGAGCAAAAAATACAAACAGAATATGAAAGCAATGCTCAGGATGATTTTTATCAAATTTCACCAATATTATTTGATAAATCAGGAATTATAACAGATGAAGCAAAAGTAAAAAAATTTTATAACACTCATTTTGATTATTTAAAATGTGTGGATGAAGATGTAAGGTCGTCATATGACATGAAACTTCTGGCAGTTCATGGATTATCAAAATATGTCGAAAGTTTATCCAACTTTATATAATTTTTTATTGGAAAACACTAAATTTATCTAACTATTATAATAAATAAAAATGATTAAAGATTGGTTATTGATTCATTCAAATAGTCTCATCAAATATACTATTTTTGTTATATTAGGTATCTCTTTAGTTTATTTAATTGTAGCTAGCATCTTTGTTAGAGATTTAACATATCCACAAGAACGTCCATATTTATTCACAATTGAAACTCTCCTTTTTAGTTTCGGTATTGGTTCCCTTTATTTCTTAATGGCATATGGAAGAGGTAAATTATCATGGAGAAGTCTGATTGAATTTACAATTATTGCCGCGAAATTTGGTATTATGCATATATTATTACAATTCTCAGGATTCTATACATATGCTTTTTCTAAAATTAAAAAATAAAATAATAAATTGAAGTTTAGGTTTTTTGGTGTGTTTTTGCCAATGCATTTTAGGATTCCGCATAATTATATGCTTCATTATTATTATAGAGTTTCCAAATATTCAAAGGGTCTTTACGACCAATACGCTGAGCACGACCAATAATTTGATGAAGTAAATCAGCACCTTGACGATGAAGAATTATAATATCACTCGAATTTTGCAGATTTAAACCAGCACCAAAAAACCGAGAATTAATCAACAAAGCATCAATCTCACTCTCTCCAGGACGAAGTTCTTCACCACGGTATTCACGTAGAGTCTTATTAATCGACGCAGATGAACCTTTAATACGAGAATAACGAACTTTATGTTTATCCAAAATACCAAGCATTTTATCATTAAATGAACCTTCGTGTTCAGAGAAAATCAAGATTTTACGTTTATCTTTGGCAAAGAACTTCATCTTATATTCCAAAATCTTATCCAAATTACTATACTTATCAAGTGTCTGAGATTCAGCAGTGATTTTAGCTAATGTTGATTCAGCCGTTTCAACCTCAGGAACCTTCTTTACTTCTTCTTCCTTATCATTCTTAATTAACATAATGTTTTCAAGAGTCAAAGATTCACGACATTTAGGACATAAATTCTTCCCAGAAATCGCCAAAGCTAGACAAGCAAAACAAAAGACATTTTGACAACATCCAGTCACAGCCGGATTTGTAATATCATCAAAGCAAATATCACAACAATCAATATTTTTAATACGTTCCTCAATCGATTTGATTTTATGATTCGTCTCCTGAATTTTCTTTTGAGTCCGTTCCAGAGCCTCTTGTTTAACCTTCGGGCTAGAATAATCTTTCGATTGTTTTTCCAGCAATTCGGTCTTTAATTCTTTTACTTTTTCATGTAAACGTTGAGTTACAACATTAATAATATTGTCCTCAGAACCCTTTTCACAAGTTAAACGATTAATCGCACCAGAAGTATCACCAGCATTTAACATCATTAAAACATCATTCGAAACAATACCATTCAAAACCTGGATTTGAACATTGTCCCGGCTAATCACCAAGTATTCATTCGGTTCAGGTAATTTAAATGAAATCTCGATGAACTTATTATCATTCTTCAAGAAATAATGCTTACGAAGAGGGTCATATGCAACACTCTTAAACGTTTCACGAATAAATCCATTGCATTTAATAGTATCTTCACGAACAGTAGTCTCATATGTTTGAGGCACATTTGTTCCATAAGAATTACCATAATGTGCTGGATACTGTTTTACTACTTTTTTCATTATACCATCCGGATTAATCAAAGACTCGTAAGAACTTGTGACAAACCAGTAAAATAATGCATTGATTTTTAAATTATTAGGAATATTAATCGAATCTGCTTCGTCAAAAATTAAACGATTGACATAATAGTTATCTTTAATCATATAAAAAGCCAGTTCATTATATAAAGTCGAAGATACCAGGATAATATTGTAATTATTCAGTTTCTGAAAATTCAATGACCCATATGGTTTAACAATCTCAATCGTATCTGCATGTTTATTCAGATAAGATTCTAAATATCGATAATATTTGGTATCACGAGGTTGTTTTTGTTTATGGAAAAATAACTCATTCGTATATTTTGGTTTAAACTTATGACTACGTAAATCCTCTAAAAGACCATCAATAACATTGTCTTGAATATCTTCATCACAAACAAGCATTTCATCTAATTTATAATCAATTAAAGCATTACGTAAAGTTTGAAAGGTATTAATAGTATAGCATGACAGTTTAGTAAACTTTTTGATATAATCCTCCCATTGTTTAAAAACACCATGAGGGACAGCAATTATATTAGTATTAATCTTTTTAGAAGATTCATAAAAACTATAGGTTGTGTTGACACCATTAAACAGGTCACTTAAGGTTACAAAATTAGATTGGTTATTTAATACAGGACTACTAGCAATAGTCCCAAGAACCTCATATGATTTACCAGCACCAACATGGTCGCAAATAACACCAAATTTAGCAATTAATTGTTTATTTTCTTCAATAGTTAAAGGAATCATATTCTCCAACTGTCGAGCACGATGAATTAAGGCTTTTTGATGTTCTTTTAATGAAATTATGATTTTATCTGGTTGTTCAATTCTAGGTGATTGTTCATCGATATTATGAGTAAATTTAAAATTGGACATTTTCAATATCTATTAATTTAACTAAATGTAATAAGATTTATATTTTTTATTTTTGATTTCAATTTTTACACACTTTTTTAGGAAAAAAGTGTTACCAAAAAACACTTTTTTAGGAAAAAAGCGTTACCAAAAAACACTTTTTTAGGAAAAAAGCGTTACCAAAAAACAGAACTAAGCTTAACAAAGTTTGTGTAACTAGAAGTGTTAAATTAGTTCATATTCTAGATGCATAAATACATTTTTTTTACAGCACGGTATTGGTAGGAAATTGGTCGCGAAGACAGAAGAGATTGCTCTTCAACATGGATTTCAAAAATGGCTATTATTTCAGGTGTTGGTGTTCACGAGTATTATCGTAAAATAGGACATTTACAAATTTTTTTCTCAATTGAATAATAAATAAATTTTTTATATATTCACATTATCATGATTAAATCAAAAAAATCATCTAAGTCATCTAAAAAATCTAAAACATTAAAACAAACAAAAGGATGTGCTCAAACAATTGTAAATATACCTCATGTTAAATGCTTAAAAAAAAATAAGTGTCTTAATAATTCAAAAAAAATAAATAAATTAAATCAAAAATACGATAATTTTTTAGTCAAGAAATGTGGTAATCTAGAAGTACAAACTACTGAATGTATACAAAAAAATAGAAATGGTAATTTCTTATTTGATAAGATTATTGAACTAGAAGATAAAGAAAGTATTTGCCGAAATAAATGTAAAAAACATCAAGATATTACTTTTGATTGTATAGATATAGGTGAAAAAGAATGTCGTAACAAGTATAAAGATTTAATAAACAAAAACAAAATGAAATTATTACCATTCAAAAAATGTGAAGGTGGTTATATATTCTAATTATCATGATGACCAATAGCATACATCATAAACCAATTTTTATTTTTTTGTATAAATAAATTTTTAGGAAAAAAGCGTTACCAAAAAACACTTTTTTAGGAAAAAAGCGTTACCAAAAAAAACACTTTTTTAGGAAAAAAGCGTTACCAAAAAACTTCAATTATATATATTAATTATTGTTTTATTTACACTTTTGTTAAAAGTGTTAGCAAAACTAAATGTTAATGAATAATTATTATTTTATTTCCTATTCTAGATGATGAACTATGTTTAACAAAGTATGTGTAACTAGAATTGTTAAGTTTAGTTCATATTCTAGATACTTAAATATCTTAAAATCTCTTAGCTAATGTCTTACATGAGCTTTCGAAACCAAAAGTCGACGGATTATGTAACTTAGCTAATCTTTTTTAGTTACCGAACCTTCCATGGGGGTAGTAAGGGTTGATAGGATGATGCGAAAAAACATTAAGAATAGTAGAATGGTATAATTAGGGATTTTGAAGAATGTATCACAAATGACCAAAAACTCAGGACTGGAAAAATAAAAACACCAAAAATGAATTGTAAAAATCCTAAAATGATTTAGCAAGTTCTTTGACAATTAATTCAAAACGTTCCTTGTCTTTCTCTTTCATTTTAGCATCATTTTTCATATGGATGTAACAATAATCTATAATATCCTTCCATTCTATCTTTCGTGGTTTTACAACAGAACGATTGAAAGAATAATAACTAGCTATCTTCAAAGCATAAAAAGAATCAATACCATGTTTTTGACATTGTGAATAATAACGGTCTTCAAGACAATCCATATTTATTATTTTTTCTAAATATTCAAAAAAAAAATCAATTTTTTAATCATTAAAAAAGATAAAAAAGATAAAAAAAAATTATCACAACAACCTGACACATCTTTTATCTACATACCATTCAAAAACATACCATTCAAAGACATAGGCACAAACTGAAGCGACAGCCGTTCAAATGCACTATTCGGAAGTTGAGAATCACGACAAACGTATACAACACCTTTATCAGTAATATCTAAAACCAGCTTCTTCATACCATTTGTTACCGAAAAGATACGACGATATGTAGAACCAACGACCAGACCAAACGAATTAAAGAATGCATTGAAACCAAGTGTGACCACAAAATGAGGAGTCTTGTTGAGTTCAAATTCGGTATGTCCCATATTAATGGTTTTGATGCCACGTGTCCCATACATGAAGGTTAGACGAATCCCCACAATCATGTCCTTGGAACTCCAGATGCTTTTCTTCACGTAAACCTCGATGTCACAGTCATGGAGGTTGGTGTAGTGGTTGAAAAGAAAGTATGCAACCTGCCCAATGTCAATGAATTGGTGAGTGATGAAGAAGAACAAAAGGTTGAGCAAACTCATAGTGATGTCCAGTTCGAAATAATACCTTAATATCAGTATAACAAAAACAATTTTACATCAAAATACTATCTAAATTATGCTAAAAAAAATAGTAAGGAATTGCATTTACTGTGATGTCCAGTGTTGGACAAACCAGTCCTCTGGAGTGTTCCAGACCCCACGAATTCGTTCGAAGTTCGTCTGCATCTCCGCGAAGTCCGCCATGTTTTTGACGATTTGTTCATGAGACCGACGAATCGGTGCATACACAGGACCACCTTCCACGTTGTGGGGGTGCGGTATAATCTCCCGGTCAGGGTGCGACCAGTAGATGTTGTTGAGATGGTCCATGAAATTCTGCAGATGAATCTGCCAAGCCTTCAGAAGAGAGGGATTGTTCTCAGTCTCCAAACGAGAGACAACTTCACTCATGATGATGCTGTTTTGTATATTAAATTCATATAACCACAATGTTTTTCAATTTTTATAATATAATCATTCCCAAAAAGCTAAAAAAAATAGACGATTTAAGCAAGACGTTCAGCACACACCACGATGAAATCCAAAATAGAATCCATGGGGAGTGTTCTGATACAATTGGTCAGAAACTCCTCCAATGGAAGAGTTTTTTCTCGCTCCATCCAAAGTTGAACAAACCACATAGTCGGATAGGTCTTTGATTTAACCCAAAGAACAAAGTCATTGACCTCTTCCCATGACAAAACCCAATTGGTCATATGAATTTTCCATGCAATAACAACGAGTTTTTCCATGAGGAGGGGCAACGCCTCGAACAGTTCATAGCGCTCGTAAACATCCATTTCTCTCACAATACAATGAACAGAAGGGGGGTCAGGAGTAAAATCAACTTCGACCAGTTCTTCATCATCTTCCTTGTGGAAATGATACGCCATGTTTCAGGTGGGTAAAGATTTTTATTATTTTATTTGGATAATTCTTTTCAATTTTTATAAGGTATTAACTCAAAACAACAACACTTTTAACACAAAAAACTAAATAAAATAATTATATTTATGTATCTAGAAACTTAACAAAGTTTGTGTAACTAGAATTGTTAAGCTTCTAGATACATAAATATCTTAAAATCTCTTAGCTAGAGTCTGACATAAAACTTTCGAATCAAAAATCGACAGAATATGTAAGCTTAGCTAATCTTTTTTAGTTCCCGCACCTTGTCGGGAAGGGAAGGGTAGCAAAGGGAAATAAAAAAATTATTAGTAGATGATGAATCGTATCTTTAGGATTTTTGAGGAATGTATCACAATCGACTTAAAAATCAGCTTCAAATAAAAAAAAAGTTGACAGACAAATTACGATTTACGCCTCGTAAGTGACCGGAGTTATGGTGTGACCGACAATGAAAACCATACGGTATCCGGGAACCAAGAGGTAGATAGTCACATACTTTTGCTCCCCACGCGGGAGAGCAGGCCAGACGCCATCAAGGTAGCCATCCTCCACAGGACGACGATAGCTTGTCGGGTGGTAGGTCACCTTATCACCTTCTTTAACTTCCACAAAGTGCGTGGAGTGAAGTTCGCCGTCAGCGTTTCGCATACGCAATGTGCCATCCTGAGGGACTCGAAACGTGTCAAAGGGCAGTGAAAACAAGTTGCCATCAGCGGTCTCAAAAACCGCTTCCCATGTAGAATCAGATGTCTCAGTATCCATGATTGTAAAATAATATTAATATTATATATCATTATTTTCAATTTTAGATATAGATATATACTCAAAAAACCTACAAAAAAATAATCTAAACAGTATGAAAAAATCTTCCATTTACGGATATGAAACTGAACTGAGACCAAATTCACCTCCAGTCTTCTTTTCAACATTAATATTTATCTGATAATCAGTTTGTTCTCGCATAGCTTGAAGATGTGATACTAGAATAACGAAATCAAATTCGGTCCGTAGGTAATCCATAATCATACTAACATTGTTCATATTTTCATAATCAAAATTACTCCAACCTTCATCAATAGCTAGAAAATTAGCTTTAGGTAAATTAGAGATTTTAATTAACCCGATTCTCAAAAACAAACTACCAACGAATTTTTCAAATCCTGAAGCATTGCTGAGAGGTAATTGACCATGCGGACGAGTTATATAAACATTTAGTTCCTTTTCAGTTATCTTAAAATTAAGCGTAAAATTAACTAAACTAGTCAACATACGGTTAATAGTATTTTCTAGTTGCGGAACAATCTTATCAATAATGATAAACGGTACAGCTTTAATACATTCTTGGTAAGTCGTTAAAACATCTAGTTCTAGTATCATGTCTTCTATCTTTTTCTTTTTATCTCTAACGGTTTTCATTTCCGTTTCCACAACACAGATTGACCCTTTAATACTTCCTCTATTCTCTTCAAGTTCTTGTAAATGTTCTTCTGATTCAATTAAATTCTGCATAACCTTATTCAGTTCACCATGTGTTTTAGAGTAAATTTCAATGTTGTCAAAGGCCAAATTCAGTTCACACAATTCTGCTTCTTTTTTCTGTAGTTTTTGATAATCGATAAAAGAACTCACATCGAATTCTGAGTTTTCTAACTTCTTTTTCTTTTTCTTCAAAATATCAATCTGCTCTTGAATTTTCTCATTGGCTATTTTACGTTCCATGTTTTTATTATATGCAGTCAAATCCTGCATTTTTTTATTAAGAATATCAATTGTTGATTGAATCTTCTGTGATTCTAAAAGTAAATTATCAATTTCATCTTTGGAACCAGGTTGATATCTACTATCTAGAACACCATGAATTGTTTCTTCTAGGTCATCATAAAATTGGTTTAATTTTAGTTTACCATTCCGAGGATATTTTTCCAATTGTTTTTCAACAACCAAATGACAAATATCACCCACCATCTTCTTCTCTTCCCAATCACATTCTTTCAGTTTCTTAATTTCCGATTTAATTTTGAATAAATCTTCCTGGGCGGCTGAGCTCTGGTCCACCATTACCTCCATTTTTTCATTAGGCGGCTCAACTAGCGTTTTAATGGGATAAAGGTCACGAGTGAGTCTATCGAGTTTTTCTTCAACGGTGCGCAGTTTTTGTTTACGTTCGGCTTCTTTTTCCTTCCATTCCGATAGATTAGCATTCGAAAAGATTTCCGCCGCAGCCTCCAAGTCAAATTCTTCTTTTAAGGTTTCGATTTCTAATGCGAGTTTGTCCCGATATCCTTGAAGACCTCCACGTTTAGCTAATTCACGATATTGTTCAGGAACTTGATTAATAGCACTAGAAAGACGAATCATTAAACCACTCTCTTGTTGCCGTAAAGTTGTTAATCCTTCTTTTTCCGTTTCTAGTTCTTCTTCGAGGATTCTGAGTTTCTCTTGAAGATTTAAATGGTCATCTAGGAGTCCCTTTAATACATCTTCGGTAACTTCATTACCCATGTGTTTTAGAATGGCTTTTTTGTCCCTGGAAGTTTCTAGGGATAATTCCTTAAGACGTTCAAAAATGTCGATACGCAATAGTTTTTCAAATTCCTTTCTTTTTTCTGCGCTAGTTGCGTCGGCGAACTGAGTATTATTATTTTGAAGGGAAATAGTAGTCATCACCATGTCATCAAAGGTCCCAAAGTAAGATTCTACAACTCGACGAGTTTCGGCAGGTGTTTTACCAGTTAATTTAGTGCTAACAAGCTTTCCTGTTTCTGGACTTTTAGTATAATAACAGAAATCTAAGGATACACTCATCACATCTCCAGTCTTTTTAGTGCCTTTTTTGGTAATAACGAATAATTTATCATTCATTTCAATCTCTAATTTACTTTTGAATGATTTTTCACCTAGACGTATAACTTCCTTACCAGCACCTTTTCTAGATGTCTTATCAAACAAAGTGTATAAAATCACATCTAGAATAGAAGACTTACCGGAATGATTAGGTGCAACTAGTCCCACAATCCCTTTCGCCTTTTCGAAACTGATTTTATTATCAGCTCCATAGCAAAAAAGATTTGAAAACTCAAGTAGTTTAATCTTCCAGGTGCTTCCTAGAATTGTCTCAGCAATTAGAATCTGTTGATTATTTTCTAGATTCATCTTTTTTACTTTATCAATCATTTCAACAGAAACCTTTTTAGAAAGCAAGTATTTTTCGATTTCATCGTTCTGAAATTGGGGATTAGATACATTAAAAGACAAAGACCTAAGCATTTTTTCATCTTTTTTAGATTCATTGCCTTCTTCATCATCCCCTTCATCATCTCCTTCATCACCCTCTTCAGCCCCCTCGTTATCACCTTCTTGTTTTACGGTCTTTTTTTCATTTTCATCATTTCCACCGCTTCTAATATTAGTTTGAATTAATTCTACAATGGTTCTTTTATCTTTAAATTCCTCTAAAATCTTCTTTTGTTCTTCACGAGTTGTTTTATCATCAATTTCTAGACGTAAATAACACTTCGGAGGTATAACAGTGTCTTTGTGTTTTATTAATTTACCATTTTTGATTTTTAAAGTAATATAACCAAAATCATTTTTCACCTCTCGATGTTCCACTTTATCATTCTTTAAATCCCAAATAAGGAATCCATGATTTTTCTGACTTTCACCATGGTTTTGTTGGATTAAAGAACCAGCATAAGCCATCTTGTTTGGAATCATAAATTGGTGTTTATGGATATCACCCAAAAGGGAGTAATCATAACCTTCAAAGCTCTTTTTATTAATACCTCGTTCACCTTCCATGATAGTTCCGGTGTCAGTAATAGCACCATCAACACGACCATGGAATAAACCTACTTTGTAATCAATACCTTCTAGGTTTAGACTAGCAATGTCTTCAGCTTTAGTAAAATTGTAATCAAAAACACTAGTTAAACCAAAAATGATATTATTAAACCGATAAAACCCAGATTCACGAAGATAATAACATTGAGATTTAGTAATTACTTTTTCAACAATTGGTGTTAAAGAATCCAATCGATTATTATTATTAAGATTAGCATCATGATTACCAGCAATTAAAATTAATGGCATGATTTTTGACAGTTTTTGGAAAAAATCAGCAGTGATTGAAACACACTCAGGGCTTAATTCAGTTTTAGAATGTAAAATATCACCTGTAATGATGATTACACCCTTTTTATTATCACCACCTAGACCATTTTGAACTTCATCTTTTAATTGTTGATAAAGGTTAGTAAACACCTTTTTATATTCATCATGTCGCTTTTGTAATCTGATATGAATGTCAGAAATATGATATAATTTTTCAATCCGCTCGGGATATTCTAAATCAGCAAATTGGATTTCAGTTTCAGTTGACATTGTAAACGTTATTTAATAAACATCATGTTCTAGTTATATGGTTTTCAATTTTATACAGAAGAAAAATTAATATTATTTTATTTAAGCTTCTACCAGGATTTACTCAATTCTGATAAAACATCAAAATCCAGGGACTTTATAGTCATCAACTCCTAATAAAAAAATGAACTCCCTTTGCTACCCTTACCCCCCCTGAGGAGGGGTCGGTATTGAAAAAAGGATTGGCTAAGATACATATTCATCGACATCCTTCTTGTGAAAATGGTTTATCAAAAAATAACAAAAATATCCTAGACTTTTACGTCGAAAGCCGATGTAAGATTCTGCTAAGAGATTTTAAGACCTTTATGATTATTTCTGTTTTTTGGTAACATTTTTTTCCTTAAAAAGTGTGTAAAAAATTGAAATAGCAAAAAAAACTATTGATTTTGTATTATATTTTCTACATGTCAACCAACAATATGATGAATTACAAAACTGATGAAGAGAACTTAGCTCTATACCATACAGAATTAAAAGAATACCCTGAGATTGAATATACCTACCATATTGATGGTTACAAGGTTAGTATTATGCGTTCCCGGGAAGGCACCAATAATGGATATGTTCATCTCCCAAGTGGTCATCACTTTTACAACTGGAATTACTATCTTCTTGATAAAATTTTTAAAATTCATGGTGGTATTACCTTTACTGGACTTCGCGAAGATGACTGGCTAATTGGTTTTGATACATCTAATTTAGGAGATTCTTGTCCCTTGCGTTCTAACCGGATTAGAGGACATTATTGGACTCATGCAGAAGTTTTGACAGAGTTGAATAAACTTGTTGGTCAAATTGTTTACAAAGTTTCCAAATTGGCTAAAGCTGATTATGATGCTGAACAATAATCCCTTTATATTGCCCTTATAAATTTTTCGATTTTTCGATTTTTTTTGAGTTTTTAAGAAACAATATATAATAAAAATTGAAAATTAAAAAGACAACTATTTTGGTATTATTAATTAGACTTGCAAATTTTTACAGTGATATAAGATGATTTCGACTTCCAACAGTGCCGAAGAAAACCTTGCTTTATACAAAATTGATAAGGAACTTTACCCTGAACAACAAACAGACTACATTGTAGATGGTTACGAAGTGATGATTATACGCAATGTATGTGAAGGGAACAACAATGGATACGTCTGTCTTCCTGAAGGTCATCATTATCATGGATGGTTTTATGATCATATCAATAATGAGGGCATTGAGGTTCATGGAGACCTTACTTTTAGTGGACCGATGGATGGTAAATGGGTAATCGGATTTGATACCGCTCATATGGGTGATTCATGCCCACTGATCAATAGCATGGACAAAGGACATTATTGGACCCACGAAGAGGTATTGACTGAGTTGAAGCGTCTTGTTGCTCAAATCATTGAAAAAGCAGATAGTTTTAGGCTTTAAGTTCTCTGATTTTTTTATTATTTTAACTAAATAAAAAAATTTATTTAGTTTTGTGTTTTTTGGTAACGCTTTTTTCTAAAAAGTGTTTTTTGGTAACACTTTTTCTTAAAAAGTGTTTTTTGCTAACTCTTTTTTTCTAAAAAAGAGTGTTAAAAGCGCACAAAGTGTAGAATCTTCTTCTTGACAAGATGACTAATCTCAACATAATCTTTGTAGACCGAATCAAATTCATCAATTGAAGAATAAATTTCAGTCCTATTGTCAAAGATAGTTCGTGTAGTTACGATAACTTTAGAACGAGTGATACTTAATCCAAAGCGAATCTCAACTGATTTTTGTTCACCTTTAATCAAAATCGTGTGTTTTACGGTAAAGTCGTAAAATATACAATTCGATAAATAAGCTAGATTTGGTTCAGTAAACTGGAGACCTTTCGGAATTCCCAAAATGACAATCTCCTCCAAGAGATATTTAAATTGCTCGAAGGGGTCCAAATCTTTTTCCAAAATAGCTTCCAGTGAATAGATAATTGGTCGCATGAAAGGGGCAGTTAAAAGAGCCATAGTAGCTTGAGATGTTTGCTAGTAGTATTTTTTTTAGATAAATAAAAAAAGCAAAACAATTTTTCAAAAAATAAAGTATCCAAAAATACCTTTTTTACAAGGTTCTTTGACGTTTACCAATTTGACGAAATACCAAAACAGGAAAAGGAGGAATATCCATTTCAAGATTGGGTAATTCATCATCAGAAACTGCGAACAGTCGACGACGAGAACGAAGAGGTGTTCCCGTTGATGAAACTGGAACAGGATTTATATTTCTAGGTTTACGAGGTGCCGGTGGTGGTGTAGTCATGCTACGACGCACAGGCGGAGGAGTAGTTGGCTCTTGGTCCATTTTCTCTGATTGTAATATTAAAAAATATAAATAATAAAATTCAATTTTATGATTGAATAAATTGTAAAAAGTATAAAAAAAATTGGGTTTTGGGGTGATGTGATGAGAGATACCTTACGCAGCAGGAGCAGCGTCGTTGTGAGGAATGTTAGGACGCTCCGGAGGAGCATCATTACCACGACGACGTTTAGCTACCTGACGTTGAGGAAGAGCCGGAGGGTTCTGTGTCGAACCATCCGCATCAGCATTCTGGTTCGCATTCATCTCAGGAAGAGGCGGGAGACGAAAAGCTGGGGGCGCAGGAGGTTCCTCATCATCGATGAGAGAGAAATCACGCTTGCGACGCGGGGGAGCACCAGGGCACACGAGAGCACGAGACATGAAAGTGTCTTGAGAGGTTTGTATAGTTTAACTTATTTCATAAAAAAATTCAATTTTCCTTGTTTTTCGATATACTTTGTGATAAAAAATATATAAATTATTGGATAGTTTTCACAAAGTCATCTAATTTCCATTTATTCATTAAAGCTAGGGTTAATGGGATATGTTTACCATTCCAAACTGTTTGTCGTTTACTAAATAATTGGTTCAAATGATTCTTGACTTCTATCATGGTTTTGACCATATTAAGTTTTAGTTCTTTGTTTTCTTTTAATTCTTTTGAAAAATAAACAAATGTGCATATTTTAGGGTAATCATTTAATGGTGTGCTAATTAATAATGATACTAAAAGTCGAGGTGCTTGACTATTTTTAACAATTACTTGAAGATTTTTCCAGAGTGGTAAATCATGGTAATTAGTTGGATATTGTGGTTGATTTTTCGATTCGGATGGTAGTTCGGAATTTATTTTTTTGGAAACATCTAATTTAGCCGTTAAATTATTCATTTTAGAAGTTCGTAATGCCTGAATGTTATTGAGTAAAGCATCTGGTTGTTCATCGTCTTCTACTTCTGTATTTACAATATCAACATTCAATTGTTCCTTGGCTTTTTCAATTTCATTTTTCAGATTAACTCCATCATCTTCCTGAATGGTGAATCCTACAATTTTAGTTTTACTTTTTGCAGGCTTTTCTTTAACCTCTTTTTGTTGGGTGTTATTATTGGGGGTAGGGTTAGTATTGATGGTGGTAAATGATGCAAATTCTTTTTCTCTTTCTTTAATTAAATTTTGTAAAAAATTATCTGGTTCATCATCGATAGGTTCGGTGTCTATTTCAGAAGGTGTTATTTGTTCTGGATAGGTGGTATTTTGGTTATAGATTGATAAAAAGGGGTCTGGTGATGATGAGAATGTATCGGGTTTTTCTTCAATATCTAAATCGAATGTTTTAGATTGTGATTTTTTTGAAGTGGCTTCTAATTCCTCATCTGTTAGATTAACACTGATGGTTTTTACATTATTTGTATTTGGAGATGATGACATTTTATTAACATTCCATTCTAGTAGTTCCTGGTGCTTTCTAGTTTCATTGTGACGTAAAAGGTTCGATAATAAACGAAATTGACGATTGCAAATTGGGCAATAATATTTATTTTTAGGGTCAGTATTATGATTAGATGCACATGTTTTTAAGTGAATATTATAAAGTTGATTATCATTGAAGATAAAGTTGCAACTAGAACAGGATATTTCGGATGACGACATTTTTTTTATATTGTAAAGAAAAAATAGAGAATAAAATAACGCTTAAAATATTTGAAAAAAAAGATGGACGACTAGAGTTTAGATACGCAGCTGGTAGAGCATGTTGAACCGAACAAGACGGTCCTCCAACTTGAGAATACCACACGCCTCGTAGTAGGCATGGAGGAAGCGAATAGCCGCATGGCTAGTGTTAATCCGGAAGCGCATGTAATAAGCCTTTTCCTCGGCAATAGTGAGCCCGCGGCTCATGTAGATCGGGGTATTTAGAGCCAACTGGTGGTAAAACAGGTTTTTCTCGCCCATGACAAGATTCTCCGAACGGTCGTAACGGAGGGGGCCCAGTGGGGTCAGAGGCTGAAGAGAGGAGGGATGACGCACCACAACTGAGGGAGGAGTAGCCACCACAAAGGTAGGGGGAGGAAGAGTTTCGAGACGAGCCGCATTGGCTGCACCAAGCAAAGCTTCCCAGGCTTCTTGGGTTCGAAATTCCATCAAGAAATCTGGATTTTGTAATCTTCGTAATATTAGTGAAAAAAAATCAATTTTCTTATTGGATAGACCTCAAAAATATTAATTCATCGGTGGAGGACCTAGAGCATCCAATACAAAAGTAAGTGTATCATGAAACTCCTGTTCTGCTTTATCTATTTTTTCCCGAATGGTTTCCATGGCTATCAAAAGCCATCTCAGCATAACGTTGTCATGTGGTTTATTCTGAGCAATATCATTTGTATAGAGGTAATTCTCAATCTGGAAAGCATTGTAAAATACTTCATGGAGAATCATATAATTTTCTCCTCGATACATATCAACCAGCCGTGAAATATTTTCCATTTTAAATATTCCTTGACCGATTTTTGTCGTTAATTTGGTGTGAAACAATAGAGCTTTTTCAACATTTCCAAATTCGTTGACTATTCCCGGAATCGAATGAACATTGATGAAGTTAACATGTTTTGGTGTATTGGGTGATGTTGTCAAAACCAAGAGTTTCGCAACCAACCCCTCTAAAACCCCTTTGATTCGTTCAATTTGAAACGGAAAAGGAGTTCCTGACCGACTTTGAATCAATTGATTGATTTGATTCAGACTAGCCAGTGCCTTTGACCATTCGTTATAATTTCTGACACAATAACGAATTTGTGCAATTTCCTCAGGTGTAGGGTCTTGAAACCCTATTTTCTCCATGTTATCTAAATGATAGTCAGGACCTAATTCGGGGAAAGCCCCATAAGGTGGTAATGAAGGAATAACGGCTTCTAGGGTGGAAATAGAATCCGACAATTTGAACAGTTCTTCCTCGTTAAATGGAGGGTTAAAGTTGTATGATTTCAACCATTTAAACGCTTCGGGGCTTAATTGTAAGTCACTCATGGATTTGATAACGGGTAAAGTTGGTGCTGTTATTATAATTTTTATTTAATTAACATCAATTTTATAGACTAATCATGATATGAAAAAGCTAAAACAAATGAAAAATGAAAAAAAGAAAAATAAAAAATGAAAAATTAGGGGGATGAAATTGTTAATTCAGAGTTCAGTGGCAAACTCGTCGTCACCATCCCCAATCACGATGGCCTCGCTCACAGCATCTCCGTAGACAGTTACTAGGAGGTCAGCGAGGAGGTCACAGAGGATGGCATTGGTTTCTTTTTCAGGAGATGGAGGGACAAGCTCCTGAAACATGACGCAAAGTTCGTTGTCCTCGATGTTGGCGATGCCTTCGTCAGTCTCGGGGATACCGACGAAAGTCACACGTTTGACCGGCTTAACTGGCTTGACCGGTGGCTCCACCGAGTGGTTCGCGATAAAGACAGCAACTTGCTTACCTGGCAAAACGTTGAGCTTCTTGGACCGAGGGACCGGAAAACCATCACCTGCCCGCTTGCGAGGACGCCATCCAGTCGCAGTTTGCGGGATATACTTGGAGCGGATTAGCTCCAGTTCCGGCGTCAAATGAACATCAGCAATCTTCACATCGACTCCACCAATCATAATGGTAAGTTCCTCCATGGTAGAATGTTTTGTAATCTTTATTTATAGGAGTAATTGAAAACAATTTTTATATAATTTAAATTCCAAAATAAGCCTTTTTTGATTTTAATTATCTAATATTATTACACCTTTATTTATTTAAAACGCTGATTTTTTATAAAAAATTAACATTGACTATACAAAATAACAAGTAGTCCAAAAAATTAGACTTTTATAAAAAAAAAAATAGTATCTTTATTGTGTATGATTAAATTGCAAACTACCTTTAAATATGGTTTCACCGTCGATACCTACAATTTCACTAAATCCTTTCTGTGGATTGATTTGAGGATAATCGATAAAAGATAGTTCGTCTTCAGTTTCATCACCATCTTCAACACTTTCGGTTCTTATTCTTTTTGGTTTAGGATTTTCAATTTCATTCAAATATTCCCGGACTTTTTCTGTTGATAATTCCGGTAAATATGGTTCTGGTTTAAGTGCATTAACCGCATTAATACCTCCACGGACAGCTAGATTATGTCCATATTTACCAAAAAGGGGTAGTTGGGCATTCATGCTATCAATGAAGATTTTATCGTTAATATTTGGTATATCTCTGCATATATAAACATGATTATCAAATTCAAACCAAATTGCAAGGTCCATGTTATGTTTTCTCTTTGATAAAACAATTAATTAAATCAATTTTATGATTTAAGGATAATACAAAAAAAACCAAAACAAATAAAAAAATGTTGGGTGAAAAAGATGTAATACGTAAAACCAGTCATTGACTGTTTAATACGTGGTCATGCGACGATACTGATTAATGCACTCAGTGCATACAGTATCGTCAGAACACTTCTTGCAAACATCGTGTTCGTTGGCACAATCTTGACATCCTCCATCGCACCGAATGTTTCCACACCCGGTATTGTGGGGAACAGGATTCATGAAATCCTCATCAATCTTTTCTTCATTGCTCTTAGAAAGACGAAAAAGAATGCTAGTGCTGGCAAAAACAACGAGAACTACGGAGGTAATGGGAGACATTATAAGCAGTATAAGAGTTTTGGTTCCTGGGTTGAAGTATTAATCATTTTTTAGCTTAAAAATAATCAATTTTAGTAATATTTTTTAGTAAAACGAACCAAAAAACACACTTTTTAAGAAAAAGCGTTACCAAAAACACACTTTTTAAGAAAAAGCGTTACCAAAACACACTTTTTAAGAAAAAGCGTTACCAAAAAACTTAGAAAAACAATGTCATGATTTTTTCTAAAATAATAAAGTTATAAAAATCAATATTTTAATCTACATTATAAGTAAATTATTCAAAACAATTATGAATTACAGTAAAAAAAAGAAAATTATATTAGGAACCACTAATAAATATAATAAACTGAAACATAAAAGTAAAAAGAAATTTATTATTAATCATAAGAAAAGTCGTAAGCGTATAATTATTGGGAATTCATCTAAAAAATTTGATGAACCACAATTTGGAGGTGACGATGATGATGATGACGATGATGATGATGATGATGAATTTGATAAATTAGAACCCCCACCTCAAGAATTACCAAGTAAAAATCAGATCAAGCGCGTAAATTATTTGGTAGCTCAGATTGAAGTTGAGAAAGATACAACTAAAAGGGATACCTTGATGGCAGAATTAAAAACTATTCTTGAGAAAAATGGTTTATCTACAAATCAAAATCCAGATTTTGATATTACAAATCTTAATTTAGGTGTTATCATCGGAAAAATGCTCGAATTAAAAAATACAATTATGGATATGATCAATAAAGTCGATCCTACGGGAGAAAATACAAAAAAAGCTATAGCTGAAGCATTAAGTCATGCAGAAACAATAACTAATGGGTTGATAGATCTAGGAATGTCAGACCCAAAAAATTTAACACCTGAACAATTAAGACCAACACCAACACAAATAAAAAGCCTTCAATATGTTATGTTTCTAATGGGAAAGATTATTGGTATAGCTCTTGTCTTAGTTCCAAACTTAGATTGTGTTATTCAATCAACATTTAAATTTACTGCTATTAAAGAAGCTGGTATGGATAAAAAAGAAATTAATGATGCTACTAAAGCAGCTAAATATGCGAATAAGCCTTTAGAATGGTATAATGCATATTATAATCCTCTTAAGAAACTTGGTATTTGGACAAGAATTAAAAAAGTTTTTTTTGAAGCTTTGCAAAGGGCATCAATTAAAATACCTTTACTTGTTGCGAGCTTTGCACCGCCAACAGAAACACCAGGAGGTGAAAAAGTATTTATTCCTAAATCTAGTGATGTTGATATTATGTTTTCTATAATCAAAAAAGTTGAATATGGTGCAAGAGCTGGTGTTAAATTTCTATGCACCAAAAAAAAAGGCAATATACCAGCTACTCAATGTGCTAAGATTAGACCATATACAATGCCTGAACCAACGGACTGTGAAGGAATTATGGGACTATTCGGTCTACATGGAGTTTCAGGAACAGGAGGACCACCAGCAGGACAAGGAGCTAGACCACCAGCAGGACAAGAAGCTAGACCAGCACCTAGACCAGCACCTAGACCAGCACCTAGACCAGCACCTAGACCAGCAGGAGCTAGACCAGCACCTAGACCAGCAGGAGCTAGACCAGCAGCCCCAGCAGCAGCACCTAAACCAGCACCAGCAACAGCACCAGCAAAAACTGAACCAGCAACAGCAGCAGCACCAAAACCAGCACCACCAGCAACAGCAGCACCTAAAGCAGCAGATGAAGAAAAGACAACACCAGCGGGAGAAACCAAACAAGGAGAAGCACAATCAACAGATCCGATTGAACATGGTCCAGGAACAGGAATAACACCATCAATAGAATCAGGTTCAGTAACAACACAACAGACAGGTCCAGAAGGAGCACCAGCAGTGACAGACCCAGCACAAGTAGTATCGACACCAGTAATAGAAGTGCAAGAACCAGGAGCACCAGAACAAGGACAAGTTCCAGGATCAGCACTAGCACCAGATGCAGAAGCACCAGAACCAGAAACAATAGCAGCACCGACAGGTCCAGAAGGAGGACTAGAAGGTGCACCATCAACAGAACTAGGAGCACCAGCAGTAACAGAAGCAGAAGCACCAGCAGTAACAGAAGCAGAAGCACCAGCAGCAGCAGAAGAAGAAGCACCAGTAGTAACAGAAGCAGAAGCACCAGCAGTAACAGAAGCAGAAGCACCAGCACCAGAAGAAGAAGCACCAGCACCAGTAGAAGGAGCACCAGCACCGGCAGAAGCAGAAGCACCAGCACCAGTAGAAGGAGCACCAGCACCGGCAGAAGCAGAAGCACCAGCACCAGCAGAAGGAGCACCAGCAGAAGCAGAAGTAGTAGGACCAGAAGAAGTAGCACCAGCAGAAGCAGAAGGAGCACCAGCAGAAGCAGAAGGAGCACCAGCACCAGCAGAAGAAGAAGCACCTCCAACTGCTGTTAATTTCGGTTCAGACCTCGGTGGAGAATCAAATTCAGATAATAATACAGTTCCAGGAGCAGCAGAAGGCGCTGAAGAAGCAGCAGCACCTGCAGATGACCCAGCTGAAGGTGCAGAAGCAGAAGAAGAAGCATCTGCAGAAGAAGAAGAAGCAGCAGCAGCACCTGCAGATGACCCAGCTGAAGGTGCAGAAGCAGAAGAAGAAGCATCTGCAGAAGAAGAAGAAGCATCTGCAGAAGAAGCAGAAGAAGAAGAAGTAGAAGAAGAAGCACCAGAAGAAGAAGCCGAAGAAGCAGGAGAAATGGAAGGTGGTGGTAAAAAAATGAAAAGTAAATCTAAAAAGTCAAAATCAAATCAGAAATTTGCGCGTAAAACCAAAAAAGGAAAACGTAAAAATAGTCAAAAAAAATCAAAATATGTCAAAAAATCAGCTAAACGTGAGAAACGCATGAAAAAAATTAAATTATAAAGCAAGTATTCTATTATTTAATTTTGTTTATTTATTTTTTTATTGATTTATTTTAATGTTACTATGAAGATATTCATTAAAATAAATTATAAAAAGTGAAAATTGTTTATTAAATATCAGGAGGTCGACTTATTTTTACTTAAAGACAAGAGGTCCTTTGGCTGCATTTTTTTTATTTCTTCTGTTTACTTCTTTTAAGAATGCTTTAGTTCTTGGATCTTTAGGATTCATCTTTATCCCACGAGGTTCATTGTTTTTGTCAGATGCTACACCTGCTTGAGGTTGAGCTTGAGGTTGAGCATATGGGTTTTGTGTAACTTTTGAAGGAATAACCATAACAGTCTGGACAGGTGTAGGATTAGATTGGGTTATTATAAAAGTATTTTCTTTTACAGGTTGAATAGGTGATGATATTATTTGAGTTGAAGCAGGAAGGGTAGTGATAGGGACGGTGTCTTTTTTTTTTTTAAACCATCCAAATAATCCTCCATGCATATTCTCATTATTTATTTTCTCTAATTTCAATGATTTGTTTTTTCTACCAATATTTTTATTTTTTTTTTTCCAACTACCTCCTGTGGCAGGGGGTCCCGATTGAACCAGCGGAGCTGACGGTGTTATGGCTTTTGAAAAGCCTGGTTGATTAAATACTGGATGTGGTGCTGGATTTAATGTTGCAAGTGCAATTGAAGATGTGTCTACACCCCCTAATTGAAAACTACCTGTAGTTCTCTTTCTATTTTGTATAGTGTTTTGTTTGTTTTGTTTGTTTTGTTTGTTTTGTTTGTTTTGTTTTTTCATTGAAAGTTTTTTTTCCATAGTATTTTTTTTATTTGGCTGTTGTAAAGGAACAATATCAAACATCTTTTTTCCTCCTTTCATAGATTTTACTATATTACTAGATTTTTTATTATTGTAGATTTATGAAGATTTATTTTCAGAGGTCGCACATGATTATAATGATGAAGAAAATGATACTGAATGCTTTTTTATAATTTATATTTAATATCATCTATCCATTAAGGTTCACTAAAATTCACTAAAATTCACTAAAATTCACTAAAATTCACTAAAATTCACTAAAATTCATTAAGATAATATCACTATGAACTTATTCATAAAATTAAAATGAAAACATAATTTTTTATTTTTTTAGTTTTTTATATTTTTTGATATCATAAATGCCCTTACGAGCATTTCTTTTATTTCGTCTTTGTATTTCTCTTTCCTAATGGCGATTTTGGATCAATAACTAAAACCTTTTGGTGCTTCTTGTTTAGAGCGATTGATACTGACTGGTTAATACTGAATGGATTTACACCTTTTCCCCCTTTCATAGATTTCACACCTTTAGGAGATTTTTTTTCGACTGATATTTTTAACTGTTCTCTTTTCTCCACCACCTCCTCCAGCCTATTAGACACCATCTAGCGCATCTATTTGTTCCTGTGATAGAGCTTCTCTTTGTTCAGCTGTTATTTGAGATTTTTCAGCTGCTGAAAGTTGTCTAAGCTGATCTAGCGACATTACTTTTATTTCTTCGAATGTTTTCGTTACTGATGCTGGTTTAGCTGAGTTTGCTGCTTTTGAGTTTGCTGGTGCTGCGTTAGCTGGTGGTGGTGTTGCTGCTGCTGGTGCTGGTGCTGCTGCTGGTTTTGGTGCTGCTGGTTCAGTTTTTGCTGGTGCTGGTGCTACTGGTACTGGTGCTGTTGATGGTGCTGGTGGTGCTGCGTTAGCTGGTTTAGGTGCTGTTGGTGTTGGTGCTGGTGCTGCGTTAGCCGGTTTAGGTGCTGATGATGAGGCTGGTGGTGGTGCTGATGCTGGTGCTGTGGTTGATGGTGCTGGTGGTGCTGCTGAGTTTGCTTGTGCTGCTGCTGGTTCAGTTTTTGCTGGTGCTGCGTTAGCTGGTGGTGGTGCTGCTGTTGCTGATGCTGGTGCTGCTGCAGCTGCTGGTGCAGCTGGTTTTGGTGCTGGTTGTTGTTGTTGAGCTGGTGCTACTGGTACTGGTGCTGTTGATGGTGCTGTTGATGGTGCTGGTGGTGCTGCGTTAGCTGGTTTTGGTGCTGTTGGTGCTGCGTTAGCTGGGACTGCTGATGGTGCTGCTGTTACGTTAGCTGGTTTAGCTGAGACAACTCCAGTTACTGCTTCTCGTTGTGCCTTCGCTGCTGCGGCAGCTTGACCAGCTGATATTTTTTTGTCTTCTTTACTCTCGGAACGTCTTTCAAAAAAGCCTTTTCTTACAGGATATAATAGATAAATACCATTTATAATCTTTATTTCGATGTCAGCGTTTTTTGCATTACATGTTTCAGGCCCTGTTAAAACAGGTTGTTTATCATGTTGCATCTTAGCACGATCCATCTTATTTAAAAAATTTGGCTTAGCTTGATATCTTATTGGAAAATATCTAATTTGTAATCTCATAACTGGAGAAGATTCCTTTTTATAAAATAAATCTCTATTATATGGTCTACCTTTTCTTAAATCACCAATTAACCCTTTGTTTCTTAATGGTGTTTCAAATTTTAAAGCGTTAGCTTCTTCTATAGTAATTGCAGTTTGACTTCGACTATCCTCTTTATTTGCAAAATAACACAAATCTTTATGATACATGACATAACCTTTATTTTTTAAAATAAAACGATATTCTTTAATACCTATACCACCAAGCAATGAGGATGCTTTTTCAAGAGCTTTCCCTGCGATATATCCCAATTTAGTTTCATCATATAAAAAGCCTCCGTCATGTAAAGCTGATAAGAATGCTTCATTCTCAAAATCTGTGCCTATAAGACTAGCAGTATTAGCTTCTAATATTCCAGACATTTTTTTCTCTTGTCCTAGTGCAATCAGCAATTCTCCTGCATGTGGTACTGATTCAGGTTCGTTTTCTCCACCACCCCCTCTTTTCATTGTTTTATATTTTCCCTTCCCTTTATAATTTTTTTTATAACTAACATATTTTTTAGATTGAGTTTTACCGGTTTTTTTTTTAAGTTTAACACTCCCGTTAATAAGTTTTTTCTTATCATATGATTTTTTATTTTTTTTTGTTTTAACCTTATTAATTATTTTAACAGTTTGACTGCCCTTTTTGTTTGTTTTATAAACATTCCGATTTATTTTATAACTTTTTTTCGACATTTTCATCTTAAACTATTAATATTTTATAATATAAATTAGATAAAAAAATAAAAATAGGTGATAAATCATTTTCACTAGTTAAAAACTTCATCATCTTCGTCATCAACCCATGATTTCCATTTTTGAACTGGATTAACTTCATTATCTTCTTCGGTCGTTTCAATAGTTTCACCAGTTTCATCATATTCCCCACAAGAGACGGCTTCAACTAATTCAGGCATATCCGAATAGTCAAAATCATCTTCTTCATCTTTAAGTTCAGGAATACTGGATAAAGATGGTGAACGACTAGGCGTGCGCACTGGTGTTTTAGTCACAAATGTATCATCCTGTTGGTTAGAAGGTTGATTATATTCACCACTATATTCACCACTATATTCACCACTATATTCGCCACTATATTCACCACTATATTCACCATCAAACTGAGGTTGTTGTGGTTGTTGTGGTTGTTGATATTGTTGTTGCTGATATAATTGAAACTGAAGTTGTTGAAAGTATTGATGTTGGATTCTCTGCTGTTGAAATTGCAGTAATTGATAGTTATTTTCAGATGGATTTTCAATTTCATAAACGTCGTAATCCAGATATTCTACCGGTGTTTGAATCATATTAGGAACTAGTCCATATTGAGGGTCAAATCGGAAATTAGGATTGGTAACATATGGATTTTCCCTAAGCGGTGGTAATGATTTATCAATCCATTTTTGACAAGTTGCATGAAATATTCCAGGTGCTGTTTCAACCATAATAGCTGGTTTATAACGTATCCATTGCCCCTTTGGGTTTAGATACCATATATAACAATCACTTGAAACAGCCCACATAAAGGCATCTTGCTCATATGGAGAATATTTAATTGGTTTTAAAAGTGGCATTATTTAGGATTTATTAATAAATTATTGATTGAATAAATCAATTTTATAGATATAAAAAAAGATAAAAAAGAAAATTTTTTTTCTTTGGTTTTTGGTTTTATCGTATAACGCCTGCAAAAAAGTGGTTTTTCCCCCTCCTCCCTACAAAAGACACACACACAAACTACTGAAACACCGAAAGAAATGTATATTTTGATGCCTAGACATTGGGCTGCTTGGGCTGCTGCTTGGGCTGCTGCTTGGGCGTGGCAGCCGCAGCAGCGTCCGCGGTCTTGGCAGCGGGCTTGGCAGCAGCGTCCGGGGTCTTGGCAGCAGCCGCAGTCGCGGTCTTGGCAGCAGCCGCTGCGCGCATCGCCGCGGCACGCGACCGCGCCTCCTCCTTAGCGGTATTCTGCTTCTCCCGCTCCAGGGCTGCCTCCGCGCGCGCGTGCAGCCACTCGATGAACAGTCCGCCAATGAAGACCAAGTTGTCGCCCTTGGTTCGCTGGCCCTGAGGGCCCTTCTTCTTCGTCAGCATCTCCACAAACTTCGCGTGCAGAAGCTTCTGCTGGAGGACAGGGCCGATGAACGGGATTGCGTTATTCACGCGGATGTAGGCAAGAATCGTCTGGATGGACGCCTCAAGAAGCAACTTCTCATCCGCCGAAAGACCGTTGACAAGAAGCGTCAGCATCGCGTTTCCGTCCTGGGTCGTCTTCGAAAGGAACTTAGCCACGGTGCCCCAGTCAGGAATATCCACCGCCAGCTCGCGCGCCGGCAGAGCATGGATAGCCTTGACCATCGTCATGAACTCGCCCGTGTGAACGTAGTTGCACCCCGGGTTGGTGCACGCGTTCCCATAGGGGCACGCGTACTTCTTTTGCTCCGTTTCCAGAGCCTTGAAGGCGGCAGGCAGCTTGGCGACTTCCGCCTTCTTCTCGGCTTCGGGGGTGCGCTTGTCATGGATCTTCTCCTGGATGTTCCAGACCGCCTTCTGAAGGCCGCGAATCGTTGCCTTCTGCGCATCAGTAGCCAGACCCGTACCCACAGCCTTGGCCGTTTCCGCAGCCGCAGCCATGAGCTGCGCCGCGGCCGCGGCTTCCTCCGGGGGGGCGTCGAAGGGGACCATCGCCCAATCCGTGAACCCGCTCGTCTTCGTCTCGCTCGTCTTCGTCTCGCTCGTCGTCTTGCTCGCCATGTTCAGGGTGCAAAAAGTCGATTTGTATTTTTAATATATAATGATAAAAAAAATCAATTTTTGGCTTGTTTGATTTGAAAATGAGCCAAAAACACTTTTTAGAAAAAAGTGTGGTCAAAAAAAACTTTTTTCTAAAAAGGGTATAATCATGTTTTTGGTAACCCTTTTTAGAAAAAAAGTGTGGTCAAAAGATACACCTATTTAGGATGGACCATACAGTAATTCGGCGAGTTCATCCATTTCTTTTAAAATCTCTGGGTCAATCGGTTTTGTTTCATTTTTAAGTGGTTCAACTGGTTGTTGTTGTTGTTGTTCAAAAGCCCGTTTATGTTCCTCCTTAAGTCTAGCCAACTTTTCAGGCGAAATCTGATATTTAGTGTCTGTAGGGTCAAATACCGGTAAAAGCAAAGCCTGTCTTAAATTGTCAGTATGTTTGTGGGAATTTTCTTGCCACACCTTCCATTTCTCAGGGTTTTCCATGAGTTCTGCCAAAGTGATGCATTCCATTTCAAAAAGCAAAAGTATAAAGTCCAATTGAAGGGTTTTATCCTATATTCAAAACACTGTTTATAATCAATTTTTATGATTGCTTAGCTGTCAAAAGAGGCAATTAAGGGACATAATTGATAGTCTAAGCTACCGAATAGCTACTATACGGCACGTTTAAATCACTAGTTTTTAAATATAAAATTAAGGTATAAATTAAAAAACAGATATGGATATGAATAAAACGGATTTATTAACAGCAATTTCTCAACAAAAAGAAAAAATTAGAATATTAAGTGAATATCTAGAATCTGAAAAAGCTAAATTACACCAAATGAATGAAGAGATTGAAAGACAAAAACCAATATTGGTAAAACCTTCTCAAGTTCCTGACTATCCTAGAATCTATGAACCATTGCGTTTTTAATAAAAAATATACAAATTCCTCTTTTTTACAGTGTGTAAGTGGTTTGAAAGGCCTCAACCATCGTGAGATTCCCCTTGAAAAAGGCATTGCGATATGCCGGGTCATGGCTAAATAGCCCCCAATAAAGGGTAATGTGTTTGACCATGAATGTGAGAAACTCACGTTTGTCAAGTTGTTTTGGGGTAATTACTTCATAAGGACCTCCATAACTGTTTGTATCCAAACAACGAACTTCGTCCTGATAGAGATGAACGATGATAGTCTTGAGGAATTTCATAGTTTCATCGAGAGCGGTAAAGCGTTCCTCGGTAAGGGGTTCTTCTTCTGGGTCAGAAATGTGTTCTGGAAGGATGTCATGGAGGATATCCTTCGAAGGGAAGTCTTCAGGACAGAATTGTTTGAGAGCCTTGCGAGTGATACGAGACATTGTCAAAAGTCAAAGGGGGTATTGAATGGTGTTTTTTTAAGTAATAAAGAGCATCAAAATGTTCAATTTTTGCATTTGATATTTATCTATTTTTTCCAATTTTTGAGTGGTAAAATAAATAAAAAATATTGTTTAATAGTAAATAATAGTATCAAAATGAGTAATATTGATGAAATTAATGGTAATGAATGTGGATACGACCTTTCATACGGAGATAAAATAGCTAGATTGAATGAGAATATTAAAAAAATCGATGAAAGTGTTGCCGATTTAATAACTAAATCGAACGAGATTAAGACTAAAATTGATATGTTAGTCAATAAAGTTAATTTGAAACTGGAAAATTCGACTCAATTATTGCAATTTCAACAGTCAATAATTGTGAATGAAATAAATTATTTTAAAAATTTGAAGAGTATTTTACTGATGAATGTTAATAATCAATTATATGATTTATCGGAGAATATATCATTTTTGACGATGTCTGTCGTAAATATTTACAAGGACATTTCTAGTAATGAAAAAAGACAAATTGCAATGACTCATAAGCACGATTCATTTATTAAAATAGTGAGTGATATCAACGCTAATTTTGCTTATATTAAGGAGATGTTAGCTAATTTCCAGACTTATAATGAGCAATTGACAAAAGAGATGAAAGATGGTAATTTTCATTGTAAAACGCTTCAAAAAGACATGGAAAACATCTATAATCATATAAATACTGAATATTTGAAGTATGTGCATAATGCTTCACAACGTATTGAGTATTATGTGGAGTTTTCGAACAAAATAAGTGAACAGATAGATTCAACCAAAATAATTGAGTTTTATGCGAATATTGCTCATAAAACGTAGGTATGATGGGTATTTTAGCGGGTTTTATCCTTTTTATTAGGTTGATGGTGTTATTTTCGACCTCATGAATCGATTTTTCATTCGGAAAATGTTAATGGATTCCTGAGGATTTATGAAAGACTATACTAGACCAGATAAAAGACAGAATATGAAGGTTATGATACTTTAGCTTATTTGTTAGTTTTTGACGTTTTTTATTGAATTTTTAGTATATTTTACCGAATTTTATGAGTTTTTTTTTGTTTTAGTGGTTTTTAATGTATTTTAGTGTATTTTAGTGTATTTTAGTGTATTTTAGGGTATTTTAGGGTATTTTATGGTATTTTATGGTATTTTAGTATTTTATTATTATATTTGATATTCTAGAAGTTTAACACGTTTCGCGTAGCTAGATTTGTTATGATTCTAGATACTTAAATAGCTTAAAAAACATAAAACAATCAAACTAAGTTTACATCACCATTCGACACATGACGTCGACAAAATATGTATTTCTAGTTACCCTTTTTATCCTTTTTATTACCGTTCAGGCCTGGTTGGGGTCTTATATCGACCACATGAATCGATTTTTCATTAGGAATTTGATACTATATTCCTGAGGAGTTACAAAATACGATACTATACTAGAAAAAAAGCTGAATATGGAGCTTATTATACTTTAGCTTATTTTGTCATTTTTTACTGGTTTTTTATTGAGGTTTTTCGTATATTTTACTGTATTTTAGGATATTTTAGTGGTTTTTAGTGGGTTTTTAGTGGGTTTTAGTGGTTTTTAGTGTATTTTATGGCATTTTAGTGGTTTTTAGTGGTTTTTAGTGATTTTTAGTGATTTTTAGGGTATTTTAGGGTATTTTAGGGTATTTTAGGGTATTTTAGGGTATTTTAGGGTATTTTAGGGTATTTTAGGGTATTTTAGGGTATTTTAGGGTATTTTAGGGTATTTTATTATTATATTTGACATTCTAGAAGTTTAACATATTTCGCGTAGCTAGATTTGTTATGATTCTAGATACTGAAATAGCTTAAAAAACATAAAACAACTAAACTAAGTTTACATCACCATTCGACACATGACATCAACAAAATATGTAATTCTAGTTACCATTTTTATCCTTTTTATTACCGTTCAGTCCTAGTTGGGGTCTTATATCGACCACATGAATCGATTTTTCATTAGGAATTTGATACTATATTCCTGAGGATTTACAAAAGACAATACTAGACAAGATAAAAACTAAGTAATTTTGAATATTGTAATGGATGCATTGTGCTGTTTTTTGGTAACACTTTTTTAGAAAAAAAGTGTTTTTTGGTAACGCTTTTTCCTAAAAAAGTGTAAAAAAGTGTAAAAAAGTGTAAAAAAGTGTAAAAAAGATTTAAGGAAAAAACAAACTATTAAATTTAAGACCAATCAATATACCATACAAAGATGGAGCCTCAAACCGAGATTAAACATGAAATTAAAAATAATCAAGAACGTCCTTACAATCGTGAATATTGGAAGGAAGAAGAAGAACAAATCCTACGTGAATGGGCCGATAAAGCCCAATGTTATGAATTAATGCACTCAAAAGCACATGAAATATACAACTATCGTAATACACTTTTCGTTATACCGGTCATTATTATTTCAACCATTACAGGAACTGCTAACTTCGCTCAAGACCGTGTACCAGCTGATAAACAAGCTATTTTCGTCATGGTTGTTGGTGCATTTAATATTATGGCTGCGATTATATCTACCGTTGCACAATATCTCAAAATATCCGAGCTAAATGAATCGTATCGGGTAGGAACCCTACAATGGGGTAAGTTTTACCGGAATATTAAAACAGAACTCTCGAAACACCCCTTAGACCGTGTTCCACCAACTAATATGCTATCGATGTGTAAAGAGGAATTTGACCGACTTTTAGAAATTTATCCTAATATTCCTAAAAATGTTATTAGTGAATTTAATTCTAAATTTCTCAATAACACTGAAATCGCTAAACCTGAAATATGTGATGTAATTGAACCTACATCGGTATTTCGGATGACTAAAGATGAACGGATTAATATGATTAAATTTATTAATAATATTGAAGATAAAGAAGAAAAAAAGACACAAGAAGAACATACCATTGATATTCCACAACCTACTCAGTCACCGTTTGATAACCTTCCACTTTCTACAAAACGGAAATTAGATAAATATCGACAAACCTTCTTTAAAATCAATAATCGTCAACCAACAGACGAAGAAATAAGACAGACTATGGATGCTCTATTTGACCAATCTGATTCAGATAATGACCCCGACGAAACACATATTCACCATGATAGTTTAGCCTAAAACACTTTTTTCAAAAAAGTGTTATCAAAAAAAACCAAAAAATAGACAATAGACAATAGACAATAGACATTTAATTTTTGATTTTATCTCATTTTGCTTATTTTATCAATGAAAATCGATTGTTTTTAACTCATAATTTCATTTATAATCATCTTTCCAACCACAATGGCGTCTATGGAACTTATTCAGGTTTCCTACAATCCATTCAACATGAACCTTGGAGAACTTGGACTGTTGGCAATTGAAAACCCACAAGAATACGTATTTTGTATGTTTGCCGATGCCGTCTACACCATCTTTTGTTCATGGCTAGAAGTTCATCTCAACCAAACCAATAGCACTATGCCATCAGCTAAGTTTAATCGCTTGGTAGAGAAGATGAGCATCGAGGTGTTATCTTGGCCATGGGAAACAGTCAGCCAGATTGTGGCTGAGCAGGACCATGAGCTCTTTATTGAGTTGTATGAATTGTGTCTTTAACCTGTTTGCTATTTTTTTATTCAATCTCATGACTTCGAACAATGTCAGTAAAAAGTAGTAAATTACCGATATTTCCTCCCAAATGAGTAAAAGAATGGAATAAAACAGACAATTTATGTTTATTCATACTATAAACAATCCAACTTAATACAAAATTCAGTTTAATAGATAAAATACAATAATAATATAAATGACTATTATGAAGTCCATAAACAGTATACGAACCATATAAAAGAGTTATTATATTTGTTAAAATATCAATATTACGACGAAAACCTCGAACCGGATTACGCCAATAATTTATACTATTCACAAAGACACAACCATGCAAAAAACTAAGCATATTATATTCACCATCATAAAATCCATATAAACTAGTGAATAAAAACATCCATGCTGTTGTATAAAGTATTTGACTATCCTCGCGAGCTAGAATAAGGTCTGTCATTTTTAATTATTGTAATTAACCATTGGTTTATATTTAATTGAATGATTTACAGATTTAATAAAAAAATTTACTTTTTACTTACCATCTTCATGTGTAAAACGACAATTAGGACGAAATTTACAATCCGGACCATTTGTGCATCGAGCCTTACTAACACTTTTTCCAGTGTTTAATGACACATAATCTGAACTTTTATCAAAATAACGACGTTTAACAGGCTCATTACCATCATGACGACGTTTAAAAGGTTCATCATCATCGCGATGACGTTTTACCTCACTTCTACGAAATAATTGAGGTGATGCATCGCGTAAACCAGGGTGAAGTGGTTGATGCATTTGAATAGGAATAGGTTGGTAATGATGTTGATGTTGTTGATGCTGATTTTGATTTTGAGGAACTGGAATATTGTATGGCAACGGTAGTGGTTGAGATGGGACCTGATGATTATGATATAAATGAACCACCGGTGGAGGTGGTTGATGACGAGCTTCCATTGACCAATAAGCAGTTTTCAATGAATCGAGAATCGTTTTTATTTCATAATCAGGAATGTATAAATTTTTGTTCATTTGTTCAGTTAACCAGTTATATTTTAAGACTACTTCATACATTTTACTAGCTAAGTCAGGAATGTTTCTAAGGTCCATTGTTGTGTTGTAATATTAAAGATGAATGATAAATACATAATTTCAATTTTTTATGTTATTTTTTGGTTACTTTTGCTTTATTTTAAGTGAAAAATTGATTTATTTTGGGGGGTTTATGAGATAATAATTTTTCGTGGACATCCGCTATCATGGCGACGCACTACGAGATTCTGGGCGTTAAGCACGACGCGCCCCAAGCTGTCATCAAGGAGGCCTACCGCAAGCTGGCCCGGACGGAGCACCCCGACAAGTTTCCCGATCCAGAGGAGAAGCGGGTGAAGGATGTGCAGTTCAAGGCGATCTCTCAGGCCTATCGCATCCTTTCCGACCCCGAGCAGCGCGAGACATACGACCGCGACCTCACACTTCCGACCGACACTGTTTCTGGTGGCGATACCAGTGCTGCTTCGGCAGCCAGTGGTGAGGTCAACCTGGGTGACGTCATCAACGCTTTCTTCGGGTCCGGCTTCTTCGGGTCGGGCTTCCATGGTCGCAATCCCACCACCCACCACAACGCTGGCCGTGAAGATTCCAAGCCTCTCAACAGCCAGGGGGGTCACTCCTGCAACCTCATGCGCACTGGTTGCTGCAAGTTTCCTCATACCGCCGAGGAGATTGCGTTCGCACGCCAGCAGCCCGTTTGCCCTGGTGGTGATGGGTGCCGCGACCTCAAGAGCAATGGTGGTCGAGGTTGCCGCAACTACCACCCGCGGTATTGCCACCACGGCTTCGACTGCAAGTTCCTCCGTGCTGGTGACTGCTCTTTTCCCCACCGCCCTGAAGAAGTCGCTTTCGTTCTTCAGGAACGTGAGCAGCGTGCCGCTCAGAAGACCCAGGCTCCGAAGCCTAAGTTTGACGAGCTCAAGGTCTTTAAGATGTGGTTCTCGGACAATATCGCCAATTTCCGCACGATGAAGTCCAAGACTGGGCGCTTCCAGGCTATCATGCACGAGTTCCTTGAGGCCACGAATGTGCACTCGGACGTTCGCCTTTCGGTTAAAGCCAAGTTTGAAAAGAAGACGCTCGATGCGTCTTTCGCGGCGCACGTCGATGCTTGCTACAAATAAGTCATTCTTTTCCAGTGTTTTACTTGATTTTTCGCGTTTTGTGTGATTCTTGTTCTTCATTAGTTTAGAAAAATTTTTTTATTAAACTATATATTCCCACTTTGGATTTGTATGTATAGGAAAATTGAAAAAAACATAAACTTAATTTGCGTATCATTTTTCCTGTCGACAACTATCAAGATGTCTACAACGCACGAAATGAACATTCGTAGTGCTGTCCAGTTTCTGGAATGGCTTTACGAGAATGATGTCTTCGACGAACTTGACTTAGTCATTCTGGTGAAACAAGTCAACGAGGAAGTCAGCGAAGACGACCTTGCTACGTTGCTCTTTGACCAAGAATTGTTTTATGAATGGATTGACGTAACCACCAAGATGTTGTCACCGTTTGATGATGATGAGATGCTCGAATTCGTTCGTGAAGACGAGAAACATCAGGAGAACATCCGTAAGGCGGACTCGTTTCTCCAGGCTCTTATCGAAGATAACATCATCGATGAAGCTAAATTTGACTGTCTGATGGAAGGAATTGAAGAAACCAACTACGCTGAACTCGCTCGGATGGTAAATGACCCACCGGCGTTTCATGCATGGGTTGACGATACCATTAAGTCGATGGAACCCCCAACATGTCACTATGGCTTTGGTTGCACCAATCGCGAGTGCGAAGATGTCCATCCAAATGGACGCAATATTGACAAGCCTTGCCAGGATGATGGTCGCTGCACCCGTAAAAAGTGTTGGTTTCTTCATCCGAAACAACCCGGCAAACAATAAGTCACTTATTTTTTATATTTTCTTAATTCTTTTCCAATTATTTTTATCAAATCTTCAGATGATTTTGACAATTTATTTTCGAAAAATTCGTAACATAATTGGTCAAATGACTTCCTAAGCAAATTTTTATGTAGTTCCATTTCTAGTTTAGGTGCACACATAATACCTCTTTTACTATATTTTACACCTTTATATAATAATTTATTAACGATTGAGACTATAATTTCCGGATTCATTGTTATATGAATATTAAATAAAAACTCATCAATCCCTTTATTGTCTATAAGTTTATTCAGATTGATTTTATTTTCGGTTTCTTCTTCGGTTTTTTCTTCAGTCATATCTATTTTTCTATAGTTTTAGTTTTATATTTTTACAATAAAAAATAGCTGTAAAAATGAACTTTACTGAAAATATGAAATAATTGTATGATGTAAATGTTTACCATACAACCGAATGTCATTTTTCATATCGAGAAAATCAAGACTCCCTTTGGGAAAGGAAAATTCTAAACTTTGAAGAAGTAATGATGTTCTCTCTTCTGGTGTATTTAAAAAATTAAACAATACTAAGATGTCATTCATGACATTTACAAGGTTAAAATGAAGTGTATCTTCAATAAAGACTTCACTGGTACATGATACATCATAAATATATTGACTTTTTTCATCACAAAAGCGATAAAAGGATTGTAAATGGTCAATTGTCAATTGATTTTTGTCATTTTCTCTTTTGGAAAGCAAATATTTTTTTATTTCCAAAGATGACAGATATTTAGATGTTAATTTAGTTTTGTTGGTTTTAGTGTTTGGGGTTTGTTGTTGTTTTTTTATATCTGACATGGGATGCAAATAGTTAAGGATGTAATAAATATAATAAATAAAGTATAATTTATCAATTTTTTTATTATAAGATTAAACAAAAAAACTAAAATTATTGTGTTTTTCAATTGTTACAATATTTGGCCATTGACAGACGTTCCTTCGAAGTCATTGTGGTTGCTAAGTTATAAAGTAGTGTCCGCAAATATTCATTTTTATTCTGAATATTTACATCACGAAAATAGTAAACCAACAGAACAAATATTTGTTGTTGATATTTGAGATTCATATTGAGTCTTGAATGAAAATTCTCAGCAATCAATTTAGAGTCTTCGAAGATAAGAACCCATGGAATGAGATTGTTTTTCGAAATAAGATTGAATGCACAGATAATATGAGCAATTTTTACACTAACTTCATCATGACTAGTTTGCATTTTCGTGATTCTGTCTTTATTGAATTGTTTGATAATTTCTGAACTTGTTTCAAGTAAATATTCGGCATTTGTAACAGCAAGCAAGTTTTGCCATTCAGCTGGATTAGGTGGATAAGATGGTGGTGGAGGAGTGTTATCGTTTGCAAAGATTGGGCTTAAACGGATAACATCTGGTGTAATTTTCTTATTCCAGTCTTCAAAATTCAGATTGAGTGTTTCATCAGTCATGATAATTGTATTGAAAATGGGGATTGGATGTGGTATTATGGGTTTATTATTCCCTTTAATTCTTTTTCAATTTTATAACTATTTACCGAATTAAAAATGCTTTTTTTCCAATTTAGCTATAATTTATTGGAAAATTGAACAAAATTAAGATAATTATTCAATAACATTTTACAAGGACTCAGCTCAGTGTATATCAGATGACGGAACTAGAGTGTTGGACATTGGAGTCTAAGTGGTTGAGCGAAACCACTTTTGGGAAGACAGCAACACTTCTTCGCGAACTTCGCAAGCTTCGAGAGAACGTGAAGAAAAACATCGCTGACCAAGATAATGTCCACGGTGCGTTTATGCAGGACATCTTTGGCTACTATGAAAAATACAACAGTGCTATCACCAACGCTTCCGAGCTTGCAACGAAGTTTCAGATGTCGATGAGGGATGTTATGGTCCTTCTCGAGGAGCCCAGCTTCGCCGAGCTCGAACTTGCCAAGCAGTTTCTCGCTGTTGTCAAGACCACAGACGATGAGATGCAGCAGGCGATTGTTGAAGGCGAGGATACGCATTTCTTCCCTTCCCAAAGAATGGGGGTGTCTCTGATGACCTTTCTCAATTCCCTCTAAAATCTAAAAAAGGGATTAGCTTTTTTTATTTTTTATATCATTTTAACTCTAAATTATTGAAAAATTGAAAAAAGTAAGATAATTTATATAATAATATTTTACAATGACTCAGCTCAGTGTATATGCGATGGATTTTGCGGAGATGGATTACGAACCTGAGATGGGGTGTGTTAGTGCAACCACGTCGGCACAGCAACTTCTTCGTGAGAATGAGTTGCTTAGTTCGAAGGAGGCGCAGCTTCTTCTGAAGGAGCTGCTTACTCGCGAGACACTGCTCCGTCAGAAGCTTGTCAAGCTCTACACTGAGGGGAACCGTCTCATCGCCACTTTCGAAATTGACTACAAGTACTACATGTGGGATATTGCCGGATGCGACTATGTCTGGAACGAAGATGAACGGTATGGTAAATTGCTTGTCAAGCAGTTCTCGCTGTTGATGCATGATGTTATGGTCCTTCTCAAGGACCCTAGCTACGCCATGCTCAAACTTGCCAAGCAGTTTCTCGCTGCCGTCAAGGCCAATGAGGATGAGCAACAAACGGCGTTTGCTAAGCTTGGACCTTCCCATACTTACTCGCCGTCCGAACTCTTTGGGACGTCTCTGATGACCTTTCTCAATTCCCTCTAAAAATACTCATTCGCTTGGTTAATTTTTTTTTATCTAAAAATTGATTGTAAAATAAATGTATCTATGTAAAATAAAATATAAAAATGCATTTATTACATTCTATTTTTAGTAATGACCACTTAGATAGTCTTAAAACTATTTTATCGGATGGTTATTTGAAAAGTAGTTCAAAAACGAAAAATAGTAAACTATATGGTGATAAAAAGGGGTCGAAATTTATATTTTTGAGATTTGGTAAAAAACCGAAAGCTGGTGTTCATTTAGTTTTAGATAAAAAGTTGTTACTAGAATATGCATTTTATTTACATATTGGATGGTCAGGAGAGATTGCATCAACAGATAAAAAATATAATGATAAAGAAACTTTAACTGAAACCGAATTATCTAAATTGATTGAGAAACATGAGGAAAATATTGTAAAATATATTAAGGAGATGCCACTTTTAGCTGCAATGACTAATGAGGTTTTAGTATGTAATAATATCTCTCTTGAAAAATATTTGTTAAAGCTTCAAATATCAAAGACATTATTGGAGAGAGATAATAAAATACTGGAATTTATAAAGGAAAAATATCCGAAAGTTAAAGTAGAATTATTGTAATTGTATTATTTTTTATTTTCATATTATTTTAATTTAAGATTTTTAGATGTTATATTATAAAAATGACATACGAATGTATTTTATGCGAATATTTTGTAAGCAATAAATATGATTTTAAAAAACATATTACCACAAAAAAACATATTATTAATGTAATGAAATCAGAAGGTATAAATATAAATGATGAAAAACCAAATGAAAAAATATATATCTGTAAAAATTGTAACACAAAAATAAAACATAATAGTAATTTTATTAGACATCAAAATAATTGTATAAAAAAATTCAGTGACAATGATAAACTTTTATCCGAAATAAATTTGTTAAGAAATGAATTACAAATTATTAAACAAGATAAAGAAATTGAAATATTAAAAAAAAGTAATGAAATTAGGAAATTAAAACACAAAGCATTAGTTCGCGAATTAGATATAAAAGTATTAGAATCAAGATTAGAATCTACAAAGCATATATTAACAATATAATTAATATTTTGATTTTTTTTTCATTCCAAACTTAAAAAAATTTGAATTTTACACACGCACACAATTTTTTTGATTATCAAAGTTAACTTGGGTGATTGCTTTCGAATATATCAAAAAGTATAGTAAACATACCGTTTTAATAATATTTTTTAAAGAATGTTAGCGCTAATTTTTAAAAATAACGCTATATTATGTCATAAAATAAAATAATGTTATATATATGTTTAAAGTTAGCTTTAATAATCAATAATATTCATTTATTTACGACATTATTACATTTTTTGCTATATAAATATAGCGTTTTTAAAGTAACAATAAAATATTGGGTAAAAATTAAAAAAAAATGAATTTTACACGCACACACAGTTTTTTTATTATCAAAGCTAACTTAATTGTTTGCTTGTTTCTATAGCAAAAAAGATAATAAACACGATGTTTTAATACATTTTTTTAAATAAAGTTAGCGCTAATAAAAAAAAATCACGGTATGGTTATATATAGAAAAATGTAATAATACATGAATGCTAATAGTTAGCTTTACATTTATTTTTTTTACTTAAAATATATACACATTATACTTTTTTTTATTTATATATAGCGTTTTTTTTTGCGTTTTTTTAAAAAATAAAATATAACTATATTATAAAAAGTATATATAACTTTATTTTAATAAACATAAAATGTATTTTAGTTGTGATATTTGTAATTTCTTAGGAACTAAGAAAAATGATTTAACAAAACATAATAAAACAAAAAAACATTTAAATAATAATGCATTACATATGGAAAATAACGAGAAAAAACAAAATATTGTAAATGCACATATATACATCTGCGAATACTGCAATAAAGAAATTAAACATAAAAGTAGTTATTCCAGACATAAAAAACAATGTTTACAAAAAAATTTGAATGAACAACAACTTTTATTAGAATTAAATTCAGTAAAATCTGAACTGAATTTGTTGAAAAAAGATAATGAAATTGAAAAACTTAAATACAAAGTAAGAGTTAAAGATTTACAACTTAAAAATTTAGAACATCCTACAAATCAAACCATAAATATAACAAATAATATAGATTCAAATAATAATACTACAAATGTTAAAATATCAAAATTAGACATGTTAAATAATAATTTTAGTAATGTAATAGACATGAAAACTTTCACTGAAAATTTTGCGACCCCTCAATATGGTTTATCAGAAAGAGATGCCGATAATTTACTTTCTATTTGTAATAGTGGTAGTGTAGATGCAATAATAAATTCAGTTCTTTATTATGTTAACAATAGTATGAAGAAGCAATATGAAAACAAATACAATATAATATTACCGAAGGATAAAATAGTATTACCATTTATTTCTAGTGATTTATCCTTACGTTATCATTTTGAAAAAAATGATAAGGAATGGTGTAAAAAAGCTTCTAAAACAAATATCAATAAATTAGTATCTTTGACTGAAAAACAAGTATTTGACCATAAAAAAGAGGTGATTGGATTAAATAGCTATACAAAACGTAGAATTGTAAATGGTGTCCTAAAGGAATCTCTATTAGATAATATCGATGAAGAAACTGAAATTTATAAACCTAAACCTAATGAAATAAAAACTAATTAATTCATATAATGTTTAGCTTCTTATGCTTCGTTCTTTCCAAATGAATATCAAAAGCATATTTTGAATTGGTTGTAAATTTACATGGTAAACATTGAAAAAATTGTTTCTGGTTTACTTTTTTATATTTTACAATTGATTTTTCTTCATTTTTTTTTATATCTTCTTTATATTCATTTTCAGTTTCTTCTTCTGATTCAGACTCATGTTCATCCAATTCATTATATTCTATATATTTTTTATGTTTTTTTGTCTGTAGATGAATATTAAAAATGTCTTGTGAATTAGTAGTAAAGTTACATAATTTACATTCTAAATATTCTTTAGTTTTTAATATTTTATCATTATATATATTCATTACATCTTCACTATGAGTTGTATATTCTTCGGTATCATCAAAGTCAATTACTAAATATTTATTCAAAGACATTTTATCAAAATTTAAATTAATATAGTTAATATTATTTTTACGACATATTACTTGTTTTGATAATTGACCAGAATAATATACTATTCCATTATTTATAGAATTTTCACAAATAAAATTATAGAATCCAGATAAACTATTGACAAAAATTTTATTTTTTTCATTATAATTTTTACATTGAATATAATCAATTGTATTATCATGATTGATACCTATAATGTCACATCCAATATCATCACAAATTTTACCATTTTTATAAAATTTATCAGATAATGTGTTAATAGGTATATCATTCCAAAGATAACAATTTTTATAATTATTTTTTATAGTATCATAAACATATTTCTCATAAGCTACTCCTTTTTGATATGAACTAAATAAGAATCTTTCAGATTTTGTTTGATATTCTTTTTCTAATTTATATCTAAGTTCTTTTTCAATCTTATATCTTAATTCTTTTTCTATCTTGTATCGTAATTCATTTTCAATTTCATTTCTTATTTCATTCTCAAAATATTCACGTAGTTCCTTTTCGTATCTATCTTTTCTTTCTTTCTCTAGTTGTTTTGTTTTTTTCATACTTAATTTAAAAAAATAATCATAATCATTCATAACATTATTATGATGCTTTTCATCATTTTTAGATTTTTCAACAAGTTTAATAATTTTAATATGTTTTTGAGTCTTTAAATGAGATTTATAATTAGCACTAGAATTGGCAATATAATCACAATGTTCACAATATTGCATTTTTTATATTTTTTTCAATATAAACTGTTAATGTTATTATAATAATATTATATTTTTTTTATATTTATTTTTAGTTTCTTTATACCAATTAAATTGAAATAAGTTAAAATAATATAACAAACTAAAAATTATTAATAACCATGTTTGTTATAAATCGTGGAACTGGCGCAGGTGGCTATAAAACAAATATTAATGGATTAGCATTTGAGGATTTAACAAATCCGGAAAAACTACTTATTGAAAAGGGATTTACAAGAACGGATATTAGTAAAAATAAAAATGGATATTATTTGATTAAACATCTTAATGAAAAAGATGAAGTAAAAGATGGTATAAAAGAAACTAAAGACCCTATTTCTAGCTCTATAATTTACATGCGTCAAAGCGGTTTTAAGGAATATGTTAAAAAAAAATTTGATGTTGATGTATATCGAAATCCAGATGAAGCTTATTTAATTCATAAAAATGGTAAATATCACTTAAAAATTATTGAAAAAAAGAATCAAAATGTAGATGGTTCAGTTGAAGATAAACTAAAAACTGGTGCATTCAATAGAGATGAATATACTTTAATGTTTGATAAACTAGAAAAAGATAATATAGAACTAGTTATTGATTATGCATTTTGTGTCAGTGAGTTTCTACAAAAAAAATTACAATCTTCAGACGGAAAATATGTAAATATCAATCGTATCAATGAGAAAAATAATATAAAAGTCTTCTATGGTAATAGTCCTGATTATTTTGATAAATTATATGAATGGATTATTCAATAAGATTTAATTAAAACCTCATTAGTTTTAGATTCCGGATTTGAAGAATTAATAGACCTTTTACATAAAATGGTCTTAATATTATATTTTTTATCTAAATATTGATTCTTAACAATATCTACATCAGCATTGCTCATTAAAAATTTATATTTTTTCGATAAATCAAATAATTTTAAGTGTTGTTCTTGATTAAAACCACATGATGTATAATTAACAAATGATTTCTCATTTTCAGGTGCATATGGAGGGTCCAAATAGACAAAATCATCATCGTTTCTATTTTCATCAATTTTGATAAAAGATTCTTCAAAACTAGAACATGTGAATGTCACATCTTTAATTAATTCCGAAACTTCTTTTAAATGACTTTCATTGATAATTTCTGGGTTTTTATAATTTCCAAAAGGAACATTAAAGCCATTAGGACCTTCACGATACAATCCACGAAAACATGTTTTATTAAGAAAGATGAAATAAGCTGAACCTAGAATACTATTTTTTTCAGGTTGTGTCATTTTATTAAATGATTGTCTAATCCAATAATAATAAGCTTCTTGGGATTCTTGAGCTTCTGTAATTGTTTTTGGTTTTTTATTTCCATTTTTTTCAGTTATTTTATTATAATCTTCAATTAACGATTTAATAGATAAAATTAATGCATCAAGACTGTTTTGGATATTTTTATACATGTTAATCAAACTTTGATTAATATCATAAACATATATTTTTCCATTAACTTTAATTTTACCCTCTTTAATAGATGATAACAAAGCCAAAAGGACACTCCCACCACCTAAAAATAGTTCATGATAGTTATGAATAATAGATGGAAATTCATTAATAATTTCTTCAATAATCTGAGTTTTACCACCAACCCATTTGATAAAAGGTTTGGTAAATGTTCTTTTATTTGTTTTGGACATATTTTAATATTTGATTCTTATAATTATTATATAAATCAATTTTATACTTTTTACATTTATAGTTATTATCAAAACTTTAGTTAATATATCTAGAATTAGTATTTTTTAGTTTTTATTTTTTATGAAAAATTGAATAAATCAAAGATTATATACACCAAATTAATTTACAGATGCAAGTCAATCAAGTTCTTAATCTATGCGGATGTATTTCCTGCAATTACGACCGTGAAAACTGCAATAAAAATGAAACCGTCATGTTAGGGAAGGCTTTACTCTCTTTGTTGATTACTCATGACATGATTCATGAATTCAATGTTTTATATCAAAAAATATACAAACAAGCTGAATTTAAAGAAATCCTAACATCTCAAAATATTAATGAGTATCGTAATAACCCTTTATTAATTCGTATTATCCGACAAAAGCAATTATTGAATGATGCAATCCCTGAAAGTTTTATAATATTTGGTCGGATTCCTGAAGCTTACTTCCGTAATAAATGTTATACAATAAGAACAAATAGTCATGGGAATGAAGTAATTCATTATAGCCCTAAAGACCATCTTAAAGTTTTAGTTTATGAAATATCTAGGTGGATAAAAGCGGAGTGTTTTGCAACTCATCCACATATAGCATTTGTTAAAACTATTAGAATGTTGTCAAATCTCAATGCGCATATTCATCCGGATGAACAACATTCTGAATGGTTAAGCCATTTAAATAAAATATCTTTTATAACAAAAACTCAATTGTCGATGGAGGAATCACGTCAATTTGTAACTGTCATCTACTCTAAAGTGTATGAAATGTATACACACTTTTAACACACTTTTAACAAAAGTGTTACCAAAACTTAAGATTGTAAATAATTATTGTTTTATTTGGAATTCTAGGTATATAACTAATCTTAACTTTTTTTTGCGAAGCATTATTAGTTAAATATAGTTAAGTATCTAGAATCTAAATAGTGTAACAATTCATAGATTATCCAATGTAATGCTTTCGAAGTTAAAATTTCGAATAAATACATAAACATATATCTAATCTTTGTTTTTCTTTTTCAACCTCATTTTGGTGATTGTTAATCAAATGTTAGAAACTGAAAATTATACACAAACTGATACATGATTTTAAAGGAATATTCTAATATTATGTTTTTTTGACAAAAAATGATGTTTATTATTCTTAATTAAAAAGTAAAAGGATTAGAAGTAACTAGAACATGATAGTTTATAAATTTTAAATTTTAATAATAGTATTTTATAAAAAGGATATTCTAGTTAACAGTTCAGTCTTTAATTTTTCTTCTAGTTCATTTTCTCAATAAAAAAGTTATAATTAGAGTTATTATATTTTTTTAATTATAAAATAAAAAGGGTTAGAAGTAACTAGAATATGATAATTTATAAACTTTAAATTTTAATAATAGTATTTTTAAAAAGAGGTATTCTAG
>JACCED011308891.1_pt1 | contig 54372 bp, 55 predicted proteins | sample 7455021 | NCBI WGS metagenome assembly JACCED01 (sample SAMN15323456, study PRJNA562643) | freshwater metagenome | isolation source: river surface water | place: USA:Blue River Watershed | collected 2017-08-19
TCCGTTTCGACGTGCGGCTTTGAACGTCTCACCAGCTCTGCATCCCCGCCCGCAGCGGTGATGTCGTTCAGGATCCACTGCTCGTGGCCGTGCTCCTCTTCAATGTAATGAACTAGTTCGGAGCGCAGCCAATCTTTGGAATCATCGAGTCGACTACCCACTGCCATCAATAAGGGAACAGTATGCTTCACGTGGTGATACGCCTGCGTTAGAAATGCAACATAGAGATCCCGTGTTACATCGCCTAATAAGGCTCGCTGAATGACAGGCGCCGACAATAAATAACCTCGTGCGTGCTGGGTAGAGCCGGCAAGACGACCGTAAGCATCAACTGGCGATAGCATCGACATATAAATCCTCGATCAAATTTTGGTAGCGCGAAAACACGACGTCGCGACGGGTTCGCCCATTGGCAGTCACCGTCCCATCGACGAGGCGTAGCGGTTGGGGTAGTAAGGCCCAGCGACGAACCTGGGCATAATCCGGCAGACGGCGATTGGCGGCGTCAATCGCTGCGTCGAGATCAGCTGCGCTAACCGTCGGGCTAGTCGGGTAAATCAAGCAGGATAAGAACGGCTTCGCTTCACCGAAAACCACGGCTTGACTGATGGAATCACTCGCGAGCAACTCTCGCTCGACCCACTCGGGCGACACATTGCGGCCAAGGCTTGTGATCAACAGATTTTTTCGTCGGCCTCGCACATGTAAAAAACCATCTGCATCGATGAAGCCGAGATCACCAGTGGCCACTTCAGTTTGCGTTTGCTCGTCATTCCCGAGGTAGCCGGACATCGTCGCACCACGGACGTGAATTTCACCGGCGGCGTCGATGCGAATCCGGGCATGCGGCAGAACGCGTCCCACACTGCCTTTAAGCGCAGCAGCCGGAGAGTTCAAAGCGACCACGGAGGCACACTCACTCAGACCGTACCCTTCGTAAGCGGGCAATCCGACAGCATGGGCTGCCGTCAAGAGCTCCGCTGAAACAGATGCTCCACCGACGGCGATGAACTTGAGATTGGCTGGTGCGCGCCAGCCTTTTGCAACCGAAGCTACCAGTACTCGTAACAGCTCGGGAACTAACAACAGACTTTCGGGCGAATAGCGATCGATGCAAGCCAACATCCGCTGGATGTCGATTCCACCATAGCCGATGCCGGTTTCACTCAACGATGGCAGCAATACCGTGGCACCGAGCGCTGGCGCGACTTCAACACTCACGAGATTGTCGAGCAGAGTCGACAACGGCAGGAGAGAAAGATGGCGAGACACCGCAAGCGGTTGCAACACGCCGACCAATGAATTCACGACTGAATCCATTGAGGCGCGCGACAGGCAAACCCCTTTCGGATTACCGGTGCTTCCGGAGGTATAGGTAATCTTGGAGGCCGCAGGCGATATCGATCGACGTTGCTGCGATACAACGGATCGCGCCCAGCACTGTAAGCCCAAGATGTCGTCGTCGATCCGTCGCCATTCGCCCGGAAGGCGATTTAGCTTATCGGGATCGTCGGTGATGATTCTATCGAGGGCAGCATCGTCGACCACGTGGGCCAGTTGCGTCTCACTGAAATGCCGAGGCAGCGGGACGTTGACGAACGAGCTGCGATGTAAAGCCCGATCAACCAGAGCCCATGAGATGCCGTTATCCGCCAACAGTCCATAGCGCACCGAGGCATCTGGCGTTCTCGCCAACCATGCTGACGCTCGCGCCTCTGTATCAATTAGTTCATCGCGCGTGAGTATGCGTTGTGCGTCCTGAAAAACGACGCTCACGCGGCCACCTGCGCGCAGTGACCCAGCCAACCGGCCATGATGCGCGGGACACTCTCATAATAACGACCCCAACGGGCGGTATCGCTTTGCAGCCTCGCCGGGTCGGCTTTGCCCAGATCGAGTAGCGGCGCGCCAAAGCCGGTGACCAGTGCACACACTTGCGGCGTACCGGTGAATACGAGCCAGTCGAACCCCTCTCGGGCGAGAAAACCGGGCAATTGCTGTAGTAGCTCCAGCGTGGCCGCCCGGTCGCGGCTGGCAAAGTTGCCAACCTCGACGATTCGGTGACGATCTAGTCTTGCGGTAGAACCAACCGCATCACCTCGGCTACGTAGCATCTGCTCGATCGGCGAATCGAGATACTGCTCGAGGAACAAGGGACCTGCCACCGCACTCTGATAACCAAGGACGGCGAGCGGCTGATCGTCTTCCCCGATGCAACCGAGCAGGTTCGGCATGAATTCGACCAGTTCGGCACCGTGAGCGAGTGCGTAACGCGAACGGATGAGCTGCTCATACCCACCTCGCAACGGCGACCCGACTAACCCCTTGAGAATTCGCGTGTTGGGGCGCCCACGCTGCGTGGCAACGGCATTCATGAATGGTTAGACAGGTGGACGATCCGAAATCCATCGCCGCGATTGATCCGAGTGCCTAGGGCCGTCTAACCTCCCGAGCCGCAATGTCGAAGTCGGATCAAAAACGGGTAGAGCGGCTCCTGGCGGGTGATGAACTCGCTTTCAAGGAGTTTTTCGATGAGTATTTCGATCGGCTTTACCGCTTCGCCCTCTCGAGGGTACGCGACAACCCGAGCCTTGCCGAAGAGGCGGCTCAGCGGGCACTCTGTCGTGCCGTTCGAAAGCTCGATGGTTTCCGCGGCGAGTCGAGCCTGTTCACATGGCTCGCTGGCATCTGTCGCAACGAGCTTGCCGATCTGCTCGAGATCTCGAATCGGGACGCAGCGAGGGAGGTCAGTCTGGATTCCGATCCTTCAGGACAACGTGTCGCACAACAACACGCCGCTGACCTGCAGCATGAACCTGAGGAACAGACAGCGTCGGAAGAGCGGACGGAGCAAATCGATACGATACTTAGGCAGCTACCGGGCCGTTACGGTGAGGTACTGCGGTGGAAATATCTCGATGATCTCTCGACAGAGGAGATCGCAGTGAATCTCGGCGTCTCGCATGATGCCGCTCAATCGAGCCTGCAGCGCGCGCGCGTGGCGTTCAAGTCTGCTGCGAACGCCGCGGGCTTTGAGGTCTAGGGCATGAACGACGAAGACATCCGGAAAGTCCTGCGCCCGTTACGGGATGCTCCTCGTGTTCCCACGGATCGTCGCGAAGCGGCTTTTGAGCGCATTCGATCAGAGTGGAAAGCCGGTCTTTCCGAGCAACAAAGCATTACGACCGAGAAACCAGGGCGTCGGTGGGGGTTGGCCACTGCAGCGAGCGTATTGCTTGTTCTTTTCTCCGGCGTACTGTTTTGGGTTTCAAGAGACGCCGAAGGGTCTCGAACGCAAGTTGCTACGATATCGGCAGTATACGGCGATGGGTCTTTCAGTCACGACGAGCCCATCTACGACCAACAAACCATCAATACGGGCGCGGCCACACTCTCGTTGCGACTGGCATCAGGCCTCGTCGTTAGAGCTGCGCCCAATTCCGAACTGATATTCAACGATGAGAGTCACCTCCAACTCATCAAGGGGCGTATTTTCGTTGACTCGAATCCCGCCACCCGCAACAACACCTTGCTTGTCAAAACCGCTCTGGGTGATATCCAACATCTCGGCACTCAATATTTGGTCGACTACGATCAAGAACGACTCAATGTCGCGGTTCGCGAAGGCGTGATCGCCCTGCAAAAATCCGAAGAGCACCGTTCGCGCGCAACGGCCACGGCGGGCGAACAACTGTCTGTCAATGTAGCAAACCCTCAAGTTATCGAACGAACGAGCGTTTCGGCCGCCGATAAACGCTGGAGCTGGATCGAAACGGTCCCCTCACCGATCGACATTGACGGCGTCAGCCTCGGGGCCTTCCTCGCGTGGTACGAGCGAGAAACGGGTCACCGCGTCATCCTCCAAAACGCAGACCCCGATATTCGCTTAAATGGGAGCGTTTCCGGTCTTACGCCCGACGATGCGCTCGCGGCGATAGCGATTGCCGTCGAACTCGATGTGACGCATCTAGACAGCGAGGTTCTTATCAGCAAACCGTAAGCTGCATTCCCGATATCTTTATAATGATTCGAGTGAAAGTTCGGCCCGTCATATGGTCTTTGCTCATCTGGCCTTTACTCGTATCGACGTTCGGTCTGCGCCCTCACGTCGCTCTCGCATCGACACCGGCCACGTTCATTCCAGCCGGAACGAGCTTGGCCACCGCATTAAGCCAATTGCGCTCGCGCGACTTCACCATCTTGTTCAGCGATCAACTGGTCACCACCGAATTGAGAGTCACGCAAGACTCGGTCATCGATAATCCACGCGACACGGCGCTACGCCTGCTCGCAAAACATGGCCTGACTCTGCGCAATGTTCGTCCTGGTCTCTTCGTCGTCACCCGATCATCCGCACCAGAGCCCGCAACAACAGACTCCTCCTCCGATCTCGAACCACTCGCGGAGATAGCTATTTATGCGAGTCGATACTCCAGCGGTTCGCCGCTCATGACGACGGCACAGCTCGAACGTTCTGAAATCGAGAAGCTTGCGGGGCTCAATGAGGACGCGCTCCGTGTAACGCGTACGCTCCCTGGCACCGCCAGTAGCCCGCTCAGCGCCAAAACTCATGTGCGCGGTGGCAGTGACGATGAAATGCTCGTGCGGTTCGATGGCATACCGCAACTTGCGCCATTCCATTTCAAAGATTACGGAGCAATCCTAAGCAGCATCGAACCCGCGACGATCGATACACTCGATTTTTTCAGCGGCGTTTTCCCTGTTCGTCATGGTGATCGTCTTTCTGCCGTAATGGACATATATCCGCGCAGGCCCGATAACGGCAACCATCACGAAATCGGGCTGTCATTGCTAGCCGCTCACGCCATGTCGGTCGGTGAAACGCGTATCAACGACTCGACAAGCCGTTGGCTAATCGCCGGAAGAAGCAGCAGCGCAGGTTGGGTCGCGCGCGCAGTAGATATCGATAACGTCGAAATCGAATTTTCTGATCTGCTCGTCCGGGGCGAGCATATTGTCGATGACTGGACGTTAGTGGCCGGGCTTTCGATCCTGCAAGATGAGCTCGATTATCAAAATGACGATTCGCGAAAAGACCGCGATCAATCAACCGCCGGTTATCGTGACAACACGCTGTGGCTCAAAGCGGCACGCGATACAACCGCCGATCGTAGGTTGACCGTGGCTTTTGCAAAATTTGACTCGCACGCCGTGCGCCGCGGTGAATGGTCAGGCGAGCAAGTCTCCCTCGGCCGAGTTTCTGATAATCGACAGACCGATGGATATTATTTTGACCTTGCTTGGCAAAAGCTTGGCTCCTGGTCGATCGGCACTGAAGTATTGAACTTGAAAACTCAGTACGATCACTCGATACAAGCGAACTTTGATACCTCGCTATCGATTGCTTTCGATCGCGCGCCTAACCTTGATCGACAGACCCTCGTTCATGCCGAGACTCGTTCGGTTTCAGCTTACGCCTCGAAGCTCATCACACTCTCGTCTGCGTGGCGTCTCGATCTTGGCATTCGCGCTGATCAGCGCGACCAACCGCGCAGCGCTATCGACTGGTCGCCTCGATTGGCCATGGAATACGAACTCGCCGACGGTCGCTTCCTACGAGCCAGTGCCGGCCGCACATCCCAAGGCCAACGCGCCGATGAACTGCAGGTTGCCGACGGTGACACGATCTTCCATCCGGTGCAGAAAGCGGATCAGTGGGTACTCGGCTACGAGCAGCTTCTAGCAGACCACGGCGCATGGCGAGTCGAGACGTACCGTAAGCGAGTCCACAACCCTTCACCACGATACGAGAATCTGCTGAACCCCGTGTCACTCATTCCGGAGATGGAAATCGATCGTCGTCGTATCGCGCCGAATGGCGCACTCGCCTACGGCGTCGAATTCGCGGGTCGCTATACGCTCGATGTGCACTGGTCCGGCTTCTTGAATTACGCTTGGTCAGAAGTCGAGGACGACATCGGTAAGATCGATGTACCGCGCAACTGGAACCAGCAGCATGCGCTGCTGCTGGGGTTGCTGTGGCGCAGCGGCCCGTGGAGCCTTTCGGGACAAAGCTCGTGGCGCACGGGCTGGAGTCGTACCGAGTTTCAGACTGGCGACGCAGGCACTCTTTTGCCGCTGGTGGGTGAGCGCAACCGAGCCCGATGGCCGGCGCAATGGAACCTCGATATTCGAGCCTCCTGGCGCAAACCGCTCGAGTTCGGGTTGTTGGAAGTCGCGATTGACGTAAATAACGTCACCAACCGTAGCAACCCTTGCTGCACTGATCTACGAATAGTACCGACGGGTCTCGAGACTCGAACCCGATCGTGGCTGCCGAGATATCTCAACGTCGGCGCCGTATGGAGCCTGCCTTAAACACGATGACTGTTTGATAGCGCACAGAAGTCCAGTATCGTGACGTTATGCGCGCATGGTACTCGATCATTGTCGTTTCCTTGGCCGGATTGCTCGTCAGCTGTGGCGGCGGTGGCGGCCCGCCGCCAGCGCCGACCGTCACCTTCTCGGCGGCGATAGCAGACGCTCGCATTGGCGCCACCGTCACTCTGACCTGGTCGTCCACCAATGCTGACAACTGCACGGCTGCAGGCGATTGGACAGGCTCCCTCGCCAGCTCCGGAAGTCAGTCCGTCAATATCACCAAAGAATTATCGAATTTTTCTCTGACATGTACCGGTCGCGGTGGCAGCGCCAACGGCAGTGCAGCGGTCACCGGATGGAATGCGCCAACTTTATCGCTGACGGCATCAGATTCAGACCTTCTCGCCGGTAATACCGCCAAGATTGATTGGGCGGCTGCAAACATCAAAAATTGTCGTGGTACGGCGGGCTTTCCGGAAGCGCTCGCGACCGCCGGCACTTTGACCACGCCAGCATTGACGCAGACCGTGACCTACTCACTCGAGTGCTCTAACCCCGCATATCCGGCCGTCAACTCCAGCGTGACGATTGTCGTCGCAGACACGTTCGAACTGGTTGTCACCGCCAAATACGAACGCCCGGGGCCAAGCAAGGTTAATTCAGTGGGTCGCCTCGAAGCGGATATGGATAACCCGGTTACTACCGGAATTCGTAACGTTTATATCGAGCTTCAGGACGGCGCCGGCAACAAAGTGGCCGGAACGCATGCGTCTGAGGCTGGCAGCGTACGTTTCACCGGTCTCGATCCGAAGAAAAAATATACTCCGGTCATCAAGTCGGTTGGCAAGAACAGCAGTGGTTTCGAGATTCACGTGCTCGACAACATGCGCCCGGTATCGACCGTGGCCAGCACGATTCGAACGCGCTATGAGCCCTATCTCAACCGGGCTGCCGAATACACCCCTGATCCCAAGCGACTCAAGCAGGCGACGGAACTGACCGCAAAACTGGGGTGGGACTCCGCACTCAAAATTCTACGAGATGATCAGCGCATCTCCGCACCTTACATCGTTCTCGCCGATGCGATGGAGCAGCAAGCATACGTCGCTCAAAACGGCGCGGTGAATTCGGTCGATAGCATCTCGATCCTTTGGAGCGCACAAAACAAAGGTGGCTCGACCGAGGACAACAACTACGATCGTGGCTTCGTACGCAGCTCGGGCGCTTTTTATTCTCGTAGTGCCATCACGATCGCTGCGGACGGGCGGGTTAACAGCGGCGGTAGCGAAAATATTCCGCATATTTTTCTCTCGGGCGCGCCTGCATTCGAGTTGCAGGAGCTCTCGACAGCGATCACAGCGCACGAGATGACGCACTTCACGCAGGACAAATCGCAGCGTAACTATTCACCCGGCGGCCCACACTCCGAACGCGGCGAACACCAGGATATTGCGCTGGTACAACACGAGGGGCTCGCCACGGGAACGGCCCTGATGATCGCGAGGGCCCCCACGCTCGATCGGTTCATCTTTCGTGATGGCTCCGTGCGTGCGGTGCGCAGCGACTATCGCAGTAACGACACACCGCTCGGATGGTTTCAGGAGCGAACAGTGATCCAATTCATTTGGCGCCTGTTCGATCCAGCCGGTGCAGTCAAACTCTCAGGCCCGCAAATTCTGGCACCGTTCTACTCGCAAGATTGGCGCACCGGTACATTCGGGCCCAATATTTGGGCTTACGCTGGGATCTTGAAGAAACAGCATCCAAGCCTAGCCGGAAACATTGATGCCGTCGGCTCGTCACTCAATATAACCCTCGCGGGTAACGACGAGTGGGGGTCGACAGAATCGATTCTAGGGAATCGATCTTCCACTCAAACCTTCCCGATATTTACGCGTGTACCACTGAGCGGCTCGGTAACGGTATGCGCCGCCGGCAGCGCCAACGAATACAACAAGCTTTCGAACCGTCGTTATCTGCGATTCGACGGTGACGGAACCACGCGCCGATACACTGTGAGCGCGCCGACCAACAGTATTCCGGTATTTGTCGTCGCGAGAACCAATGGCTCACTCGCTGGCGGTTACGCCAAAGGCGTGCGTAATATTTTCGTCGACCAAGCGATTCCACCTGAAGGTAGTTGGGGCTGGGTCGGCGAATGCAGCGTTGTACTGAGCTCCATCGCCGAAACCACCCGTAGCGAATGCTCAGCGACAACCTATACAGCGCCCGCCGAACAATGCTTCACCATCACGGCTGCGCCCGCGCCAGCGCCTACGCCATAACTCGAGGCTTACCATGAAGTCGCGTTTTTTCTTTGGCCTTTGCATGCTATCGATGATGTATATCGTGCAGCACAATGCTCAAGCGCATGAAATCGACGAAGGATTAGAACTTGGCGCGACGATCGCCGTGACCAGCGCCGACCCGGTGCGGGCCATCATCAACTTGCAACCTCGCATCGCCTTCAAAGCAGTGACCATCGAATTGCCCAACGCGGCGGGCGGCGCCGTCAGAGCTTGCGATTTCGGCAGCCTCGTCGCAGGTCAAACGTATCGTTGCTCCGTCTCGGGCAACGTGGCCGATGATGACACCGGTCTCGTCATCGCGATCAGCGGCACTCGGGCGGTGCCCGTACCTGGGCACGACGACGTGTCTTACAAGGCCTTCACGGTTCCGAACCCTCGTTACAACGCACTCGCACAAGCGCAGCGCAAGACGGAGCAACTGAGAAAACGAGCGACGACGCTCGAGTCAAAGCCCGCGAGCGTACGTCAGTAGCCATTTGGTGACGCGTGTCACGAAACCCGTGATCGCGCTAGGAGCCCATCGGTCGTTACCTTTCTCGGAGAAGGTGCGTCCATGCTCGACTATTCACAATTTGCCATCAGCGATACGCATGCCCGCGGGCTGCGACGCGAATCCGATCGTCGAGTGGCGAGCCGCTTGGCGACCTACCGTTTGTCTCGTAAACCGGATCGATTCGGGCCGCGGGTCCGATCGACCCACGAGGCGCTATTTTCCACCCTCGGGCCTGAGCGAGTCGTGCTGATCGAACGAACCAAGAAGCTCGCTATGTGGGCTTATTGCGAACTGAACGCTGCCGGTCTCTACCAGTTACGCGGCGAGTCGGTGCAGCGCCGCGACGGATGCCTCAAGACGGACGTGCAGAACTACCCGCTGCTGGCGACGCCACACTTCTACGAGCGCGTGATCCAGGGCTTCAAGTTCGAGGGCCACACGCTGATCACGACCTTGATCGATGTCGTAAGACTGTTGATTGCGCAAGTGGGGTGGGCAGAAGATGTGCCGTCCGACCAGTGGCCAACCTGGGAGCGGCACGGCAATGCCTGGTTTGCCCTGGAATACGGCCTCGCCGCCGGCGATATCCCGGCTTACGGAGAAGTGGTTCTGCGTACCATCATGCCAACGGCAAGCCTCCACAGCGCCCGACGGGCTGACTGGGAGAGCATGCGTGAGAGCGGTAATCTCGTGTCGGTGTTGGAGCCGCTGACGACCAACGGCTATAATCCAGCGGTTTTCAACACCCGCCGGACACCCACGTGAGCAAGCAGGACTCTCAGTTTTTCAACATCTTCAGTCTCGTACTCGGCATCCTGATCGTGATTGCGATCCTGCTGTTTGCCTTGGCCCGCGGCGTTGGTAACAACACTCAGAAGGCGCACTTGCTGACTGAGCCCAAATATGTGGCCGACGTCGAGCGCAATCTGACTTCAGGTCGTGTCGCCGTCGCGGGCGCCGACAACTCAGCCCTCGCGATTGCGCCGGGCGCCGGTGCCATGACCACTGCCATGGCGGTGCTCACTGATGGCCCGGGCGTCTACGAGCAAGTCTGCGGCGCTTGCCACACCGGCGGCATCGCCGGTGCGCCAAAGACTGGTGATGCCGCTGTTTGGGCGCCGCGCATCGCTCAAGGTAAGGCTACGCTCTACAAGCACGCGATCGAAGGCTATACGGGTAAGGCAGGTGTGATGCCCGCCAAGGGCGGACGCACGGATCTATCGGATGAACTGATTCAGGCCGCCGTCGATCACATGCTCGCGCAGTAAGCGCTCAAGCCCCTAAAGATCGTCTCAACTGAAATGCCTCGGCGAGGTGCTCCTCGCCGAGGCATTTTTTTTGATCGAGGTCAGCCAAGGTTCGTGCAACGCGCAACGTGCGGTCGTAACCACGCATGCTGAGCCCCAGTTTGCTGCGCATCGCTGCGAGCAATCGACGACCCGCCGCGTCAGGCTCTGCAAAGGCCGCTAGTTGCGCACCCTCGAGTCGCGCGTTCGAGCAAGCCTGTCGATCGTGCTGCTGCCTTAGCGCGCAGCGGATTCGGGACCGAATCGCCGTCTCGTCGGCCTCGCGCAGCGCACGACTGTCATCACTGAGGTCGGCATCACTGACCGCCTCGAGTGCGATACGCAGGTCGATCCGATCTAATAGCGGACCGGATAAGCGCGCTGCATAGCGCTCGATCTGCGACTCGGAGCAGCGGCAAAGCCCGTGGCTTGAGCCACGTTGTCCGCAAGGACACGGATTCATCGCGGCAACTAACTGGAATCTCGCGGGATAGTCAGCTGCGGCCTCAGCTCGAACGACGGAAATGTGGCCAGTCTCCAGTGGCTCGCGCAGCGCCTCAAGGACGCGCCGATCGAACTCCGGCAACTCATCCAAGAAAAGTACGCCGCGATGCGCGAGAGTGATTTCTCCCGCGCGAGCAGCCGCACCACCACCGATGATCGCACTCGCCGATGCACCATGATGCGGCGAACGAAACGGACGAGATACCCGCCCTTGCGAACTCACGAACAAACGCCCGCCGGTGATCGAGGCGATCATCGCGACCTCGAGCTCTTCTTCGGGCGACAGTGGCGGCAGCAACCCTGGCAGACGCGCTGCGAGCATGCTCTTGCCGCAGCCCGGTGGACCCATCAGCAGCAAACTATGCTCGCCGGCAGCTGCCACCTCGAGGGCACGCTTACCCAACGATTGACCGCGAACATCGGCTAACGCGGCCATCGGCCGTGCGACGATCGATTCGTCGCGCAGTGAAACGCTATCTCGCGCCGGGGTCAGCTCGCGCCGGCCCTCGAGGTAATCGCATACGTCCTGCAAGGTACCCGCCACCACGACCTGAGCTCCCACCAGATGGCATAGCTCAGTCGCATTGTCGCGCGCGACGATGACGTCATGACCAACCGCTTGTGCTGCTGCCGCCGCGGGTAGCGCGCCTCGAACGGCGCGCAATTCCCCTGACAAACCGAGCTCGGCGAAACACTCTATTCTCTCGAGATTGCGGGTCGGCCGTAACTGGCCGGAGGCGACAAGGATGCCAAGCGCAATGGCCAAATCGAATCGACCGCCATCTTTGGGCAGATCAGCCGGCGCGAGATTGACGGTGATACGACCCGCGGGCAATTCGAAACCCGTCGTACTGATCGCTGCCCTGACTCGCTCCCGACTCTCTTTGACCTCGGTCGAGAGCAAACCGACGATATGGAAACAGGGCAGCCCGTTACCGAGATAAACCTCGATCTGCACCGGCGGCGACGTCAAGCCCACCTGCCCTCGGCAAGCTACCCGGGCAATGCTCACGGAAGATCATCCCCGGGGCGCGGCAGATGACTTTGCCTCCAGCGCCGCAAGGCGCCGCTCCAACTCGTCAAGCTGAGCTCGAGTGCGCTCGAGTACTTTTGCCTGAGCGAGGAATTCGTCGCGCGAGAGCAAGTCGAGTTTAGTCAAATTAGCCTGCAGCACGGCGCGGAAATTATCTTCGATGTCGCGGCGGAGACCTTGCGCAGAATCGTGTAGAGAAGCCGGCAGTGAACCGAGCAGGCGGCTGACGATGTCGTCGATTTTCTGGTCCATGACATTAATCTCCGGGCCTTACTGCCCTCTTATGACGCAGCGCCGGATAAGCCGGTGCCAAAACGGTGCGGCACGACAGTTGAATTTGCACCAAGACGCGACAAACCGACCGCTCAGGCGGTGATCCAGCGTGGCACGGATTCTGCAAATCCCTGTTCATCGAACCGTCGATGCGAAGGATACCGCGCCGACGGTCGGGACGCCGAATCGCATTCCTAATGTGAGTAAGCGGTTATTCGTTCGATGCCAAAGGGATGGTCCGTGCGATGAAGATGATCACCGCCATCATCCGCCCCTTCAAGTTGGACGATCTCGAGTTAGCTGTCGCGCAGCTGGGTGTGCAAGGCATGACGATTCTAGAGGTACGCGGATATGGCGCCGAACTCGGACATCTCGAGATTTATCGCGCTGCCGAGTACCAGGTCGATTTCGTTTCGCGCATCCAAGTGCAGATTGCCGTCGACGAAAGCATCGTCGAACCAGTAGTTGAAGCGATAGCTAATGTGACCCGTACCGGCAAAGTAGGTGATGGGCGAATTTTTGTATCCGGGATCGAACAGGCGATTCGCATACGCACAGGCGAAACCGGCGTAGCGGCCACCTGAAGTCAATGGCGAGCAGGGAGAATCAACAATGCTGAATAGACAAGGGCTGAGTAAAAAAGGATGGCTCGGCGGCTTTTTCGCCGCATTGGCTGCAGCGGCTCCGCTGTTGGCTCTCGCACAGGACGCGCCGGTGCCCGATAAGGGCGACACCACGTTCATGATGCTGGCGACCGTTCTGGTCATTTTGATGATCGTGCCAGGTTTGGCCTTGTTCTACGGCGGACTCGTCCGATCAAAAAATATCCTCTCTGTTCTGACACAAGTTTTCACCATTTTTTGTTTGATCTCGTTGCTGTGGGTTTTCTACGGATACAGCCTCGCGTTTGGCGACGGTGGCTCGTGGAACTGGATGATCGGGGATACCACCAAACTATTCTTGGCGGGAATCACACCGGATAGCACGGCAGCCACATTCTCCGATGGAGTCGTCATTCCAGAGTATGTATTCGTGGCTTTCCAGTTGACGTTCGCTGCCATCACCACGGCACTCATCGTGGGCGGCCTTGCCGAACGTATCAAGTTCAGCGCACTGCTCGTGTTCTCGGCGCTGTGGTTCACGCTCTCGTATTTGCCGATGGCGCACATGGTGTGGGCAACCGGTGGTTTGCTATTCGAGAAAGGCGATCTCGATTTCGCCGGCGGCACTGTCGTGCATATCAACTCCGGTATTGCCGCGCTGGTTGGCGCACTCGTACTCGGCAAGCGTATCGGCTACGGCCGCGATGCCATGCCACCACATAACCTCCCCTTTACCATGATCGGTGCAGCACTGCTGTGGGTCGGTTGGTTCGGCTTCAATGCCGGTTCAAACCTCGAGGCAACCGGCATCGCGGTGCTCGCCCTACTCAACACGATACTCGCAACCGCCGCCGCTGCACTGGCGTGGATGCTCATCGAAGCCCTAGTCACCAAGAAGCCTTCGATGTTGGGTATCGCCTCGGGCGCCATCGCAGGCCTGGTCGCCGTCACGCCAGCGGCGGGCCTCATCGGTCCGATGGGCTCGATCATCTTGGGCGCGATCGGTGGCATCGCCTGCTTCTTCGCGGTCACGAGCTTGAAGAAAGCGCTTGGTTACGATGAATCACTCGATGTGTTCGGCATTCATGGTGTTGGTGGCATCGTCGGGGCCATCGGTACCGGTATCTTCGTCTCGCCCGCTCTGGGCGGCGTCGGTGTCGACGGCTACGACATGGGCAACCAAGTTACGACTCAAACGCTCGGTGTTCTCGTGGCCATCGGCTGGTCGGGTACGGTCAGCTTCGTCCTTTTCAAGCTGATCGATCTGACGATCGGGCTGCGCGTAAAAGAAGAAGACGAACGCGAAGGTCTCGATACGACGAGCCACGGCGAGCGCGCCTATACGAACTGAGTTTTCGATTTACAGTTGTCCCCTGTAAAGCCTAGGGGCGGTGGTCGAGAGATCACCGCCCCGTTTTTTTTCGTACGGCTGATAAGATCACGCCTTATGAAAACCGGTTTTCTCGGCCTCGGTGCCATGGGTGCGCCGATGGCGCGTAATCTCGCCAAGGCGGGTCTACTGCAGGGCGTCTGGAATCGCAGCCACAACAAGGCTCAAGCCTTGGCAGCCGAGTTAGGATGCATTGCGCCGACCGATCCGGCAGTACTCGCAGCCGATTGCGATGTGTTGGTGCTGTGCGTGTCCGCTGATCGTGACGTGCTCGATGTGCTGGCCTCCCTCGAATTGGGCCTCAAATCAGGAACACTCGTCATCGACTGCTCAACGGTCAGTGCAGCCACGGCACGAGAAGCCGCCAAGAAGATCGCGCTACGCGGCGCTCGCTTTCTCGATTGTCCAGTTAGTGGCGGTGTGGAGGGCGCCAAGAACGGCACGCTCGCTATCATGTGTGGCGGTGACGCGGCCGATTTCGAAAACGCCCGGCCGATACTCGAGACGATGGGCCGGACGGTTCGTCACTTTGGGCCGCACGGTGCAGGCCAGGCAACGAAGGCTACTAACCAAATCATGTGCGCAGGCATCATTCGCGCTGTTGGTGAGGCAATGGCGTTTGCTCATCAACAAGGTTTGCCGCTCGAGCGCGTGGTCGAAACACTTGGGCAAGGCGCAGGATCTTCGTGGTACTTCGTGAACCGTGCGCCCAACATGATCCGTGGCGAATACCCGGCTGGATTTCGCATCAAGCTGCACGAAAAAGATTTGCGTATCTGTCGTGACATGGCCGCTGCCAGCGGTGTCGCTCTGCCGGTGGTAGAAGATGTGCTGCGCGAATATGCCGACCTGATCGCGCGCGGCTACGGTGATGAAGATATCTCCGCGATCCATCGTTTGAAGGCTGAACTCTTCGCACGATGATTGACGCCATATGACCCGCTTCACCAAGATGCATGGTCTCGGCAACGACTTTATCGTGTTCGAGACTGCCACCGACACCCGTCTGCCCTCAGCAGAACGCTGGCGCGAATGGTCGAATCGAAAAACTGGCATCGGTTTCGATCAAGCGCTGGTGATACAGCCTGCTCGTAGCGCCGAAACACTCGCCTACTACCGCATCTTCAACGCCGACGGCAGCGAGGTCGAGCAATGCGGTAACGGTGCGCGTTGTGTTGCCGAGTGGTTGCGACGACAACGTCAGCTCAGCGGGCCTATCCGTCTTGAAAGCTGCGGTGGCATCATTGAAGCACGCTTCGATAGCGAGGAGCTCGTCTCGGTCGATATGGGCGAGCCGCGCTTTTTCGACGATGACGAAGTCGAGCTTTCTATCGATTCCACGGCCACTCGTTTCACGCGTGTGTCGATGGGAAATCCACACATCGTCATTTGGGTTCCCGATATCCATTCGGCACCAGTCGCACAACTCGGCCCGGTACTCGAATCACATCCGATGTTTCCACAGAAAACCAACGTCGGCTTCCTGCAGTTCATCGATCGTGAGCATGCGCGGTTACGCGTATTCGAGCGCGGTGTTGGTGAGACACTCGCCTGTGGTACCGGCGCCTGTGCTGCAATGGCTGTTGGTCGACGAACTGGACGTTTCGCATCCGCCGTCGCAATCGATCTACCGGGCGGTCGCTTGTCACTACAGTGGGAAGGTCCTGGATCACATTTATGGATGACGGGACCCGCCGTGGTCGCGTTCGAAGGTTCAATCGAGGATTGATCGATGCAGGACGAGCAAGTTGTCGAATTTTTGAAGCAGCATCCGGACTTTCTGCAAAAGCATCCGGAGGTACTTGATCATCTCGTGCTACATCACGAAGCCGGTGAAGGCGCGGTTTCCTTAATGGAACGCCAAATCAAAGTCTTGCGTGAACGTCAGGCGGCTAATCGCGAAAAGCTCGCTGAGTGGGTTCGCGTCGGTCGTGAGAACGATGCCATCGCCGAACGTATGCACCACTTCACGCTATCTTTGATGCAAGCGGACAATGAAGCTGATCTCATCGCGCGTGTACATGCTTCGTTGCGGACCGATTTCGATATCGTCTCGGTGCGGCTATTGGTCGATCCAGAGACTCGTCCAAACGTCGATGCCTTGTTGCCGGCTGCCCGTACGCGGTGTGGCCACTTTGTGCTCGACCAGCGGCGTACCGTCTTCGGTGACGATGCGGAATCCATCGCCTCAATGGCGCTCGTTCCGATTGGGCCTGCCGCCAGCCTCGGGGCGCTAGCGCTCGGCAGTATCGATTCCGAACGCTTCACACCCGCAATGAGTACCGATTTCCTCGCTCGGATGGGCGAACTGCTCGGCGCCGCCCTGTTGCGCTGTCGCATGCAGGCAGCGTGAACCCGACGGCACTGGAGTGGGTCGAAAAATTCGTCACGCATTTATCGCGTGAACGGAGAATGTCACCTCACACCACCCTGAACTATCGGCGTGAGATCAAAGCGCTAGCGCAATGGTGTGAGCAACAAAAAATAGACGACTGGTCAACACTGGACGAGCAGCATATCCGCTCGTTTGCCGCTCGCTCGCATGCCGCCGGTCTCGCTCCTCGAAGTATCCAGCGTCGTCTGTCGGCAACGAGAAGCTTTCTTCGCTACCTGCAGCGAGAGCGCGTGATAGCACACAATCCGGCCGGCGACGTCCGTGCCCCCAAAGCGCGTCGCCCACTACCGCGAACCGTCGACGCCGATCAGATGAGTCGTCTGCTGGAGATCGTCGGCGATGATGCTCTCGCCAGACGAGATCGCGCCGTCATGGAGCTCTTTTATTCATCGGGCCTACGACTCGCGGAATTGTTGGGGCTCGACCTGCATGATCTCGACCTAAGTGATCGCACCGTACGAGTCACCGGCAAAGGCAACAAGGTGCGGATACTGCCCGTTGGTCGAAAAGCCTGTGAAGCCTTACAAGCATGGCTCTTAGACCGCACCGCCATGGCTCCAGAGGATGAGAGAGCCGTCTTCGTCGGTCGCGATGGCCGTCGACTCGGCGCAAGGACCATCCAGAAGCGAGTCGCCGCGTGGGCAAAACGCCAGGGCCTACCGATACATGTCCATCCGCACCTGTTCCGACATTCCTTCGCCTCACACCTGCTCGAGTCCAGTCAGGACTTACGTGGCGTCCAGGAGTTGCTCGGCCACGCCGATATCGCCACGACGCAGGTCTACACTCACCTTGATTTTCAGCACCTCGCCCGCATCTATGATCAAGCCCATCCTCGGGCGCGAAAGAAGTGAGCTCCATGGCTGAAGGTTTCAATCCGCACGGCACCACCATTCTCGGCGTCCGTCGTGACGGCATCGTCGCCATCGGCGGCGACGGACAGGTTACGCTCGGCAACACCGTCATGAAAGGCAACGCCCGCAAAGTCAGGCTACTCGGCAATGGCAAGGTCATCGGCGGCTTCGCCGGCGGCACGGCTGATGCCTTTACCTTGTTCGAACGCTTCGAGGGCAAGCTCGATAAGTTCGGTAACTTGACCCGAGCCGCTATCGAACTCGCCAAAGATTGGCGCTCCGATCGCGCGCTGCGCCGACTCGAAGCACTGCTGTTGGTCGGCGATCCGCAGAAACTACTCGTGATATCAGGCAATGGCGATGTCATCGAGCCCGAGCATGATCTCGTGGCCATCGGTTCCGGTGGCGCCTTTGCACAAGCTGCCGCACAAGCCCTGATCGACAATACCGACCTCAGCGCTCGCGATATCGTCTCGCGCTCACTCAACATTGCAGCCGATATCTGTATCTATACGAATCGTAACCTCGTGATCGAGGAGCTCGGATCATGAGTGTGCTGCCTGCCGAATTGACACCTAAGGCCATCGTCGCCGAGCTCGATCGGCATATCGTCGGTCAAGATGCTGCCAAAAGATCGGTTGCGATTGCACTTCGTAATCGTTGGCGACGTATGCAGGTTCGGGAAGATCTCCGCCCCGAGATCACGCCGAAGAATATCTTGATGATTGGCCCGACGGGCTGTGGCAAGACCGAGATTGCGCGTCGCCTCGCACGCTTGGCCAAAGCGCCGTTCGTGAAGGTCGAGGCGACCAAGTTCACCGAGGTTGGCTATGTTGGCCGAGATGTCGACTCGATCATCAAGGATCTCGTCGAGCTCGCAGTCAAGCTCGAACGCGAGGAGGCGCTCGCCCGCGCCCGTGATGGCGCTGCGGATGCTGCCGAGGAGCGCATTCTAGATGCACTGCTCCCCAAGCCTCGCTTGATGGGATTCTCCACGGATGAACCTGTCGCTCCGCGTGATGCTGAGACACGCCAGAAATTCCGCAAGATGCTGCGTGAAGGCCAGCTCGATGATCGTGAAATCGAGATCGAGTTGCGCAATCCGGTGCTCGGGATGGAAATCGTCGCGCCGCCGGGCATGGAAGAGATGCAACAACAGCTCCAATCCATGTTCCAGAATCTCGGCACCGGTAAAGGGCGCTCTCGGAAACTCAAAATTCGGGAAGCCCAAAAACTGCTACTCGAAGAAGAAGCCTCCAAACTACTTAATGAGGAAGAGCTACGCGCCAAAGCCGTTCGGAACGCAGAGCAGAATGGCATCGTATTCATCGACGAGATAGATAAGGTATGCCGCCGACAAGACAGCTACGGTGCCGATGTCTCACGCGAAGGCGTGCAGAGAGACTTGCTGCCGCTCGTCGAGGGGTGCACGGTCAACACGAAGTACGGCCCGATCAAGACCGATCATGTTCTGTTCATCGCATCGGGTGCTTTCCACGTAGCTAAGCCTTCCGATCTCATTCCGGAGTTGCAAGGGCGCTTCCCGATTCGCGTCGAACTCACATCGCTCGGCATTGAGGATTTCGTCCGTATCCTGACGGAACCCAATGCTTCGCTGACGACGCAATATGCCGCTCTACTCGAGACCGAAGGCGTCCACATCAACTTTGTCGCAAGTGGCGTACGACGCTTGGCGGAAATCGCTTTCCACGTCAACGAACGTACCGAAAACATCGGCGCTCGGCGGTTGCACACCGTGATGGAGCGACTGCTCGAAACGCTGTCATACGAAGCAGCGGATCGCTCTGGCGAGAGGATCGATATCGATGCTGCATACGTCGATGCCCATCTTGAAGCCTTGTCGCAAGATGAAGACCTAAGCAGGTTCATTCTTTGAGTTTCGTGTGAGCGACGAACTGGCGCTCGCAGCGATTGTTCTGCTGATTGCCGCAATGCCAGCGTCGCTGGCGTTTCTGCTTTTGGCCGATGTGGTCAAACTCGAAGGCCCGGGCCGAAAACGGCGCTGGATTCGAAACGCCCTCTGGCTCGCCGCCATTCCCCTAAGTGTTCCGCTGTTCTATTCCCTCTGGAGCGCAGCGGGCGCAGCCCATCTCGAGCCTCTCTGCCAGGCTTACGCGACACCAGAATTCCGTCGAGAGACGCCGACACCGCGTGAACTGCTGCAATTGAAAACGTCGCGCGTCATCCATCATGCGAACGCCTGGTTCGAGGTCTCCATGGATCGTTATGCGGTGATCGATCGACGCTATGGCACGGTCATCGCCGTGGCTGATGAACTCTGGATCGACGCTGGCCGTGCTCGTCACTACTGCGGCGTGATCAGCGGGCCATTACCGATCAGAACGGCTGGCGATGCAGACGGCAAACTCGAGCAATTCCTGCGTCAGGTTGCGCAGGGCAAACCTCGCGCCTAATCGACCCACGAGCGATCAGCCGAGAAAGCCGAGATCCCGCGTCGCAAATGCGCCGATGTTAGGTGCGACCTTCGACAGCTCAGTCGCCCCCACACCGAACCACGAGGCCAAGGTGGCGGCATATTGGTCGGCGGAGGTCGTCGGAATGATGCGACCGCCACCGACATCTAGAGCACTGCCGATTTCGAGCAGTGGATATTGGCCATAGATTCGCCCGCCGCGAACGGCGCCACCGGCGACCAGCTGAACACCACCCCACGCGTGATCGGAACCATCGCCGTTCGAGGTCAAGGTGCGACCAAAGTCCGATTGGGTAAAGAGCGTGACCGAGTTCTCCATGCCCATCTCGGCAAGAGCGTCATAGAAACTTTTGATCCCGTTGCTGACTGTAGCGAGCAAACCTGGCTGGTCGGCCATCAGATCGTCGTGCTGATCGAAGCCCCCCAAGGAAACGAAGAAAATCTGTCTCGACAATGACAGACTCGTGCGTACCGAGATCAACTTGGCCACGGTTCGCAGTTGCGTCTGCAAGCCCGAGAGCGTCGCACCCGTATTGGGCAGAGCGGAAAAATCGCGCGCGGTGGCAAGCGACCCATTGACGCGATCGGCGAACTGCACCGCGCGCTGCTGAATGCTCGCATAGCTGCGCTCATAAACAGTATTGCTTTTGCTCGCGAGCGCTGCCGTCAAACTGGCTTCAACGGCACCGCGACGACCAAGGCCCACTCCCGAGGTGGCAAAACCGGTGAAGTTGGTCGCACCCGCAGCACCCATCACGTACGGACGCGCGATTTCACCGGCTTGGAAGTAGGTCTGGCCTGCCAACGACACATTCAGCGAAAGCTGTTGACCCGCGACCTGTGCATTCAAGACATCGGCGACTCGACCCGCCCATCCGGATTTCGAGATCGTTCTGCCGCGCAAGCTGTGCCACTGATCCTGCTGATCGTTGTGCGAGAACAGTTGCGGCGGTAGAGCATGGCCACTCGTCGCTGCAGACTGGTACTGCGCTTTCGTCGTCGGACGCAGCAGCGGTCCCATGTTAGCCATGACCGCTAAGCGACCCGACTGGAACAACTCGCGCGCACCGGTCATGGAGGGATGAAACCCATAGGTGGGATCTCCACTCGTTTGCCCGTCGTACACGACCGGCAACAACGCAGCGCGATCGACTGCAAGGCTCGAGGCCGTGCCACCGCCGCGTGAGCGCGAGTACGCGTTGTATTCAGCGGTGCGCGTCGGCACGAACATGTTCCAGGAATCGTTCCCTCCGAAGAGGAAGAGACAGACCAAAGCCTTGTAGTCGCCGAAGCCTCCAACCCCGGTCATCTGGGCATCGAGTGTGCCGACCGTGCGACCGAAGGCGTATGCGACGCCACCAGCAGTGGCCGCTTTTAAAAATCGTCGTCGTTGCCGATTCATGGGTGTCGTCCTGAACGTCAACGCTGCAAAGCGTAGCTGGGTGAGATAAGGATGAGATAGAGCGCATCGCCGACTCGGGTGGCTTGCGCGGTAGTGGGATTGGTCGCAGGGATGGTCGTGCGTTCCACTTGAGCCTTGATCGCGGCTCGCAGTTCCGCCGACAACAAGCTCGGATCACCCAAAAGACGAGTGGCGATACGATCGATCAGACCATCCGGATTACTCGCTAGCGGCAACTCGTTCGAAATATCGATATAGACATCATCGGCATTCAACCGTGCCGTATTCACATGAGTACGCGTCGTGACTTGCGTCCAAAAGAAATTCGTCGTCTGGGTGTTGAGATACTCCGTCGCTAATTGCATCTCAGGCGCAACCAGTCCGCTATCGGCAATCTCCCCAGGAGGCGCATAAAACGGGCTGAAAAAGTTGAACACGGAAGGCGAAGAACCCTGTGCCTGTCCAAAAGTACCACTTGCGCCACCGGAGAAGTTACGCGCTGCGCCCAATTTTTCGCCGCTGGAACGCGCATCGTATGCACGCCACAGTTGAGTCAGTCTCAGCAGCGGCTCTTTGAGCTTGCCGGCAGTCGCAGCCGCACTACCGGTTGGCGTCGTACGCGCTTCCACGTCGAGCAGGATCGCTCGCACCACCGCTTCGAGGTTACCTCGACGCCCCGACCCGTCGTTATTGAACTTTTCGGCAACGCGCTGCACATATGGCGCTGACGGATTACTCGTGACCAATTTCTGGATGAGCTGTTTAGAGATAAAAGGCGCGACATTCGGATGATTGAAAACGTTGTCGAGTGCCGAGCGCAAATCGCGCTCGCCACCTTGATTGGCGGGGATGAGACCGCCGCTCAACGCAACGCCACTGTAACTCAATACGCGCTTCTCACCGGGCTCGTGCTGCGCCTCAAACAATTGCATCGGCTTGATCTGGTTGTATCCGACAACAGGGGCAGCCTGTGGACGCGTATTGGTAAAAGTGCAGGCCGGAGTCGTCGTTGGACAAGCCCACTTCCAACCGGTGAATACGCGAGCGAAACCTTCGATGATGTCTTGGTTATACGTTGGGATCGGCTGCCCAGTCGCATCGCGCTTGAGAGTGCCATCGAGATTGAGCTCGACGAGACCGATGCTGAAGAGTTGCATCATCTCGCGTGCGTAATTTTCATCTGGTCGAAGATTCGTGCCAGAGACGGCACGCTGATTACCGAGCATCGAGAGATAGATGCCCATCGCCGGATGCAGCGTCACTTGCTCCAGCAAGTCGCGATAATTGGCAAAGGCATTGCGCGCAAGCATGTCGTGGAAGTCGGCCGTGGCGTTCGGCAGGTTTTGCAGTGCGCCGATCTGCGATACGACAAAAATTTCGGACAGAGCGAATGCCACGCGTTGGCGTAACTGATCTTCACCACGCACCGCATTCCCGAACCAGGTCTCGAGACGGACCGCATTCAAACTACCCACATTGAAGCCCGTGGGTACGGGATTCGGGTAGGCCGCCTCGACAGCTGGCAACAACAACGAGGCGGGTTTAGTAATTTGCGCATCGATCCAACGCGCATAGGCATTCGACGAATCGCCGAGTGCGATCAAAGCTCGAGAGGTATCTTCGGTAGCGCCGAAAGTGGCCTGGTTGAGAAAACGAAACGCATCACTGGTTGCGACCGGGGGATTGCTTGGCGCGGCGCCGCTGCCGCCTAACGAGAAACTGGTTCCGGAACCGGATCCACCGCCGCCCCCACCGCAAGCCGTGAGTGCCGCAAACAGCAAGCCAAGCAGTAATCGCCTCATAGTGTCGAGGCTATGTTGATTCGCCGAACTTTGGCTAGAGGTCAGTGCGAAAAGTTTGGTGAAGCTGGCAACAGAATTGCCGCGTGATCAGGAGTGAAACTGCGCCGCGAGTAGATCGAGCCGCTGTTCGAAGGCGTTACCGCTTGGCAACAACAGGCAACCGGGCGGCACCTCTTCAGGTGACAAGGCGCGCGCCGCGAAGCCACCGACCCATACCTCGCACTTGCCCACCAACAACTCGGCAAGTTTGCGCAACTGCTGCAGTGCCGGCACTTCGTTCTCGGGCATCACCAGAGACACGAGCACCGCGCAGGCATCGACTTCGAGCGCAAAACGAGCGATTTCCTCGGCGGGACAATCGACTCCGAGGTAGTGCGTACGAAAACGACGTGTCGCTGCGAGCCAACTACACATCAAGATACCGAGCTCATGCCGCTCGCCCGACAAGGTCGACAACACCAGACACGGTCCGTTATCCGAACGCAGGTATCCGCGCGAAACCGAGATGATTAAACGACGGACGATATCCGTCGTCATGTGCTCCTGGGCGATCGACACCTCGCCGCGGTGCCAGCGTTCACCGACCTCTTGCACGAGAGGCACCAGAACCGTGTTGACCACTTCGTTCGGCGGCAACAACGCCACCGCCGAGGTCAGCACCTCTTCGACGCCCGACGGGTCGGAATGGGTGACCGCATCGAGTGCGCGCTCGACGAAAGACTGACCGCGCGCGGGGCCAGGCCGGGCTTGACCACCCGAATCGGCCACCAACTTGGCGAGCTCGCTCTCATCGAGCGCCGCGAGCCGGCTGATCGTATGACCGAGTTCAGTCGCCGTGCGCAGCAAACGCAACCGGGCCACATCAGCTGCCGAATACGTTCGTCGACCCGACCCATCGCGAGACGGTCGAACGACCTCGTACCGGCGCTCCCACGCGCGCAAGGTCTCCACCGTCAGGCCTGTCGCCTGGGCGACCGCTTTGATGGTGAATTGACCTGTAGATCCCATGGCTGCCGGTTTGTTCATCATTTGTCCATGTTGTGTACAGCCATTAGCTGTACAACATCTTGACAAACTTTCCCGACGATGTCACTATCCCTCCGTCGAATAGATTCGCGTACGCAGGATCGCGGTACGCCCCAACACTTAAACGGAGTACTGCCATGATTCGCTCATTCACTCGCAAGGCTGCTTTCGCCGCCTGTTTGTCATTTTTAACGGCCGCCTCAGCTTATGCCGGCAGCCCGACGGTTCTCGATGTCGCTAAGCAAAAGGGTAACTTCAACACCCTCGCCAAGGCCATCGAGGTCGCCGGCCTACAGGACGCCCTCAGCGCCCAAGGTCCAGTCACGATTTTCGCGCCGACCGACGAGGCCTTCGCGAAGTTGCCGCCGGAACAGCTCGAGTCACTGCTGCGCCCGGAAAACAAGGACCAGCTCGTGAAGATCCTCACCCGCCACGTGGTGCCGGGTAAGGCGCTCGAGGCTGATGATCTCAAGCGCACTCGCAGCGCCAAGACCGAAGGCGGCGACGACGTGAAGGTCGAGCTCGTGCGCGGTCGCCTGCGCGTCGACGGAGCCCGCGTAACGGGCGACTACAACGCCGCCAACGGCGTCGTGGTAGCCGTCGACAGCGTGTTGCTGCCGAACTGAGCAAGCCGACTCTCGGGTCACGGATGACCCGACAGCAGGGATGCTGAAAGTCCATGGACGACGCGGCCGGGTGGCGAGAGCCACCCGGCCGTGGACATTTTGGGGCCCGAAAATCCAATCCGCCTGGCGAGCAATCCCACCATCACGGCTCAGGGTGGTTCGGCGGCATCGCTAACATGCGTCGATGTTTCTCACCACCACCGTCGGCAGTCTGCCGAAACCCGATTGGCTCGCTGAGCCGGAAAAACTCTGGGCAGCATGGCGCCTCGACGCAGCCCAATTGCAGGATGGCAAACAACGGGCCGCTCTCGAATGGCTGCGCGAACAAGAGCGCGCCGGCATCGATATCGTGGGAGACGGCGAACAATTTCGAATCCACTTCGTGCACGGCTTTCTCGAGTCACTCGAGGGCATCGATTGGAATCTAAAAACGCCGATGGGGATCCGCAATAATCGTTACATCGCGGAAGTGCCGACGGTAACTGCGCCGCTTAAACGACGCGCCGCCGTCCACGTAGCCGATGCCGCTTTCATGCGCACACAAACCACGCGCGCCTTGAAGGTCACACTACCCGGTCCGATGACGATCTGTGACACCTTGGCCGATGCCCATTACGGGCGACGTGCCGACATGGCATTACGTTTCGCCGAAATGCTCAACGAAGAAGCGCTTGAGCTCGAAGCAGCCGGAGCTGATGTCATCCAGTTCGACGAACCGGCATTCAACGTTTTTCTCGACGAGGTAGGCGAATGGGGCATCGCCGCGCTAGAGCGCGCCATGCAGGGCCTGAAGGCAACGACCATCGTTCACATTTGTTATGGCTATGGCATCGAAGCTAACGTGAAATGGAAATCCTCCCTCGGTGACGCGTGGCGCCAATACGAAACCATCTTTCCCTGGATCAATGCGAGCGGCGTCCAGCAGGTATCGCTCGAGTTTGCAGGTTCACGCGTGCCACCGGATCTCATGCGACTGCTACCCGACAAGACTCTCTTGGTTGGAGCTGTCGAAGTCTTGCCAGGCAAACTCGAAAGCGCCGAGGAAGTGGCCGCCAACATCCGTGCTGCAGCCAAACATGTCGACTCGGATCGCCTGATCGCCTGCACCAACTGCGGCATGGCCCCGTTGTCGGCGGAGCTCGCTCGCGGCAAGCTGCACGCCTTGGGCCGAGGCGCTGTGCTCGCCCGTCGACGCTGAAGGAACAAGATGGATCTGCAGTTACGTAACAGCAAAGTGGTGTTGTGTGGCGCCACTGGCCTCCTTGGAAAAACCATTGCGCTCGAGCTCGCTCGTGAAGGCGCCAATATCGCGCTACTCGGTCGAAATTCGAACTCGCTGGAAACATTGAAAACCGAAATCGAAGCCATCGGCTCGCCCGGCGCACTCGCGATCGAATGCCAGCTCGATTCGGAAACATCGACGAATCACGCCATATGTACTGCGATCGAGACACTGGGCGGCATTGATGTGTTCATATTTGCAGCGGGAGCTGCGCAAGGCGGAATCTTCTGGGAAATCGACGATGTGACCTGGAAGAGCAATCTCGAGGTCAAGCTCTTCGGTGCCATTCGTGCGTTACGCACCGTGGCACCAGCAATGATCGAGCGTCACGCCGGTCGTATCGTGATGGTGGTTGGCAACTCGGCGAAGTTTCCGGAGCCGCGCATGCTGCCGGGCGCTGCAGCTAATGCGGCGCTGCTAGCCATCGTACGCGGTCTTGCCGAAGAGCTCGGTCCACATGGCGTCTCGATTAATGCCGTCAACCCGGGTCCAGTGCGATCGCCGCGCTGGGATCGCCTGATGCAGGCTGCTGCCACTCGAGAAGGTATCAACGTTGCAGAAGCCGAAACGCGATTCCTCGAGAAGACGGCGCTGCGCCGCCTAGGCTCGGCCGAAGAAGTTGCAACGCATGTCGTCTACCTCGCCTCGCCGCGTGCCGCACATCTGACCGGCACCTCAATCACTATCGACGGTGGGAGCACCAAAAGTCCATGACCGATCAACTTGGCCCTCGCGGGCGTATTGCGATCGTTGTCCCTTCCACCAACACAAGCTGCCAACCCGAATCCGAACGACTGCGTCCGCGCGGTGTTACTAATCACATTGCTCGCATCAGCATCCGCGAACGGCCGCTGACGAGCGAACAGGCCTTCATGGAACACGTGCAAGCCATGCGTGATGGTATGCGCAGTGCAATCGATCAAGTCATCACGTGCCAGCCGACCCACGTCATTATGGGCGTCGCCCTAGAGGCCTTCTGGGGTGGCGTCAAAGCGGCGGATGAACTGCAAGCAGAGTTGACTGCCCGAGCAGGCGTCGGCGTTTCGATGGGCTCGACGGCAACCGTGACCGCACTCACCAAGCTCGGCGCAAAGCGCATTGCCGTGCTCACACCTCACCAACCGCGTGGCGACGAACAGGTTCGACATTATTTTGAAGAAGCAGGCTTCGTCATTCCTCGCTTGATCGGCCTGAAGTGCCCGTCGCCCGTACAAATCGCGCACACCACGGCCACTCAAGTCATCGATACACTCAAGCAACTCGACGGTGACGACATCGATGCGATCGTGCAGGTTGGAACCAACCTCGCCGCAATCGAACTTTGCGCCCAAGCAGAGCGGTGGCTCGACAAGCCGGTGCTCGCCATCAATGCTGTCACCTATTGGGACGCACTGCGCCGTTCGGGCATCGAAGATTCGATCCACGGCTGTGGCTTGGTGTTGGAACGATACTGATGACGATCGACGCCGATGTCGTGATCGTCGGCGGTGGGCCCGCCGGAATGGCCACAGCCCTGTTTTTGATCGATCACGGTATCGATGTCGTGCTACTCGAGCGTAGCGATAAACCCCACGCCGATCCCCGTGCCGCCACCTATCATCCGCCGACGCTCGAAATGCTGGAAAAATCTGGCGTTACAGCGGAACTACATCAACGCGGCCTGATCGCCAGACATTGGCAATTGCGAGATCGGCGAGTCGGACTTATCGCCGAATTCGATCTTGCCGCACTCGGTGAAGACACCCGTTATCCGTATCGGCTGCAGTGTGAACAACACAAGTTGGTCGAGATGATGCAGCGTCGCGTCCTGCAATCAACGCATTCGCGAGTGCTGCATGGCGTCGAGGTCGAGACAATCAGCCAAGACGAATCCGGCGTGAACGTGCACGGTCGTACGGCGAATGGTAACTGTCTAATCCGCGGTCGCTGGCTCGTCGGCGCAGATGGCGGACGTAGCATCGTCCGAAAATCGCAAAATATCGCCTTCGATGGTTTTACGTGGGACGAACGGTTTCTGGTGATCACCACTGATTTCGACTTCGCCACGCAAGGCTATGCGTTCAGCTCGTACACGATGGATCCCATCGAGTGGGTCGCTACGTTCAAGATACCCGGCGATCGGCCGCAAGGGCTGTGGCGCTGCGTTTTTCCGACGCATCCTGAGCAAAACGAAGACGATTTACTCGATCACGCTCGTGCTGCAAATCGTCTAGATGCGCTTTCGCCTGCGACACGCGGCAGCGCGGTCGTACACACGAATCTTTATTCGGTACATCAACGAGTCGCAAAGACCTATCGTCGTGATCGGGTCGTACTCGTCGGGGACGCCGCCCACGTCAACAACCCCTTGGGTGGCATGGGTCTGAACTTCGGATTGCATGATGCCTATGAGCTTGCGCCACGACTAGCAGCAATCATCCGCGGTGATGCGGACTCCTCTAGTCTCGATGTATATGATCGACGTCGACGGAGCGTGGCCGAAAGTGTCTTACAAGCGCAAACCATCGCCAACAAGAAGCTGCTCGAAGAGAAAGATCCGGTGGTTCGAGCACAGCGGCAACAGGATCTGCGTGATACCGCGGCTGATCCGGTTCGCGCTCGAGCCTATCTGCTGCGCACCTCCATGATCGAAGGTCTGCGAGCAGCTGCCCACATCCGCTAAACTTTGACGGATGTCTCGACTCGGACGCTATGCTTGGCCCTCCGTGATCATCTTGCTGGTGGTGACGGGCTTCTTCATCGACTTCATGCGCTTTGGCGGTCAGTTCCGTGATCTGACGCCGCTACCGGCCACACTTTGTCGCAACGTGGCTTTACCGGGTAGCGCGGAAGATCTACAACTCGATCGCGGTCGCGGTCTCGCATATCTGTCCGTGTTGGACCGGCGTGGCTTGGTCGAGGGGCTCCCTGTGACCGGTCAGCTCATGCAGCTGGATCTGAACAACACCGCGATGCCAGTGACGAACGCGGCGCGCGCTCTCCCGGCCAACTTCCGGCCACATGGGATGTCGCTCTACCGCATGGGCGATGGCGCGCAACGTCTGTTTGTCATCTCGCATCCGCCTGAAGCCCCGCACACCATCGAAGTTTTGGAGCAGCGCTCAAACGGAATCTTTCAACCGGTCGAAACCATCCTGAACGAGTTACTGGTTTCGCCCAACGCGATCGTCGGGGTTGGTCCACGCCAGTTCTATGCAGCTAACGATAAAGGCGACGGCGGACTACTGACCCGACTGCGGGAACTGCTCTTTCGAGAGGGCTTCTCGACCATCGTCTATTTCGATGGTGAGCAGATGCGTATCGTCGCAAGTGGCCTTAAAAGCGCTTCCGGTATGGCGATGAGCCCCGATGGGCTGACACTGTACGTCGCCGAAACCTTCGGGCGTCGCATCGCAATATTCGATCGAAACAGCTCTAGCGGGAATTTGCGACTGCGGGAATACCTTGAGATCGATGGTGCTCCGGACAACCTTCAGGTCGACCCGGAAGGCGCGCTTTGGATAGCGGCCCATCCGAAACTGCTTGATCTCGTTCGTCACTTTGCCGACCGCGAGCACCCTTCGCCAACGCGCATCATCCGTTATCGAACCCGACCTGATGCTCCGCTAGTGGACGACCGTGTCGAAATCCGCGACATGTTCCTCGACCTCGGACAATCTGTCTCAGCTGGCAGCGTAGGTACGCCTTTTGGGGGGCAACTGCTGATCGGTTCGATCACGGAACCCAAAGTGTTGGCCTGTCGTCTGCCCGACAATGTCAGGCCAGAGAATACCGGGGTCGCACCATGAAGCTGAATCGTCGCCAATTCGTCGTCTCATCGGCGGTCGCCGCTGCCGTCGGCGGTCTTCAACCCATCGCCCACAGCGCAACCGGTTCAGGGGAGATCGACGTCATCGTCATCGGTGCGGGCCTCTCCGGGCTTGAAGCCGCCCTGACGCTCGAGGAAAACGGCTTACGAACGCTCACCTTAGAGGGGCGCAATCGGGTTGGCGGCCGAGTCTTCACGATGTTTGACATACCCGGACATCCGGAAGCGGGCGGCAACACCATTGCCAACGCCTACGGTCGCTGTATCGCAGCAGCAGCTCGCCACAAGATCGATATCGTCAATCTTGCGCCGCGACTGTTCGCCAACCGTGCAGGACAGGAACTCTTTTTAGGTGGTGAGCGCATTCAGATCAAAGATTGGGCTACTCACACACGCAACCCCTTTAGCGGCGAAATGAAAAAACTCGCGCCGTGGAGTTGGGCCGATGCCATGTTCAAACAGCACATGCCATTTCGAGATCTCGAGAATTGGCACGACGCCAAGTATGCGCAACACGATATATCCGTACATGAGTTTCTGAGCTCACACGGTGCCGACGATGCGATGATCCGCCTCGGCTTCGATACCAACATCGCCTATGGAACGACGGCGCACGACGTGTCGTTGCTACAGCAAGCGTTCTCGGATAACTGGCAGAACGTCAATCGCGGAGCGGTCACCGCATTTTCACGTACCGGCGCTGCCAACGTCGTACCGTCAGGCCCTGCCGCAGCAGGTACCCCGCCCGCTGGTGCCCCGCCCGGCTTGCTCATCGGCGCCTTCAAAGGCGGCAATCAAAACTTGCCGATCGCCATGGCCAAGGCGCTCAAGGGCGATCTACTCCTGAACAAGCGCGTTGTTGCGATCAATGTCGATGACCGCAGTGCTGAGGTCATCTGCAGTGACGGCACTCGCTATCGCGCCAAGGCCGTGGTGTGTTCAATGCCTTTCTCGACACTGCGCCACGTTGCGATCTCACCGCTGCCTGAACCCGTCAAGAACAAAGCGATTCAAACGCTCGGTCATATTCCGATCACGCAGTTTCATATCATCGCCAAGAAGCCTTTCTGGGAAATGGACGGCTTGTCACCCTCGATGTGGACCGATGGGCCACTCGGACTCGTGCTCGCGCAAAAATTTGGCAAGACCGACGATGAGGTCACGAGCCTGACCGTCTGGTGCCGTGGTCTCAACGGACTTTACGTCGACCGTTTCGGTGCCGAAGCGGGCAAGCAGCTCATCATCTCCGAATTTGCGCGACTGCGTCCCGCTTCAAAGGGCTTGCTCAGCGTTGCAGCCGTTCACTCGTGGACAGCCGATCCTTTCGCTGCCGGCGATTGGGCGATCTTTCAACCTGGCCAAGTGCGAGAACTGCGTGCAGCGATCGCCACGCCTCATCAGCGGCTGTTCTTCTGTGGTGAGCACACCGCCATCGGCAGCCGCGGCATGGAAGGCGCTCTCGAATCAGCTGAACGGGTATCGCTGGAAGTTCTGGCCGCTACCGCCTAAGCGAGCGCTTAGGCTGGGCTCGCGGGCGGCTGTTTTCTACGCCATAGGATCAGCCACCAGAATCCAAAGAAACTGAGCGTCATAAAGCAGAATTCGTGCATACCCCAGCGCTCGACACCGATGCGCGCAATTTGCTCGAAGAAAATAAAGGAAACGGTAAATACGACACTGCCTAGTAAGGCCGACACCTTCCAGCCGAACGAACGCTGACGTCCGCGCATGCCGATCACCCACCAAGCCGTGACGAAAAAGACGGTATAGAGATTGATCAGGACGAGCCAGACCGGCGGAGGTGCTTTGAGCCAGTAATGGTTCACCCAAAAAGCGCCCGCACCGAAGAACGTCAACAATACATAGCGCCATTCCTCTAGTGGCGCTTTCAACACTCGCTCCCACATCAAGACGAGAAGAATGTAAACGGTCCAAGTGCCGAACAACAGCTCGTAAAACTGTACCTTGCCTTGCCAAGCATCATCGAGCGGTGGCATCCACATGTCGAACCCCCTCTTCATGTTGTTGTTCGCCGAAGTGGAAGTTAGCGCGGCATCCCACTCATGACCGCAAAATTCATCTATTTGGCCGACAGTTGGAACGAGACCTCGTCGAGGGGTATCCTCGCGCCTCACACGGGGATACGCCCGGGATCCGGAGAGGGGACGCTCATGCCGAATGCAGGCATCACGGGCTGGGGCAAATGCCTGCCACCAGCCGTACTCAGCAACGACGACATCGCGACCTTTCTCGATACGTCCGACGAATGGATCACGACTCGAACGGGTATCAGTGAGCGCCGCATTTCACACGTTCCTCTCGCCGACATGGCGCATGTAGCGGCTGAAAGGGCTCTCACCTGCGCAGGATTGACCGGCAAAGATATCGAGCTCATCGTTTTCGGAACGACGACGCATGACGATCAGTGCCCGAACATGGCCTCGGGCTTGCAGCAACGGATCGGCGCCGATGGCTGCGCTGCGATGGATGTGAATACCGCGTGCACCAGCTTTCTTTACGGATTGTCTACGGCGACTGCCATGATCCGCAGCGGCGTCGTGCGTTCAGCCTTGGTCGTCGGCGGTGAGCGGATCGCTCCTTACATGAACTGGGATGATCGCAACGTCTCGGTACTCTTCGGCGATGGTGCTGCCGCCGTCATTCTGCAAGCCACAGACGACGATTCCGGCGTCATGTTGGAAAAGCTCGGCTGCTATGGCGAAGCACGCGACATTCTTCGTATCCACGGCATCGGCGGCGCGTACGTGCACCAAGATCGACTCACCGGAGTGACGGAGTGGCAATTTGAAGGTCAGGAGATCTTCAAGAAGGCCGTCACCGGAATGGGCGGTGCCTGTGAAGACGTGCTGCAACGCGCCGGTAAGACGCCCGATGAAGTCGATCTCGTGATCCCTCATCAAGCTAATCTGCGCATCATCGAGTATGTCGCCAAGCGCGCTAACGTACCGATGGATCGCGTCTTCGTGAATGTGCAGCGCTATGGAAATATGTCCGCAGCGACGGTACCCGTTGCCTTGTGCGAGGCTCTCGAACAAGGCCGCATCAAGCCCGGGTCATTGCTGTTGATGCCGGCATTTGGCGGCGGACTCACTTTTTGCGCGCATTTGGTGCGTTGGGGTGCGCGTACTCAACCGATCGGTTCGTCGTCGATCGAGTTGTCGCCGTCGCCTTATTCAGCACTCGAACTCGTACAACGTTACCGACGCGCCAAAGGTCATACGCTGACATGAGCGCGAGCTCAGCGAGCACGCCAAGCCGCGCCATGCTGCCCGTAGTAGCTATGGCGCTCTTCATCGACTCGCTCGGCATCGGAATCATCATTCCGATCGCACCGCAATTGGTAATGGAGCTCTCGGGCGTTACGTTGGCAGAGGCAGCACCGATCGCGGGATGGCTGACGCTGGCCTACGCATCGATGCAGTTCATCTTTTCACCCATTCTGGGCAACCTCAGCGATCGTTACGGACGAAAACCCATCCTGTTGGCATCGCTTGCCGCGTTGTCCGTCGACTATATCTTGATGGGTCTCGCACCGACGCTGGCCTGGCTGTTTGTCGGCCGCATCATCGCAGGTATAGCGGGTGCCACGTTCGCGACGGCGAATGCCGTGGTGGCCGATCTCATTCCACCTGCGGAGCGAGCCAAATATTTTGGTCTCAATGGCGCGGCTTGGGGCATGGGCTTCATCGTCGGCCCTGTCGTTGGCGGCTTGCTCGGCGGCTATGGGTCACGCATGCCCTTTTTTGCAGCGGCCGCATTCACGGCGCTGAACTTCCTGATCGCGATCATCGTGCTACGCGAAACGCTACCCACTACCCAGCGACGCGCCTTCTCGGTTCGGCGAGCCAACGTACTTGGTGCATTGAAATCCTTGCGCGTGATTCCCGGTGCCGTCGTGTTGTTAGTCGTGCTCTTTTTCTATCAGATCGGGCACGACACGCTGCCCTCGACCTGGACATGGACCGTCATGGCCAAGTTTGGCTGGACGGAACGGGACGTTGGCCTGTCGCTGGCCGCGCTGGGTCTCGGCACGGCAATCGTGCAAGGCGGCCTCGTGAGCGTATTCACCCGCAAACTTGGCGAACATCACACCGCGATCATCGGTATGACAGGTGGTGCGCTCGGTTTTCTTGGCTACGCTTTCGCAAACTCACCGGCGATGTTGTTTGCCAGCATTCCGCTTGGTTGCTTGCTCGGACTCACCATGCCATCGATCCGCGCCATGCTGTCGCGACAAGTGCCAGCCAACGCACAAGGGGAGCTGCAAGGGGCGATCAGTGGCATCGTGAGCTTTACGGCGATCGTGGCACCGTTTGCGATGACCCATCTGTTCAGCATCGCCACGAGCCGCTTCGATTTCGCTGGCGCCTCGTTTTTCGCAGCTGCCTTCGTGCTGCTAGCTGGCGCAATCATGCTGCTGCGACGAGGTCCGATCTCGTCCGTTTAAAAACGGCGATCGGATCTAACCCGACCAAAAAAAAGCCCGCCGGATTGCTCCGACGGGCCTTGCGACCTGTGCCTGTAAAGCCGGGTGTCTTTTACTTCTTAGACGTCTTTTTGGCTGCTTGCTTCTTGGCGCGAGCCGGATCCTTCGGGCGAGTCTTACCGAAAGAACCTTGATAAATCTTGCCGCGACGGCTTCTGCTGTCTCCCTTGCCCATCTAGCTCCACTCCACTGGTTTAAACCGTTATCGAAGTAACAAGTGTAGGACACTCAACGGTAGCGCGCCAATAAGCGTGCGAGACCGGCCATCTAACCTTTAAAGACATACGGAACAAGACGCCGCTCGACCATGTTGTAATCGTTGGCGTACGACTCCACTGACTCACCCAAGTATCCACAAGCGCGTCCGCAAAAGGTCGCTGTAGACAAGTCGGTCGCAGTGGTTAGGATGCGCGGCTCACCACTCGTTGGATCAGGAAAACTCTCGTGACGGCAACGCACCCGACACCCACGGAAATACGCTTGCGCAAGCAATCAAGGGTACTAGATGTCGCTTTTGGCGAGACAGAGCGTTATTCACTGCCGTTCGAGTATCTGCGAGTGCACTCGCCCTCGGCCGAGGTGCAAGGGCACGGACCGGGCCAGGAGACCCTCGTGTTCGGCAAACAGCAAGTGATGATCACGGCAGTCGAGCCGATCGGCCAATACGCCGTTCGGTTGGTGTTCGACGACGGACACGATACCGGGCTTTACACCTGGAAATATCTGCGGGAGCTCGGTGCGGAGCACGCAACGAGATGGGCTGCTTACCTGCAAAAAGTCCGGGATCGGCTGAGGAGCGGGTCGGGAATCTGACGCAAAAAAAAGGCCGGACAGCCCGTCCGGCCTATCAGTCCCTTCTTGTTTTTATCCCCCCGTTCGACCGACCCTTAAAAGGATCGATACGCCTGATCAAACCTTTTACGCCTGTTTCCAGACAAAAACTAGTCACCCCCCCAACAAGGCTACAATATAGCCCCGTACCTGGAGCCCACCGATGTCGGCCCAAGATTCATCCAAGACTACGCATTTCGGCTTCGAAGAAGTCGCCTGGCAAGACAAGGCGCGTCGCGTCCGCGGCGTCTTCGATTCCGTTGCACCAAAGTACGATTTGATGAATGACCTGATGTCGGGCGGCTTGCACCGCATTTGGAAGAGCTTCGCGCTTTCCCAAACCTATCTGCGCCCGGGTCAAAAAGCCTTGGATGTCGCCGGCGGTACCGGTGACCTCACGCGCGGGATGGCGAGTCAGGTCGGTGAACAAGGCCTGGTCGTACTCTCGGATATCAACGGCTCGATGCTCTCCCACGGTCGTGATCGGCTGATCGATGCCGGTATCGTCAAAGGCGTCGATTACGTGCAGGCCAATGCCGAATGCTTGCCGTTCGCGGATGCCACCTTTGATTGCGTCACGATCGGCTTCGGTCTGCGTAATGTCACCGACAAGGATGCGGCACTGCGATCGATGTATCGCGTACTGAGGCCGGGCGGTCGATTGTTGATTCTCGAATTCTCGCAGCCGACCGCACCGGGTCTGAAGCCGCTCTACGACACTTACTCTTTCAAGGTACTGCCCGTGCTCGGACGCCTCGTTGCCAACGATGAGGGGAGTTATCGATATCTCGCCGAATCGATCCGCAAACACCCCGATCAAGAAACGCTGCTCGGAATGATGAAGACAGCGGGCTTCGACCAATGCCGCTACCACAATCTCTCCGGTGGCATCGTCGCTCTGCACCGCGGCTATAAAGTCTGATCCTCTCGTGCTGACTGCTGCGATCGAAAACGGGCTTAATCGCCATCTCGCCTCGTCACCGGGTGCGAGGGCTCGCTGTGCCGCTTTGCAAGGTCAGCGCTTACTGGTGCGCATCACGGGCACGGGTATGCAGATCAGCATTGAGTCGCTCGGCGATACACTATCTTTATCACGGACGCCGGTCGGCGAATTTAACGTCACCGTTGAAGGCAGTCCGATCAATCTGCTCGCTCTGACGGGCGATAACCCCGAACGATTGCTGCAATCCGGCCAGGTTGTCGTACGCGGCGATGCCGAGATCCTGCAGCGCTACCGGGCGCTCGGCTTATTACTGCAGCCGGATCTCGAGGAAGAACTCTCACGCTTGATCGGCGACCTACCCGCGCACCATATCGGTCGACTGGCGCGCTCGCTCTGGTCTTTCGGGCGACGCGCCGCATCGAACACGGTGCGCAATACCGCGGAATATCTGGCGCACGAGAACCACACGCTGGTGCCTCGGCCTGAGGCCGAAGCCTTCATGGCCGACGTCGATCAACTCCGTGAAGATGTCGATCGGGCTGCAGCCCGTCTGCGAACTCTCGAAGAAACATGATGAAACTGCGCGTTCTTGCCCGACTGATTCAGATCCAACGTGTACTCGTGCGTCACGGCCTCGACGAGTTCGTCGCCGAAACGCATCTGTACCGACCTCTGCGTTTTGTCTTTCTCGCCTCGCCTTGGACCTGGTTCGAGCGTCGCAAAGGGGTTACGCGTGCCGAACGACTCCGTCTCGCATTAGAAGAGCTCGGCCCGATCTTCATCAAACTCGGACAAGCGCTCTCGACACGTCGTGATTTATTGCCTGCCGATATCGCCACCGAGCTGTGCAAGCTTCAAGATCGCGTTCCGCCATTCGATGGCGCTCTTGCTAAACGAATCGTTGAAGAAGCCTTCGGGCGCCCGGTGCTCGATGTCTTCGAAGAGTTTTCACAGCAACCGCTTGCAGCCGCCTCGATTGCCCAGGTGCATGTCGCCAAGCTCAAAGCCGACGGATCCGACGGCTCGGGTAGTGATGTCATCGTCAAAGTTTTGCGCCCTGGCATGCGCGAAATCATCGAGCGCGATCTCGAGGTGATGCATGCGCTGGCTAAACTCGCCAAGCGCAACTCGCATGAGGCGCGTCGGTTGCGCGTCGATGAGATCGTCGATGAATATGAGAAGACGATCCTCGATGAGCTCGACTTGATGCGCGAAGCCGCCAACGCGGCGCAACTTCGGCGCAACTTCGAAGATTCCGATCTGCTGCATGTGCCGAAAGTCTATTTCGATTTTTGCCGCGTGAACGTAATGGTGATGGAACGCATTCGTGGCATCACCATCAGCGACATGGATACACTGCGAAAGCTAGGGACGAATATTCCGTTGCTTGCTACCAATGGCGTGAAAATCTTCTTCACCCAGGTATTCCGCCATAATTTTTTCCATGCCGACATGCATCCGGGGAACATCTTCGTTCTGGCGAATGACCCCTCGCGCCCACGCTACGCGGCCGTCGACTTCGGCATCGTCGGCACACTCGATCTTCGCGATCAACATTATCTGGCCGAGAACTTCCTCGCGGTTTTTGATCGGAACTATCGTCGTGTGGCCGAGCTGCACGTGGAATCCGGCTGGGTCCCCGCGAATACTCGAATCGATGAGATGGAATCGGCGATCCGTACCGTACTGGAGCCGATCTTCAACAAGCCGCTGAAAGACATTTCCTTCGGCACCATTCTGCTTCGCCTGTTCGATATCTCCAGACGCTTCGACATGCGTATCCAGCCGCAGTTGATCCTGCTGCAGAAAACGCTACTCAACATCGAAGGTCTGGGTCGCGATCTCTATCCAGAACTCGATATCTGGCAGACGGCTGCGCCCATCTTGCGCGAATGGATGCGTGATCGCTTGAGCCCGCGCGCTCAACTGCGTCAGCTGCGCGATCACTTGCCCGCCATGATCGAAGTGACACAAGCACTGCCGCCGCTGCTGAAAGTGGCCGTTCAGAAATGGCAGGACGGCAAACTGCATATCGGCGTTCAGCCCGAAGATATCGAAAAGTTGCGTCAAGAAATTCGTGCCGGCGAAAAGCGCCGCAACGCGACTCTCGTGGCGACCATGCTCGGATTTACTTCCTTGCTGTGGTTCGGTCTCGAGTTGTGGCCAGCAGGCCTCGGCCCGCTATTACTGATCGCCGCCGTTGTCGTGCTATGGGTTGGCAGTCGTCGAGCAGGTCGGTAGGAATTCGACCGTCAATTTATCCGGGGTGCGCAGCAACATGACGATCTCGCCGCTGCTACCTGAGCTTGGTCCGCCGTGCACGATGCCGGGTGCCCGGTAGAAATAGCCGCCTGCACGATAATCGAATTGCTTTTCACGACCCTCGAGACACTCGAATAGGCGATAGTCGCCCGAGACGAGATAGCCCTCTTCGATCGTTCGATGACGCTCCCAGGGCAACGTCAGGTCAGCTCCTGCTCGAAGCAACCAAGTACGTTGGCCACTTTGCGGCACTTGGTAAAGATCACGCACCTGCAACTTCAGAGCGATACCGGTATCCCGCGCCGACACCATGCCGGCTACCCAATCGCTCGCTGCGGTTCGAACTACAGAAAGCGCGGTGCCATCAGTCGAACGCGGTGGATCAAAAAATATCAACAACGTCGACGCTTCGATAGCGCGCAGCGACACCGCACGTACGATCGAGGGGATATGCAGATAGTCGTGCTTGGCGAGCATCTCGCGCCGCGAGTCTTGCTCTAGACGCAATTGCCCCTCAAGTACGAAGACTTCAGCGGTTCGGTCGGCGTAACGCGCGCTGACCGTCACGCCGATCGGCAGCTTGACCTCGGCCACGAGACCCTGCGGGTCGTGCCGCAAGATTCGAACTTCCGCGCCTTCAAATCCTGCGAGCGAACTCGCGGGCGTATCCATCGCATGCCGCCCAAAAATACTGAAGTCAGAGGCCTTGGTCTCGATCATCGCCCCGGTAGTGGCGAGCACGAGCAAGGGGATCAGCGTACGCAAGCGGCGCCGGGAGTCGGTTTCCATCCCTTGATGATACGAATAGCCGCTCGCGCGATTCCAGCGTTATCGTGTGCAACCCCCGGAACGATGATGCAAGACCAATTGAAACTCTGACCAGTCCGCTCGGCAATTTGTCGAGAGGTGTCATAGAAATTTTGGCCGCGGGCGTAGCGATGGGGCCCCTGCGCCATCGCGGCCGGCTGTCTCGGCAAACTACGATGATTCGGATCGGAATCTGCATCACCGAGCATCACAACCATAGGCGATGCAAACACACCCGCCTCAGCTGGCGCGGGTGCACCACGCAAGCCAAACGGCCAATCGACGTCGCCCACCGGAAACATGTAGGAACCGGCATTGGCGGAGATCGCAGCGACCATCCGCCGCGCGACACCCAACATCACGAATCGGTGGACGAACTGGGCGCCGGCCGAGTGTCCGAATAACCAATACTGCTCGGCGCTTAAATTCTCGTGACGTCGCAGTGCATCGAACAACGGCTCGATCGACGAATACGCCCAGCGTGCCTTCGGCTGCAAGTTGCCCGCCTCGTCGAATACGCCGCCAAAGTTATAGCCTTCGCTGCCCGGAAAATAGTTTTGCGCATACTCGGGTACGACCACCACGATGTCGTTAGCCAAAGCGATATCACGCCATTCGGCGAGATAGCGATCGGCATCGCGCCCCACACCATGCATGACAAACACAATCGGCGCATCCGCTTTCGCGTCGGCTCCACGCAAATACCAGAGTGTGATCGGCGCGCCACCCCAGTCGGACACCGTCAGACGCTTCGAACCCGGTACGTCGATACCGGCAAGCCCCGCGTGACTCGCGAGCGGCAAGAACAAAGCCAGCAACGAGGCTGCCCAAAGTGCGAACGTCGAGGCAGACGTCTGACGGTTCGACATAGTCATTGTCCTTTGAGTTCGTGTGAGAGGCGTTCGGTATCGAGAGCGCCTTCCCAACGCGCCACCACGATGGTTGCCACGGCATTGCCCACAAAATTGGTGATGGCGCGACATTCGGACATGAAACGGTCGATGCCGAGAATCAAGGCCATACCGGCCACTGGGACGGCAGGCACGACGGCCAACGTGGCGGCCAAGGTGATAAAGCCAGCGCCGGTGACACCGGCGGCTCCTTTGGAGCTGATGATCGCGACCAACAGCAACAAGACTTGATCGCTGAGACTTAAATCTACACCGGTCGCCTGTGCGATGAAGAGCGCTGCCAAAGTCATGTAGATATTAGTGCCATCGAGATTGAACGAATAACCGGTCGGCACGACAAGCCCCACCACCGATTTGGCACAGCCCACTTGCTCGAGTTTGCGCATCAAAGACGGCAGCGCCGACTCGGACGAGCTAGTGCCGAGAACCAACCACAATTCTTCTTTCAGATACGTGAGGAGTCGCCAAAGGGAGAAGCCGGATGCTCTGGCGATCAAACCCAACACGACCAAGATGAAGAAAGCCGACGTCAAGTAAAAAGTGGCGATCAAGGCAGCAAGGTTGGCGATCGAGTCGATGCCGTATTTTCCGATGGTGAATGCGAATGCACCAAAAGCGCCAATTGGTGCGAAGCGCATCAACAAGGTCACCATTTTGAAGAAGGCTTCGCTGATTACATGCAAGCCCTCGACGATTCGGTTTCGGTTTTGATCGAGATTAGCGACACTGATACCGAAGATGATCGCGATGAAGAGCACAGAAAGGATCTGGCCGCTCGTCAATGCACCGAGAAAAGTATCGGGGATGATGGCGAGCAGGAAGGACACGATATCCTGCTCTTGTGCCTTACCCACATAGCCTGCCACAGCACCGTCATCGAGCGTGGCCGGATCGACATTCATGCCATCGCCCGGCCTGACCACATTGGCCACGATAAGGCCAATCACGAGCGCCCCGGTCGACACTACGACAAAATAAAGTAACGCTTTGCCGGTCGTGCTACCGAGACTCGCCAGTGAAGACATGCTCGCAATGCCACTGGCAACGGTCAAAAAAATCACCGGCGCAATAACGAGCTTGACGAGCTTGATGAAGGCATCGCCTAGCGGCTTGAGTTGAACAGCAATGTCGGGGGCGAAATGCCCAAGCGCCCCTCCCACGACGATGGCGATCAGGACCTGCGCATACAGTGCGGTCCACCAAGGCTTAGAGGGCACGGTCGCGAGACTCATCCTCGCAGCGCCCGCAACCACGGGCGCGGATCCTCTCCGCGCTCAAGCACTTCGACTAACGCCGATCCGACGACGACCCCTGCGACATGACCACGCAGCTTTTCGACTTGTTCGCGTGAGCGGATACCAAAACCCGCACAGACCGGAACGGGCGAGATCGCCGTAACCGTTTTGAGATAGTCGATCACCGTGTCGGGTACCGCGACATTCTTGCCGGTGGTCCCCGTCATCGTCACGGCATACACGAAGCCTTCGCTGGCAGAACAGACCTGCTGTAAACGCGCCGATGTCGTCACCGGTGTGACCATTTGGATGAGTGCAACGCCCTCGGCGGCGAGTGCTGTACGCAGTTCACCACCCTCATCGAAAGGCAGATCCGGCACGATGAAGCCGCATACGCCGGCCGCAGCCGCGTCGGCAGCCAGTGTGGCATAGCCATATTGCAGCAGCGGGTTCAGGTAGCTCATCAGCACGAGCGGTGTGGCGGGCCGCTGCATGCTGCGCAGTTCAGACAAAATCCATTTCAGACTGACGCCTTGCTTCAAAGCAGATTGGCTCGACCGCTGGATCGTCATGCCATCGGCCATGGGGTCGGTGAACGGCACACCGATCTCGACGACATCCGACTCGCTCGCGACGGCCAATAGGTGCTCGCGAAATTGTTCCTTGCGCGGGAAGCCGGCAGTCATGAAAGCCACGATACCGGGTTCACCCCGCTTCGATGCGGCGCGCACTGCGGCGGCCAAACGCTCACTCGGCTTCACGATGCCTTCTCCGCGAGGAGGGTTCTTTGTAAGGTCGGCATATCTTTGTCGCCACGCCCGGACATGCAGAGAATGACTTGAGCGCCCGGATGAGTCTTGGCCCAACGCTTCACGCCATGTAGTGCGTGAGCGGTTTCGAGTGCAGGAAGAATACCTTCGAGCTTCGAGCATTCAGTCAACGCCGACAAGGCCTCGTCGTCAGTAGCCGATTCGTACGTCACTCTTCCTGCTGACATCAACAAAGCGTGCTCTGGTCCGACGCCCGGATAGTCGAGGCCCGCCGAGATGGAGTCGGTCTCGTGAATCTGGCCGTTTTCATCCTGCAGTAACAACGAGTAGCAGCCCTGCAATACGCCAGGCCATCCGTAGCTAAGGCTCGCCGCATTCTCACCTAAGTTCACGCCGCGCCCACCGGCTTCGACACCGATGATCTCGACCGACGCATCGGGAACGAAAGCATGGAACATGCCGATGGCATTGGATCCACCGCCAACGCAAGCGAACACCGCATCCGGCAATCGACCGTTACGCTCCAAATATTGAGCGCGCGCCTCGCGACCGATGATCGCCTGCAGCTCGCGCACGAGGTAAGGATAGGGATGTGGGCCCACGGCTGAACCGAGCAAATAAAACGTGCCCATTGGATCGGAGACCCAATCACGCAGCGCCTCATCGATCGCCGCACGCAAAGTCTGATCGCCACCCGTGACCGGAACAACTTCAGCACCCATCAAGCGCATACGTCCGACGTTAGGAGCCTGTCGCTCCATGTCGATGGCACCCATATAAACGATGCACGGCAAGCCGAGGCGAGCGCACGCTGCGGCGCTCGCCACGCCATGCTGACCGGCGCCGGTCTCTGCGACGATACGCTTGGCACCTAATCGTTTGGCGAGCAGCGCTTGACCCAGCGCGTTATTGATCTTGTGAGCGCCGGTATGCGCAAGGTCCTCGCGCTTGAACCAAATCTCGGCGCCCCACGCAGCCGACAAACGCGGCGCATAGCTCAACGCCGTAGGCCGCCCGACCCAATGACGTAGCTGCTCAGTCAGTTCGGTTTGGAAATCTGCGCGGTGCAGATGCTCGCGCATGCCGGCTTCAAGACGTTCGAGCGCGGGAATCAAGGTCTCAGGAACGTACCTGCCACCGTAGGGACCGAAACGTCCGCGTAAATCCGGATATTGACCGCCGAGCTCGGCATCGAGCATGCGACGCTGCTCCTCGGTACTGAATTTCACATGGGCATTCATCTTTCACACTCCTGCAGAGGCGCGGCGGGCCGCCTCGACGAATTCGATCATCTTCTGCGGCGACTTGCACCCGGGTGACGCCTCGACACCACTCGACACATCCACGCCGAAAGGGCGCACTTCGCGAATCGCCGCTGCGACATTGTCGGGCGACAACCCCCCCGCCAGGACCAACTCGGTCGCAAGGGCAACCTGCGCGGCTTGCCGCCAATCAGCCGTGACGCCCGCACCACTCCGAGGTCCCTCGAACAAGATTCGCGCGGGCCACTGCGTCGGCGCAATCTGCTGCTGACGAACGACCGGCAGTATACGAGCCGGATCGAGCGGCGGCAGCGATGCGAGATCCGCCAAATCCAGCTGCAACAAATCCGGTTGAAACTCCTGAAGCAGTGTCGCGACGAGTGCCGCAGAGGGGTGCAAGGTGACCGCTACACACAGCGCTTTGCGTCGCACTGGCTCTGCCAAACGCAGCGCTTGATCGATGCTCAACTCGCGCGGTGATGGCGCGAAAACGAAGCCGATGGCATCGACTTGCTGCTCCAAGGCAACCGAAACCGCCGTTGCATCCGTCAAGCCACACACCTTGATCCACACCGACTTCATGATCTTCAAGAGCGCGACGATGGTCGACGCTGCGCAACAGCCGAACGAGCTGACTCCAGCATTGCCGCTAGATGGGCCTCAGGGTCCGCTGCTTGCATCAACGCACCCCCGACCAAAGCCAGATCGTAACCGGCACTCGCCATACGCGCGGCATCCGCCGTCGTGACGACACCACTCTCGGCAACGCGGAGCACCGACCTCGGCAAATCAGACACCAAGCTCTCCAAGCGATCCGGCACGACTTGCAGGCTGACGAGATCGCGGCTGTTGATTCCGATCAGCAACGAAGCACTCGCCGACCGAAAGCGCTCGATCAAGCGCTCGGCACGCTCGATATCGGCACGATCGAATGTCTCGATCAACACGAAAAGCCGCTGAGCGAGTGCCGTTTCGCAGAGTAAGCTCAAGACATGATCGTCGAGCATCCGTACGATCAACAGCACTCCACCAGCGCCCGCGGCCCGCGCCTCCATAACTTGATAGGGATCGACCAAAAAATCCTTGCGCATCGTCGGAATGCGCCGCGTGCGTCCATCTGCCGACTGTCGAACCACACGCAAGGCAGACGCGGCTCGAAGATGATCGAGTGAGCCATCGAAGCGGTCAGGTTCAGTGAGTACGGAAATAGCCGCAGCACCGCCTTGAACATAGGAGCGGATCCTCGCGTCGGCAGACTCATCCGTCGCGTTGCCGAGCTGCCCGAGCGCCGGCGAGCGCAGCTTCATCTCGGCGATCACATCGAAGCCTCGCTCAGAAAGTGACAAGGCCGGCGGGGGCGGGAGATCCACGAGTGATGCCGCGAGCTCCGACTGCGGTAGCTGGACTTTGGCCGCTTCGACACGACGTCGACTACTCGCAGCCATCGTGGCGAGAAAGTCTTCAGCCACGTCCAAACTCCGCCAAGCGCTGCAACGTCTGCTTTGCGGCACCGCTCTCGATAACGGCAGCAGCTTTCGAAACACCATCCATCGGACTTGTCACGATTCCGGCGCACTCGAGCGCCAATGCGGCACCCATCAACAAAGTATCGCGATGCGCACCGACGTCGCGTCCTTCGAAAACGGCACGTAGAGCCGCCGCGTTGCTAGCGGCCTCACCGCCTGCAAGCTCGGATGGTTCGCAGACGCGCATCCCGTAATCAGCGGGACTTCGGATACTGCGCATTACCACGCCGGGTCGTACATCGAATAACACAAAAGGCCCTGCCGTGGTCGGCTCGTCCCAACCTAGGGCGCCGTGCACGACGAACGCACGCGTCAAACCTGGTAAACCGGCGAGAGTCTCCGCCATGAGCTCTGCCATTGGCTCGCTGTAGGCACCGACGAGCTGAAACGGTGGCGCCGCCGGGTTGGTCAGGGGTCCGAGAACATTGAAAATCGTCCGAATGCCAAGCGCCTGTCGGATCGGCGCGATCGCCTTCATTGCCGGGTGGTAATGCGGAGCAAATAGGAACGAGAAGCTTGTCGCGCGCAAACACTCGCCGGCACGCTGCTCATCGAGCGGCAAAGGTAAACCGAGGGCTTCGAGCACATCGGCACTACCGCTGCGACTCGAGATGGACCGATTGCCGTGCTTGATGACCGGGACACCACAAGCCGCCACGAGTAGTGCGGTGCCGGTTGAAATATTCACGCTGCCAGAAGCGTCGCCGCCCGTGCCCACGATATCGATGGAGCGATGCTGCAGATCGACGTCTACGTTGGGTTTCCTGGCCAACTCGCGCATAGCGCTCGCAAAGCCCCGCAGTTCAGACGCAACGACGCCCTTGGCCCGAAGACCGGCAAGAGTGGCGCCTGCGACAGCGGGCGCTAACGACGGATCCGTCAGGGCCTTGAGAAGACTCGCACTCTGTTGCTCGCTCAGATGATGACCATCGAGAACGTACTCGAGCATTTCTTTGACGGTACTAGTCACGCCGCCCTCCGGTCTGCAAAAGGAAGTTTTGCATCAATCGCGGACCATCTGGTGTCAGCACGCTCTCGGGATGGAACTGCACGCCCTCGACCATGAGCTCACGATGTCGTACACCCATGATTTCTCCCTCGGCGGTCTGTGCGGTGACCTGCAAGTAAGGCGGGAGACTTTCCGGCTGGGCGATCAAAGAATGATAGCGACCGATCTCACAAGGGTTCGGCAAGTCTTGGAACAAACCCCGGCCGTCGTGTGTGATCTCGGAGGTCTTGCCATGCATCAAGCGGCCGGCACGAACCACTTTGCCACCAAAAACTTCGACGATGGACTGATGCCCGAGACAAACTCCGAAAATAGGCACTTTGCCGGCAAAGGCCCGAATCATCTCCATCGAAACGCCTGCATCGTACGGCGTGCCCGGACCCGGTGAGATACAAACGTGGGTCGGAGCGCTCGCGAGCGCTTCTTCGATGGTCACGGCATCGTTGCGCCGCACATCGACCTCGGCACCCAAAATCAGAAATGCTTGTACGAGGTTGTAGGTAAAGGAGTCGTAGTTATCGATCAGCAGGAGACGCGGCGCGGTCATGGTCACAGGCCCTCCGCTGCCATCGCAAGCGCGCGCGCAGCAGAGCTGCTCTTGGCGATCACTTCGTCGTACTCGCTCTGGGGCTGACTGTCTGCAACGATGCCGGCGCCCGCCTGATAGGAGTATTCATCGCCACGGAACACGAGCGTTCGTATGGTGATGGCCTGATCCATGTCGCCTTGAGCGCCAAAATAACCAACGGTGCCGCCGTAGAGACCACGCCTGATCGGCTCGAGCTCATCAATGATCTCCATCGCACGCACCTTCGGCGCTCCGACCAACGTGCCCGCTGGGAACGCAGCGGCAAACAGATCGAACGCATCACGACCCGGCGCAAGCTCGCCGCGCACACCACTGACCATATGCATGACATGGCTGTAACGCTCGATGGATTTGTAGGGCGCCACGTGCACGCTACCGGCTTTGGCGACACGCCCCAAATCATTTCGTGCCAAGTCAACGAGCATGACGTGCTCGGCGTTTTCTTTGGGATCGGCGAGCAGGTCGGCTTCGTGCTCGCGATCGATGACATCATCTGCTGATCGCGGTCGGGTTCCTGCGATCGGTCGTAATTGCGCTTGCCCGTGCGAGAGCTTCACCAGCGCTTCGGGCGAAGACCCGACAACCGTGACATCGCCGAGAGCGCAGTAATACATATACGGTGATGGGTTGATGAGGCGTAGCGCGCGATAAGCTTCGAATGGATCGACATCGTGTCGCCCAGCGAAACGCACCGACAACACAAGCTGGTAAACATCGCCCGCCGCGATGTACTCCTGCGTACGACTCACCTTGGCCAAAAAATCGCTCTGCGACATCGACGCTACCGGCGCACTGAACTTGCCGCGCGCGGTTGGCAACGGAACACCCCCACGAAGGGCGAGCATGATTTCACGACGTAACGATTGGCGTTCAGCCTCATCACCCGAATGCAGCAAGGCGATGCCTCGGGTCAGGTGATCGAATACGAGCAAGGACCCCGGCGCGACGTAGTGCAAATCGGGGACGCCAGCTGGATCCGGCGTAAACGGCGGCAACCGCTCAAAGAATCGAACAACGTCGTACGAGGCGTAGCCCACCAAGCCACCGGCCAAGGGAAAATCAGGTCCCGCCCCAGGAGCGGTCGGTCGCGGCGCTTTCGAGAGTGCGAGTCGCAATGCGGCCAGCAACTCTTGCTGGTCGCGCGGAACAGCCAGTGCCTGAGTTCCCTGCTTGAAGCCATCGGCAGCAAGACGAATAGCAAAATTCGTATCGCCAAAACCAATGAAGGAATAGCGCGCGAGTCGTTCGCCCCCCTCCACGCTCTCGAGCAAGAAAGTCGGATTGAAGGCGCGCAGCTTCAGGAACGCCGATACGGGCGTATCCAGATCACCGGCTATGTCGAATGGTGGTTTCATAAACGCAAAAACCCATCCCGGCTGTGTCCGGAGATGGGTTTGGGTGGCTCATCCTCTTTGGATTTTTAGGTCGACAGCGCCCCGCGCCCTCTCCGTCAGGAGCGGCGCCAACCCCACCAGCGGCGGGTAATCAGATTGGTTTGCGAGGCAGCGAACATAGGCATCGGAGTATCGCTGTCGAGCCAAACGGGCGTCAAGGACTGCCGCTCACGTGTGATTCGATAACCACCAGTTGAGAAGTCCGTAGCCGGATAACCCCATCACCATCAGACCGATAGCAGTCATGGCGATACGCGAGGGAACGTGCTTAGCGATCCACGCACCGAAAGGGGCTGCAATCACACCGCCGCCCAATAAGGCGATGACGAGGTCGTAGTGTCGCCAATCGAATGTGAACAAAAAGGTGATCGAGATAGCGAGCGTGACGAAAAACTCGGCGGCATTCGACGTGCCGACCGCATAGCGGGGTGGCACGCCACGGGCGATCAGTGACGGGGTCGTGACCATCCCCCAGCCGCCACCGCCGATGGCATCGAGAAAGCCTGCCGCACCGCCGAGCGCATGACTCGGTGCGCGCGCAAGTTCGGGTTCGGTGCGACGCGAAGCACGACGCAGCAGCAGCACGCCCATCACAAGAAGGTACGCGAAGACGAAGGGGCGCAAGATGTCGCCATCGAGAGAGCTCAGCAAATAAGCACCTACCGCGCCACCCACCATACCCGGCAGCACGAGCTTGATGAAAATACTGCGGTCGAGATTCCGAAACCACGCATGCGAAAGACCCGATGCACCCGTGGTGACAACCTCGGCAGCGTGGACCGTCGCACTGACGAATGCGGGTGGATGCCCCATCGTTGTCAGAAACGCGCTCGCGGATACGCCGTAAGCCATTCCCATAGCGCCATCGATCAATTGCGCCAAGAAGCCGACGAGCACCAGCGGCCAAAATTCGGGGGAAAGCGCATCCATATCTGCATCCTAACGTAACGCATTACCTATAATCAGCGCATGAAGAACAAGCCGTTTCACCCCGTAAGGGCTTTCCCCGGTCTGCTTGCACTCGGCATCCTCGGCTGTAGTGGCGGCGGTAGCACTATCGATGCCCCTCGTGATGGTCTGTGGCGCGCCGTGTTGCAAGTACCAGGCGGTGAATTGCCGTTTGGCCTCGAGTTTGCGACCGACCAGGGGCGTCGTCATGCCGTGCTCATCAACGGGGATGATCGGGTACGTATCGACGAGATCAAGATCGAGGGCGAACGGATCACGCTGCGTATGCCGGGCTACGAGAATCGCATCGAAGCCTCGTTCAAAGCCGATTCACTCGAAGGTACGCTCACGATGATCAAAAGCGGTGGCAAACCGCAGGTCATTCCGCTCACGGCGCGGTACGGCGAAGATTGGCGTTTCACGGCGCCGAAACAATCCGCCACGGCCCCGGCGGCAGAACTCACCGGTCGGTGGGCCTGGCAATTCGTGGATGGCGATAAAACCTATCCAGCAGTCGCCGAACTCAAACAGCGTGACGCGATCATCACCGGTACGGTGATGACGCCAACGGGCGATCATCGATTCATTGCGGGCGAACTGCGCGGTAATCAACTGCGTTTATCCAAGTTCGACGGCGGGCATGTCTTTCTCTATCACGCCACTGTCAAAGAAGACGGCTCACTCGACGGCCAATTCTGGTCGGGTACGGCACACACCGAAAAATTCAGTGGTCAGCGCGATGAGACCGCCTCGCTCGGTAATGCGGCTGAAAAGACTGCGCTGATCGGAGGTGCAGAGAAACTCGACTTCACATTTCCGGATCTCGGCGGAAGCTCGATTTCACTGAACAACTCGTTCTTCCAAGGCAAAGTCATCGTCGTTGCACTAGCGGGAAGCTGGTGTCCGAATTGTCACGACGAAGCAGCTTTCCTCGCAGATCTGCACCGACGCAAGCGGTCGCAAGGGTTCGAGGTCGTCTCACTGATGTTCGAACAGTTCGGCGATTTTCCGCAGGCGGCTGAAGCAGTCTATCGATTCCGCGATCGTTACAAGATCGAATACACCACATTGATTGCCGGCATCTCGGACAAAGACGATGCAGCATCGAAGTTGCCGCAATTGAACGGGGTCTTTGCGTTCCCAACGACGATCTTCGTTGATCGCAGCGGCAAGGTACGCAAGATCCATACCGGTTTCTCGGGTCCTGCCACCGGCGTGCATTACGAAAAGCTCGTCGATGAATTCGAGAAAACGGTGAATGTGCTACTCGCCGAAGCAGCACCGCCGGCGGCTTAAGCCCCGCTTTCCGAGGATAAAGGCATGCCTTCTTTCGACGTCGTCTCGGAAATTGATCGTCACGAGCTCGCTAACGCCATCGATCAGGCTAACCGCGAACTGTCACAACGCTTCGACTTCAAAGACACCGGATGTAAGTACGAATTCAAGGAAAAAGAATTCGTAGTGCAAATGAAGGCACAAGTTGAATTCCAACTCAAGCAGATGCTGGACATTCTCAAGTTGAAGCTCACTAAACGAGGCATCGATGTTTCGTGTCTCGACTTGAAAGATGCGCTGACGAATCTGGCTGAAGCGAGGCAGGATGTTGCGCTGCGCCACGGCATCGATCAGGAGTGCGGCAAGAAGATCGTCAAGCTGCTCAAAGAGTCTAAGTTGAAGGTGCAAGGCGCCATTCACGGCGAGAAAGTGCGCGTCACGGGTAAACAGCGCGATGACCTGCAGGATGCCATCGCCTTGCTCCGCAAGCAGGAATTCGATCGACCGCTGTCGTACGACAACTTCAGGGACTGACGTCGGGGGCGAGCTGCGCGCAGCTCAGTGCTTGGAATCGAGCTGATCCAACAACTGGCGAAAATCCCCGAGAATTCGCAGCGCCTCGGGCGTCACGCTGACGAGTTTCTCGCGCCCGTCACTGCTCTTGCCACCCTCGACCTTCAGCAACGCCAGCGTCGAAAGGCGATGCACCAGTTTTTTGCACGCGCTCTCGCCACCGAATCCGTACAAGCGGAACAGCAAGACCAGATCGCCGACCGTCAATGGCCCGTGCCTCGCAGCCAAGAGCAAGGCTGGAACGTGCACGACGTTCTTCAGCGGTTGTGGGAGGGGCGCCTTCCGCATTGTCGAACCATGGTGAAAAAACCCGGCGTATTCTCACACCATCGACGCCCTCATCAGTGCAAAGAAATCGTCCTTTCTTTTCGAGAAAAAGTAGAACTTAAAAATCGATTCTTTTTTCGGATCGATTTCTGTTCCAGTAGAAGTACAGCGGAACACCGAGCAGAATCACACCGATCCCGAGCAGTGCCTGCTTCGGCGTAGCGATGAGCGCACTGATCAGCAAGGCCGCTGAAACCAGCACGAATACGATCGGCGTAAACGGATATCCCCAGGTCTTGAACGGGCGCGGCAGATCCGGCTCGGTGCGTCGGAACACGATGACTGCGGCGGCACTCAAGGCATAGAAGAGACAAGAGGCGAATACCACCGAATCGGTCAGGGTGTCGTAAGTGCCCGAGAGCGTGAGCACACTCGCCCAGCCCGCTTGGGCGAGTACCGCATTGACAGGTACCCGAGTGCGCTCCGATACCTTGGCCAAGGGCTTGAAAAACATGCCGTCGCTCGCCATCGCGTAAGGTACGCGCGAATTGGCGAGCACCGACGCATGCAACGAACCCAAGGACGACAGCATCAGTGCGGCAGCCATGAAGGTCACAGCGGCGGGCCCGGCAAACGTCTTGAGCACCTCGGTGGCGACAGACGACGTCGCCGAAACGCTTGCGATTTCCTGCGGCGAGAGGACGTAAAAGTAAGCGGCGTTGACACCGACGTAGAGCGCGATTACGAGCAGCGTTCCCCAGATGAACATTCGTGGCAGGTTGCGCTGCGGATCTTTCACCTCACCACAAAGCGGCGCGACGTTGTTCCAACCGTCGTAAGCCCACAAGGCACCGAGCATGGCGGCGCCGATACCGGCGATACCGCCCATCGCACTCGCTTGTACGCCTTCGCAACTGCCACCGCTCGCTGAACTGGACAGATGCGACAGATCACCCTGACCGAACATGAAGGCACCGATACCGACGGCGAGTACGGTCAACACTTTCATCACCGTGAGCACCGTCGCGGCACTGCCTGTGGTAGATACCGACGCACAGTTAAACAGCGTGACGAGCCACAACGCCGACAGTGCCACCACAGTGAGCCCTGTAAAAGAAATACCGTCACCGAGAGGCAGCGTCAGCCACGCTTGATCAAGCACTCCGCCAAGCGCCGCGTTCATGAAGATGGCAAAACCAACGGCAAGCGCCGCCTGAGAGCCGGTCTTCATGATCGCGAAGACAGTCCAGCCATAGAGAAAACTCGTCGGCTTGCCGTAGGCACGTCGCAGAAAGACGTAGTCACCACCCGCTGCCGGCATCATCGAAGCTAGTTCGGCGTAGCAGAACGCACCGAGCAGCGACAACAGACCCGCCGCAAGCCACACGGCCATAACGATCATCGGATCGTCGACGTTGCAGGTCATGACCCGCGTTTTGAGGAAGACACCCGTGCCAATGACGTTAGCTACGTTGACGGCGATGCCCGCCCATAATCCCAAACCGCGATTGAGCCCGGACATGGCGAGTTAGAACCGCAAGCCGAGCTTGGTCGACGCTCCGAGCGCATCGCCAGTCTTGTCGACTTCGATAGAAAGACTGCCGATCACGAGCCCGAACTGTAATCCAGCGAAAACGCGATCCAGTGTCGGTGACAAATTCTGCAATGTGACAGCGGCTGCCGAGTTCGGCGTGACATCTCCCCAGACGCGACCAACACCCGCGTAGGGAGTGAACGCGAACAAACCCTTGGAGACAACGAGCTCGACACTGCGCGTTTCGAGTGCCAGCTGCTCGACGCCAGAGAGACGCGTAATGCCACCACGCAAGGCGACCGCAGGCAGCACGGGGTTGCCGGCCATCAGTGCGTACTGCACTTGGCTACCGTAGACCAAAATATTGCTGCCTGGCACCGCTGCGACGAACGCACCGAGATCGACATCGAACGGCAGACCCTTCGATAGCGACACCTTCGGGATGGGCAAATACTCAGTGGTACTTCCCGTCGCGACACCCCAAGATTCCGCGTTCTCGAGTCGAATCAATGACACGCCGAGACCAAGGTCAAAACCGAGAACGCCCAGTGGCTCTGCGGATGAGCTCGACTTGTAACTGAGAGCTGCCACGAGATCATCGGCAAACGCCTCGAACTGACTCGGCGAAAGCCGATCGATAGCATCGATGTCGTCGGCATGAGCCAGTGCACTCGTCCATACGATCAGTAATGTCGCGAAGATCAGGCGTAATTTCTTCATCGACGCGGCGCTCCTTTGCGCATGGGTTTCAGTTGCTCGCAAAGAGCGGGCACGGCATCGATCGCCGTGGGCCCCATGCGGGTTAGGCGAATATCGACGAAATTAATCAGCTGCCGCGCGGCTACCGCCGTCACCGCCGGAAACTGGCTCCAGCGTTCACGCCAATCACGCGACGTGATGGGCGGCGCGCCCATCAAGATGACGTCCGGATTGCGCTTCTTGATTTCTTCGAACTCGACGATCGGCGCTGGGAAGTCGATGTCGTCGAAAATGTTACGCGCACCGCAACGCAAGATTGCATCGTTCATCAGATGTCGGCTGCCTACGGTGTAAAGCGGTACGTCCCACATCATGAAGAACAGCTCTGGAGTCGTCTCAGCCACCTTCACAGCCGGTTGTTTTGGTAGCGCAGCGATGCGCCCCTCAATTTGTTTTGCCGCCACCTCTGCCACCGACTCAGTGCCAGCTAGTTGGCCGAGTCGTCGGATCGAGCGCGGCATATCGTCGAAATTTCTCAAACTCACCTGATAAATCGGTAAGCGTAATTTCTGCAGACTCTCAAGAACGAGTTCGTGGGTCATGTCACGCCAGATCACGATCACGTCCGGCTTGAGCGCTTGCAGCCGCGCATATTTGAGGGCATTGGCATCACCGAGTCGCTCGATTTTCTTGGCGGCTTCCGGCGCATCGGCGCCGATGACCGTGCCAACAACCCGATCTCCAGCACCTGCTGCAAACAGCAGCTCCGTCGCACCCGGCGATAAACTCACGATACGAGCTGGCTTTTTAGTCAACGATATTGTTTTGCCGGCATCGTCGATTATGGTGACCGCAGGCGATTGGGCGAGGCCCGAGCTCGCGAAGAATCCGGCCACGAGCGCCGTCAAAAACCATCGCGATAGTAGGTTCATCGAGATGACCTCGTGTTGTTACGCACCGCACAATCGGCACAGCTGCTCTGATCGACGTACCGTGCCAGCCAAGTGATACGCCCACCCCAGCGGTTCGCGACCCAACTTCGAAATGACTTAGGTGCGAGCGACCAAAATACATATAACGCAGCGACGCTGACGGCGACGATCACGATGAGGTTCTGCCACATGCGACTCAAGCTCCCATCAAAATCA
>JACCED010863508.1_pt1 | contig 54197 bp, 51 predicted proteins | sample 7455021 | NCBI WGS metagenome assembly JACCED01 (sample SAMN15323456, study PRJNA562643) | freshwater metagenome | isolation source: river surface water | place: USA:Blue River Watershed | collected 2017-08-19
AAAGTAGGAAAATTGATTCATATCTAATCTCAATTTTTAAAATAGTTGTTAAATGGCATTTGTCAATTATCTTTTTATTTGGATTTTATTATATGATTTCACAATATAAATTTTAGACTATAAAAAAATTGATAGAATTTTGGTAAATTTATCTTCCTTAAAAAATTATAATGAAATTCAAATGCTACTTTTTATTAATTTTTATTGTTAATTGCATTTGTTCGCCTTTTAAATCCGATGCACAAATTAACCCCAAATTTAAAGCCGATGTAACTTATAAAGTAAAATATGGATTTATTATTCCACACTCACCTGTGGTTAGAGAATTTCAAAATGGAATATTCGATATACACGAATTTCATATCGAAAATAAATTATGGGGAAGTAAACACCCTAATAAAAATTTGCCAAAACCTATATTCGGATTTTATTTTTCATATTCCAATTATAACAACCCCAGTTTACTTGGCAATATTTTTGCTATAGTACATTATGCTAAATTTACCGTTTTTAAATATAATTTTTTTTCCATTCAAACCAAATTAGGAACTGGTATTGCCTATATTAAGAATGGATTTGATACAGAAACAAATTTTAGAAACTTGGTTATTGGTGGAAATTGGAATAACCAAACTGATTTTGTGATGGATTTCGCTTTTAATTTATCCAAAAAATCAAGTTTTATTTTAGGATATGGTGCTCAGCACAATAGCAATGGTGCTCTACGCCGACCAAATTTAGGTTTAAACATCCCCTATGTTTCTCTTGCTTTTCATTATAAGTTTTTAGAAAATTTACCAAAAAGAGAATTTGACCCAAGTGCTTTGGACACTGTTAAATATCAATTTTATACTCAATTTACATACGGGCAAAAAAAAATATTTTGGGGCGACCCTACAACTTTTTACAAATTTAATTTTGCACCAGGAATTCAATTTAATTTAAAGAAAAACAGATTTTTAAATGTACAATTAGATTTTTTTTACGACACCTCTATACCCTTCTTAAAAGATTACGAATTTAATATTAAACCAACTGATAAATGGTTAATTTGTCCTTTTGTATCCTACGAAAAAGTTTATGGAAATTTAGGGATAGTGTTTGGTTTAGGGCATTATGTTCATGCAATTTACGATACATTTGGCAGAGATTTAACTTTTGCAAATAGAGGTGGAAATTTTACAAATAGAGGTGGTTTAAAATACTATTTCAAAAATTGGTATTTAAATGCTTACATTTATGCTCACAGTGCCGAAGCTGATAATTTTGAATTTGGATTTGGAAGAAGATGGTAACAATAAAATTAGATCCATTTAATTTTTCTAAAATATATAGATTAATAACTTTTTCAATATATCCAATATTATTTTTTTTCACACAAAATAGCTGTGCTCAAATAAATCCTTTTTACAAAGCAAATATAACCTACAAACATAAAATTGGATTTATAATTCCTCATTCTGATAAAACTAGAGAATTTCAAAACGGATTATTTAGTATTTACGAATTGCACTTTGAAAATAAACTCTGGGGTGATAAACATCCTAATAAAAATCTGCCTAAACCAATAGCAGGATTTTATATTTCTTACTCAAATTACAACAACCCTTCATTATTAGGGAATATTTATACTGCTGTTCATTATCTAAAATTCAATTATTTAAAATACAAATCGTTTTTTATTCAAGGAAAATTAGCAACTGGTGTATCCTTCATAGAAAAGAGTTTTGATAAAGAAAATAATTTTAGAAATTTATTAATTGGAGGAAACTGGAACAATCAAACAGATTTCCAAATGGATTTTGGTTATAACATTTCAAAAAAAGCTACTTTTTTAATAGGTTGTGTAGCTCAGCACAATAGTAATGGTTCGTTAAAACAACCCAATTTAGGCTTAAATATTATATACACCTCAATTGCATTTCATTATAATTTTTTAGAAAATCCTCCAAAAAGAATTCATGAATCCATGGCAAAAGATAGTATAAAATATCAATTTTACACTCAATTTTCTTATGAAAAAAAAACATATTAAAAGGAGAAACAACTACTTTTAATGTTTTTAATTTTACACCAGGAGTTCAATTTAATTTAGGAAAAAATAGATTTATTAACACCCAAATAGATTTCTTTTACGACACTTCAATACCATTTTTAAAAAATTATGATTTCGATTTAAAAACAAAAAATAACTTTTTGATTAGTCCGTTTATTAGCGCCGAAAAAGTATATAGAAACCTAGTAATTGTTCTTGGAGGAGGATATTACATTTATTCTGTTTATGAAAAAATTGATAGAGATTTTGAATTTGCAAATAACGGTGGTAAATTTGTTCATAGAGCAGGATTAAAATACTACTTAAAAAATTGGTATTTAAATACTTATATAAAGGCTCATAGTTTTGAAGCTGATAATTTTGAATTTGGATTTGGAAGAAGATGGTAAAAATTAATTGGATTATAGTTTTTGTTTCTATTTTATTTTGGAATTGTTCTAAAAACAACGAATGTTTTAATTACAATCAAAAAGAATTAAGCACGATGGAAATTTCCACCGATTCTATTAACGAGATAGAATTGTATAATAATATGGTTTTTGATTATATAGAATCTCCAGAAAATAAAATATTCTTAGAGTTTCCATCCGATTTAAAAAACAATATCGAATCTTCATTAACAAATCATACACTATCAATAATAAATACTGTTGGTTGCAGAATTTTAAGAAATAATAGTAAAGATATTATTCGTGTTACACTATATCAAAAAACTTTACCTAAAGTAATTTTACATAATCAATCAAGTTTTATTAGTACAAATAAAATTACCCAAAATTTAAATATTGAAACTTTTGTATCATCTGGAGTAATTGATTTAGAATTGGACAACAACTCAACTGTTATAAAATTAGAAAGTAGCGCTATGAATGTAAATTTAAAAGGCAAAACGAATTACATGTATATTTATTCGCTTGGAACCGGTGTAATTAATGCTAAAAATTTAGATGCAAATACTCTTCATATAAACAACCAATCAACTGGCGATGCACAAATTAAAGCTACGGATTTAACCGTTGAGCAATATGGTTTAGGAAATATAATTATCCACAATACTCCTAATACAATTAACATTGCAGAACATACTGGTAAAGGAAAAATTATAAAACGGTAAATTATAACTTAATTATCGTTTCACCAGAGTTAAAATCAGAATATTCGAAAGTTAATTTGTGCTGCTGAACCAACTCTTTAATTTTGTTTTTTAACACACCTTTACCTTTTCCATGAATTAAAACAATTTTCTTTCGATTTATTCTTTTAGCCTGAGTAATGAATCTATCAGCAGCTTTAATTTGATAATCTAAAATTTCAAAAGGATTTAAAGTTTCAGGTTGTGGATGTAATTTTTCTATGTGTAAATCCTTAATATCCTCTAAATCATCATCATTTGTAATGAAAATATTTTTTGGAGGAATGGGTTTATTTTTGATATTTTGTTCCAAATCAAGAACATCTTCGGATGTAAAACTTAATGATGTAAATTTTTGAAAAAGAAATACTAATCCATTTGTATTTAAAAAATCTATTTTTTGCAAATCGCTTTTATCCATAAATTTTTTAGGCGCTATTTTAACCAAATAATGTTGCGCTACAGGCAATTCCTTTTGAGATAATTGCAAGGGTAAAACTACTATTGCTACTTCTTTAAAATCGGATATCTCATTCATTTTTAATGTAAAAACTGGAGTAAATGAATGAGCTCCAATAGTTTCGGAACATTGCAAAACCCAATCCCCTTTTTTACGAAGATACAATTGAACCCACATTTTACCATTGAAATTATTTAAAAGATACATATCCCAATTTTGTGAATTGGGTGTAGCAATTAAATAAATTGCTTGATGAAAATTAGTAGTCTTTTGCGTTTGGATAGATTTTACATCTTTAACCTCAGCGTTTTGCGCAGTTGGTTCTAATCCAATTTTTATAATTTGATTTGTTAATGCAGGAATTCCAAATCCATCAACATCCGTAACTTCAACAGTTGTATTATTGATAATTTTTGTAACAAAACCCTCAATATTTTCATCCTTAAATATTACTTTATCTCCTACTTTAAATTGCATTATTTTAAAATTCCGTTATTGTATAAATACTGAAAAGTAATTAAGGATGTAAACAAACCTAAAGTTCCCCCAATAAAAGCTTTGTTTCTTTGTTTAATTTTTGCTTGATCTGTAAATCCAGCAATAAAAACTTCATTTTTAAATAATAAATTATCGCCTTTTTCTATTTCTTTCAAATCTACAGGTAATTTATTTGCTACCGTTCCATAAATTGCAACCGGTAAAATCCCCCACATTAAACCAAAATAACCTGATCCTAAACCAATTACATATCCAGCTGTAAAATTTTTTGGTGCTTTATAATATGCACGAGCATAATTTATTCCTTTTAAGTATAATTTCATATCTTCAATACTCAAAAAGTTATCTATGGTACTATCTTGCTCATAAATTTGTATTACTGTTCCATCAGATTTAATTAATTGAAAAACATTCTCTATATTTTTAAATGATTTTCGTTTAGGGATAATTTCACCGTTTTTTATATCAATTTTTTTAAAGTATAACCTATCATTATCCATTTCTACATACTTTACCAAAACACTTTTACCATTTAATAAACGCAAAGTATCTTGAGCAAAACTTGTTAATTGAATAAAAAATAAAAAAAATAAAAGTCTAATCATAATATAGTTGAAAAAAAAAGCACATCCTAAGATATGCTTTTTTTGGGTTTAATACATAAAATGTTTTATCATCAATTCGATTTTGCTTTTTAAATTTTTTCGTTCAACGATAAAATCTAAAAAACCGTGTTCTAATACAAACTCACTGGTTTGAAAACCTTCAGGTAAATCTTTTTTGATAGTTTCTTTTACTACTCTTGGACCCGCAAATCCAATCAATGCTCCAGGCTCTGCAATATTTATATCACCTAACATTGCATAAGATGCGGTAACACCTCCAGTAGTTGGGTCGGTTAATAAACTTATATAAGGTAAGCCAGCATCAGCCAACTGAGTTAATTTTGCTGAAGTTTTAGCCATTTGCATCAAAGAATATGCAGCTTCCATCATTCTTGCGCCTCCTGATTTTGAAATTAAAACAAAAGGTAGTTTATGTTTTATTGCGTAATCAATACCAATTGCAATTTTTTCTCCCACTACAGATCCCATCGAACCTCCAATAAAATTAAAATTCATACAAGCCACAACTACACCTAAATCATTTAACTTACCATGCGCCACACTAAGTGCATCTCCTAAACCTGTTTTTTGTTGAGCATCTTTTAATCTATCTCTATATTTTTTAGTGTCCTTAAAGTTTAATGGATCACCAGAAACCATATTTGGAGCTAATTCAGTATATTTTGAATCATCAAATAATATAGCAAAATATTCCTTTGAATTTATCCTTTCGTGATGTCCACAACTTGGACAAACCCATAAACTTGATTTATGGTCTTCGGTAGTCATTACTTGTTTACAACTCGGACATTTATACCATAACCCTTCTGGGGTTTCTTTTTTTGCTACAGTTGGTGTTACAATACCTTCCTTAATTCTCTTAAACCATCCCATAATATAAGTTGAGTAACTTTAATTTTAATCACGCAAAAGTAATTATTTTAATTTAAAATAGATAGTTACAGCATTCATTTTTTTATATTCCTTGTTTTAATTCATCAAATTGCCTTTAAATTATAATAATTGTTTATTTTTTTAACAAAATACATAGTAATTGACAAAACTCATATAACAACACCAACATTTTTATTAATTTTAAACTTTTACAAATTCAAATATGGAAAACAATACAAACAAACCTAAATTCAATTTCATTTGGGTTTATGCAGTTATTTTTGGCATGATACTTTTTGCCAATATATTTATTTTTAGCTCAAATACTAAAGAAACTAATTTTTTAGAGTTTAAAAACAAAATGTTAATTCAAGGTGATGTTCAAAAAATCACAGTTATAAATAATGAATTAGTTGAAATTACAATAGTAAAAGACTCGCTAAATAAACCACTATACAAAAATGTTTTAGGAAACACATTTAATGATAACACAAATGGACCTCACTTTACTTTTACTATAGGTTCAATAGAATATTTCCAAAAACAATTAGATGAAGCAATGTTAGATTTTCCTAGCGATAAAAAAATAAGTCCGAAATTTGAAAAACGTGAAAATTGGCTTGCAAAATCTGCTGGTTGGTTGTTACCAATTGTTGTTATCGTTTTTATTTGGATATTTTTTATTAGAAAAATGCAACAAGGTGATGGCGGAATGGGAAATCCCATGATGAATATTGGCAAATCTAAAGCTAAATTAAGTAATCAAGGTACCAAAATAGATATTGATTTTAGCATGGTTGCTGGATTAGAAGAAGCAAAAGTTGAAATTATGGAAGTGGTTGATTTTTTAAAAAATCCAGAAAAATATACAACTTTAGGGGCAAAAATACCAAAAGGAGTTTTATTAACTGGTCCTCCAGGAACAGGTAAAACCCTAATTGCCAAAGCAATGGCTGGAGAGTCTGGAGTTCCATTCTTTTCTATTTCGGGTTCAGATTTTGTTGAAATGTTTGTAGGTGTTGGCGCTGCCAGAGTAAGAGATATGTTTAAAGAAGCAAGAACAAAAGCGCCTTGTATAATTTTTATTGATGAAATTGAAGCTATTGGTCGATCTAGAAACTCTTCTAAAACGCAAACCAATGATGAACGTGAAAATACTTTAAATCAATTGTTGGTAGAAATGGATGGTTTTGAAAGTAAGGAAACAATTATCATTCTAGCTGCTACTAATCGTCCGGATTTGTTGGATAGTGCTTTACTTCGACCTGGTAGATTCGACCGACAAATTTTAATAGACAAACCCGATTTAAATGGTAGATTAGAAATTTTTAAGGTTCATCTAAAAAAATTAAAATTAGCAGATAATATTGATGTACAAAAATTAGCCGATCAAACTCCTGGATTTGCAGGCGCCGAAATTGCAAATGTTTGTAACGAAGCAGCTTTACATGCAGCTAGAAAAGGAAAAAAAGTAGTAGAACCGGAAGATTTTGACTCTGCAATAGACCGCGTAATTGGTGGTTTAGAGAAAAAAAACAAACTAATTTCACCAAGCGAGAAAAAAATTATTGCCTACCACGAAGCGGGACACGCTATCTGTGGCTGGTTTTTACCCAATGCTCATCCTTTAGTAAAAGTATCTATTATTCCTCGTGGAGCAGCAGCATTAGGTTTTGCTCAATATTTACCAAAAGAACAAAACTTATATACTTATGATGAATTAATTGATACGATTTGTATGACTTTAGGTGGAAGAGTTACTGAAGAAATTATTTTTGGTAATATATCCACTGGTGCCCAAAACGATTTGGAACGAACTACACAAATGGTTTACAGTATGATAGCAGTTTACGGAATGAATAAAAAAGTTGGGGCATTTTCTTTTAAAGATTTACAAAATGAATATGCTATTAAACAACCTTTTTCTGAAAAAACTTCAGAATTAATTGATGAAGAAGCTCGATTTTTAATAGACTTATGTTACCAAAAAAGCAAGGCTATTTTAGAAAAGCATATTGATGATTTACATACTATTGCTAACGAATTACAAAAAAAAGAAGTATTATACAACAATGATTTTGTAAGGATTTTAGGAGAAAGAACTGCAAATTAAAAAGTTAAAAAATGACTCAAACTTACTTTAATAAAAGTAACAAAATATTTTTACTAATTTATTTAGTTTGTTTAGTCATTTGTTTTTATCCAGTATTTTATAAGGATAAAATTTATTTAATAAATCAATACAACCTACCTAAAAACAATATTCTTTTACCATTATTTCGTTTTTTAACAAGTTTAGCAGAAGGAGTTTTTATCACATTCATCATAATTTATTTTTCATTTAAAAAAATAAAATACGCATTAGCCTTATTATTTTCAGTTATAGTTAGTGGAATTTTTGCTCAATTTTTTAAAAAAGTAATTTTTTCAGATCATTTTCGTCCTTATTACTATTTAAAAAATAACAATAACTTATCTTGGATGGATATTCATGAAAAAATAGAATACTTTAGTTTTCCATCAGGACATACAACCTCGGCATTTGCTTTATTTTTTGTTTTAATTTTTATCAGTTCAAAAACTTGGCTAAAATCATTTTTATTTATCCTAATGATCTTAGTTGGAATTAGTAGAGTTTATCTTTTTCAACATTTCCATAGAGATATATACGCAGGCTCAATTTTAGGCACTCTATTCGCAATATTAAGTTTACCAATTTTAAAAAGTAAAAAAAATTTTATGCAAAAGCCTGTAAATGAATTATTTTCGAAAAAATAAATATTCTTGATTATGCAAAATCTAAAAAAATTAAACTTATCAAATCATTTATAATATATTTGCAGCTTAATTTAATTATTAAACGAATTGAGAATTTTTAACAATACACATACCATTTTTAAAGTATTTAGTAGACTAAATTTTTCGATTTTATATTATAAATTAAGCTTTAATAAAAGTTATATCTTCTGTTTTGTTATACTTATATTACCTATCTTTTCATCTCTTAGTTTAGCACAAAACGAAAAATTAATAACACACCAACCTCAATTTTGGAGTGAAGGAAATTTTTTCGAAAGATGGTCGCGCAAATGGGCAACTCAAGTTGATATTCAATATGCCAGACAAGGCTCAGAAGATGAATTAAATATGTTTAAATATCAACAACAATTAACTATAAGAGCTTGGGGACATTATTATTTTTGGAATAAAAATGAACGAAAATTTAGAGTTTCTGCTTTTATAGGAAATTGGGACAATCATAAAATACCAGAACTAGATATCAAAAGAGTTAACGAATATAGGGCTGCTATACAATTAAATGTTTTTAACAAAACAGAAAACCCTTTAATAGTTAACCGTTTAAGGATTGAATATAGATTATACGAAAAAACAGCTGGTAGCCCCTCTGAAGGATTTAATGAAGCATATAGATTACGTTATCAAACAAGAGTTTACAAACCTTTAAATCAATCAACATTGGATTCTGGAGCTTTGTATTTTATGGGTTTCCAGGAAACTTTTTTGTTTATTTACGATCAACGAGGAAGAATTTCTTTATATGATCAAAACAGATTATTTTTAGGTTTAGGATATGTGTTTTCACCTTATTTTGCAATAGAAGCAGGTTATTTTGGTATGTTTCAAATGAATAGAACAAAACATATTTACGATATGAATCATATTTTTCAAGTAAGCCTATATTTCGATAATTTAATCAGTAGGAAATTGAAAAATAAAATTTATAGAACTCAAAAGAGATATCACACCAATAACAACAATCACTTTTTTTTGGATAATTAATTATTTAAAAAAAAAAGGTGTGAATTTCTTCACACCTTTTTTAAATAACTCAAGTATTATTTACAACTTTATAACAGAAACATTACTTGCTCTTCCGATTACATTAAATGCAGCAACTTTAATTTGTTTAACTTCAGCGTTAACTTCAACAGCTTCTGTGTATAATGGAGAATCTTTTTTCGGTTCACTTCCATCTAAAGTATATCTTAATTCAAAACCAGGAAAATCGTGATTAATCATTAACTTACCATCTGTTACTTTTGCACCTGGAGGAGCTATACGGTAATTTAATCCGCCGTTGATATAGGATAATTTAGGAAACTCGAAATAGCCTATTTTAGCAGCAAATTCACCCCAAGATACATTCATAGCTTCTTTTCTTTTGGTTTCGTTTTCGATAGATGCCCATGATGGATTTTTTGCCCAAGCACGTTCCACTAAACCTAACATTTTTGGAAATAAATAATGTTCCATTCTTTCGTTTCCAATTACTGTTTCGGACCATAACTGGCCTTGAATTCCTAGTATGTTTTTAGCACCAACAGGAGTTAATCTAACTTTATTAACCAAATCTTTTGGATTAACAGGAGCCCCCATGTTGTTAAATAAATCACCTTTATAAATATCCATCGGGATAAAACCCCACGCTGTTTTAGTATCCACAAAACCACCCCAATAATAACCAGGATCAGAAGGATCTTTATCGTAGGCTAAATCAAAATACAAATTATTAACGTTAGACAAAACTACTTTATAACCAGCATTAGCCAATTTATAAGCTCTATCCTCTGCACCCCAACCCCAAACAGTATTCCATACATAAGGAATAAAATTACGATTTAAAAATGCCGAATTTACACCTGGAACAAATTCTTCTTCTTCTTCATTCCATTCTTTTTTCATTCCAATTTCTTCCCAACCAGCAGTTACAATACCTTTAGACGCTAAGATTTTACTAAACTTATCTACAAAATAGTAAAATAAATCTTCGGGTTTTTCATATTCTGATTTTCCCAACAAAGCCTTACAATTAGGAGATTTCATCCAAGCACCATGATCAGGATCATCTTTGGTTGGATGTGGAACCTCATCACCGCCAATATGTACAACTTTTAACTCAACACCTGCTTTTTTGTACAAATCTAAAACATCATCCACAACACGTTCTAAAAATTTATAAGTAGATTCCTGACAAACATTAACAACATTATCATCATACATTTGTACAGATTTATATCTTGATGCATCATTAGGTTCGTGTAATAAATACATTTTTGCTTCCTTTTCTTTACCCTCAGCCATCAATCTTCTTTCTCTAGCTTTCATACTAATAATAGCAGCTCTAGCATGTCCAGGGAAATCTAATTCTGGTATTACCTCAATATGTCTTTCCTTAGCGAATTTTAAAATTTCAATAAAATCTTCCGCAGAATAATATCCTGTTCCTGGCGTGTTATTAACTGTAAATGGACCAGATCCATAAGCAGGATTTAATTTATCAAACTCATTTTTTGTATGTCCTCTTTTAGATCCTACAGCAGTTAATTCTGGCAAAGATTTAATTTCTAATCTCCAACCTTCATCATCAGTAATATGAAAATGAAACTTATTTAATTTATATAAAGCCATTAAATCCAATAATTTTAACACAGATTCTTTAGTTTGAAAGTTTCTACAAACATCTAAATGTAAACCTCTGTACTCAAATCTAGGCTCATCTTCAATCAATATATTTTTGATTTTAGCATCCTTTTTTGTGTAAGCACTTACTGGAACTAAATTGCGTAAACTTTGGATACCATAAAAAACGCCCTGAACATCAACACCTTCGATATTAATTTTATTTTGTTCAATTTTTAATTTATAAGCACCTTTTAAATTTGTTTTATTAGCTTTTATACTTAATTGTATATCACCATCTTTATCAACTAATTTAGTTTCTATACCAAAATCCAATTTTAATTTAGACTGTAAAAAACTAACTTCGGATTTTAAGTTTTCATTCGCCGATATAGTTTGTACATTTCTTAAATCCATTTCACCATTTAAATACTTAAATGAACTTGGCGAAGGAATTAATGGTAAAGTTTTTTCCCTATCCGTAAATTTAACTTTAGCATTTTGATCAAATCTACTTAAAGCGTTTGGCACAATCAAAGGATCATCAGCAGCTCTTTTAGTTTGTTTTTCGTTTAACATTGGATCATAACTCAATTGATTTAACAATTGTGGTTCACTTTCGCCAGTACTATCCGCATAAACAATATATAAACCAACAGGCGCATCTACTAATTTTAAAGCCCACCAAGAACTTTCGTAACCAATAGTTACAGATTCACCAGATAATAAATTTTTATATTTGTTACTAGGCTCTAATTTAAAATAATCACCGTTTATATGTGTGATTTTAAAACCTTCAGTAACAGTTTGTGATTCTACCGTACGAGGTTGATGAAAATATATAGTCCAATTATTTTTTAAAGCTGAATCTGAATGATTAGTTAAAGTAATTTCGGTTAAATACGCGCTTTTACCCTTATAATTATTTTCTTTAATATTCACAAAAACTTGGATATCATCCGCACTTGGACCCCAAAATTTTGGTCCTTGCGCCACTGGTTGTTGGTCCTTACAACCCATTAAAACAAATAGAAATGAAACAATAATTAGGTTTATCTTATTCATAGTTATTATTTTTATAATTTCGCTTTAGCAAAATAATTTTTCCCCAAAACTAATTAAAAAATAATATTTTACTAAATAATAAAAAAAGACAATAATGGGACAGAGCTACGAAATACAAAACAATCAATTCAAAATCAGTGTTTTAAAAAAAGGTGCACAATTGTGTAAATTTATTAACAAATTGGATAATACTGATATTTTATGGGAAGGAAACCCAATTTTTTGGGCAAAACACTCCCCTATTTTATTTCCAAACATTGGTAAACTTAAAAATGATTTTTACACTTTAAACCAAAAAACTTTACAATTACCCAAACATGGCTTTGTGAAAGATGTAGATTGGGAATTACTTGAAATACAAAAAGATTGTATAAGTTTAAAAACCAAGAGTTGTGAAGAAACTTTAAATATCTTCCCTTTTGATTTTGAAATTATTATAAATTTTAAACTATCCGAAAAAGGTTTAAAAGTTGAACATTTAGTAAAAAATAATGGATTAAATAATATGTATTTTTCGATTGGTGCACACCCTGCATTTAAAATCCCATTTCATCAAAACAGTATTTTTACAGATTACCAATTGGTATTTGAACAAAACGAAACCTGTACTGAAATGAATTTAAATCCAGATGGTTTTTTATTAGGGACCGAAAATGTTTTATTAAATCAACAAAACACAATTGCTTTAAGCGAAGATTTATTTTATCAAGATACTGTAATTATACCAAATTTACAATCCAACAAAATCACAATTGAAAATCAAAAACACAATATAAAAAAACTAAGTTTTTCATGGGAAAACTTTGATTATTTAGCGATTTGGAAGCCTAAAAACGCTCCGTTTTTATGCTTAGAACCTTGGCAAGGTTTGCCTGATTTTGATAATCATGATGGAAATTGGTTAAATAAAATTGGCAATGATTGTTTGCAACCAAACCATAGTAAAATGTATAGCTGGACAATGGAAGTTTTAAAATAAATCAAATGCTTAATTATATTTAAAAATCGTATACATAAATTTAAAACACTTAACTTTATCTCGAAATAAAATTTAAATTTCATGAAAAAAATAACCTACAAAATAGCATTAACTTTTACATCAATTTTATACTTAAATTCTTGCGGAAACGTTAGCACAGAATTAGAAAATAAATTAAACGAATTAAAAACCAAAACTGAATCCTTAGATTCGTTAATAAATTATGAGGTTGAAAAAGTTTTAACCTTAGATTCTATTGTGAATTTGGAAAGTGAAAAAGTGAAACAATTGGATACCATCTTACATAAATCATCGGCGAAATTAGATTCTTTATCTAAAAAAGGGACTAAAATTATTAAAAAAATAAGCAATTAAGAATTTTGGAGGGCTTTAAGTATTTTTAATACCTGAGGCACGATTAATTTTTGATGATTATATATAATAAAATCACAAAAAACTCTGCGTTCCTCATCCGAAATTTGATTTTTAATTCTTTGTAAAATTGCTTCTTGATGCGTTTTATCTCGAAAAACACTACGTTTAATCCGCTCTTCCAAAGGCGCTTCTATTGCTATAATTTTATCACATTTTTTATACCCACCAGATTCTACTAATATTGCAGCTTCTTTAAAAACAATAGATTTTTTTTGTTTTTGTTTCCAATCCTTAAACAATTGATCTACAAAAGGATGAATTTTACTATTTAACCAACCCAATTCTTCTGGGTTACTAAATACGATCGCAGAAATTGCTTTAAAATCTACCTTTTCATCAACAACAACATTTTTCCATCTATTTTTTAATTCGTTAATAAATTCCAAATTATTATAAATAGATTTCGCTTCAGCGTCAGCATTAAAAACAGGATATCCTAATAACTCAATAACTTTACAAACTGTGGATTTACCACTACCTATTCCACCTGTAACACCAACAACCATAATTAATTTCTTTCTATAAACTCCACTTTTGCTGGGTAAATTTTAATTTCCTTTACAAAATTTGGAAACCTTTCTAGTTGCACATTTAATCTATCATCTTCTAAATTTACTTTTTCGTAATCTACAACAACCTTAAATGATTTTTTATTGATTAATTTAAATTGCTCAATTCCACAAAAAAAAGTAAGATTAACTTTGCCTGGAAAAAATTGTAAAATTTTATTTTGCGGACAATTTACACAAACAACAGGAACACTAATTTTTTGCAATTTTAAAGCATCTAAATAAATATTTAAATCGATTTTTTCAGGAATAGATTTTTTAATTCCAAAGGGTAAATCAACAGGGAATTTACTTTCATAACGATTATTTTTTATTTGAATTTTTCCTAAATCCATTTCCCAAAACTTTAAATTTTGAATTTTCGACTTTGCGCCAATAATTAATATAGAATCTGGCTGCGTATGAAAAGACTTTATAGTATAAAAAGTAGAATCGAATAAAGCTTTATAAGAAAATCGAATGGGGAGTTTTTTATTCACCATTTTATCCGAGTAAAAAGTAATTGAATCTTTTTCAAAATCCTGAATTTTAGCAAATTTACCTAACTGTTCGGAAAAATTAATATTGGTTTTATCCAAAACACAAAACCATTTTTTTCCTTTATTAGTTTTTACATAATTAAAATCATTAGAACTTAATATGAATTGTTTTCTTTCAGGATTTAGATAAGAAAGCAACAACTCATAACCTTTTGCTTCTAATTGCACCTTAATTTTAGCAGGTGGCGCTTCATAAATTACCTCATTTGGAATATCTGGTAATTCATAACTCATGTGTAAAACAATTTCCGTTTTAAAAGTATCCGATAAGGTTTTTAAAGTCCAAAACAAACAAGAAATAAAAACACAAATAATAAAAATCTCCCACTGCTTTTTGTCTTTTGGTAGCCATTCGAAGTTTTTTTCCATGAAAAATGCTTACAAATAAAATGATTCGTGAATATTGGGTATAAAAATATGTTTAAAATTTGATTTTTTTAGCTCTAACTTTAAATTTTCTTGAGATTCTCTTTCGCCATGTACAATAAATACTTTTTCAATTTGTTGTGGATCTTGGCAACTTAAAAAACGTAAAATCTCACCATAATCTGCATGAGCACTAAAGGAATCAACAGCTACCACATCAGCATTAACCTGATACATATCTCCAAAAATGCGCACCTCTTTTTCTCCATGCTTAATTTTACCTGCCAAAGATTCCTTTTCTGCATAACCAACCAACAAAACAGTATTGTGGGGATTACCAATATTATGCATCAAGTGATGTTTAATTCTACCGGCATCTGCCATTCCCGATGCCGATATAATGATACAAGGTTCTTTAATTTCATTTAATCTTTGTGAATCCTCCCTCGATTGTACATAAATCACATCTTCAAAACCAAATGGATCACTTCGTGTTTCAATAAATCTTTTTACGCTTTTATTTAAATTGTTTAAATAGCTGCGCATTACATTGGTTGCACTAAAGGAAAGCGGACTATCTATAAATATTTTTACATCAGGTAATAATCCGTGTAAGTCCAATTTATTTAAAGCGTAAACCACTTCTTGAGTTCTACCTAAACTAAAAGCTGGGATAATTAACTTGCCTTTTTTGCGCATACAAGTATCAATAACCGCATTTAAAATTTTGCTTTCGGATTCCTCCATTGGTGAATGCAAACGGTCTCCATAAGTAGATTCAACAATAATTATATCTGCTTGAGGAAAACTATGCGGATTTTGTAACAAAGGCTGATTATATCTTCCAACATCACCAGTATAAGCAATTTTTTTAATTTCGCCCATTTCACGAATCACAAAATTTATAGTGGCACTCCCTAAAATATGCCCGTTATCTGTAAAAGTAAATTTTATAAAGTCATTTACTTTATATTCCAAATCATAATCAACCGCAACAAATTGTTCCAAACACTTATTTACATCATCAATAGTATAAAGTGGTGTAATTAAAGGAGCTCCTTGTTTGCGCATTTTTTTGTTGATATGTTTGGCATCAGCCTCTTGTATATGCGCACTATCGGCTAACATTATCTTACATAAATCGTAAGTAGCTGGCGTACAATATATTTTACCTTTATAACCCTCTTTTACTAATGCAGGTATTAATCCAGAGTGATCGATATGTGCATGAGATAAAAATAAGTAATCAACTTCATGTGGTTTAAATCCAAAAAACTGATTAAGCTCAAAGGTATCTTTTCCAAAACCCTGAAACATCCCACAATCCAATAATAATTTTTGATTATTTTCTAGAGTAATTAAATGTTTACTTCCTGTAACCATTCCTGCTGCGCCATGAAAAGATATCTTCATATGTAATAATTTATTGGTTAATATAACGATAAATTATTGGATATCTTGTAATAACAAAGAAAACACTGCAATTTTACCGTTAAACTTCTCCACCATTTCGTTATGAATTCGTTTACCCTCTGATTGTAAAAAAAGATTCAAATTTTGAGTATTATTTACCGAAAACTGTATATTATAAGTAGGATCAGGTTGGTCTTGAGTTAAAACCTTAGTAAATCTGTATTCCATAAATTCGCCATGCTGCATAAAGCGTGGTATAAAATCGTTTTTTACAAAGTTTAACCACATTAACTCGGAGTTTACCTCAATTACAAAGGACATACTGTAAAAATACATATCAATCTACTATTTTTTTAAACCCATTTGTACTAAAATGAAAAATTCCGTTTTGTATATTTTTGATACGTTCCATAGGTGTATCATCACTTAAACCCATTCGTGGAATTTTATAAAAATCTAAACTATTTTGTGGATAAAAAACATTACCAGGATGATTTAAAAAACCAGTTTTATATCCAACTTTTTGTAAAATTTCATATTCGCGTTTTCCTGCATCATTTAAAGAGCCATAAGGATAAACAAAATGATGAATTTTTTGTTGAATATACTGTTCTATTTCTGCTTTATTATCTCTAATCTCTTTTTCGGCAACCTCAATATTTTGTGCTTTCAACGACAAATGATTTAATGTATGTCCGCCAACTGTTACCAAAGGATGATTGTTTAAAACACGAATATCATCCCAAGATAAAGCCAAACTTTTTCGCCAATTTTCATTTAATTTTTCCCCATCCAACACCATAGTTTTTACCCAATCGTTAAATTGTTGATGAGTATACGACTTAACAATTTCTCTAACTTTTACACTATTTTTTTTAGCCTCAACAACGTTATCCCACTTAAAAACTGTTCCATCTAAAACTTCTATTTGCGAGCAATTTAACATGTGATTTTCCATTAAATACCACCAATAATTTGCCGTTTGATTTGGAAAACAAGAGGTAATAAAAATACTTAATGGAACCTGATGTTTTTCTATAACAGGTAATCCATAAATTAAATTATCCTTATAACCATCATCAATAGTTAAAACCACAAACTTATTTTTAGGCTTAAAATTCCTTTGCAAACAATTCAGCAGCTGTTCTACACTCCAAAATTCGTAGTTATTTTGTTTAAAATATACAATCCACTTTTCCAAACCTTCTGGAGTAATTGCTAAACTTTTGTTCCAGTTAAACTCGTTTTTTTGTTCCAAAGGAAGTACTCTATGCAACATAAAAACATGACCTAAACCTCCCCAAATTTTTTGTGAAATTTTACCTTTGGTTTTAACTAAAAGCGCTAAGGTTTTATTATGAATAAAATTATTTTGCATTACAAATTAGTAATTTACCCAGTCCATACCCTTTTTTAGTAACTCAAGTGTTTCTTCTTCTTTAGATTGTGCTTTGGGTATAAAATTATATGGCCATGAAGCATTATGAGGTAAACTCATTAAAATACTTTCAATTCGACCATTGGTATCCAAGCCAAACTTTGTACCTTTATCATATACTAAATTAAACTCTACATAACGTCCTCTTCGGATATTTTGCCATTGTTTTTGTTCGGGCGTAAATTTTTTACCTCTATTTATAGAAATTAAATTGGTATAAATTGGAGCAAATGCATTACCTACAGCTTGCACAAATTCAAATCGATTTTGCAAACTAAATTCCTCAGTATTTTGTAATCTATCAAAAAAGATTCCTCCAACTCCTCTAGTTTCATTTCGATGTTTAATAAAAAAATAATCATCTGCCCATTTCTTAAACTCTGGATAGTAATTCGAATTAAATTCGTTGCAAACAGATTGTAATTGTTGATGAAACCAAGCAGCTTGTGATTTATCAATATAATGAGGTGTTAAATCTATTCCTCCACCAAACCAAGCAGCAACTATATCTTTAACGTCACTCTCTTTTTTCGTTTCAAAATAGCGAACATTCATGTGTATAATTGGCACATTAGGATTATTAGGATGCATTACTATTGATACTCCTGTAGCAAAAAAATGAGCCACCTCTAAACCTAAAGCTTTAGCAATAATAGGAGGTAAAATACCTTCTACAGCACTAAAATTTACCCCACCTTTTTCTATAACATTTCCCAACTCCATTACACGGGATCTTCCTCCTCCGCCTTCTGTGCGCTCCCAAACATCTTCTTTAAATTTTGCTAATCCATCAGCCTCTTCCAAAGCAGCACAAATTTGATCTTGTAAGTTTTTGAAATACTCTGTAACCTGTAACTTAAAATCCATTAGTGCACTTTTGTAAATTTGTAATTATTGTATTTATAAACCGAACTTGCAGTGTTTTTTAATCCACCCGAGCCATCTGCCTTAGCAAAATAATAATCCATTAACATACCTGTTAATTTTTTATTTTCTAAACCACTGGTAGTATAATTTTTTGCACCAATTAAAGGTTTAAAATTTACCCATGCAGCATCAAAACCAATCATTGCATAAAAACTCATATCCACACCACATTTATTAAAATATTTAGATAAAATCTCTGGAAATTCTCTTTGATAATACATATAATTTAAACTTCCTGCTATATGTATATTTAATTCTTCCCAATGAATTATATCTATATTTTTAAAATCAACCCATTCTTCTGTTCCAAATACTTCAATATTTAAAGATTTTTTACTGTATAATTTGTTAACCAAACGCGATGGATAGCTTTCTTCATCGTTCAGAACCCAAACTGCATTTTTAGAGCCATCAATTAAATTATTTAAAGGCTGAAAAATTCCTTCAGCTAAATGTATTTTAATAGATGAATTTTTACCAGATAAATAAGATTTCATTTTTTCGGCAAGCTTAGCATCACCTGTTTCGTAGGCTATTACTACGTTTTGTCCCGAGTAATTTTTAGCTAAATAATCGGCAGTTGCGTAATATTTTCTATCATTATCAGGACGCATTCTTACTGATGTTGGTAAATTTTTAATTACTTCATCATTTTTACCTAAAGGATTTATAATTAATATATTTTTTTCTTTAGCATATTTGGCTAAAATTTTAAATTCGGGTGTATAAATCGGACCAATAATCACATCTGGTTTGCCAATACTTTTATTCGAAATTAAGCTTTTAACATATGCTGTATCGTTACTTGTATCAATTACTTTAAGCTTAACCTTCAAACCTAAATCTTTTAATGTATCTAACGCCAATAAAAATCCATTATAAAACTCTAAGGACAATTGTGTGTCCTCATTAATTTTTTTCTTCTCCGTATCCCAAGTAACCGTTTTTAATTTTAAAGGCAAAAAAACTAAAACTTCAATATACGATGTTTCAATTCCTGAATTATTTCGATAAATTGGTATAGGAGTTTCAACTACTTCTTTTACATTTTCTTGCTGTGGCTGAGGTTTAGGTTTATCGATTGTTTTATTTTTTAAACCTACTATTACCTTTTCGCCAACTTTAAGTCCGTTTTGAACCACAGCTGGATTCCATGCCAAAAAATCTTTTTCGGAGATGCTATATTTCTGAGTTATACTAAAAATTGTTTCCTTTTTTGCAACGGTATGTTGAGTTTGATTTTCATCGATTTTTGGTTGAATCAACTCTTTACTAGCTTGTTTTTCTTTTTCTTTTTCTTTTTTAGCAGACTTAGGATTAACGCCAACATTAATTTCAGTACCTGCTTTTAATCCTTTTTCTTGTAAACCCGGATTTAATAAAAAAATAGAATCGGTTGTGATTTTATATTTCCTAGTAATGGCATACAAAGTTTCTTTTTCTTCAACCTTGTGAGTTAAGTATTTAGTTGTAGATTCAGAATTAGATTCTATAGGTTTTTCAGAACCATTATTTTGATCTAAATGAGGAACTTTTACAAAATCACCTATATCCAACTTTTCTACAAATTCGGGATTTGCTTCTTTCATTTGGGCAAATGGGACATTGTATAAACGCCCCAAACTTGCCAAAGTTTCTCCTGCTTGTACCTTGTGAATTGTATATTTTTTTTGTTGTACAACAACAATACTATCCGTTTGAATTTGAGCATTTAAACCCAAAGAAATCAAACAAAAAATAAACAAAAAACTATGGTATATCTTAATCATATTTTAAATTTTATGGAAACAATTATATTGTTAATCAAATACTATTCCCATTCGATAGTTGCAGGTGGTTTAGAGCTAATATCATACACTACCCTATTTACTCCTTTTACTTTATTAATAATATCATTAGATACCTTTGCTAAAAACTCATATGGCAAATGTACCCAATCCGCCGTCATACCATCTGTAGAAGATACAGCACGTAAGGCTACTACATGTTCATAAGTTCGCTCATCACCCATTACTCCTACACTTTGAACTGGTAAAAATATTGCGCCCGCTTGCCAAACTTGATCATACAAACCACTATTTTTTAAGCTCTCTATAAAAATTGCATCTACTTCTTGTAAAACTCTAACTTTTTCTTTTGTAATTCCACCTAAAATACGAATTGCCAAACCTGGTCCAGGGAAAGGATGCCTACCGATAATTTCCTTAGAAATTCCTAATGATTTCCCAACTGCTCTAACCTCATCCTTAAATAAAGAACGTAAAGGTTCTACAATTTTAAGTTTCATAAAATCTGGCAAACCTCCTACATTGTGGTGCGATTTTATGGTTGCACTCGGTCCGTTTACAGATACAGATTCGATAACATCAGGGTAAATAGTACCTTGGGCAAGCCATTTTACATCGGTAATTTTATGTGCTTCATCATCAAAAACTTCAATAAAAGTTCCCCCAATAATTTTTCTTTTTTTCTCAGGATCAGACACTTCGTGTAATGCATCTAAAAATCTATCTTTAGCATTTACACCAACCACGTTTAAACCTAAGTTTTTGTATTGATCTAAAACAGATTCAAACTCATTTTTACGTAACAATCCATTATCTACAAAAATACAATACAAATTTTTACCAATAGCTTTATGTAACAATACCGCAGCAACACTACTATCCACACCACCAGATAAACCTAAAACTACTTTATCGTTACCAATTTGTTGCTTTAATTCGGCTATAGTTTTATCAATAAAAACTTCACTTGTCCACGCTTGTTTACTTCCACAAATATTTACAACAAAATTTTTAATTAAAGTTGCCCCATCAGTTGAGTGATAAACCTCTGGATGAAACTGGATACCAAAAGTTAATGTATTTTCAATTTGATAAGCAGCCACACGAACATCATGAGTACTTGCTATTACTTTAAAATTTGATGGAATTTCTATAATAGTATCACCATGCGACATCCAAACTTGGGAGCCATTTGGAATATTATCCATTAAAGCATTTCCAAAATCCACAAATGATAAATTAGCTCTACCGTACTCTCTAATTTTAGATGGTGCAATACGTCCACCATGAGCATGAGCCAAATATTGAGCGCCAAAACAAACTCCTAACAAAGGCAATTTATTTAAAATATTTTCCAAATTTGGAAAAGGTGGTTTTTCATCTAAAACAGAAGATGGACTTCCCGACAATATTACCCCAATAAAATCGTTGTTGATTTCTGGAATTTTACTGTACGGATGTATTTCACAATACGTATTTAATTCTCTTACTCGTCTCGCAATCAATTGAGTATATTGCGAGCCAAAATCTAATATTAATATTTTTTCTTGCATGGGTGCAAAAATAATATAATTGATTGAATTAGTTTAACAAACCACAAAAAGGTTTTAAATTATTTATCTACATGTAAATTTTAAAAACCTTTACAACAGAAATTAGATTAAATTTAAGCGTTCCAATTTTTTTAGTTAAATCGAAATAATAAAAAAACACCAATAAACTAGTAAAAGGGCATTTCCTCCTGGAAATAACCCTTTTACATTAACCAAACCACAAAAAAAATCTTTAGAATAATTTAAATCTTGTTCCTGGATGACAGTTAGGACCATGCTGTAAGTAACCAAAGTTTAAGTTAAACTCTAAAACTAAAGCTACAAATAAATTTCTATAAGGTTTATAAGAATAATCTGTTGCATCAACAGCTGGTTGATAAATTGCAAAACCTCTATCTGTTTTATCCGCATTAATATCCACTAAAGGCATAGTTGCTCTAAAGCCTAAGTTAAAACCAAATGCACTAGCTCCACCAATATACTGTCCGCCACCAATAACTAAATCATAACTCGATTTCACAAATTCACTTGTAACATCATTATCACCAGCAGTAACGGATTGAATCAAACTAATTTGCGGTCCGATTTCCAAATAACCTCCATTATCAGAATTTTTACGGTACATGATAGGAATTTGAGTGATTTTAAATGTAGGTACAGTAATAATTTTAGAACTGTACATTGGATTTAAAGTACTAAAATTAACCTCTGGAGTAATAGAATGAATTGGATTAAAATTTACGCCCAATTTAAAACCATACATATAACTCATTTTACCTCCGCCAAAAATTGTATAATTTTCTGATTGATCATTCATAATATTTGCGTTAACAGGAGCTGTTGCGCCTAATGCACCTTTTGCACCAATATCAAACCAAACCTGACCTTTTGACAAAAAAGAAGAAGAACTTAATAATGCAATAAAAAATAGTTTTTTCATTTGTAATAAAAATTTTAAATTAATAAATAAATTTTAAATGTGAAAAGGGATAAATAATATATATGGAATACACATTAAGTTTGTATAAAACAAACCCTTCTTAAAAAGGTTACACAGATAGTTAAAAAAAATTACAAAAAATATTTAGCTCACTGATTAATAACTACTTAAATTTTATAAGTAATTCCTAAAGATAAAACTTCTTTAAATTGGATTCCCCTACCATTTATTGCGCTACCATCAGCATTAAACCCTTTTGGTACCATAATATCATGATCATAAATTAAAACAGCCAAAATATTAAAGCTTAAGTATTTATTTACTTTAAACGTAACTAAAGCATCCCAGTTTACATCAATATTTTGAGGATCTTCCATGTAATTGGAGAATAATTGCATTTTAGTATCTAAAACTACATTTGTTAACACTTCTTTTTTCCAAGCTACTCTCATTAAGCCTCCAAATTCATATCGTACTGGATTTCCTGGCTCTACACCAAATGCACCAATGGATTTTAAACTATCGTTAGTAACAACGGTTACTTTTCCTGCTAAAGGTGATAATGCAAACGAAAAATCTTTATTGGGTTTGTAATCCATACCAATTGCTAATGTTATGTATGCTGGCGAAAATAAATCGGATATCAAATCATTTTTTGTATTAAATCCTGGAGCAAACTGAGTTCTAAAGTTAAAACTTCCACTGTAAAACCAATTGTTATTAGCTCTTTGTCCAAAGGCAGAGTTAAATTCTATTCGGTCATCTGTTTTTCTAACACCTCTATTTCCTTGTTTTATAATACCATAATTAATATCCAAGTTATTTGTCCACGATTTATTTCCTTTTAAATAGTTTGCGTTTGATTTATGTAAACCTGCTAAAGCAATTGAATTTTCTCCACCAGCTGTCCATTGATAAAATGAACTTTGCGAAAATTGTATTCCAAACAAAGCACTTTTTTCCCAATATGAGGTATCTTTTTTGACGAAACTTTCTTCTTGTGTAAAAGCAACTAATCTAGTTAACATTAACAATATCAATAATTTTTTCATTACTTTTTTTTAAAATTTTAGCAAATCTAATCATTTTTGTGTTAAAATTTTTAAACACACCACATTCTCAAAACATGATAAAATGAATATTTTTATAAAAAAATATTTGATTTTTAGTTGTTTATATATTTTATTATTCCTAATTTCGATAATATAATTATAATTTATAAATATTTTAAAAGCTTAAGTTATGACAATCACACAATTAGAATATATCATAGCAGTAGATACCCACAGGCATTTTGCTAGAGCAGCTGATAGTTGTTTTGTAACACAGCCAACTTTAAGTATGCAAATTCAAAAATTAGAAGAAGAGCTAGGTGTTACTATTTTTGATAGAAGCAGAAAACCACTACAACCAACAGATGTTGGAGCTCAAATTATAGAACAAGCGCGAACTGTAATTATTGAAGAAAAAAGAATCAAAGAAATTATTCAATTACATAAAGGCGAAATTGCTGGTGATTTTAAATTGGCAATTATACCTACAGTTTCCTCGAGTTTATTACCACGATTTTTAAAATCATTTTTAAAAAAATATCCAAAGGTAAATTTGCAAATTGAGGAGTTACAAACTAAGGTAATTTTAGAGCGATTAAAAAACGGCATGTTGGATGCAGCAATTATGGCAACGCCATTAAAACAAGATAGCATTATAGAAAAACCTTTGTATTACGAACCTTTTATGGCTTATGTTCCTAAGGACCATAGATTATTTCCTGAGAAATTTATCGATAACACCGATTTACAAGAAAATGATTTGTTGTTACTTAACGAGGGGCACTGTTTTAGAAACAGCGTGATAAATTTATGTAAGAATTTTTTCGATAAAAACTCAGAAAAAAGCGTTAAATTAGAAAGTGGAAGTTTTGAAACTTTAATTAGATTATCCAACCAAGGTTTCGGGATGACATTGGTTCCTTATTTAACATCATTAGAAATTAAAACTAGCGAAACCAAAGATTGTGTTAAACCATTTAGTCGCCCTCAACCTATGCGAGAAATTAGTTTAGTGCATCATCGCACACATTTAAAAATATCTATCATCAATGCATTGGCAAAATGTGTTCAAGAAACTATCCCCTCTCACATGTTAGAAAACAAAGATGGAGATGTTATAAAACCATACTAAATAATAGTCTTTTAATCTTAAAATGCTCCAAAAAGTTACAACTTATTGGGGCATTTTTTATCAATACTAAAATCAAATTGAATCTTGAACGTGAACTAAATTAAAATTACAGATTGATTATCTTTTTGCTTTCAAAAAGATAAATAATTTAATTAAAACTTACCAAGGAATTTTTTTAAGTGAAATTCCTAAAGTTTTTTCAATTTCTATAATTCTTTTAATTTCTTTAGGTTCAATTAAACATAATGAAATACCTTTTTTACCTGCTCTGGCAGTACGGCCGCTTCGATGGGTAAAATTTTCTATTTGTTCGGGAAGGTGATAATGAATTACGTACGATAAATCATCAATATCAATACCACGTGCTGCCATATCTGTTGCTATTAAAATTTGTAATTTTGTGTTTTTAAATGCACGCATTACTTTTTCTCTTTCGCTTTGCATTAAATCTCCATGCAGGGCATCGCACGAATAATTTTTACTAATTAATTGTTTGGATAAAACCTGTGTATTTACTTTTGTTTTACAAAAAATAATTCCCCTATTTTTACCTTGTGTTTTTAAAAATTCTATTAAAATCGCTAATTTATCGTCTGGTTTACACTCTAAAAATTTATGTTCAATATTTTTATTAATCAATATTTTTTCATCAATTTCTATTTTTAAAGCGTTGTTAGCCATATAAGTAGAAATTATATTTTGTAAAACATCGGGCATTGTAGCCGAAAATAACCAAACATTTCTTCGTCCGTGTGTATGTTCCAAAATTTTATCAATATCTGGCTTAAAACCCATACTTAACATTTCATCTGCCTCATCCAAAACAATTGTTTTAACATCATCTAAATTAATTGCTTTTCTGTTTAACAAATCAATTAATCTTCCCGGAGTTGCTACAACAATATGGGTTGGACGACGCAACCTACTTATTTGCTGATCAATATTTGAGCCTCCAAAAACACCTTCAACAAATATTTTTTCGGAATATTTTGTGAATTTAAATAGTTGTTTGGCTATTTGTTGCCCTAATTCGCGTGTTGGAGCAAGTATTAAAGCCTGAACTTGTGTTTTTTTAGTATTGATTCTTTGCAATAAAGGAAGTCCGAATGCAGCCGTTTTTCCCGTTCCAGTTTGTGCTTTCCCTATAAAATCACTTCCCTCTTTTAATAAATATGGTATAGCTTGCTCTTGAATTGGTGTAGGATATAAAATTCCACATTCTTTAATTCCCTTAATAAATGCCTCAGAAACCCCTAATGATGAAAATGTTGTCAAAATACTTATGTAAAATTAGTAATAGCTCAAAGATAATTGAATATTTTAGGAATGCCTTAAAAATATTTTAATTGAGATGCTAAGTATAAATATCTTAATAAAAACTTAGATGTGTTATTATTTGATAAAAACGTTTATCGCATTTGATTTATCAATTGTTTTAATTTTCTGCTTCTAAGGAAAGCTATTTTTTTATTTAAACTTTGGTTATATGATTATTCTGTCCATCTTTTGTATATCGAAGTTGAAAATCCACTATCTGAACCACCAGCAATAAGAACAAATGCCCAAGAATTTAAAGTATGGTCTAAAATAATGTCGTTTCCAATTTTTCCTATTCTAACTCTTTCAAAATTATGCCAATAAAAAATAGGAAAAAAAGGTATTATAAAGACTTTGGGTCTAACATAAAAGTAGTTTTTTTTAAATTTTCCACGAATGGTTTTTGTGAATAAAAAAGTTCCGTTTTGATAGGCACTGATAGTCGCCTTTTTATTTGAAATGAAATTAATTTCTACAGTTGTTTCTTTATTATAAACATTATCAGGGTATAAGATAAAAAGTCTATCAAGAAGTCCTTTGTTATTTTCATCAATTCCTCGCCCAGGGTAATGTTCTATTTTTCCAAAGACAGTATCTTGAAAGTTTTTATACCTGCCATTTAGTTTTGTGAATTCATTTTTGTTTATTGGTTCAATTTTGTATGTTGCAGGAGTGAGATTTTTTAGAGGAGTGCACCCCATAGACATAATTATTACAAATAACACAAGAAGTTTTAAATGTTTCATTTCCATGATTTTATGATAGTATTGTTTAGATATTTATAATTGCTACGTACATCAATGTTAAAATTTTCGCAATTGAGTTTAATTTATTTCGCCTTTTTGCGAAGGTTCACTCAATTCTCTAAAAAGATAACATTTTAGTTTTCCAAAAATAGACAAATAAATCATATATCAAAATTATACAATGGGATTTTAATTTTATCATGTCGAAGATGGAATCCGAGATTGTGAATACCATAAACAAAATAAATTTTAGGAATCAAATCTTTTAATCAGGGGCACTCCCGAATTAAAATAAATAAAAAAACTCCGAAGTTAAATTAACCTCTAAGCTTTTTTCTACTCTTGTCATCTAATCAAACAAATTAATCAGGGACAGTCCCGAATTAAAAAAATCTCAAAACCATTGATTTTACTAGGTAATTAAATTGTTTTTAAAGATAAAAAAAGTATGTTTTTTTAATACTTTTTTTTAGCGATTTGTAGAGCGATTTTTTAATTCGGTAACTACTTTTTCGCCGTTTTTTATGATGTTTTGCATCCATGCGATAAGCACTTCTTCTTGCTCTTGTTGTGATAAATTGTAATTGTGAACTTTGTTATGAATTTCGTTTACAAAATGTTGCATGCACAATGCTGCGCTAACGGAAATATTGTAACTCTCGGTAAAACCAAACATGGGAATTTTTACCAATTCGTCGGCTTGCGCTATTGCATTGGCACTTACTCCTTTAATTTCATTTCCAAAAACCAATGCTATTTTTTGTTGTTCCACCGGAATTTCATGGATAAACCTTTTAGCTTTAGGACTGGTTACCAATATTTTATAACCTTTCTTTTTTAATTCTTGAAAACATTGTTGTGTTGATGGATAAGAATAAATGGAAGTCCATTGTGCCGCTCCTTTTTCTACTTTTGGATTGATGCTTTCCTGATAATTTTCGCCAATTACATGCACATCTTGCAAGCCAAAACAATCGCACGAACGTATTACGGCGCTTAAATTATGCTGTTGCTCAACATTTTCCATTACCACAGTTAAATATCTTGTACGATGTTGAATGATGTCCCGAAAAAGGTTCCATTTTTTTTCTTGAATCATCGATTTTAACCGCAAAATCAACTCGGCATTACTCATTTACTATAAATTTAAGTAAACTGATAAATCATGTTACTTTGTTTTTCGTGCGCTATAGTTGTGGTTTCGCCATGACCAGAGTAAACCGTGTAATCTCCTGGTAAATTAAATAACTTAAGCATGATACTTTTTACCAAATCTTGAATATTTCCACCAGGTAAATCTACCCTACCAAAACTTCCTTTAAACAAAACATCTCCCCCAACAACAAATTTATGCTTATGATTTACCAACGCAATATGCCCCGGTGAATGCCCGGGAACAAATAAAACATTCAACTCATCGTTTGCTAAGTTAATTGTATCGCCCTCTTTTAAAAATTGAGTTATTTCGGGCGATTGCTCACATTTAATTCCATATTGCAAACCCCAAATAGGCGATTTTTCCAAAACGGTTTTTTCCATTTCGTGCGCTTGCAAAGGCAAGGAAAAAGTTTTAGAAACCAAAGCATTACCCAAAATATGATCGATATGGCAATGCGTATTTATTAAACCCACAGGATTTAGTTGATTTTCTTTAATATAATTTAAAAATAAACTTTGTTCGCTTGCAGTGTAACAACCTGGATCGATAATTAAACAATCGTTATTTGGTGCAATAAGTAAATATGTATTTTCCTGAAAAGGATTAAATGTAAAATGATGAACTCTCATAAATTAAATAAACGATTTTAACTGATTTTTCCCTTTTAATTCCTCCACAATTTGTTTGATATTTTGTTCGTTTTGTTTTTTACAAATCAGCAAAACATCCTCGGCATTTACTACAATATAATCATGCAAACCCTCCACTACCACTAATTTTTGCTGTGTGTTTACTACTAAATTCTTGCTACTTTCAAAATATTCTACAAAATTACCCACTTTTGCGTTTAAGTTTTCGTCCTTATCTTGTAAAGTATATAAGGAACCCCAAGTTCCTAAATCAGTCCAACCTAAATCACAAGGATACACATAAATGTTGTTCGCTTTTTCCAAAATTGCATAATCCACACTGATATTAGGACATGATTGATATGCTTGGTCCACAAAGGATTTTTCGTTAGCAGAATTAAAACTTTGCATCCCCTTGTTAAAAATTTCATGTAAATCCGGACTATGATTTTTAAATGCTTCCACAATTGCCTTTGCACTCCAAATAAACATCCCCGAGTTCCAATAAAAATTACCTTGCGCCAAAAATTCCTTAGCTTTTTCCAAAACAGGTTTTTCTTTAAACTGAGTTACTTTTTGTAAAAACGGAAAATTATTGTATTTAATTTTACTAGATTCGATATAACCATAGCCAGTTTCGGGGCGGGTAGGCTCTATGCCTAAAGTGATTAAAATATCATCCGTAGCTGCTGCAAAGCACTGATTGATAGTGTTTTTAAAATTTTCTTCATTTAAAATTAAGTGATCCGAAGGCGCAACTAAAATTTTAGCATCGGGATTTTTTTGATAAATTTTATAACAACCATACGCTACACAAGGAGCAGTATTTTTGCGATCAGGCTCGGTTAAAATATTTTCTACAGGTAACGATGGCAAATGATTTTTACACAAATCAAAATATTCATTACTTGTTACGATATAAATATTTTCGTTGGGACAGTTTTTAAGTAATCTTTCGTAGGTTAATTGTATTAAAGATTTACCAGTTCCAAGTATATCTAAAAATTGCTTAGGCTTATTGGATTTACTCATAGGCCAAAACCTACTTCCTACGCCACCAGCCATAATAATTGTGTAGTTATTTTGCATCTTTTTTAGTTAAGGTTAAAACCCTTTTTTATTCAAAATCAGGATTTTATTGATTGTATTATTTTTTATTTTTTTTACTCATTTCCCTTCTATTTTTTAACCATTCGGGCATTGGTTTTTTATCTGTGGATTTATCTTTTGTAAAAGGTTTTTGCGCAAATTTACTTGGCAACAATACTTCTTTTAAATCCTCACGCTTTAATTTTTTTAATTCTTTTTCGATTTTAGCCTGATTTTCCTGTTTATGCCAAAAGAAAAATATGTTTTGATCCTTTTTTTCATCGTGACTAATAGCCGTAAAAGTTGGTTTTAAAGTATAAGGATGCACACCCGAGTAATAAATTACAGTTGCCACCGTCATTGGAGTTGGTGTAAAATCCTGTACTTGCTCCAAATGAAAACCTAATTTTTTGGTTTCAGCCGCCAGCTCTGCCATATCTTCCTTAGATGTTCCAGGATGACTAGATATAAAATAAGGAATTAAAGGTTGTTTTAAATTAAATTTTTCGTTTATTTCATCGTACTTTTTCTTAAAAGCAATAAAATGCTTAAACGATGGTTTACGCATAATGCGCAAAGTATTATCAGCTGTATGCTCTGGAGCAACTTTTAATCTACCCGAAATATGTCGTGTAATAACTTGCTCCATATACTCTTCCAAACTATCATCCGCTTCTTTATTGTACTCTGGCGTTAGTAAATCGTACCGAATTCCCGATCCAATAAATGCTTTTTTAACTTTTGGATGCTGATCCACCTTACGTAATAAATTAGTCATTGCGGAATGATTGGTATCCAAATTACTACAAACCACAGGGTGAATACAAGACGGACTCACACATTTATCGCAAATCTCCTGTACCTTACCTTTCATTTTGTACATATTCGCACTTGGTCCGCCTAAATCGCTAATATACCCTTTAAAATCGGGCATTTGCGTAACCTGATCCACCTCACGTAAAATACTTTCCTCCGATCTGCTAGCAATAAATTTACCTTGATGCGCAGAAATAGTACAAAACGAACAACCACCAAAACAACCACGGTGCATATTAACACTATGCCTAATCATTTCATAAGCCGGAATTGGTCCGCGATTTTTGTATTTTGGATGAGGTAATCTCGTATAAGGCAAATCGAAACTTTTATCCATTTCATTATCCGTCATTGTGGGAAAAGGCGGATTAATAACCAAAGTTTCCTCCCCTACTTGCTGTAAAATTCGTCGGGCAAAAGTTTTGTTAGATTCCTGCTCGATAATTTTAAAGTTAGAAGCGTAAGCAATTTTATCTTTTAAACATTTTTCGTGACTGTTAATTTCAACATCTTCCCACGCCTTAACCTTAGGAACTTTTTGCGTTAAAACAGCAGTTTGTTTAATCGTGGTTAATTGATTAAAAGGAATTCCTTTTTTTAATAACTTTATTATTTCGCGTAAAGGTTGTTCACCCATACCATATACCAATAAATCCGCTTTACTAGATTTTAAAATAGTAGGCAACAATTTATTTTGCCAATAATCGTAATGCGTAACTCTGCGTAAGGAAGCCTCGATACCACCAATTAAAATAGGTACATCTGGAAATAAATCCTTTAAAATATTGCAATAAACCGTAGTAGCATAATCAGGACGGTAACCTGCAGCGCCATCGGGCGAGTAAGCATCGGTAGTACGTTTTCTTTTGCTAGCTGTATAATGATTTACCATTGGATCCATGCACCCACCTGTAACCGCAAAAAACATTTTGGGTTTACCTAACTTTTTAAAATCTTGTAATTCATCACGCCAGTTGGGCTGAGGGACTAAAGCAATTTTTAAACCCTCACTTTCTATAATTCTGCCAATTACAGCCGAACCAAACGAAGGATGATCCACATAAGCATCGCCCGAAAACAAAACAACATCTAACTCCTCCCATCCCCTAATTTCGCACTCTTTTTTAGTTGTTGGCAACCAATTAGATAATTTTAAATCGTTGTAATTTACCATAGATTTATTCTCCATTTAACCAAGCCTTAAATTTACCCCACAAACCTTTAGCTTCGGTAGATTTTTTTGGAGTAGAAACTACTTTTTTAGGCTCTACAATAGGATTTTGAACCGATTTTTTATCGGATTTTTTCTTATTTTGCTTTTTAACTGGTTGTGTTTTAGCAACAATATTTTCGAAATAATGCGCCTTTTTTTGCTCCTCAATTATAGCCTTTCTTTTGGCTTCAATTTCTTGTAATCGCTTTATTTCTAAAGCCTTTTTTGCAGCTAAAGTTTCTTGTTTTTGTTTATTTTTTTGCTGAATTTCTTCAGTATTTTTCACCTCTTTTTTTACACGCGGTTTAGGTTGATAAACAGGAATTACTTTCGGACTATGCTCAATGTTTTCATCCGATTTTGTTTCCACAACTTCAGGAGCTTTTTTCTCAGGCAAATCAATTTTACCCTTAATTGTTAAACCTTGTAACTCCACTTTTGGAGCAACAATCACCCCATCAACAATATGTAAAGTAGTTTCGCCAGTATCTACAATTTCTATTTTACCAGTTTTTTCCTCAGATACATTTGGTTTTTCTAAAGAAACAATAGTTTTATTTTCATCATCTACTACCACTTCATCCTCAATAAGCCATATTTTATTCTCTTGATTTTCAACAATTTGACTTTCAACTATTACTTCATTCTCAAATATTTCATCTTCAACTTCATCTTCCAATTTATCTAAATCCTCAAAAGTTTTTCCCAATGAATGCAATACTTTTATTATCTCTTCCTCGCTCAACTTTAAATTTACTAAGGTGTTTTCGCCAGAATTTAATTGTAAAATACGTCCGATTTCGGCAACTGGTAAATTTAACTTTTTAGATAATGCTTTAATTCTCATATAAATACACTTTAAAAACTAACAAATTTAAAAATTCTAATTATCAATAGAAAAATGATAAAAAAGTAAACAAACAAAGTTAATTAAAGCAAAGTGATAAAAGAAACAAATTTTAAAAAATATAGCTATTGATCGTTTAATTAAACTACAAAAAATTATAAATAAAATACCTATAACCTTAGATTTTAAGTTAAAAGATTATTTTTTAAACTTTTTTAAAATCCAACCATTAATTTCTGGAGCAAGAGAAAAATAAAATACTGGCGCTACAAAAAACAATATGACAATTAAATTTTTTAAAATAAAATTTAACCAAATGTTTTGTATATCAACAAAATAACTAACTAAAAATGTAAATACAAAAAAACTAAACTGAGCTGCTATTTTAACATCAAATAATTTAATTTTAAAAAACCAATAAACATACCAGCCCCTAAGTAAATTAACAACAATAATAGATAATGCAGAAGCAAAAACAGCCCCACCCATGGCGTATTTTGGAATAAAAATCATATTGGATAGTATAGTTACAAAAATCAACAAAACCAAAAAAACTAAATCCACCCAATACTTAGTACTACTCATTAAAATAATAGAATTTAAACCATACAAAACCTCAATTAGCTTTGCAAAACCAAGTATTATAAAAATATAAAATCCATCCGAATAAATTTTATCTAAAAATAAAAACACTAAGGATGTATTGTTTAAAACCAACAAAAACAATGTAGCACAAATAAAAAATGTGGTTAATGAAAAACTAAGGTAAATTTTCTGAATTTCGAAATGATTATTATTTTTCCAATGTATTGGTATTAAAGGTGAAGCAATTTTAAAAATAGAACGATATGGTATTAAAATTGCCGATACCAAAAACGACATTGTGGTATAAATTCCCACATCACTTAATCCTGTATAATATGTTAACATAAACGAATCTATATTTGTGATTATTAATCCACTAGCTCCAGTTAACATAGCATAAAATCCAAATCTCGAAATATTTATAATATCTTTTTTTGGAATTTTTGGAAAAGAAAAAGTAAAAGCTTTTAATTTTAAAAAATATCCTAACAAAAGTAATAATGTAATTAAATAACTGTAAACAGTAAATTTCACAAATCCATCAAAATCAACCCATTTAAACCAGTACAAAGCGATTCCAACTAAAAAAACTAATCTTAAAAAAATATCTTTCACAAAAGAAGAAAAAACAGATTTTAATATCGCTTTTGAATAACTATCTAAAACTTCTGTTAAAAATATAAAGGCTGCTAAAGGAATAATCCAATAATAATATTGATTAAGTAATGGCGAATTTTGCAGAAAATTTACACGAATAAATTCGTCGAAAAACAAAAAAACTAAAGTAAATAGTGTAAATCCAATAGTTATCCAAAACAAAATAAAAGATAAAAAATCACCTTTTTTTTGCGTACTGTAATAAGGGTAAAATTTTAATATAATTTGATACACACCAAATCCCGAGAACTGAGCATACATTAATGCAATACTAGCCAAAATATTAATTAAACCAACTTGCTCAACCTGTAAAATTTTAGGTAAAAAATACAATTTATTTACAAAACCTAAAACAGCTCCTACATAAGATAAAATTGTATTTTGAAGTCCTTGTTTAATTACAATTCCCATCGTTAAAATTTAAATCCCAAAACTAATAAAAGATTTTAATTTATGTAAGATTATAATATTTTTAAATTAATTTGATAAATGATATTCTATAATTGAGGGAAACAAGAATTTTTTTATTTAACTTTGGCATGCTTAAAAAAGCTTATGATTTATACACTTAAAACATCTTTAAACATTCATCATGCGCATCGTAATTAATCGTTTGCGGATATTGTTGTTATAATAAATTATACAAACCTCCGCAATTAGTGGAGGTTTTTTTTTAAAATTAAATAAATGGTTATGAGCGAAGTATTAAAAATTGCAATTCAAAAAAACGGAAGATTACACGAAGAAACAGTAGAATTATTATCGGAGTGTGGCGTTAAATTTAATAATGGTAGAGACCAATTAAAAGTAGAATCGCATTCTTTCCCTGCCGAATTGCTTTTTTTACGAAACTCGGATATTCCTAATTATGTGCAAGATGGAGTTGCAGATATAGCAATTATTGGTGAAAATACGATTATCGAAAAAGAAACTAAATTAGATATTATCGAACAATTGGGTTTTTCTAAATGTAGATTATCCTTAGCGGTTCCAAAAGAAGCAGTGTATAATGGTCCTCAATTTTTTCAGGGTAAAAAAATTGCAACTTCATACCCAAATACTTTAAAAGCATATTTACAAAAAAACAATATTCAGGCTGATATTCACGTGATTTCAGGATCTGTAGAAATTGCACCAAATATTGGATTGGCAGATGGTATTTGTGATCTAGTTTCATCTGGAAGCACATTGTTTAAAAACGGTTTAAAAGAAGGTGATGTTATTTTAAAAAGCGAAGCTTGTTTGGCTGCAACGCCCGGCTTATCTGGTAAAAAAAGAGAGTTGTTGGATAAATTATTATTCAGAATTAAAGCTGTTAAAGCTGCTAAAAACAATAAATATATTTTGTTAAATGCACCTAATGATAAAGTAGAGGCTATCATTAATATTTTACCGGGAATGAAAAGTCCTACTGTATTACCTTTAGCAGAAAAAGGTTGGAGTTCCATACATTCTGTAATTACCGAAAATGATTTTTGGAATGTTATAGACTCCTTAAAATCTAATGGTGCGCAAGGAATTTTAGTGGTTCCTATCGAAAAAATGGTTTTATAAAACGTTTTAAAATACATGGCAAAAACTTATAATTATCCCGATAAAAACTTGTGGCAAAACATTTTAAAACGCCCAACGCATAAATCAGAGGATTTACAAAATACTGTTAAAGAAATTTTTAATGCCATTGCCTTAAATGGCGATTTAGCATTAAAGGAATTTACTTTAAAATTTGATAAAGTACAATTGGATTCATTAACAGTAAGTGAAGCCGAATTTGTAGAGGCGGAAAACACTTTAAATCTAGATTTAAAATTAGCCATACAAACTGCATATCAAAATATCAAAAAATTCCATGAGGCGCAACAACCCAAAGATGAATATGTGCATATTATTGAAGGTATTGATTGTTGGCGAAAATCTACTCCAATTGATAAAGTTGGATTATATGTTCCAGGTGGTACAGCACCATTATTTAGTACAGTTTTAATGTTGGGAATACCTGCTGTTATTGCAGGCTGCGAGCAAATTGTTTTATGTACTCCTCCAAATAAAGAAGGAAAAATACATCCTGCAATATTATATGCTGCAAAATATGTTGGTATACATGCTGTATATAAAGTTGGTGGAATACAATCTATTGGTGCATTAACTATAGGTACAGAAACTATACCGGGTGTATATAAAATATTCGGCCCAGGTAATCAATATGTTACAGCTGCAAAACAAATGGCTAGTTTACAAGGTGTTGCGATAGATATGCCAGCCGGACCAAGCGAAGTTTTAGTTTTTTCAGACGGTAGTGGTGATGCAGATTTTATTGCATCGGATTTATTGTCTCAAGCAGAGCACGGTGCAGACAGTCAGGTGGTATTTGTTACCACTCATGAATCTATGATTGAAAAAGTTAAATTTGCAGTTCAGCAACAATTAGAAAAATTACCTAGAAAAGAAATTGCAGAAAAAGCTTTGAATAATTCATTATATATTTTATTAAAATCTGATGAAGAGGCTTTACAGTTAATTAACGAATATGCTCCTGAGCATTTAATTTTATGCAGTTTAAACGAAGAATATTTTATTCAGAATTTACAAAATGCAGGTTCGGTATTTTTAGGTAATTACACACCAGAATCAGCAGGAGATTATGCATCTGGAACCAATCATACTTTACCCACCAACGGTTATGCTCGTTCCTACAGTGGAGTTTCTTTGGATAGTTATTTTAAAAAAATCACCTTTCAAAAAATTACCACAAAAGGAATTCAATTACTGGGCAAAACAATTGAAATTATGGCAGAAAACGAGTGTTTAGATGCACATAAAAATGCAGTAAGTATTCGTTTAAAAAAAATTAATGATCAATAATTACAAAAAATGAGTTTTAATTTACAAAATATAACCCGAAAAAACATATGGGATCTAAGTCCGTATTCTTCCGCTAGAGATGAATTTACAGGTAAAGCAAAAATTTATTTAGATGCCAACGAAAATCCATACGACAATGGTTTAAATAGATATCCTGACCCTTACCAGTTTTTATTAAAATCAAAAATTGCCGACATTAAAAATGTTAAAACACAACAAATTATAATTGGTAACGGTAGTGATGAAATAATAGATTTATTATACAGAGCATTTTGTGAACCAAAAGTAGATGAAGTTATTTCATTATCACCAACATACGGAATGTATAAAGTGTATGCAAATATCAATAATGTAGATATTAAAGATTGTTGGTTAAGTAGCTCATTTGAAATTATTGAAGAGGATTTATTAAATATGATCAACGGAAAAACCAAAATGATATGGTTTTGTTCTCCAAATAATCCAACTGGAAACTCTTTAAATCCTGAAAGTATTAAAAAAGTACTGCAAAATTTTAAAGGACTAGTGATTGTTGATGAAGCTTATATAGATTTTAGTGCGAGTGAATCTTGGATAAATTATTTAGATTTTTATCCTAATTTATTTGTAATGCAAACTTTATCTAAAGCTTGGGGATTGGCAGGTTTACGAATTGGGATGGGCTTTGCTTCACCTCAAATTATTGCATTACTTAATAAAATTAAACCGCCATATAATATCAATTTATTATCCCAACAAAGTGCTTTAGCGCAATTAGAAATGTTAGAGGAAAAAAATACGCAAGTTGATACTATTTTACAACAAAGAGATTGGTTAAGCGAGGAACTTAAACAACTTAAAAAAGTTCATGAAGTTTATCCTTCTGATGCTAATTTTGTTTTGGTAAAAATGGATAATGCTACAGATATTTATAATAAAATGGTAGAAAAATCTATCATTTTACGCAATCGTTCTACTGTAAAACTTTGTTTAGATTGTATTCGAATTACAATTGGTACACCTGAAGAAAACAAAGAACTTTTGCTTAATTTAACCGAATTGTTAAACTAATTATTTGTATTTTGAAGTTATTTACAATCGGAAAAACTATCTTAGTAATAGTATTTTTTGTTACATTTTGCAGTTTAAGTTTTGCTCAAAATTATACTCTAAAATCTGCACAAGATTCTAGTTTAATTCCTTACGCTCAAATAATTGTTTTCCCTTCGCAAAAACTAATTTTAAGCGAATACAATGGTGTATTTAACCTAACTAATATGGGTAAAATAGATAGTATAAAAATCATGCAAAGTGGATTTAAAACCTTAACACTTTCTAAACCCAAGTCATCTGTAATTTACTTATCTCCAGATTTATACAAACTAGATGAAGTAAAAATTGTAGTAAAAAAAGGGAGAGTAAAACGCGATAGAAAGGTTGATCCTGCTTATTTATTGCATCAAAAAATTGCCGAAAATAAAAAAAACAACGATTACGCCTCCATCAGTTATCAATCCAATATTTACAGTAAAACTAAAGTTGACATCAATAATATTGATGAAAAAACCAAAGAACTTTTAGTTTTCAAACCAATTGCTTTTATATTTGATAATCTGGATTCCAATAGAGCCAAAAAATCAGCTCCAATTTTTATTTCGGAATCTTATGCTAAATTTTATTATAGTGCTGAGGATGAGAGAAAAAAAGAGGAAATAATGGACACAAAAGTTTCTGGAATTAGCTTACCTTCATTTAAACAATTTACCGGAAATGCTTATTTTTCGTTTAACTTATATGATAATTATTACAATATTTTACAAAAAAGTTTTGTATCACCAATGGGCGATTTATCATGGTTAAGTTATAGTTATCACTTAACAGATTCGGTTAAAAAAAACGATACTACTTATTATCAATTAAGCTTTGTTCCTTTACGTGATGCCGAGCTTAATTTCACTGGTTTTATGTGGGTAAACAATAAAAACTATGCACTTTCACATATTTATTTAAAAATAAATAAAACAACCAATATCAATTACATGAACGAGTTGGAGATGGATTTTTATTTCGAGAAAAATGGAAACTATTTTATTCCATCTAAAGAAATTATTTTTATGGATGTTTCATTCCAAAATGATTTGTATGGAATGTATATTTTAAAAGAAAACTATTACACTGGTTCTCAAATTGTTGATAAAATGCCTAAAGAATATTACGATTTAAGAGAAAGGGTAAATGTAAACGAAAATAGTCATAATTTAAATGGATCATTAATTTCTAAAATACGCCCTGACAGCTTAAATTCTGATGAAAAAAACAGATATGTATTAGTAGATAGTGCTGTTAATACAAATTACGTAACTTTTATTCGAAAATTTTCCGAAATGTATATAACAGGTTATTACCCAACAAAATATTTCGAACCCGGACCATATTATACTTTTTATAGCTTTAACAATATTGAAGGAAATCGGTTTAGATTTGGTGGAACAACTACTCCTAATCTAATTAAAAATATACAGTTAATGGGGTATATAGCATACGGTTTTGGCGATGAACGTTGGAAACATAAATCCATGATAAAATATTTTTACGATAAAAAATATTGGCGGTATGCCGAGTTAAATTATGAGGATAGATATGGAATTTTGTCTATTTCCGAAAATGCTTTTCAAGAAGATAATATTTTAGCATCATTAAGCAGAAGATCTAATCCACGATTTACGCACCAAAAAAAGTTTAAAGCAATTATATTTCATGATTGGGTGAATGGAATTAATAACTTCATTAGCATTAACTTACATCAATACAGGCCAATAGGTGAGTTAAATTATATAAAACCAGATAATACAAGTTTAGATATCATACACAATAATTTTGTATCGTTTGGAGGTAGATTTGCAAAAGATGAAAAGTTTATGTATTATGGCTTTAGACGATTTAGTTTACAAACACGTAAGCCTCAAATCAATTATCAATATTCTAAAGGTTTTAAAATAAATGGATTAGGTTACGATTATGATAAAATTTCATTGAGTTTTTACGATAGATATTATTTAGGCTACTTTGGTTTTATTGATATTACTGTTTTTGCTGATAAAATTTGGGGAAATTTACCTTATCCATTGTTGGTTAACCACCCAGGAAATGATAGTTACTATTTTGATAATAAAGCATTTAACATGATGTTACCTTTTGAATTTGTAAGCGACCAAAGTTTAAGTGTTTTTATAACCCACAATTTTAACGGAATGTTTGTAAATTATTTACCTTTAATCAAACGATTAAAATTACGTGAGTTAATTTTTGCAAAAGGAGTTTACGGTACCCTTAATCCCAAACATCAAAATTATGTAGTTTTACCAAAAGGTTTAAGTGCTTTAAACCAACCTTATTTGGAAGTTGGTGTAGGAATCGAAAATATATTTAAATTGTTAAGAGTAGATTTTGTTTGGCGTTTAACCAATTTAAATCCAGACGTTGCAAACTTTGGTATAAATTTCGCATTAAAATTCCGTCCTTAATCCGAAACTTTATTTAATTATACAAGTAAACACGGCTTATTGGAAATGTTAAAGTTTAATTTTTTAAATTCATAAATTATGTATTCATTCAAAAAATATCTTTTATTATTTATCCCATTAGTTTGTTTTACGTTAAATGCAAATGCTCAATATGCAAATGCAGTTCAATATCTTGAAGCTATCAATCAGGAATACAACGGTATAACTACAGCAAGCTGGGATTATACGCGAACAATATTATATTCGAAAAGTGCAAGAGCTACTGAGAAAAAACGTAAAAAGTTAATTTCATCGATTGAAACAGCAGAAAAAAATATCAAAAAAATTGGACCATGGGAAGGTAATAAGGATTTTAGAGATGCGGTTTTAGGTTATCTTAAAACAAGTTACAATGTATTGATTAAAGATTACGAGAATTTATTAACTCTGGAGGACAATGCCGAAAAATCTTATGAGGCTATGGAAAAATACTTAAAAGCTAAAAAAGAAGCAAACGATAAATTATCTGTAGCACAAGAAGATGTTCAAAAAGAATTAGAATCTTTTTGTTTAGCACATAAAATCAAATTAATTGAAGAACAAACAGAAATTTCTCGAAAATTGTCTTTAGCAAATGAGGTATATCAATATTATAATAATATGTATATGTTGTTTTTTAAAGCTAATATTTTGGAAGTGAAAATTATCGAATTAATTGAAAAAAAAGATCATTTGGCTGTTAAAAAAGAAACCGACAATTTAAATAACTTAGTGGAAGATGGTTTAGTTACTTTAAAAAATTACCCAAATTACAAAACAGATGCAAGTTTAATTGCCGCAACAAAAAATGCATTTGTATTTTATGTGGAAGAAACCGAAAAAGATTTTCCTTTTATTTATAGCTTTTTAAAAGAAATGGAGGAATTTGAGAAGTTTGCAACTGATTTGAACGCAAATACAAATAGAACTCAAGCGGATGTAGATTTATACAACAAAAGAGTAAATGAAATTAATGTGAAATCTCAAGAATTTAACAAAAGAGTAAATGTAATGGGCGAAAAACGCGCACAGTTTATTAACCAATGGAATCAAGCTTCAACTGCTTTTATAGAGCGCCACGTTCCTAAATAATTCTATGCGAGTTTCAAAAAATAGAGAACAACTCATTCATTGGGCCATACAACAGCCCAATGAATTTTTTGTTTTTACTGCCAGATATTTGGCTCAAAACGACAAATGGATTACCTTTTCGCAACTATATCATGAGGATAAATTAATAGCAACACACTTTAATTTACCATTACACTTTTTTAAAAATCATACTTTTCAAAAAATTGGTGAATCCATAACTTTTAAAGCAAAAGCCAGTTTTTACATTCAAAAAGGAACCAAAAGAGGCTGTTTAAAGGAAATTTCTACTCTTTAATCTTTATCATCTATACATTTTAAACCCTAATTTTTTTCTGTGTTACTCTAATTTGAAATTTTCTTGAATTTCAAGTAATTTAAAATGCTATTTTTCAAAATCAGTATTTTATGTTGAATAATCCTTTTTTAGTGTTGAAACAAAAATGAAAATTAGACTAATTTCGATTTTAAATTTTAAAATAAACAAAAATGAATATTACAACAACTAAAAAACTTAATTTATCCTCCTCTGAAGTATGGAATATACTTGGAGAAGGTTTCGGAAATGTGATGTGGATTAAAGGAGTTAAATCTTGTAAATTCGATGGAGATTTAAAAATTGGAAATGCCAGAGTTGTAGAAATGAAAGGAATGGGAACTGTTACAGAACGGCTAGAATTATTCAATCCACAAACACATACAATTCGTTATTCGGTTGAAGGAGGATTACCTATTATCAAAAACGCAAGTAATCATTGGACAATCGAAAAAATCGATGACCAAAATTGTATCATCACTTGTCAATCATATTTAAAAGTTAAGACTTTTGCAATTTTTCTTGCTCCTTTAATGAGATTTTTAATGGCAAATACAGTTAAAAGCTTGATTGGTTTATTAGAAACTGAAGTAATTAGAATAAGAAAAACACAAAAATAAATAACCAAGTAAAAATGAATGCAAATCGATTAAAAAAGTTAATGGTTATTTCAATTAGTGTTATATCTATATTGTATGTTGCTTTTTGTATATTATTTTATACAAGCCAAGAAAATTTCCTATTTCCTGCCAAAAAAATTGCAGATGATTATAAAATAAATTCCTCGCTCAATTTTGAAGAATTAACTTTAAAAGTTTCTGATGACGTTCAACTAAGTGGTATTTTATTTAATGCAAATCAACCAAAAGGTATCGTATTGCATTTTCATGGCAATGAGCAAAATATATTGGATATGGAATCATTGGCTAAACCATTAATTGGTATGGGATATAGTTTTGTTTCAATGGACTACAGAACTTACGGGAAAAGTACGGGAAAATTGAGTGAAGAAAATCTATTCTTAGATGCAAAACTTTTTTTAGAATTACTCGAAAAAAGAGGATGGAAACAATCCGACATAATTTTAATGGGACACTCTATAGGAACCGGAATTGCTACACAATTAGCATCCATTTCCAATACAAAAGCCTTAATTCTTTATGCTCCTTATTATACTTTTAAAGACTTGATTTCTGAAAAAATGCCCATTTTACCAATCGGAATGTTAATAAAGTATCCATTGAATTCTGCTAAATATATGGAAAGCGTTAATTGTCCTGTACTTATCTTACATGGAACTTTAGATGAGCTTGTGCCTATAAATCACGCAAAAAAACTATCTAAAATCAATGGAAAGTTAATTTCAATTAAGAATGGTGAACATGAAAATCTTACAGAATTTGATGAATTTTGGTTGGAAATCTCAAAATTTTTAAAGTAAATATTAATTTAATTTCAAAAAAATAAAATGGAAGACATAAAATTTCAAACAGCATTTGATGTTGTGAAAAACATAGACTTGAGTGGTAAAGTTTTTTTAGTAACTGGAGGTTATTCTGGACTTGGGGCAGTTACTGTTAAAGCACTATTAAAAGCTAAAGCAAAAGTAATAATTGTTGGACGAAACAAGGCTTCTCAAGATAAATTTGTTCAAGAATTATTAGTTAATAAAGATTTTGAAGTTTCACCTAATCAAATTGATGCAGAATACATAATGGATTTAGCCGATTTATCATCAGTAAGTAAATTCGCAAAATATATAGATGGTAAATACAATCAAATTGATGTGCTGATAAACAATGCCGGTGTAATGCGAACTCCTCCAGGAAAAACGAAAGATGGTTTCGAAATTCAGATGGGAACAAATGTAATCGGACATTTTCTTTTAGCTAAAATTTTAGCCCCAAAAACCAAAAGACAAGTATGGTTATCATCTCTTGCGCATAAATTAATGGATCAATATCCTGGAGATGAAAGTCTAGAAAATGCTCCTCGTATTGATTTTGAAATGATATCTATGGTAGATAATAACAATTATAATTCATGGAGAAGATACCAACAGTCTAAATTAGGTGATATTTTATTATCTAAACAATTCATTAAAGAATATCCTAACTTACAAAGTTATTCTGTACACCCTGGAGCAGTTCAAACAAATATTTCAAGACATTACTCAATTTGGGAGTTATTAAAAGCTATTCCTAAATTAATAAAATTAGGTCAATTTAAAATGTTGAAACCAGAATCTGGTGCAACTACACAAGTTTACTGCTCAGTTGCATCAGAAAGTGTATTAGAAAATGGTGCTTATTATTACAACTGTAATGTTGAACAATCATCTAAAGCATCGAAAAATGAAGAAGATGCCAAAAAATTATATGATTTCTGTGATAATGTAACAAAATCATTCCAATAAATCAACTACATTTGTCATGATATATATTTTAATTTTATAATGAAGGAACAATACACAATTTCGTTATTTGGAGCTACTGGAGCTAGTGGTAAGGAATTTTTAAATTTGGCTTTAAAAAATAATTTTAAAATAAAAGCTTTAGTTAGAAATATAAATAACATTAGCATATCAAATCCTAATTTAGAATTAGTTCAAGGAGATTTTAGTAATATAGAATCTATCACACAAGTTGTTAAAAATTCGGATTATATTATATGTATGGCTGGCTCATTAAAATCTCCAATTAACGATTTAATGTATAATTTCATTAAATCATTACATACTATAATGTTACAAGAAAAGGTTTTTAATTTAACGTATCAAGCAGGTGCATTATGTTATGTTCCAGATACAAAAAAATCATTCTTAGTTAAAATTATGAGGATTACTTTTGGTAAAATAACAGGAACAGAAATTTCACTTAAAGATCATGATAAAGTTTTAAATTATATTAGTTCAAAAATGTCACCCAACGGATTAAATGTTATTGTAACTTTACCAGGTGCATTGGGACTTAACCCTGGAGAATCTAAAAAAGAGTTGGAAATTCAAAATGGAATAAAATTCACTTCGTCACAATTTATTGATGTTGCTAAATTTACATTATTAAATTTTAACAACACAAAATTATTTGGCAAATTTATATATATTGCATGATTATAAATAAAAAAAATGAATACAATTAATATTTTATTTTACACAAGCTGGACTTATTTAAGTACTTTAATTATAATTGAGCTATTTTGCTTTGATTTTCCAGCTTGGAATAAATCCAAAACAGATAATAATTTTAAAGCAAATAAAGCTGTAACTTATTATAAAATAAGAAAAAACATTTTTCTCTACAAAATCACACCTTTATTCTGCCTTCTTCAAGTTATCTCAATAATTGCAAACATAGTTTTAAATATTTCTGATTTTTGGATTTCACCAATTTTACTGATGGTTTTAGCGATTACGTTGATTATTATTCAAACAAAAAAAAATGTTCAAGTGGTATTGTCACTAAATAATATTAAAGAAAATAATTTCTTAGAAAAACAAAATGCACTTTCATCTATTTTGACAGCTCATTTAATTACTTTATTATTACTTATTGGTATGCTGTTTTGTTATTTATTTAAGTTTTAATTCATAAGAAATATATTAAAATGTTAACTAAAAACTTACCTATAAAAAGATTATTGCAATATTCGATTGTTCCAATTACACTTAGCTCAATTTGGTCTTTTGCGATAGTTTCTGGATACTATTTCTTTAATTTTACATGGTTAGTAATTCCATTTTTACCTATCTCTTTGCTTGGTATAGCTGTATCTTTTTATGTTGGTTTTAAAAATAATGCAGCAAATGAACGACAAAATGAAGCTAGAAAAAATTGGGGAGGAATCACAAATGAAACTCGTTCATTAATTGCAATGATTAATACTTATTTACCAGAAAATGATGATGGGTATAAAGCGAATATATTAAAAAGACACATTGTTTGGTTATATGCTCACAAAAACTTTTTACGACATAAAAGAATGGAATGGGAACATATACAAAAATTAAATGATGATTATAGAAAAATTTTTCGTGAAACTTTTAATATTAATTTAGAAATTGGTAAAGATATACATAACTATATCTCCTCAGAAGAAATTAAAGAAATAGAATCTTCTCCTAATATGGCATCAAAAGTTTTATTGAATCAATCCAAAATTCTCAAAGAAATTAGAGCTAAAAATATTATTGAAGATTTCAGATTGTTTGAGTTACAAAATCATATATCAAAATTGTATGATCTTCAAGGTAAAAATGAAAGAATTAAAACTTTTCCAATTCCAAGACAATTTGCATACTACGCATCATTATTTATCACAGTTTTTTCATTTTTACTTCCATTTGGTCTTTTAAATGAAACTCAAAAACTTAATGTTTGGCTTACAATTCCTTTTTCTGTTTTAGTAACTTGGATTTTTTATCAAATGAACTTTGTTGGAGACTATAGTGAACATCCTTTTGAAGGATTAATTGGTGATACGCCAATAACTGCTATAACAAGAAATTTAGAAATTGAAATATTACACTCTCTAAATGAATCAAATTTACCCGATCCTATTACCTCCAAAAATGGAGTTTTAATGTAAATATTATGCTTAAGAAAAAAAGATTAGAAATTATTAGAAAGTACTATCCAAATGCTGTTACTTTAATTGATAGTGTAAATAGAGCAATTGATTATTACGAAGAGGTTTTAGAGTTAGAACCCTCAAAAATAATGTTTGCTGATAGTATATGCAGTGATGATGTAAATAGTATTCAATATCCAAGTAGAGCTTTAGAATTTTTAGGTCCATTTAAAATGGGTGGTCTAAATGGTTTTCCTTTTACTGGTTTAACCGGAATGAAAGCTTTTGCAAGTCATGTACCTGATGATGGAGCCGTTTTAATTTACTATGGTCCTCATATTGGAATCACCAAAAATGGAATTATTGGAGAAATAAATCGTATTGGACAATCTAAAAATTCCAATTGTTGTGGTGCTGCTAAAGGTGCATTAAGTAAGCTTTTAAACAATGAAATAGTTGATAAAGAAATTACAGATTTAGATTATCAAATGAATGTTTTAGAACAAATTTTATTAAATCAAAAATCAAGAATTATAAATTCTGAAATACCAATATTTGAAGCTACTGAAGTAATATTTGAGGCTATAGATAAACGAATTAATGAACTAGTTGAACTTACAAACTATAATTGTAAATTTGTTATTTTAGTTGGAGCTATAGTTATTAATAGTGATAAAGATATGGGAGGTGCTTATACTTCTACTAAAAGATTTGATGTTATAAATCTAAAAGAAAATACTCGTAATAGTTTACTCGATTTATTTTTATCAAAAGGTAAATAAAACAATTTAATGAATAATAACATAATACATATAAAATCTATAAGTCAATTACTCCAAAGTTCTGGATTTGGTAAACCAACTCATCCTTTAATTACTATTATTGATACAACCAAAATTTCATTTACAGAGAATATGATTGGTTTAAAAATATCTTCTGATTTATATAGTATTGCATTGAAAGATATTAGCTGTGGGTTAGATTATGGACGAAATACTTATGACTTTAGCGAAGGTGTACTATTTTTTTCTGCTCCAAATCAAATATTTACCGTTACCAAAGTGCAAAAGTTAAACGAGGTTAAAGGTTGGATGTTGTATTTTCATCCAGATTTAATTAGAAATACTAAGTTAGGAGAACAGATTTACAATTATAATTTTTTTAATTATGAAGTAAACGAAGCTCTTCACGTGTCTGATAAGGAAAAATCGATTATTTGTGATTTAGTAAAATTAATTGAAAATGAAATTAATGAACGAATAGATAATCATAGTCAACAAGTTTTAGTGGCAAATATTGAACTTATATTAAGTTATTCTCAAAGATTCTATAACAGACAATTTAATACGAGAGCTGCTCAAAATTCTGATATCGTATCTAAAGTAGAATCACTTTTGAAAGATTATTTTAAAAAAAATGATTTATTGAATTCTGGACAGCCAACAATAAAGTACTTAGCAGACAATTGTAACTTATCTCAAAATTATTTAAGTGATTTGCTGACCAAAGAAACGGGACGGTCCGCAAAAGAACATATTAATGATTTTTTAGTGGATAAAGCTAAACACTTACTTCTAAGCACAACACATTCTGTTAATGAAATTGCCTATAATTTAGGTTTTAATTTCCCTCATTATTTTAGCAGACTTTTTAAAAAGAAAACTGGTAAAACACCTATAGAATTTAGATATTTTAATCATAATTAATTGTGTTTTCAAAGTTATTCAAGTTACATTTTGCAGCACACGGAAAACAGCTGCAGAAGTAGTTTATTTTAGGTTGGATTCCAAAAACCATTTGCTGGATTTACCAAATTTAAAGGAACTCAACCTAAAAAAACGGAAGACTTAGTTGCTAAAAATTATTTACAAGTTGATGAATTAAAAGTGCTCAATAATTTAGTTTCGGCTTACTTTGATTTGGTAGAAATTAATGACATTGAAGAAAAAACAATGAAAATTCATGATTATACTGAGGAGTTGGATAATATTTTGAAATCAACTGGGCGCAAATTTTTATCTGATGCAGGAAAAATTAGACAAATTGAGGCGGTAGAAAAAGCGAAAACAGAATTTTAAAAAGCTTATAAACACTATTTATTAATAAAAAAGTTTCAATTTTAAGTGCATTTTTTTACAGTAAAATAACGTAATTAAGACCTCGATAGTTTATCAATAGCATTTTTAGTTTCCAAATACAACTCTTCCACTTTAGTGCGAGCCCATGGGGTTTTTCGCAGAAATTTTAAACTAGATTTAATGGATGGATCATGGTTGAAGCAGCGGATGTTGATTTTTTCGCCCAATACTTCCCAACCGTAAATATCATGTAATTCCTGTACAATATCGGCTAATTTTATACCGTGTAAGGGGTTATTTTTTTGTTGATTTTCCATTTAAAAAATTCAATTTATAAGGTTTGAATTTTTTGCAACATTTCGATTGCTGCATGTATGGTACTAATTTTTGGGAAGGATAAGGTTAATTTATCTTTTTCTTCTTTCATTTTACATAAATGACTGTTGATCTGAACAAATTGTAATACTTTACTAAACTTTACACTTTGGTAATAACTGTGCTGTGGATCGCTTATAAAATACACACGTAATAAATTGTTTTTTAAAACAATACGCTCCAAACCAATCCATAAAGCAACCCATTTTAAGCGCATGGTATCCAATAATTCCTCAACCTGTGGAGGCAAAGCACCAAACCTATCTAATAATTCTGCTTTAAAAACTTGTAATTCATCCTCGTTTTGCACATCGTTTAAACGCTTATACAATTTTAAACGTTCATCTACTGCATTAACATAAGTAGTTGGTATTAAAACTTCTAAGTCGGTATCAATCACACAATCCTTTACATACGTTCGGTTTTCATCCTTAATTTCCTCCTCATATAAATCTTTAAACTCGTTTTCCTTTAATTCCTCGATAGCTTCGTTTAATATTTTTTGATAAGTTTCGTAACCCAAATCGGATATAAAACCAGATTGTTCCCCACCCAACAAATCGCCTGCACCACGAATATCCAAATCGCGCATAGCAATATTAAATCCGCTACCCAAATCACTAAATTCCTCTAAAGCACGCAAACGTTTACGCGCATCATCGGTTAGAGTACTTAAAGGCGGCGACAATAAATAACAAAAAGCTTTTTTATTGCTTCGCCCTACCCTACCACGCATTTGGTGTAAATCGCTTAAACCAAAATTATTAGCATTGTTGATAATAATGGTATTGGCATTAGGAATATCCAAACCCGATTCGATAATAGTTGTAGCCACCAAAACATCAAAATCACCTTCTACAAAAGCCATCATGGTATCCTCCAACTTTTTCCCGTCCATTTGTCCGTGCCCCACACCTATTTTAGCCATAGGAACCAAAGCTTGAATCATACCTGCAACTTCGTGAATATTTTGCACCCTATTATGAATTACATAAACTTGTCCGCCTCGCGATAATTCGTACACTACAGCATCGCGAATAGTTTCCTGATTAAATGAAGTAACAATGGTTTCCACAGGATAACGGTTTGGCGGCGGCGTATTAATTACACTTAAATCTCTTGCCCCCAACAACGAAAACTGTAAAGTACGCGGAATAGGTGTTGCTGTTAAAGTAAGCGTATCTAAATTTTCCTTTAAAGTTTTGAGTTTATCCTTAACCGATACACCAAACTTTTGTTCCTCATCAATAATTAACAAACCTAAATCCTTGTAAACTATATCCTTACCAACCAAACGGTGTGTACCAATAATAATATCTACTTTACCTTCGGCAAGGCGTTGTAAAGTATTTTTTATCTCTTTAGCCGATCTAAATCTACTGATGTACTCAACGGTAACCGGGAATTTTTTTAAACGCTCCGAAAAAGTGCGATAATGCTGAAAAGCCAATATGGTAGTAGGCACCAAAACAGCAGTTTGTTTGCTATCCAACGCCGCTTTAAATGCAGCACGAATAGCAATTTCGGTTTTTCCAAAACCCACATCACCACATACAAGGCGATCCATAGGAAAAGGATTTTCCATATCTTTTTTAACCGCAGCAGTTGTTTTTTCTTGGTCGGGTGTATCCTCAAAAATAAAAGAGGCTTCCATTTCGGTTTGGTAAGGATGCTCGGAGCTAAAAGCAAAACCTTCATTGGCTTTACGTTTAGCATACAATTGAATTAAATCAAAAGCCAACTCCTTTACTTTCTTTTTAGTTGCAGCCTTTTTATTTTTCCAAACATTGGTGCCCAATTTATTTAAAACAGGCTCTTTACCCTCTTTTCCGCTATATTTTGCAATACGATGTAAGGATTGAATACTTACATACAACACATCATTACCTTTATAAATCAACCTTACAGCTTCCTGTAATTTTCCGCCCACATCCATCATTTCCAAACCATCAAAAACACCTATTCCATGATCGATATGTGTTACAAAATCGCCTTTTTGCAAACCTGTAATTTCCTGAATAGTAAGCGCTTGTTTACTTTTTTTATACGAATCCTTAACACGATAGCGGTGATATCTATCAAAAATTTGATGATCTGTGTACACTACCATTTTTAAATCGTTATCCACAAAACCTTCGTGAATAGTTAAATGATTGGCTATAAACTCAATATCTTTTCCGATATTATCCCCTTTTACAGTAAAATCGTGTAAAATTTCCTGAATCCTATCCAATTGTTTAGGCTTATCGCTTAACAAATGAATAGTGTAATTTCGTTTTTGATAATCGATTAAATTCTGAATTAAAAACTCGAAATTTTTATTAAAACTAGTTTGTGGTGTAATATTCCACTCGATAATTTCCTCCGCTTTAAAATAAAACGACGAACCAAATTCGATTATTTTTTTACGTTGTAAGGATTGTAAAATTTCTTGAGATTGAGCATACAAATAATGTGGCGAGGATTGTACTGAGTTGTTTTGTATTTTAGCATAAGCTTCTTCTGCCTTTACAAAATATCTATCAATCCCCTCTAAAGTTGCACTAAAATCGCGTACCCAAACATACGCATCCGATTGTATAAAATCCAATAAATGAATATGTTGTTCGTTTAAAAACTTATTTTTAACATCGGGTGTTAAAGTTAGCTGATTGAGGGTTTTAATAGAAATTTGATCGGCAGGATCAAAAACCTTAATCGCATCTACTTCATCTCCAAAAAAATCTATCCTACTGGGAAAATCGTTAGAGAACGACCATACATCAATCAAACCTCCCCTTACTGCAAACTGTCCGGGTTCGGTAACAAATTGTACACGTTCAAAATTATAAGTAAATAAAATATCGATTAAAAAATCCATCGAACAGCTTTCCCCTCGGGTAATCGAAAAAGTATTTTGCTCCAAAGTTTGGTTACTAACCACTTTTTCTGCTAAAGCTTCGGGATAAGTAACAACAATTTTATTTTTATTTTTTTGGATAAAGGTTAAAACCTCGGCACGCTGAATTAAGTTGGCATTTTGCACATCCTCCAAAGGCGCATAAGGAGACCTTGCTCCAGATGGAAATAACAAAGCTTTGGTATCGCCAATTATATTTTGAATATCGTTGTAAAAATAAGTAGCTTCTTCTAAGTTACTTAAAATTACCAAATGTAATTGCGGATTGTTTTTTTGTAAAGCTGCTAAATAATACTGAGTTGCAGATGCTTTTAAACCTAGAAAATGAGCAATATTTTTTTGCGTTAAACTTTTAGTAAGTTTTGCAAAAACACTGCTTTGTTCGATAGTAGTTAAAACATCAACAACATTTTCCATTTAGGCAATTCCTAAATTTTTTATTTCGGCTTTTAAAGCATTCAAAAATAAATCAGCCTCTTTTTGTGTAATGTTTAAAGGAGGCAACAATCTTAAAATATTAGGATCTGCGGCACCACCAGTAAATACACTGTGTTTATGCAACAAATTATCACGTAACTCTTTACCTTTTTCGTTCACCACTAAACCCAACATTAAACCTCTACCAGTAATTTTAGCTATACCTTGTACACCTTTTAAACTGTTTACAATATACTCCCCCATTTTTTTCGCATTTTCAATAAGGTTTTCTTGTTCAATCACCTCTAAAACTGCCAAACCAGCTGCACAAGCCAAATGATTACCGCCAAATGTAGTACCCAATAAACCATACGAAGCTTTAATTTTTTCGCTCACTAAAACACCTCCAATAGGGAAACCATTCCCCATACCCTTTGCCATTGCAATTACATCTGCCTCTATACCAGCAGCTTGATGCGCAAAAAAGTTACCAGTTCGTCCGTAACCACTTTGTACCTCATCTAATATTAAAATTGCATCGTGTTTATCGCACAATTCTCGTAAACCTTTTAAAAACTCTAAAGTAGGCTCTATAATACCAGCTACTCCTAAAATACCTTCAATTACAATCCCTGCAACATCCCCATTTTCCAAAGCCGCTTCCACAGGCTCTAACTCATTTAAAGGCAAATATTGTGTAGTAATACTACCGTTAAAAGCCGATTTAATTTTAGGATTATCAGTAACTTGCAAAGTACCTGAAGTTCTACCGTGAAAAGCTTTTTTAAAAGAGATAATTTTTTCCTTACAATTGTAAAACGAAGCCAATTTTAAAGCATTTTCAACCGCCTCGGCACCACTGTTACACAAAAATAAATGATGATGGTTATAGCCTGATAAAGCGCCTAACTTATCTGCAAAATCCTGCTGAACGTTGTTGATAATAGAATTTGAGTAAAATCCAATTTTATGTAACTGATCCTCGATACGTTTTACATAATGCGGATGAGTATGTCCGATAGAAATAACAGCATGTCCACCGTAAAAATCTAAATATTCACGATCGTTTTTATCATACACATAAGCTCCTTGAGCTCTAACTGGCTCAATAGGAAATAAAGGATAAACATCAAAAAGTTTCATAAAATGGATTTTAATAATAGATGTATTCAACTACATCTATATTTTGGGTGCAAATTTAAGCTAATAATTTAAATCTCTGCTTTTAAATCTTGTAAAATAAATACTAAGTCTATTTTTGTTTAAAATTTTAACAAACAAAAGGAAAAGATATTTAGATTTAATCCTCTTCTGTAATTGAATCAAATGGATATTCGCCATTATGTTTAAAATACATATCCGAAACCATTTTTTTATTTATTTTTCTATAATCTTGTTTATTACATAATTCCATCACTCGCTCAATACTTCTTCTATTAAATGATAAAACTTCATCCCATGGCTGATGAGAAAAATAATAGAAAAAACTAAGAAAAAAGTCTACTTTATGGTTTTGTACATTGCATTTTTTTGAATAATAAAATAACAAACTTAAAATATCTGCTTCATAAGAGAAACCGTTAAAAACTTCTTTAATTTTAGGCATTGTTAAATCTGCTTAAGCTAGATCATAATCGCTCAATTCTTCAATACAAATTTCTATTGTTTTATAAAAAATTGGATCACGTAATTCTTGAGTAAAAAAATCTACATGAGCATTATTTTGAAAAGCAAAATCATAAACTAAATTAT
>JACCED010769013.1_pt1 | contig 54115 bp, 68 predicted proteins | sample 7455021 | NCBI WGS metagenome assembly JACCED01 (sample SAMN15323456, study PRJNA562643) | freshwater metagenome | isolation source: river surface water | place: USA:Blue River Watershed | collected 2017-08-19
ATATTATGTAAAAGGATTAACTGATTACAATAATACCCCAATTCCAAAACGAATATTTATTAATAATACACTTAATGTAAATTATGAGCATGTTACTAAATTCCTAAAGCTTGTCAAAGATTTTAATGATAAAAAAGAGACTCCGAAAGATTGGTTAACAATAGAACTCCCTAAATATACCAGAGATGAACATTTACCAAAATATATTAGAAAAATAATGTTAAAAGGAGAAGAAAGCGGCTACCGTGTCGATTATTATATTGGTTGTGTTAACAATGAACAGATAATTCATACTAAAGCATTTACAAGTAAAAAATTAACTATGGATGAAAAACTGGAACTTGCAAAGAATTATGTCAAAGAATTAGAAGAACAATATACCGAATAATAAAAATACTGGCTCATAACAGCAGACTGCCAAGTAATATTGTGGAAAAACAGTGTAATCTGCTAGTGGTTTTCTTACTGAGAAAACTGCGACACATTCAAATTGCGGGAACACCCTTATAGCTTCATACTACCACTTCAGGTAACTATTGTTACCCGAACCTTTCCCTTGAGATAGGTTTGTATGAGAAATCATGTGAAGGATCCCAGTTAATTGCTGGCTCCGATGGTAAAAATGTTGAAGATTGGGAAATCCGCAGCCAAGTCCCTAAACTCATTTAGAGCATGGGAAAGGTTCAGAGACTAGATGTTTGTGGGTTTTTAGGTTTGTAAATTCCCTAAAAGCTTAAGGTATAGTCCGGTTATTATAGAAATATAATAAAGCGAAGACGGGATTTCGCAAATACAAGGAAAAGAAACAACAGATATACCAGAAGAAGTATACGATAAGATTCTTCTTGAAGCTAAAAAACAAAAGATTGGAAATATGGCGGATTTGACTTGTACAAAAGTCAAGGAGATACTCAAGGTATTACGTCTAAATAAATATTATGAACATGTACCTCATATAATAAATAAACTGAATGGATTGCCGACACCACATTTTGATCCTGAATTAGAGGATAAATTGCGGTCTATGTTTAAACAAATTCAACCACTCTTTCTTAAATATGCACCTGGAGTGCGTAAAAATTTCTTGTCTTATTCATTTGTACTTCATAAATTTGTTCAATTATTGGGAAAGGATGAATATTTACCATATTTTCCTCTATTAAAGTCTAGAGAAAAATTACATCAACAGGATATGATTTGGAAGAAGATTTGTGAAGAATTAAAATGGGAATTTCTAAAATCAATTTAATTTTTTCAAAATTTCTACTCTTATAATAAATGGAATTTAAAATGTCTGAATTTCAACCTCCAGTGATTCAAGAATATTATAAACCACAAATGGTTCAATTTGGTGAAAAGAAAATTACTTTCAAGGCATTTTTAACTTTAGTAGCCGGAGTAATTTTAGCATTAACAGTATCAGTTACTTTACCTTATGGTGTTTTCCTTGGACTTTATATACTATTGATCTTTTCTATTATGGCTTACAATGTAAATTGTGTACAAACAGGTCATTGCTATTTTTGGGCATGGATTTTGACAGTTTTGTATCTATTCTATGCAGCAATTGCCGTATTTTTCTTATTAACTAAAGGCAATGTGCTAAAACAAAAAATGTTCCCATCACCCAAAAAATAAATTTTGTCTTTAAATACTTTTAAATTCATTTTGATTTTTTCTTTTGATTTGAAAACTATATAAAAATAAGTTATAATTAGTTATTTAGAATACAATTTAGTATAATTGTCAATTTATATTGAAATTGTGGTTCTCAATGCTCCTGTAGCTCAGTCGGTAGTCAGCATTTGGCTGTTACAAATAAATTGTCACCAAAAGGTCCGTGGTTCGAATCCACGCGGGAGCGAATAATTTTTCACTGAAACATCTAATTATTACATAGATGTTTTTTTAAAATTTGAATTTTATAAAATATTTTTAATTTTCATCTATGGTTTCATTTAATGAAGTAAAAGAAACATTTGAATCTAAAGGTTGTCAATTCTTAGTATCTGAAGAAGAATTTAATAAAACAAAACATTCTACTGCAGAAAAATACAAATATATTGCTTCTTGTGGTCATGAACATATTGTATGGTTAAATGTATTTAAAAATAGATTTACAGGTGTCATCTGTCCAAAATGTATAAATAATACACATATTATTCAAAAACAAGAAAGATCACATACAAATCCATTGGAATATTTAGATTTGGAATATGAAACTATTAAATATTTTCATAATTTGGTTAAAAATAATTGGGATGTAAAATTAACTCGTAAAGGTTGCCTAGCAGATATTGCAATCAAACCAATAAATATAGATTCAGATTTATGGATTATGGTTCAAGTAAAATCAACAATTAAACCAACTAGAAATTATGGGTTTACATGTAATAATAAATACCCTGATTGTATGATATTATGTATATGCAATAGTGATAAAAGAATTTGGGTTCTTGATGGTAATTCACTGCATACTAATAAAATAACAATTGGTTTACATAAATCAAAATATTCGGATTATGAACTTACCAAAGTAAATATCAATGTTAAATTAACAGAATTTTATGAAAAATATCCAAAATATGATTTTCATACAATCACTACACCAATAACAGTATATCAACAACTTGAATATGAATATTGTTTACATAGAATACATTGTTTATCATTTATAGACTTTATAGATAATGAAAAACAAGGATTAGTTTATGATTTCAGAATTAATAATTATAAAATCCAAGAAAAAGTTGGCAGTTATCAAAAAAATAAAAATGGAATAATATTTTCACTTCATAAAAATAATGGTAAAGATAATAATATACGTAAATTTCAAGCATATAAGAAAGGTGATAATGATTTTTATTGGCTAAATATTCCTGATAAAAAATATTTTTATATCATTCCAGAAAAAGAACTTATAGATAGAGAATATGTTGATGTAGATACTAGACGGAGTATTTATCTAAATCCATCTACAAAGGATCATTGGACGCAAAAGTATCTATTTGATTATACAAACCCAGATATAGACAAGATTAAACAAATATTCAAAATTATATAAATGTAATCTCATAATATTTATTAATGTTAGATTTATTACCACCGAATAGTGTTGATCCTCGTGATAAATTTTGTATAATGTTATTAGAAAGACTAGATGATTTAAGTGATAAATATTTTAATCTCCAGAAAGAACTAAAAGAAATGCAGGATAATAATGTATATTTAACCCAAAAACTTAAATTGCTTGACATACCTAAAAATGTAATTAATTTTAAACCGTTATATTCAAATAATATAAATATTATTATATATTTAGAAAAACAAGAGACTGATAAAGAGATAGATTTTATTTTAGAAATAGTAAAACATTTATTTGAATTAACAAATTCAAATAAAGAAGATATGTTAAGAATTTCAAAAATGTCTATTCAATCAAATAATTGTTTAAAATTTGAGATTATGTATCAATGTAATAAAGTATTAAATGTTATGGAAATTCTACATAATTTAAACTTCCCAACTATAAAACAATATAGAATTGAAAATGACGATGATACTGCACCTAAATTTTATAGAAATTATGAACATGTATGGACTTTTATGGGAACATATACTAATCTAATATCAGAAAGATAATTCAACATTTTTTCTTTATTACTAAAATATTTAATATTGTTGCAAATGATAACCATATTATATATGGAATCAAAATATATTTTGTAATTTTATCAGTTGTTAAATAAATAATTATAGAAGCTGAAATAATTAGAAATACTAAATTAATTAATGCTAATGATACATTCTTCTTATAAAAAAATGTATAACACCATGTGACATTTCCTAAGAGATTTAATGTAAATAAAATTAATAAAATTATTTTTGTACGATCATTAATAGACAATAATGTTCGTGATAATGATATAGCTATTAAAATATATAAAATGGTCCATGTTATTGGAAATACCCAATTTGGAGGTGTAATACTTGTTTTAATACAATCATACCATGGAGTTTTAATATTTTTAGAAGTATAATATTGACCACCTAATGATATTAGTATCATTATTACGAATGAAATACTGTATGCTACGATTTTTTCCATTTATTATATAGTTATATAAGGAAGCGCATTAAAATATAATATAAAAATGAATGATGATTTGATAAAAAATTTATTTGATGAATATTTAATAGGAAAATATGATGAAGAATTTGAAAAAATTGTAGAAAATACAGGTGTATATGGTATAATATATCTTGCTGATAAAATAAAATATCCTAAAACAGATGAAATTATTGAAAAGGCATTGACTATAACTTTTAAAAATTTAAAAATTAAACAAAAACCAATAATAGAATTAGCATATGGTTGTAGACATCCAGATTCTAAGAAAAATGAATGGGATAAAGCATTTGTTGTTGTAAAATCCAAAGATTCTAAAAATATTACTATGGCAATGTTCGATAATGGAATGGATTATATCGGAAATACATATTCTTATAATGAAGCATATAATGCATATAATCATTATATTAAAGAGGGATGGATACCAATGGATAATGATGATATTGAAAAAACAGCTGGTGTTACAATATCAAAGGAAACGCGAACGAAACCTTATAAAAATAATAAATTTTTGTATGGAATAGTAACAATACTGGCTATTTCTGGATTAATTAAGTTATTATTATGAAGTTAAAATTAAGAAATTTTAAATAATTTTATTTTTATAGCAGGTAATGAATATGGTTTATAAATCATATACATATCTTTTGTAAATACTACATCTGGTTCAATTGATATTCTATCTATATTAATTTTAATTATATCTTTAAAACTATCTATTACTTTACTAAATTTTCTAAAAGAATCATTATCAACACAAACTATTTGAATACTAGACTGTGCATCTAGAGAAAAAAAACATTGAGTACTACCAAGTTCTTTATATAAGAAATTGTATATAGTATCAATAGCTTCTACATCTATTTGTTTTTCTAGTGTTATTTTGAATATTATATGCAAATTACTTACCGTCGTAGTTAAATTTCCCATTACAACAGACATTTTATTATCTATATTATCCATTCTATTTTCGATTTTATCTAATCTATCCATAATCATTATCATAAACCTTTCATAAGGATTATTTAATACTAAATGATCAACCAAGTTTTTATCCATATATAGTTGAAAATTACTTAAAATCTGTTTAAGTATTATTTTTTCATTTTATCGATCATATCTGGATTTCTTAATTCTGGTTTAATAAATTTAAGTCCTAAAAAGTCAAATATATCTTCTTCAGTTTCAAATTCATGATCAACAAACTCTCCTTTCTTAGGTCCTTTTGAATATTTTAATCCATATTCACTCAAAGTATATCCTAAAGAAAGCGCATGATTACGTAGACGGACATTAAAATCACCCGAGCCTGTAAAGTATAATAATGCAAATGGATATTCATGTTTTCTTGTATATAATAGATCGAATCTTCTATAAGTTTGATGTTTTGTCATCTTGCATACAGCCATACATTTTTTCCCACCTAATGCAAGAATATCTTTAATATAAGGATCTTTACCTACTTTGAAATTTTCTACAATTTGTTTAAAAAGTTGTTCAAAGTTTTCAGGATCATCGGGATGTGTAAGTAGCATATCTATATCACCACTATCTGGTGCATTTCTTCTATAACTTCCGGTTATAGTTGCTATAATTTTAGGATCTACTTTTTTAACTATATTATGAATAGTTTCATCATGTTTTTCCATTTCTTTTCTGGGAATTCTTTTATCAAAATCTTCCCAATATTTTATACCTATTTGTTGAATATCATTAAGTAGTTCAGTATGTTGTTTAAGTTCATCTATAGATTTAATATTATGTTTTTCAACTAATTCTTTTGCTTTAACGGCACCAATACCATGAATTTTCATTAAATCATCCATAATTTTAATGGTACCAGTAGAATTATAATTCTCCAACTGTTTCATTTTCCCTGTTTCAAAAAATTCTTCTATTTTAGGTTTCATACCTTTTCCAATACCTTTGATTTCTTTTAAATCGTCATAAGATTTAATAGGTCCTTCAAATACTTTTAATTGTTTAATTACAGTTAAATAGGCTCTTGCTTTCCATACTTCTTTATTTGCAACTTCTTTTTTTCTTAATTTTTCTAATGCTTCTATCAAATCAGCTTTTCTATCTTGGCCTTTCAATACTGTAATTTCTTCTTTGACAGGTTCTTTTATAAGTTCTTTATCTTGAACAATTTCTTTATCTTTAATAGGTTCTTTTTCAGTATTCATTTTCTTTTTTACAACTTTTTTCTTTATATTTTTGTCTTCGGATAATATTTTTTCAATTGGTTTGTTTATACATCTGCCAGTTTTTGGATTTAATACTTTACCATCTGGACATTCTTTTTCTTTTTTTAGTATTATTTTAATACATCTACCGGTTTTTTGATTTAATATTTTACCATCTGGACATGTATTTTTGGTTTTGATCATTTTTGCGACTAGATCAGAGAGTTTTTTCTTATTATGATCAGCCATTTAGTTTTAATTTTGAAAATAAACTCGGAATTTTCAAATTTTAAATTTATATTCGGTAATTCTAGTTTATTTGATAAAAATTGATTACCTTTTTGTAAAATGTTATTTAATGAAAAATCAATTGAATGAAAATGGTAATGACAACATTCTATTATCTGAATCCATATGGTGAAATTACAAAGAAGACAGAAGATGTTAATTATAATGTGAAAACATTCTTCAGAAAATATGCAGAAGATGAAGTTGAAAAAATCATTGCTAGAATTTTACTTAAAAATCCACAACCAAATTGTGTTAAAATTTATGGTGTAAATGGATATATGATAGATATGGAATATGTAGATACATATATGTATCTAGATAATAATCATTTAAATGATATTAAAAATGCTTTAGATCAATTACATAAATTAAATATAGTGTATATAGATTTGAAAAAGGATAATATAGGGTATTCTAGATTATCTGATAGTTATAAATTATTTGATTTCAACATGAGTGGAATTGTTGATAAATATGATGAGAAAAAATGGTTAATAAAACCAAAAAGAGGATATATATTGTATGATATAATGCAGAAAAAAGATATAATAGAAAAATCATTATATACAATGGACGATGTTGCGATTAATCGATATAAAGTTAAAGAATTAAGGTGAGTCATAAAATATGTCATATACACTATTTCCTTTATCAATAAAGATTTCGATGTCCGTTTTTGTATTTTTTACTGGACAACTTTTAAATTCAGGTTGAGTATAAACAGTTGTATCGACTTCACCATCATAATATATATCATGTACGCTATATCCTCTTGAATATAGATTTTTCATTTCTTGATAACTTTTTTTCATGAAAAGAGGTTTACTATATTTATTTTTAGGAATAATTTGAGTATTTCTGTTAGTAATTGATTGACTCATATTAAATGAATATAGGCGCATCTTTTACTATTTTCTAGATAGTTATTTTTAAATTGTTTAATTTTTATTATTGTTTATTTCAATTTTTTATACTGGACGTGCTAGACCAGGCCAGCCAACAATGTTGGCGCCTGCGCTGAAACCGACACCTAGACGTGCTGCTGATCCAATAGAAGGTGCAAACATATCTAGGAGTGAGAAAGTTGCTGCGGCGATTAATGCAATTGTTAGAACTTCTTCGAGTGAAGGCTTTTTGGAAGGAATTAGGGCAACAGCAATGCCAACCATGGAACCTTCGAGAACATACTTGATAATGCGTACTAGAATTTCTTTTCCATCAACTGAAAAACTGTTAGCCATCTTATATATTCTAATTTAAGAAAAAAAATAATTCTATGAATTATTTTACCGCGATTGTTTATAAAATTATATAAAGGTATTATTATTTAAATTAATAAATGACTCAAACATCAAATAAATCATTAGTATCTGTTAAAGAAGCCGATTTTTTGGAACAAGATCCTCCGCTTCGTGGACAAAATTATGTATGTCTTTCTTTTTTATCTCCGGAAGAAGTTTTGAAAAAGAAAGATAGTTTTTATTTCGAGGTTTTTCTAAAAAGTTTTGCAAATGATATGGATGAATTTTTCAATAAATTATCTGAAAAATATAAGGATGATGTTGATGTACTTAAAATGATTCGTGATCGTTATTCCTATGTATTTGATCCTGATAAAATTCAGGATGAATTTCAATATTTTGTAAATATGAATAATTCATCTTTAGATAAAGAATTTTATGAAAAAAATGATTTCCAAACATGTATTCGTGGTCTAAAGGTTCGTGGTGTATTTGATACATTACGTGAGGCCGAGGTACGTGCACAAGTACTAAAACGAATTGATGATAGATTTCATGTATATGTTGCAGAGGTTGGTTGTTGGTGTCCATGGAGTCCAAATCCGGATGATATTGGTGAACAAGAATTTGCTGAAACTCATCTAAATACTTTGATGAAGAAATACAAGGAAAATCAATCTAAGAAAGACTATTTCTTCGAGGAAAGGAAACGTGAATTACAATTCCTTAAAACCAAAGAACAAGTTGAAAAGAAAGATCCATGGATGGATAAAAAAGAAACAAGTGAAGAAACACCAGTTCCACTATCAACTACTAAACTAACAAATGAGGTAGTTTCTACTGTTTCAGAGACAGTACCTGAAGCGGTACCCGAAGCGGTACCTGAAGCGGTACCTGAAGCAGTATCTGAAGCGATACCTGAAGCGGTACCCGAAGCGGTACCCGAAGCAGTACCTGAAGTTGTTGTTGATCTACAAGATAAAGTACCAGATGTATAGTTAATTTTAGTTATTTTTCTTTGATAAATTTAAATGTCTACTAGACTTAAATGGTCAGATAAAGAATCAATTGCAGAAGGTACACAATTAAGTTGTATGCTATCAAGAAATATACAATTATACAATTTTATGAAAACTATTTTTATAAAATTAACAAGATTACTTTATGGTACATTTTGTATATTTCCATCAAAAGATATTACAAATTATCAAGAAATACATAATGAAGCACTTAAAGACATAATTAATAAATACAAGCCCATGTATGATAGAGAATATTTATTACGTCCGGGATTAGATAATATATCTGATGATTTTCTATTAACATTTTTAAACAATATAATTGAAACAGGAAATGATGATGAAGGTTTTAAACATTTTTCATTAAATCAGCTAATGGGTGCTGTATATGGTATATCAACAGATAGAGTTATAATTGGAAAAATATTAATTGCTAGTATGTTTAAAGAATTTCGTAAAGCATTTGATAGTACAACTAAAAATGTACATGCTCAATCTATTAAAGATATTATTGATTTATTAAGATCTATATTTGGTATCCCTATTGCATTTTCTAAAGAATCTATAATTAAAACATTAGGATATCCTTCTTCAGATAATCAATTGATAACATTATTATTGGATATGATGGTATATAAATTTCATGGCAAAAATATCTCTATTGTTAGAAGAAATTTAAATAATTTACCATATATTCGAGTTCGCAGTGATAAACAACAAACCGAGTATAAACAGGTTAGTAATATCCCATTTTGTCCAACCTTTCATAAGAAAAAAATGAAGAATGAACTCAAATTAGTACATGGAAATTCATGGTATTATGTTCCAAATGAAAGTATAATGCGAAGACTTATGAAGATGTTTGGTCGAAGAGTTAAAGCTGGTATATCTGGTTCTACATTAATGTGGATTAATTTATGTTTTCATGTAATTGGTCTGGAAGAAACTAGAGAAAATTATGAATTATTATTATTATGTATTATATCAGACTTTGTTCCAAAATACCATTCTTTAGCTGAAATACTTTTAGTATATTCTATTGAGAGTAAGTTTGCATCTAGTCACCCTTATTTAATTAATGAACCATCTATACGTTGGCTAATTTATGAACTTGAGAGGGATAGAAATATTAAAATAGACCGTGATAATTTATTAAATAGTATGAATAATTTTATATTAAATGTTTATAAACCTATGAATTTAAATGTTTATAAAAATATTAAAATAGATTCTCATTTCAAACCGGTAACAAAAAAAATGTGGAAAAATAATAATAAATTTTTGAATAAAGAGTTAAAAGATGTAGAAAATTTGACAAGCCCTATTTAGTAAAAGACTTACCAAAAACAATCAACACGATACAAGACAATTCATTAAAATACGATGACAGCGATGACTGACTATATTAATCAGTTTAATATAGTCTCCAGTTTGCCATATGACAATGAACGTACTCAAAAGAAACATGACATATTACAAAATATGATAAATATTTCAAATAATATTTATAATATTGGAAATCTTCTTAAAAATACTGATGATGGAACTATAGTATTTTGTTTGACTTTGATTAAGACAAAACTACAAAATCATAAATGTGCATATAACGGTCCTATAATAACTGACAAAATATTAAATTATATATTGGAAAATACAAATAACAAGTCTGATTATATTCAAGAGTACAGTCGTCATATAATTTCACTAATAGTTGATTCAAATATACTATCAGATACTCAAATACAAAAAATTAAAAATTTTGTAGAATCTTATGATGTGAATTCTGCAGAAAAATCAAAAAAATTAAATTGGGTTCATAATATTCTTGTAAATATTTACAAAGGTATGAATAAGGAAGATTTGTTAGGTTGTATTATTGGTAAGTGTGTAGGAGATTCTCTCGGTTTCCAAGTAGAGGGTTATGGTCCAGATATCTGCAAACAATATGTCAATGAAATTATACGCCCTATTAATATTCCGAACATTACACGTATTCAAGGACTTACTTTTGGACAATATACTGATGATTCTCAGTTGACAAGGGAATTACTAATATCAATCATAGATGCGAAAGGTATTGTAGACGGAGATACATATGCTAAAAGAATGTCAAAATTGTTCATACCAGGAAATTATAGAATTGTTGGTTATGGTAAAACTTGTGCAACAGCTTTGGAAGCTGTCTGGAATGGAGCACATTATACAAAAACGGGCTGTAATGTTGGTCACGGAAATGGATCGGCTATGAGATCATCTCCGATCGGATTACTATATGGTTCTTGTTCAATTCAAGATATTGTTAAGATTACTAAAATGTTATCAAGTATAACTCATTCTAGGGAACGTTGTATGTCTGGTGCTGCAGCTATTGCATTAGCTGCAAAGTTTGCAGCAGCATGTAAAAACATAAAGTTTGATATAGAACGATTTATAAAATTTGTAGCCAATACGGGTGATATACAGTTAGACACTGCAATTAAAATGATTCCAGAGTTTATGTCTTGGGAAGAACAAAATATTGTTGATTATATTGTTCGTTTAGGTCTTGCGGATGGTGAAAGTAAATGGGATGGTATTTCAGCGGGAGTTACACAAACTGTTTTGTGGAGTTTATATTCTTTTTGTAAATACAATTCATCATATATTGATTGTATTTCGTGTGCAATCGCAGTTGGTGGTGACGTTGATACAACTGCAGCTATTGCTGGATCTTTATGTGGTATTCGTGTTGGATATGAAAATATTCCAGAAATTTGGAGAGAAAAGATTCACGATATTACAGAATGGGATTATAATGATTTATGCAATTTGGTTGAGAATGTTGTTAAAATAGTTCCTCAAGATCAATATCCCGAGTTCCGGTTCTAGAATTTACTTGACCTTGTCGTTGAACTTGTCCATGACGTTGTAATTGCCCTTGTCTTTGTGTATTTTGTGAAAATATTTCAAAAGATTGAACAGGTACTGTTGATGATTTTTCACTTTTAATAGTTGTAGAATGCCAGTTTTTAATAATTTCGTTTGTAATAGTATTAGTATTTTTTTCATTTGCAAAGTTTTGATCTATTTCTTTTAATTGTATAGCTGGATCTTTTTTAGCTGCACAAGCTCTTCCATTTCCTGATCCGCCAACAACAACATTATAATCTGCTATTTTTCTTGTACCTAAAATCATACTTATATCTATAGGAGGAATGAATGAATCTGGATTTTGGATAGCTGTTGGAACTTCTGAACAAAATTTAAGAGATTTACTTGGGTTAAATAAACATAATTCTGGATGAAAATTAAAATCATGCCATACTGTTTCTAATCGTGGTGCAATATATCCATCAATTGTATCACTGAATATTATTTTTAATAATCCTACCATATAATCATCAATTGAACATTCACTTATTCTATTACCATAATTCATATAATATTCTATATTTTCATCAAAATTCATAGGTACAACACCCCCTGTTTTCTGTTCATAGTCACATCTAATATCATATTCAACATCTGTTATATTAGTTTCATCAGGTAATTTATTCTTCCAATGTTGTAATCCTGTATGAATATCTGCATTATTTTGTATATAGTCTAGTTGATCTTTTATTGGTACAAGTCCAAGTGCAAATTTTATTTTCTTTATTAGTCCTAGTTCTTCATCTGTAAACATTAATCTATTATATCCCACATATTCTAAAAACAAATATCTTAATGTACGTATATCCATTAATTTTAGTTCATTTGTACAACATGCATATGTTTTATAGTTGGGTTGTATTTTAGTGTACATATCTGCTGTTGGAAAATCTGAAAAGAATCTAGGGTCTGATTTTAAAAGTGGAGGTGCTGTTCCTCCTCTATAAACAACAAAATTTTCAGGTATTGTAATAATCCCCCAAGTTCTTGGAAATTCTGTAAATTCCAGTCTATTAAACTGTTGCATTTATTATATTTAAAGAATAAGATTATAATACAATTTATACAATAATATGTATATATTACATAAAAGTATACAATGTTATGATTCTACTTCTTGTGAAATCATTGGGATTTTTGAAAATTTAAAAGATGCAGAGATTAGTGCTATTAAAAATGCATTATTTAATATGAATGAAAATATTTATGATCCATCTAAGAGATTTAGAACTTGTACATCTATACTTGGAGAAAAATATTGGGCAGACTCATGGTCATATTTAATAGGTATTGATACATATATTATTGAAGAATGGTCTTTAGATTCTAATAAATGTTTACAAAAACTATATTTTAATTTTGATTACTATATGAAGAAGTATATTTCAGATAAAAAACTCAGTAAACAACAAGTAAATGACTTGTTAGATGAATGGAAAAAAACATTACCAGTTTTTCCAGATTGTTTTTCTAATAAAAAACAAGATACATTCCCAGAAATAGATCGTGAATTATGGTATATTAAATAATATATTATAAATATACTTATTTATGAGCATTTGAATACTATTAATGATATTTGAATATGAATGTATCTTTGGAAAAAGAATTGTGAAAATTATATGTTATTATCTTAATAATGCGGTCTATTATTATATTTTTATTTTGTTTTGGTATATTCCTTATAATTCACAGTATCTATGAACAAAAATACCAAGCATTAAAAAAGAATGTTCGTGTGGAGTATAGATTTATTCCAAGAACATATTATGAAGAACAATTATCAAGTACTCCAGTATCATCTATGTATAAGAATATGTTTGATAAGGAAAGTCCATGGTTTGAAAGAACAGTAACATTACCAGCACCACCTAAAACTTCTGAAAAGAAATAATTTATATTTTGTAAGTATTTTAATAAATTTTAAATTTTATAAAATGGTACCCAAATACCATTGATATTGACCAAGCAAATGGTAACCATAATGGTACTGTATATTGAGAATAATTATATTTCCACATATTGAAATATGTTATACAAGTCCATTCAGCAAATGCCATTATAAAACCAAGAATAATAATTATTATAGATTCATATACTGAGAATTTTGATATAATAATAATGGTAATTAATATAACGAATAAAGCTATAGCTGACAGGATTTCTTTTTTTCTTAAATATACAGCTGATATATAAGTTGCTATAAATAATGGTAAAAGTTGTAATATCATTTATATTATTTTTGATAAATAATTAGTATTATTTTAGATTAAATGAGTAAAATATTATTACTATCAATAATTATCGTAATATTAGTATTATATAGGGAAACAATTTTGATGTTTATATTATTTCATCCAATAAATAGTATTGATAAATGTGAATTTGTAAATAGAGTTATTAATAATAATAATTTTTATAAGAACAAATATAAATTTTTTTATTTACGTTATGGAGAATGTAATAATAATACATTCAGATTTTTACCATATTTAACCAAAGATGAATTGATAGATAACAATGATTTACTTATAACATCTCCTTATAAAAAATGTAAATTAGTGTGTAATAATGGTTGTTTAAATGATATAATTAAAATGGATTATAATTGTAGCATAGGTCAAAGTACAGGAGGTACAAGTGGTAAAAGTACATTTATATGGATGAACAGAATGGATATTCTTAGATATATGAATACATTTATTACTTCTTTTAGAAAGAATGGTTATAAATATGGTGAAAAAATATTAACTTTTTATCCAAGTGATTCATATTTTACAAATGAATATTACAGAAGTAATAAATTATTACAAAGTTTATTTCATATTTTATTTCATCCTTTTAATAGAGTAGACGATACTGTTGCAATTGAATTTGTTAATTCAATTAATACATTCAAACCTGATCTATTAGTGATATTTCCATTTGTATTATTAAAATTATCTATAATAATCCATAGATTAGGATTAAAATTATTGCATTTTCCAAGAAATATAAATGTATCTGGTGAATATTTATTAAATTGTACTTTGAATTTTATAAAAAAAATATTCAAGTGCTCTAATATAGAGAACACTTATGGGGCTGTAGAATTTGGTGAAATTGCTCATCAAATACATGGTGACAAAAATACATACGAGGTATTTAATAATTTTTGTTATTTGGAAAATTTAGACAATAAAATAGTAGTTACATCATTAATAAACGAAACTTTTCCTGTTATTAGATATGTAATGGAAGATATAGGTACTGTTGTAAATAAAGGAGATAAACAATATATTGTTGATCTAATAGGTAAAGAAACAAATGTTATTAATATTAATAACAGAATATTTACATCAATAGACATTGATAATATGATTGATTATGTAAATGAAAATGATAATATAGTAAGTATTGTAATATTGTATGATAATAATAGTATTGAAGTAATATATATCACATTAATAAATAATATATTTGATAGAATCATTTCAAAAACTAAACATATATTAGGTGCAATATATCCAGATATACGTTGTGATGTTAAATTTGTATTAGATTATAAACATAATTATTTAAAGAAATTTAAGATTGTTAAGAGAAAAGATAAGGATGATTCTGAACCAGTTGGTGGATATTATAAATATTAAAAAATTTGAAAAAATATTTAAGAATAAAATTATATAATTAAATAATCATGGGTAAAGAATTTATTGTAGACAATGCATCATTTTCGTCTCTCGATGAAGCTCTAGAAAAATCTAAAATGAAGGAAGTTGTACAGAATGAAAATGCTGAACCTGAAGATGAAGAAGTTGATGAATGTGACGAATGTGAAAGTGAACCAGAAGAGGAAGAAGAAGATGATTATGACGATAATGCACCAATTATTAGATGCAAATGGCAAATGGATGGAGCTTCAACTCTAGATGAAGCTATTGAAAAAATGTACGAGTTTATTGAATATCTAAGATCTCTTCAAGCAGAAGGTTGGGAACTAAGAGATACAGTAGATGATGATTATGGATTTCTAAAGAAAGTCAACGTATAAATCCTGTAATAAATTCAATTGTTTTTTCTATTCTTTCACTTGTTGATATTAATGCAAAAGAAAGAGCAAATGTTTTTAATGTAATACTTGATACAGAATCTATAATATATTCATGTTTGATGTTTATAACTTGATAAACATCTGGTCCTAAACCCCACGTAACTACAAATACCGGCCAAATTGTAGTTGCACACAATAAATTAGCAATAGCTACTCTTGTATCTTTTGTAGCAAAATCTATTTTTTCTAATGTTAATTTCCATAATCGATAAATTACAATAATACAATATAAAGTTCCTTGAACTCCTAAAACTATTTTAAACCACATAATAGTAGTCATTGCGGCAATAGTGCCGCATAAACAAAATGAAATACTTAATACTATAATAGGCATCGTTTGTATAGATGTCAAGTTACTTGATAATGCTATTTCTAAAATCATCAATGGAGTACATACAGTCCATTCAATATATCTCAGATATTTAATACGTATTTCATTAATAAATAACAAGTCTAAATTTATATATTGCATAATGCAACAAAATGAATTTATAAAACATACAATTCCATGAATTGCAGCTGATTTATAAGAACCATTATTTAAAAAAGACCCTCTATATAGAGAGTATAAACCTAGTATATTATACCAAATAATTTGATATAATATAAATATTGTTTCGAATGTATTTTTATCATTCATTATCTAATTTTAACATTATCTAATTTTAAATTAATATTTTTGATTTCTATATAAAAAATATAATTGTATAAACAATAATGTTTAGTATTCATTTACAACCTACAAAACCACTGGTAGTTAATAAATATAAAAATTTTATTAAAATAAAATGTTTTAGAGATCGCATAAATATAGATACAGCTGAAAATAGTTTTTATATATATTCATTGGGAAGATATGATAATAAACATTTTTATCATTACGGAGATACTTCTGATCTATATAATGTAGAATTTGATTTATCAAAACATCTACCTTATTATAAAAAAATAATAGCTCACCCAATAGATTATCATTTAGATGGTAAAGAAAAATTTACATTATTTTTAAAACAAAATAAATTACTTTCATCATTACCGTGTGGTAATTTTGAAAATATTTTTACTACAAATGAAGAACTAGATATTGAAAGTGTTTTAAGTATTGCATCTGAACTTTTTAAGGAAAAAGTTACTTAAAAAATGTTTTTTAGGTATAATATGTTCTTCATTTTTCATGTCGACATTTGGACTATTACAAAATTTACAAATAGGTGTAATTACATCAAAACTTGCAGACATATGATCTATCCAAATCTTATTACATTTTTTACATTCCCAATTAATAATCAATGCTACATCAGAAATGAATGATGAATATGGTTGTAATTGTATAACTCTTCCGTGATATTGTTTATATGGAACTTTGGTATTATAAAGTTCAATATATATATTTAATCTTTTGATAATGTCATTTTTTGTAAATACAGGAATAACATTATACCCTACTTTTAATAAATGAATGATTAAAAATATACGCGATGATGCAAGATTACACCTTGGCGGTGTTTTTATTAATGCATCATTTATTTCATCTAACATGTAGTATAAACCTCTTCCAATATTACGATCATCTATTTCTTTTTCTATTTCATTAATAATTTTAATATGTTTATCTGAATTAAATTCCATAGCATCTTTCATGTGTTTTAGAACATCTTTATATTTTGCTAATTTTGCTATATTTTTTCTAAATTCTCCTACACTATAATTTTCTTCTCTAATAGTTTTGAGAACACAATCTACATTTTTTGATAAATCTTCGTAGCACTTTCCTACAAATGTATCTAGAGATGTGAAAATTTCATGTACCATTTAATTAATGTAATCTTAGTTTTATTTTTTAGTTTTTTTGAACGAATTTGTAGCTGATGATAAGGTTTTATTCATTACTTTTAAAATTTCTGCAGGATTGTTAGTTGATAATTGTTTTGCTAGACTAATAATATTGGCAATTTGGAATCCTGAATAAAACAATACTATTAATAACATAATATAAAAGAATGCATACAGAGCTGCAATGAATTGTAAAATTTCTCTTGCTAAATGATCAGAGCATGCGCATTTTTCTTTTTTAAGCATATATACATATTGTAAAATAATAACTACATTAGCAATTGATAATCCTGCAAAAACTGAGAGTATTATAGAAGCTGTTAATACATCTATCTTGAATAAACTTAATATAGATAGTAAAAGTGAAAATCCTATAAAAACCATTATAAAAATACGTCTCCAGTTCATTGCACATTTACACCCATTCTTTTCTAGATAATATAAATAATTCAAAATATAAGCATTTATAGCTACAGCTAGTAAAATGAAGACTATTTCCCACATTTGTTTAATAAAAGAAAATATCGTTTAAAAAAATAAATATATTTTTACGATATAAATAAATATGATAGGAATATTATTTTTGTTAATGATAGAAAATTCTTTAGCAGCTTCTTCATCATATCGTGGCTTTCCTTATGGTGAACCTTGTAATGTTTTAGAATGTAATTCTGTTCCGTGGAAATTGTCTATATCATCTGTATATTATACTTATGATACGATGAATTTATGTTTTAGTCTTGCTAAAAAAACATGTAACGATCCTTCTAAATATAACTGTTGCAATTTCTTTAGCAATTATATACCCAAAATAGATCTTTCAACAAATCCAAAATGTGCAAATAAAATAGAGAGAGCTACTATAAATAATGTACCTATAAAAAAAGTTGAAGTTGCAACTTTTAGAAATCAAGTTATTAAAATACCTTTTAGTGAAATTAGATTATGGGATGTAAATTTAAATAGTGAAGAAGCTTTAAACGCAAAAATATGTTTAATAGTAAAAGCACCATGTAATAATCTTAAAACATTTTGTGTTGATGAAGAAGATGGTAAATGTAAATATTCTATTTTAAATGTAGTTGATCACCTATGTTGCCCAACATGTCCATATGATATAACTAATTGGCATAATGATCCATCACCAAAACCTTCACCAATACCAAAACCTTCACCATCACCAAAACCTTCACCATCACCAAAACCTTCACCATCACCAAAACCTTCACCATCACCAAAACCTTCACCAATACCAAAACCTTCACCATCACCAAAACCTTCGCCATCACCAAAGCCAAACGAGTGTGGAAATAATATATGCGAATCATTTGAAAATATGAGAATATGTCCACAAGATTGTAATCCAAACTGTGGAAATAACATATGTGAAAAAGCGGAAGATAGAACAAGATGTCCAAATGATTGCAAATAATACATTTTCAATTGTAAAATGTATAATAGAAAAAATTAAAATTCAATATCATGACATTGAGAACTAATTGCTGGTTTTAGTTCAGGATATTTTTTTGCTGCACCATATACTCCATCATTTACAAGTGATACAATATATGGCAGAGTTGCATTTGTAAGCCCCATTGTCGAAGTATAAGGAACAATACCTGGCATATTAGCAACACAATACATTGTTACTGGACCGTATTTAAATACAGGATTATCATGTGAAGTTGGTTTTGAAACTTCCGTCATTCCACCTTGATCAATCGCAACGTCTACAAATACTGAACCTTCTTTCATATTCATCAACATATCTGATGATACTAATTTAGGAGCTGCTTTTCCCGGTACTAAAACACTTCCGATAACTAGATCAGCTTCTTTTAGTTTATCTCCAATGGATTTTTCAGTAGAATATACTGTAATTACATTGTTTGGCATTGTAGAAGATACTTGACGAAGTTTTTCTAGATTATTATCTAGAATATAAACAGTTGCACCTAGACCAGCTGCTAGTTTTGTTGCATTAAGTCCAACAGTTCCTGCCCCAATTACAACAACTTTTGCAGGTTCAACTCCTGGAATACCAGATAGAAGCATTCCCATTCCAGCATTATTTTTTGTTAGGAAACGCATACCTTCTTGTACAGCTAGTCTTCCTGCTACTTCAGACATCGGCGCAAGAATTGGAAGATGACCATTTTCTTTTTGAACAGTTTCATAAGCAATACAAATTGCACCTGCGTGCCCCATTTCATCTTCTAGACCATAAATACCGGCAAAATGAAAGAACGTAAAAACTACTTGATTGAGTTTAATCAATCCATATTCACTTGGGAGTGGTTCTTTAACTTTCACAATCATATCCGATTGTGAAAATACTTCTTCTTTATTTACAACAAGTGCTCCAACATCACTATAATCTGTATCTTTGAATCCAGCCGCAGTACCTGCATTTTTTTCTACAAAAACATCACATCCCTTTTTAACAAGTGTTTTAACTCCTGCAGGAGTCATAGCCACACGATATTCATGTTGCTTAATTTCTTTAGGAACACCTACTTTACGTAAAGTAATAGGAACAGCTAGATTCATAGAAGAACGAATATTGATGGAATATTGACGTGATGAAATCATTTTTAAGTGAACTAAACAATAATTCAAATCAAATTTTTATATAGATTTCATAATACATTTAATTATGAATATAAGTGTATATTTAACAAACAATACGTCTCTATGATTTAATAACTACTGCGTCTGTTACCATAATTCTTTGTTTTACTGGAGGTGGACACATATCTGTTGTTGTTCTAGATATAAAACGTTTTTCTTTTGTAATATAAAATTTACAAGATGTTCCTAGTAAAAATTCTATTTCATTCAAAAATTTAGAAATACCTGCCATTAATAATGTACGCGTACCTGGTAATAATGTAATGCGTTTAAAACAACATAATGGTCCAGCAAATTTGAGAGCAGATTCAAGATTTATAGATGTTGAAATAAAACTATTTGTTGTATATACAAACCCTTCTTTACCTTTAAGATAATAATCATCTTTAACACCTCTATATACAATCAATGGTTTTGTTAGTGGTGGTGCATTATTAATAATATTATCAAGATCTCTAATATATCTTGCAATTACTTTTGCCCAGAAAGTTTCATAACTCAAGTATCTTCCGATGAAATATACCAACATATAATAATCTGAAATTTTGAGTTTATTATTTTTAATAATTTGTAATAATTCCGTTATTTTTCTACTTCCTATTAAACTTTTATCAATTACAATACCGTATGAAGGACTTTGTGTAATATTTAGATTAATATCTTTTTTATCTTTTAATAAAGTTTCAACTTGTTGTACATTATTAATTTCTTCTAATGCTTGAAAGAACAATGGATAATATGCATACCACCATTTATCATATGTTTCTAAATCTTGTAAAAATGTAGTCTTGTTTAATTTTTTTCTTAAGAAATTATTAGCTACTGTATCTCCGTAAAAAGTATACCCAATCATCGTGAAGATATCTTTTGTTGGCAAATTTTTAATATATTCATTCATTTGTCCTAACCATTCTATATCTATACTATTTTCAATATAAGTAGATACAGAATCTTTAATATTTTTATATAAGATGTTACGAATACTATAATTATTAAATTTAAATGATGTACCAGTAATATGTTCTAAATTAAAAGTTTGTTTACTATTATTTAATAATTGTAATGAAAAAACACTAGGATTTGATTTTAATCTTTGAATAGGAAGTTGTATTGATGCGGACCAATTTACAATTGGTTTTTTAAGATCAGTTAATTTCTTTGTTTTGCAATATTTTGTATGATGTTCATCTATAAACTCGGCCTCTTTTTTCTTCTTCCATTCTTCTACAAATTTATGTATTCTATTTTTAACATCTTCTGGTATATCTTTTGTTGAAATTACTTGATTAGGTTGAACTGCTATAGTTGTACTTAGTTTAATTAATTCATCTCTTAATGTTTTCTTAAGAGTTTTTGAAGCTAATATCTTATTTAATTCTTCTTGACTTATATTTATTGAACCAGCGATAATTTCTTTTATTATTTTTGTACCAGCAGTACCAGAAATATCAACACAACGTTTACTAGTAGGATTCCATATTGTATCTCCTAAACACTCTTTTTTCTCTGGTTGTGCTACAACTGTCTTTTTCGATGATTTTACAGGTAGTTTAGCTGGTGGCACCGTTGGTTTAGCTGGTGGCACCGTTGGGTTAGCTGGTGGCACCGTTGGTTTAGCTGGTGACACCGTTGGTTTAGCTGGTGGCACCGTTGGTTTAGCTGGTGGCACAGTTGGTTTAGCTGGTGGCACCGTTGGTTTAGTTGGTGGTACCGTTGGTTTAGTTGGTGGTACCGTTGGTTTAGCTGGTACAGGTGAAGATGATCGTGATCTAGAATTTCTTCGTTCTGAATATTTTTCACTAGGTAATTCATCAGCTAGTACAACTGGTTTAACTGGAACATTTGGTTTAGGTGTTGCTATTTTTTTAACTGTTTTTTTTACTGTATCATCTTTTTTAACATCTGATGTTTTTTCAAGACATTTAATAGCAAATTCTTTATTTTCTCCTATGATTGAATTTATTTCTTTGTTGGTCCATTTCAGTTCTTTAATTACTTTTATAACGTCTTCTTCTGGCAATTTAACAATATTTTCTTTAAATGCTTTTATTAATTTTTTTCCTGGAATGCCATCAATCGCAATACATCTTTTTGTTTCTGGATTAAATATCTGATTTGCTTTACAGTCGGATGGACCGTTAACCATTTTTATATTTTATAACAATTTAAAAAGTTTAAATTGTGTAAGTAAATGTTTAATTCTAATAATATTATAAATGGCTGATTACAATATTAATGTTATACAGGAACAAATTTCTAATCCCAAATCAACGGTTAATAAAACTAAACGTGTAGCAATGTTACAGATAGAAGATCGTAATGATCATTATTTTCAATTTTGTATAAATTTAAATAAAGAGTATTGTAAAAAATTTAATATTGATCATATTTATTTAAAAAAAGGACCTTCAGATATTCCGCCATATTGGTGGAAAGTACAAGTATTTTTAGATCTCATGAATCTTGGTAAACATGATATTATATGTTGGATGGATTCAGATGCATTTGTATATAATACAGATATAGATATACGAGATATCTTTGGAGAATATTCTGAAACAATGCTTGTATGTAGTGATCCACCGGGTTGGGGTAGTCCATTTATGGCTGCAGTTTATATGTGTAGAAATGATTCTAAAGGTAGACAAATATTTGAAGAATGGATGAATTTATATAATAAAACTAAGTGGAAAAAAGGGGAAGATGGAAAATGGAAATATGTAGGAACTGGAAAATGGGCAGGTGTAGATTACGAACAAGGAGCATATGCACAAAAGATCTTGCCAAAATATAGAAAAATTATTAAATCCCTTCCTTGGTATATTTTCCATGAAACAAATTGTGCAAAACCACATAAAAATGCATGGAGTATTCATATACCCGGTGCAATAAAACAAGTAAGACAACCATGTGTTATAAATGAACAGTCTCGTAGACGAAGACAACGTGTAAATTTAACATTTATGATATTAGCAATCATATTATTGATATTATTAATAGTTTTAATTATATACAAATGGTTCTTTGAAAAAAAATGAGATTGTATCTAAATCATTTTTTCTATTATTCCAAATAAAGTTAATGGCACCCGATATGGGATTCAAACCCATGACCTTTTGCTTAGAAGGCAAACATTCTATTCGCTGAACTAATCGGGTCCATAAACATGGAAAAATAAAATTCAAACAATTAATTTACTTCACAAATAATATCTTTAATTATATTTTTATATGCTTTTACAGTTAATAATTTAATTTTTATATTGCAATTAATTACATATATTTAAAGAGGTCTGGTATTTAAAACAGGTTTTGTTTTTATATTAAATATTTTTTTTATACCCAAACCAGTATTATTTAATAATGATTTTTTTACAGGCATTGGTACACCATCACCAGCACATTTTGTAACACCGAACCAAAATAATTTCCAATCCCATTCATCTCCGAATTCTCTGACATGTTGACCAATATATACTATAACACCTATAAATACAATTATTAATGATGATATTTGTATTATTAATTGTATTTTTTCAATATTTTTCTTAATTTCTTCTTTATTTGGAGGATTTAAAGATAATTTATAGACCTTATCTGCTTCAAGATAAAATACACTAATCATACATGCTAAAAATATCATCAAAAATGTAAATTCACATCTAGTAATTAAAATGAAAAATATATACATTAAAAATGTGACTATTACTAATCTATATGGTGCAATAGGAGTACTTCTTGTAAATAAAACTAATAAAAAGAATACAGCTATTATATTCAAAATATGTCTAAAAGACATATGATTGTTCCAAATTCCTTGAACATTACAAGAAAAGTCTTTAAGTTTATTAAATAAAAAGTTCAATGCAACTATGAAATAAATAATTATAAAACCTTCTATTATTCGCATTTACTTAAAAAAATAAAAATATTAATAGTATTTTAAAGTTTTTGCTAAATATCCACCTCTAGGATCACCTTCATATTGTGCAATTGCTTCATATTCAGCATCAAACGACTTTGCTGGTTGTGCTTTCCAAGCATATTCCTCTCCACATCTACGTATTATGTCTTTCTCACAATCAAAACACTTGCTAGGATGATCGAGATAGGTAGAAAATTTTTCTTTAATATCCCAAGATACTTTGAATATTAATAAAAGTACAACTATCATAAATACAACTATCAATACTTCCATTTATTTTATTGTAAGAAAGATTTATCAATCATATAGCATACTGGACAACATACATGAGCACCTGAATCATATATACTAAACTTGCATAAACCACTTCGTTCTTCAATACAAAAATCAGCAATACTATCACAAGGAGGCGCTAGTGTTAAACAGAATACAGTTCCATTTACACGAGAACCAGGGATTCTAAGATTTGTTAATCTTAATTCTGAATGTTGATCATGATAAGTATCAAAATATACTCCTCCTCTTAAAACTGTATCATTTTTAGTAGCAGTAATAACTTTTCTATTACAAGCAGGTTTACTAGATAAAACAATTTTATATAATTCATTTGAAAATACAGAACAACAATTCATATTATTACTATTGATACATGGTTTAGATGTTACCACAAAACATGCTCTTACATTATTACCAGTTCTAGTTTGAGAAACCCAAGTTAGATCCCATGGGGTCGGTTCACAAGTTGGCATATAACATCTGCCTTTTGGAAACCAAGTTGCTTGTGCAGATAAAAGAAAACTTAAAAATAAAAATAATTTTGACAACATTTAAATGAATTTATTTACGTTTCTTTTATATATTTTTATACGAAACGCATTATAAATATGAATTTTAAAATTCATTTGATTGATTTACATAATAACATTTCACAAATCATAGATAAATTAAAATGGAAAGATATTTTTGTACATGAAAACACAGATATAAGTTCTATAAAAATAGAACCATATAGTGTTTTTGTAAGCCCTGGAAATTCATTAGGATTTATGGATGGTGGCGTAGATTATGTTTTATCACGCAAAATGTTTAATGGTATAGAATCAAAAGTTAAACAAAGCATTAAACACATGGGTTATAAAACTTTATTAGGAAGATATTATTTACCTATAGGTAAATCAATTGTAACTGAAACTCAATTTAATAATGTATGGTTAATTGCAGCACCTACAATGTGGCTTCCACAAAATGTTAGTAATACTCATAATGCATATAATGCTATGTATGCAATAATGGATTTATTAGAAAATAGTAAACTTCAAATTCATAATGTTTATATGACATGTTTATGTACTGGGTATGGAAAAATGGATATAGAAACATCTATTATTCAAATGAAAGATGCATATGATGATTATAAACAAAATATACCTAGACGATATTCAGATGAATATATTATTAATGAACAACCGAATTATTATATGAATTTAGAGTTTAAAAATATAAAGCCAGAAGATATAATACAAATTATATAATTTTTGTATAAAAAAGTATAAAACTTAAAATTATTTTATGAATACCAATATATCTTAATGATTCCATTAAAATGTCCAAATTCACCAAAATTAAAACCATATAAAGTTCAAGAATTATTATTTTCACTTTTTAGAAGTAAGATATCCTATGAAAATGAGAATCATATTAGAAATATAATAGCAAAAAAAGATTTAAATATTTTTAGTCCAACTCTCATGAGTTGTAATCAGGATATTAGAAATAGAATGGAAAAACTAGTAAATAGTGTGGTTGATGATATGCAAAATGCTCAACCTATATTTTATGATGGATTATTAAATGATACTAATAAACATGATTCACAAGGATATTTAATATGGAAAAATAATACTATTTATTTGTCATTTAGAGGAACAAATGATTTACATGATATTTTTGATGTAATAAATATCAAACCAAAAAAAATTATTAAAGATGCTTATGTTCATAGTGGATTTGCAGAACAATTTTTATCTATTGAACAAAATATTACAAATGATATAAAAAATATTGCTAAGAATTATCCAATAGAAAGATTAGTATTTACAGGTCATAGTATGGGTGGTTCTATAGCATCAATTGCAGCTTCATATTATGGAAGTTTATTTGATAATTTATATATAACATGTCATACATTTGGAACTCCATTAACAGGTAATGATGGATTCATAAAATGGTTTACAAATTCTGTAGATGAATGTACTCGATTAGAGTTAGAACATGATATTGTTCCTTTAATACCAATTAATAAAGAATTTAAACATATACCGAACGGTGTTAGACTCAAAGAAGGAGGCTTAATAGAAAATTGTTATGATGTAATACCATTATCATATTTTAACATATTATACAAATTATGTAAAAATAGACATGATGAAATAGATCACATCCTTTTTAATCATTCTTGTGAACAATATACAGAAAATCTACTATCTATAAAACATGTTAGAAGTAATGATTCTTTAGCAAGACTAAATAGTCAAACAACAATCGATATGATTAATTTAGAAGATGAAAATCATATAGACAAAAATTAATGCTGTTTATTATGAAGAATATGATGAGCAATTTCACTAGAAGGATTTTGCAAAAAATCTTTATAAAGTTCTTCTACTCCAACATTTTCATTAGCTTCTTTAGTATTAGAAGAACTATCAATAGAATTTAGCAAATTTTTTCTAGTTTCTACAAGAGATTTATTTTTACCAACAGGTGGCTGACCTCCACCTCCTACACAACCAAGTGGTGCACATGCCATTATTTCTACAAAATGATAACTATTTGCATCACTATCTCCATTTTGTAATGCTTTCATAAATTTTTTTACATCTCCTAGACCAACAATTACACCAATTTTAACTGTAATATTATCTCCACCATTCTTTGGTTTCATTGAAATTACTGCAGTTTTAATACCATCTTTTTCAGTGAAATCAACATCTGTTAATTCTTCTCCAGTAATAATTTTGTAAACATATCGAAGTGCTGCAATCATAACACCACCAGTTCTTCCGAATAAAAGTGAGGAACCTGTTCCTGTTCCAAATGGTTTATCAAATTCAGTTTCAGGAATACTTTCTGAAACTTGTAGATTCACTTCTTTCATATATTTTACAAGATCATTTGTAGTTAATACAATATCAACATCCGGACCAAATCCAGTAGTATCACCCTCTTTTCTTTCAGATTCTGCTTGTTTTCTTACACATGGCATAAAAGATACCATAAACATATCATTTGGATGACTAGCAATACGTTTAGAAAAATATTGTTTGACAACAGCTCCCATCATTAATTGAGGAGATTTACAACTCGAAATATTATCAATAACATCAGGAAAAGATTGTTCTGCTAATTGGATCCATCCTGGACAACAAGATGTGAACATCGGTAATTTACCATTATGATTGATACGATAAAGTAATTCATTCGCTTCTTCGACAATTGTAAGATCTGCAGCAAATGTTGTATCAAAAACATAATCAAAACCAATTCGTTTGAGAATTGTTACAAGTTGTTTATCATTTAATTTAATACCAAAGGGTTCTCCAACAGCAACTCTTACAGCTGGTGCAACTTGTGCAATTTGAACTTTCTTACAATGTTTAATATTTGATAAAGAAAATTCATTTTTAGATGCACGAACATTAAGACGATAAGATCTAGCAAAACTTAATGATTTAATCATTATTAAAAAATAATATGTAGTAAATTCTTATATAAGTTTTTTCATAACACGAATTATATTTTTCGTATCTTTTATATCTTTGAAAATATATTTTTCATTGTACTCGAATTCGTCATATGATATTTCTTTAATATTTTGAAATCCATATTTATTAATGAGAATATGTTGAGATATAATATTAGTAGCATCAGCAACTAAATACTTGTAATTGTCATATTGTGCTTTATCAATTACTTTATTCAATAGTAATTTAGCTAACCCTTTACATTCCATATTACTTTTAGTACATGCTATGAATAAATATAAAGTAGAATCTATCTCGAATTCTTTTTCATATGAAACATCATCTAAAATATTAAGTAATGGTGCAACAGATTCACAATCATTAGTCCATTCAGGTAATTGTGTATTTTTATAATCTATATAAGGTAACGTTAACATTATAGATAAAATTTCATTTGTTTCATGATCTTTCATACAATAAGAACATCCAGAATCACAACATTTATATATAATATCGTAAAATGCGTCCATAAATTCTTCTTCTGTCATATTTAAACATTTACACATCGGCTCATTTTTAACAAATACACTACTAGTTAATTTACATACATCTTCGCAGTCATAATCGTATAAAGATCGTATATACATTATAATACATATTAGACTAAATCTTCTTTTATATAGGATATACTACTCTATGAATATATTTTAGTATAAATCATTATTTATGCGATTTTTTTTGAATGTTTAAAGTAACATTAAACAATAAAAAATGATAACAGATCGTCTTTTTATATTTCTTTGTGGTGGACAAGGGAAAAGATTTCAAAGTGTTTGTTCAGAAAGAAAACCATGCCCACCTATATATAATCGTCCAATGTATAAATGGGTTTTTGAAAGTATTTTTTCAAAACTTGAAAAACCACAATTATTGTTAGCAATTCATGATGACGATAATGGAAAATCTATTTTATATAATGCTCAAAAAGAATATAATTTTGATATAGATCATGTTAAAATTCATTATTATACAAGAGGACCTATAGAAACATGTAAATTATGTATTAATAATCCTGAAAAATCATTTTGGGTTTTAGATAATGATATCATTTATGATCATAATATTGATTGGACGATACCACTACAAAAAAATCAGATTTGTATATTGATTCAAGAAATGCCAGAAGATGAACGAAAAATTTTCAAAAAAAATGAATATTCTCCTTATAGTCATGTATTATTAGACGAAAATAACAATATTATTGATATAATAGAAAAGAAATATATAAGCGAGTATATTGTTTTAGGTGCATATGGTTTTGGATCAGGAGAATTATATTTAAATTTATTTGATAAATTTATTGATAGTTCATTATCTAAAAATGAATGGTTCATGTCATCATTAATTAAAGTAGCAATTGATAATAAAATTCTAGTTAAATCTATAAAAAGTTCAAATAGTGTCGCAATTGGTACACCTGAACAAGTAGAAACAGCATTATTAAATAATGTTATAAAACCTAGACCATTACGTTGGATATTTGATCTTGATCAAACTCTTGTAAGTTTACCTAGAATTAAAAATAATTATTCAACCGTAGAACCATTAAATGATAAAATTAAATTTGTACGTTATCTGTATGATAATGGTCATTATATTATAATATATACTGCAAGACATATGAAAACATGTAACGGAGATGTTGAACTTGCAAAACAAAAGATTGGTAAAATAACAGAAGATACATTACAAAAATTCGGTATACCATACCATGAATTAATATATGGAAAACCATATGGAGATGTTTATGTTGATGATAAAAGTACAAATCCGCTTCATTGGTCTCCAGAATGGCTAACAGGTTCTATTGGTTTTGGATGGAAAAACCTTTTATGTGAAAAAAGTGTTCATAGAAAAATAAATAAAATAAATGATGAATTATGTTATAAAATTGCAGATGTAGAAGAAGCAAAAGGCGTTTTATGTTTTATGGAACAATGTGATAAAGACATTTTACCACATATTCCAAAAATATATAATGTATCGGATTATGTGAATGGGAAAAAGAAAATATTGATGGAATGGAAAAATGATACAATAATAGTAGGTAGATTATTAAGTCACGATGCTTTAACAAAAGATGTATTTATAAAAGTATTAGAATTATTAGATAAATTGCATTCAAAAAATGTAATTAATCCTGAAAAATATTATGAAAAAGTTTTTAATAATTATTATCCTAAATTATTAGGTCGTCTTAATAAATATTCGATATATAAAAATTTTAATCTAAAACAAGATGTTATTAAAAATTTTTTTGATTCGTATAAACCACAATTATGTGGATGTATTCATGGAGATTTTTGGATGAGTAATATGTTATGGTCTCATCAAGAACATAAATTATATATTATAGATATGCGAGGTAGATTAGGTAATGAATATACTATTGTTGGTGATAAATTTTATGACTATAGTAAATTATACCAATCAATTGTAGGATTTGATTCTTTAATTTTTACAGGAAATCTTACTGATAAAAATATAAAAACTAGACTAGAAGATATTATGATATCTCATTTAAAATTATCATTAGAAGATTTTGAAAAGATAAAAAAAATAACAGCATTTTTAATTTTAGGTTCAATACCTTTTCATGAAGAATTAGAATTGGTTATACCAAAATTAGAATATATATTGAAAGAATTATGGCCAGAGATAATCGATGTTTAAATTTTATTGATTAAATGTAAATGAAACTAGCATTACTTATAAGAGGGATTACTTATAAAGAAAATCATATTCACTTTAGCAAAAATATGTATACAATTGATTATAAATTAAATTATAAAACATTAATAAATCAAACTATTAATACTTTAAAGGAATTATACGAATTAGATATATATATATCCACTTACAAAAACGACAAGTATACTAATGAAGAGATAATTAATGATTTTTCTCCTAAATCATCTGTATTTATTGATGATAATACTAAACAGCAGCTAGATTGTATTCAAGAAGGATTAAATTTAATTAAAAAATCAAATATACTGTATGATTTTATAATAATAACTAGGTTTGATTTAGAACTTAAACAAAACATACTTGACTTGCCATATAAATTAGATAAATTTAACTTTATATGGTATGAAATGAGTAAAGATAACTTAGTAGGAGATTGTATGTTTTTCTTCAATGGAAAATATTTAGATATATTTATTAAAGCTGTTACGGAATGTCCATATAGAGCAGTTGCTCATTATATTAAGAATTACACTGATAAATTACTAAAGAAAGAAGATATTAATATATTATTTGATTACCAATGGTCAAATAGTGATACATATGAAAATCCTTTATATAAAATAATCAGAGGTGAATTGAGAGGTCAATATATATTAAATCCCAGTGCTAAAATATTAGGTTTATCTAAATTTGGGAAGTTTAAAATACCAATAAAAAAATTTTAATAATATAATAAATGAAGGTAGCTCTTTTATTAAGAGGAATGACTTATAAAGATTTTTATGTTCATCATACTGGTAAAATATTAAAGGTTGATTATAGAGAAAATTTGGACAAGATAAAAGAACAGATTATAAATCCATTAAAACAAAAATATGATACAGATGTATATTTAGCTACACATAGTAGTAGTCTAGATAAAAATGATATTATTAAAGATTTTGACCCATTAGTTGATTATGACTTTATATATCAAGAAGGGTTAACCCAAACAGATAATTTATTGGCAGGATTACGATTAATTTATCGACAAGGTGAAAATAAATACTTTCCGAAAAAATATGATTTTATAATTGTTCTTAGACTAGATATTGATTTGTTAATGAATATTAATGATATAAAATATGATGTAAATAAGTTTAATTTTTTATGGAATGAAATTACAAAAGATGGTCAGGTAGGGGATTGTATGTTTTTTTTTCATAGTAAATTTTTACTATCATTTATAAATGCATTAAATGAATATACAAAAACAAAATATACAAAATCATTACATTTTATAAGACCATATATAGAAAAGTTTATAGATAAAACTAATATAAATATAATATTTTCTGAATATTATGATTCAAATACAGATTATAGATCCAATCCAGTATATAAAATAATAAGAATAGAAGGAGAAATATTACCGCAAAACAAAAATATACCTGCTTATTATAATAAATTTCATTTTAATCCTATAAAATTTGGTTTACGATAATAATAAATTTATATTAATCAATAGGAATTTTAATTCCTTCTTCAGAATTCTTTTTTTTCGACAATGTTACTTTTAAAACACCATCTTTATAATTAGCAACCATATTCTTTGATACATCTACATCAAAGGGTAGTTTGATTTTTTTATCAAAAGATCCATATTTACGGAAGCATTTAATATATGTCATATCTTCTTTAACTCTTTTAAATGAAAGTTTTAAAACTTTTGCATCAAATTCATCAGGAATAAAAGATAAATTTAATTGATCTTTATTAATTCCCGGAACATCAATACAAACTACATATTTATCACCAACACATACAATATCATATAAAATATCTAGACCACTTGGGATATCATCTGGTTTACTTGCAAAAACATTTTCTACTTTTTTAGCAAAGTTGTGTAAGTTTTTAAGACTGGCTTCGTCAAAAAAATTATCAAGATCGTTTAGATTAAACGAAGCACTTGTGAATGCCATATACTATATATTATATAGTAATCTTTATATGTTTTTTAAAATTGCATATCTTTATAATTTCCAAGCCTTTCTTTTATCTTCAGAAAGTGTAGAAATCCATTGTAGTAATGAGTTAACTTGGTCATCAAAGTACTTTATATTAGTTTGAGCATATAAAGCCCTGAAAAGATCAATTATATCTTTAATTTGGAGACCAATAATATCATCTCCGATTGTATAATCTTCCATCATTATAATATTTATATGAAGATTAGAATGTTGTGAATGTAATTATATAATTTATTAAAATGATAATCAAATTTTATAAAAATTTATAATCAATTCGAGTCTTTTTTTGAAGTTTTCAATAATTTTGCAACATTTATTCTATTCCTCTTAAAATATAATTTAACATATCTATTCACATATTGATTTAATTTATCATGTATTTCATCTAAACTATATTGAATACTTTCTTTATCATTTTTATTAGCTATTATATCATTTATCTTTGTATAAATAGTATGTGCTACTTGAATCGGTAATATATCACTCATAACTGTGCCAAGACGTGTTTTCCAATCTTCTATATTTCTAATTATTGTTAGAAGATTTGGATTATCTACCCTTTTCAAGATCATTTTAATTGTATCAATTTCACCAATAATTTGATACATTTTAGCCGCACCACTTGAAAATAATGGGTATAAATTATACATTAATGATTTATCTTTTTTCATTACAGCATATAACCATAATCTTTTTGCCAATTTCATATACTTATTGATACTAGGGTTATTATAATAATATAGATCTTTTATCAAAGAAGTTTGATATCTTTCAGGTTTAATGCTAAGATTTAATACTTTTTTACTTTGATTATCTTTGTATAATAATAAATACCAATTTGTCATTTCAATATAACGATTGTTTAAATAGATCCAAATATCTATTTTAACTATACTTTTCTGAGTTACAGCATCTTTTAATAATAATTCTACACCTAATGGTAATATTTTAACTCCTTTTATCATTTCATCCAAAGACCATCTTACAACAAGTTTTGATCTCAATTTATCTTCAAGATCCATATATTCTTGTAATGTAGGATGATCAATAACACTAAATAACCATTCATCTTTTTCTTCTTTTGTTAATAAACCTTTATTAAAAAGATTTATAATAGATTTTCTAATATATAAAGGTTCATAATGACTTAATTCACCACTTGTAGTTACATATCCAATATTTATTTTATATCTATTATCATAACCTGCTTTAAAATCACCAAGATAAACATTATCTGTTTCTTTTATATTTTTTGCCATTTGTTTAAATTTATTTTCAACATCTAATGCAGCTTCATCTTTTTTACAACAACTTTCATAACTTTCAAACATATCAATATCTGCAGGATATTCATGAACTATATATTTATAACTTCCAACGATATTTGGAGGATATCTTTGATCCAGTGTTATTAATTTTATAGCCTCTAATGTATCTAATGATAATGAATTATATGGTCTTGTTTGTAATAATGGGAAACTTTTATCACGGAATTGTATAGAAGATCTAGCTGGAAATTTTGGAGTTTGACCACTCATATTATATTTTTAAAAGATATAATCTTGGAATATATATTGAAAGATAATATCTATTTATACATAAAATGTCACAACAAACATGTAAACTTGCATATGCAGCTGATGGAACTCTTATATGTGATCCCAAGCAAAAACCAAATACTCAAGGTACATATAAAGGTACTCCAACATGTCCCAACACAAAATGTACTATATATGATAAAAAGTGTAAAAAATAATATCCGCGTTTAAATACAATAATCTTTCATTTAAATACAATTATTTTATATTTTAAAAAATATATGGTTAAAAAAGCATTACTTATCGGAATAAATTATAAAGGGACTGAAAATGAATTAAATGGTTGTATAAATGATTGTCATCATATCAAAGAACTTTTAATGAAATCATTTGATTATGATGAAAAAAATATTATTTGTTTAACAGATGATACTGAAATAAAACCTACAAAAACAAATATTCTATTATCTTTTAAAAATTTATTAAAAAATGTTGATAAGAACGATACATTATGTTTTTTTTATTCAGGTCATGGTATGCAAGTAAAAGATATCCATAATGATGAAACAACAGGATTTGATGATGCAATTTATACTCTAGATAATGATATTATAATAGATGATGATATTTTAGATATTTTAACACACTTAAATGGTGCGCATATTACACTATTTTTTGATTGTTGTCATAGTGGAACAATGTGTGATTTAGAGTTTAATACAAGATATAAAGGGAGAATATATAAACCACAATTTGAAACTTGGTCTGAAAAATCTAAACCTATAAATGGAAATGTTTGTATGTTCTCTGGTTGTCTTGATAAACAAACTTCAGCAGATACAGAATTTAATATTGGTAATAAAACTACAGAAAATGATGGAGCATTTACATACATGTTACTACAATGTATAAAAGAACAAAAACAAAACGTCACTAATAAAGAATTATTGATTAATTTACATAATCATTTAAAAAAAAATAAATTCGAACAAATACCACAATTTTCATGTAGTTCTAGTAATTTATTTGATTCACAATTTTTTATATAATAATAGTAAATGGATATATTAGTAATTGTAAATATTTTATTCGTATGTTTACTAATTGTATTGTTATCTATTATAGTTGTTAAATATAATAATGATATTATCTCTTATAATAATTTAAATTATATAATTAATAAACCAAATTTTCCATTTGTATTATCTGAAAAAGATCCTCTCAGGATTAAAATGGTTTACAAACTACCTACTGCTGAAGAAAAAACTAATTAAGATCTTTATTGAATCTAAATTCAATTGAAGAGATTGGTACATATGTATTATTCATTTTTTCATTTTGAATAACCAATGCATTAAAATTGCATCCACTACAATTAACATCATGATCTAATTCTTCCAAGATCATTAAATTCATTTTGAGTTTATGTAAATAATAAGATATATCTGCAATCTTAACAGATGATATTTTATAAGGATGTTTCATATAATCTTTTATAAATGATAAACTATCATAATCAGAAAATGTAATTATATATTCATTAATATTTGTTTTTTCATTAAATATTAGAGGTGTTGATGGTATATCAACATTAATATATGTATTTTTATTCAATTGAGATTTAATATTTCCACTTGATAATACATTTATTTTTTTCTTCATTAGAGTTTCTTTGCATACATAATAGTTTTGCTTAGTCTTTACTGATAGACTTATTGGTTTTGTTAATGTAGTCATAATAATAAAATAGTGAGTAGTAACTCTATATAAATATATATTATTTTTTTATATACTATTTATACCTACGTTTTTAAACTTGTTAATAAGGTATATTATTTAATAATTTTAAATTATCAACATATGTTTCATAAGAAGATTTATTAATACTTTCTTGACTAACTTGTTTTGATTTATTTAATTCGAAAGCCATTACAATTTGTTTGGCTTGTAAATATTGATTCATTTCTTGTTGTGTCACGTCTTTTTTTGTTATATTTTCCAAGTATTTTTTAGGTATAATACAAAATTTACGTTTTTCATGTAGTAAACCATCAATAATTATAATATATAAAATAGTTAATACAAAGGCAGCTAGTATATCTCTTGTAGCAACAAAAAACATGGAAAATAGAATTAATTTCTTAAAATATTCATTAGCTAAAATAGTTTCATGAAATTTACCTAGATCAGCAACAATGAATCTTGAACCAAGATTCAATAATAACATTGTAACACCCCAAAATATTCGATTATTATTTAAAATGTTAAGTAACTCGTACATAATTAAATTTAATAGATATAAAAAGTTCAAGTTGCTAAATTAACATAATCTATATGTAATAATAACACTGCGAATAAAAATACTAATGTTAATGAATAGTTGTAAAATGATGCTGCGTATACGGTTATATAAGATAAGAAACGAATATAAGGTTCCGAAAATAATTTAATTATTTTTTTTGGATATGGTTCACGTATGTCTAAACCATACATAGATATTAGTATTATTAATAGTAATAGGACCACAATATTAATAATTCCTGTAATGTTATACATAGGTCTTATCTATAATTTATGATCATACTTTTGTTAACGGAAAGTATTTTATTTTCTTCTTATAAGTAAATTTTACAGATGACTGTTATGAACACATCTTATAGTACTTTAGAAGAAGCTTGGGGTGGAGATATTGCTGGTAGGCCTACAAGGAAAAATGATCAAAATAGAAAGAAAAAACCTCCAACTGATCCTATTTGTGATTTATATGCAAGTAAAGTTTCTTCATCAAGTTATAATGAGACAGATTTAGTTAAATTTGCAAATGAATATTTTGATAAATTCGAAAAAAGTAAATATCAACGTAATATGAAAACCCAACCACTTTCATATGAAGAAGTCGAAAGGGAACCATCTCCGAAAAATTTAACTATTTCAAAAGGAGAATCAAGATATGATCTAACAAAGAAAAAACAACCAGAAGAATATCCATTATTCCAAAAACAATTTGAAATGAAATTACCTCCTCTTTATGATGGTGGTGAATGTCCTGATATTCCACAAGAAGAACAAGCATCAATTTATTCAGAGTCTAATGCAGTTCCTGGATATGTATATGCCGAATGGGAAGATAAACCAGTATGTCGTCCAAGAAGACGTATAGGTCAAGAATATCATACTGGTCAAGAAGATACTAGACAGGAATATCATCAAGAAATTAATCAAGAATTTGATGAAACATTACCTGAAGAATATAGACGAAGATTAAGAATTGAATCTGAATTACCATATTGTGAAGATGAAGATTATTCTGGTAAAGTTTATGATGAAGGTTATAATACTCAAGGTAAATATTATAATAGGTCTGATAAAAATTATAAATATAATGGTCCAAAAGTAAGAGAAGATTATGATGATTTTGATGATTTTTATCCAAAAAAACGATTTTCTAATATGCAAGTTTTTGACTTGATGTTATATGTTATTTCTGGCATAATTTTAATATTCTTATTAGAACAATTTGTTAGAATTGGTATTAATTTGAGTCATTAGAATATCAAACAAGTTCATAAAATCATTCTAAAATATATTTAGGGAGAGTCTACCAGTTGGTTTTACTTTAAGAGCTGCTGATGCTTGTTTTGGTTGCAATAATGAGGATGTTAATTGAGGCATTGTTTGTTTAGGTTGAGTAATTTGTTTAGCTGCTTGATTATACTTATCAATGTTTTCTTGAAATTTTTTATTTTGTATATCTTTTTGGGTTTCTTGTTCTTCTGTTTTTTTTATTTCATCAAAGTCCCATGAAATATATAATATTTTTGGAAAGTAATATTTTACAAGAAAGCCATTACTTTTAAGATTTTTCAGCAAAAAAATAATACATTCATTAATGTCGAAAATAGGAAATCCATATACATATTCAGGAACTTCAAATAATATTCTTAATTGCTTATGTTCAGTAGCTGTTATTACCTTTTTATGACATATTTCCAATACTTTTTCATAACATTCTGATTTTCTTTGTTTTTTTTCATTAATTGTTCGATGTAATTCGAAAATATTAAGTTTTTTTGTCATCACTTAAAGTATTATTATAGAAAATTATATAATATTAAATGCAATTTACTAGTATAGTAATAGCAGGTGGTGCATTAAAAGTAATATCTGTAATAGGGTGTATAAAATACTTAGAAGAAAATAATAAACTATCAACTATAAAAAATTTTGTAGGAACATCAGCAGGTTCTATAATGTGTTTATTCATGATTTTAGGTTATACATATTCAGAAATTATTGATTTTTTTATTCATAATTTATCAGATGAAAAAATTAGTAAATTAGATCCAGAAGAATGTTTTGAATTATTATCTCAATATGGTCTTAACTCGGGTACAAATATAGAGTTATTTGTTAAAAGAATGATTAAAAAAAAGTTAAATTGTGGTAATGAAAATATGACATTTTTAGATCTTGCCAAAAAAACTGGTAAAAATTTAGTTGTTTGTGTAGCAAATTTAACAAAAGAAAAACCTGAGTATTTTAATGTTGATACAATGCCTAATTTATCAATCGCAACAGCAATACGTGTATCGTGTAGTATTCCTTTATTATTTACTCCAATATCTATAAATGATAATGTTTATATAGATGGAGGGTTGTATAATAATTTTCCAATAGATTATTTTAAAAATAATACATTACAAGATATACTTGGTATAAATATAAAATATAATAGATATCAAAAAACAGATACATTTTTAAATTATTTAATGTTCATGATAAATTCATTAATTGATAAAGCAAATATTGTTTATTCATTTGATGTTGAAAAAAATATAGTTACTATAGATTTTGAAGAAGATGAATGGATATCATTTACAGAACTAGGAGTTAAATTTCCTCCTGAAAAATGGGTAAATTATATTAATTTAGGGTATGCAAAAATTAAACAATCTTTATCTTAATATCTAATTTGTTTATCTTATTAATTCATTTTTTGTAAACTAGATTTTACAAATTCTTTTAGAGCATCTTTATCATAACGATCTCCGGTAAATTCATCAACTAAATTGCCATCAGATGTAATCGCCATAATTGTTGGGAATCCTTGAACACCGTATTTTCCTAACATTGGACGATTCTTATCACTATCTATTTGTACAAAAATTACATTATCAAATTTACCTGTTTGTTTTAATTCATCAAATGTAGTGTCAAATACCTTTGAGCTAATATATTTTTCACAATGTCCACACCATGTTGCATAGAATAAACAGATTTTTAATTGTTTTTTCTCTTCAAATGTTTCTTTTTTCTTTGGTTCAAGATTCTTTCTAATATCACTAAAAGTCATAGCGAATGCGGTTGCGACAACTACAATAATAAATAACCATAGTAAAATTCTATATATTGTTTTCATAGTATATTCATACTTTAATACAAGAAAATATATACATTTTTTCAGAAAATTTAACCTCTTTATTTATTTTTTCATGTAAAATTGTATCAGAGTCCTTATCCATACATACAAAAACTGTAATATCTGATAAATCATTATTTTTTTCAGTAATGTACTTATCAATATATGATACATCTAATATAATAACTCGGGATCTATATTCCATATCTTCTACATTTTGATCACCTGTATAAACTTCTACAGGAAAATCTTTTTCTTTAAGCTCTACATTTAAATTATCTATAGACGATAAACTACTGTACAATATAATTGTATGATATATATTAATCGATTCGTAAATATGCTCTATAAAATTAATTATCTCATCTATTTCCATTTAATTCTAATATTTAAAAATATAAAGTTAAATATACTTAAATATGTTTCATAATGATATTATTATGACAACTGATATAATAATAATAAATAAAAGCGTTTTTTTAGAGAAAAAAAATGCTATTTTAACGGATATAGTAAAGTCTCGTTACGATGATATATATAAAACATTTCAATGTTTTACATCAAATGTAGTGATTACACCTTTAATTATTAATAAACATCATGAAGATAAAGGAGGATATAAAGGAAATAATAGAAATAAAAAAATAGAAAGGAGAGAAGAATGTTATTTTTCTAATAGAAAAAAAGATTTTCACAAGACAATCATGGGTATATTTAATGTATTGAATCATGATAATTATAACAAAATGTTAACAAAAGTAAGATTACTCAAGACTGAAACAAATATAACATTTATTATTAATGATTTATTGAATAAATGTTCATTACAAATATTTTATTTAAATATTTATATAAAATTCTTACATGACATAGAACAGCTATGTACACCTCAGGAAAGATTATTGGTTATTAATTGTTTTAATAATTATATTAAAGATTTTTTAAGTCAAAAGGACTGGCTAAATGGTAAAATAGTAGATTCGTGTGCAGATTATAGCGCATTTTGTGATTCACAAAAAAGAAAAAGTATTATTCAAGCTAAAAATATGATATTATGTCATCTATTTAATTTATATGACGATCTCGACTATTCAGTCGATTCATATATAGATGAATTAGTAAATGATCTCAAAACTTTAAGTGTATCTGAAGATAAAGATGATACAGATGAATATAATATAATTTTAATTGTTCAGATGATATTAGATATTATCAAGTCATATAAACATTATAATATAAAAGTGAATCTCCATAATTTGATTGAAAATTATGATGATATTAAAAATAATATTACAAATAAAAAATTAAAATTCTTAATCGAAGATCTTGCGAAACTTTTTTAGAATAATGATGCATAGTTTTTAACATTTTCAAAACCAGATATAGGTCCATCTTGGAATCCTTCTACAACTTTAGGAACAGGAAGTTCCGGTTCACGATAACCTTCGGGTAATTTATCAATATAAACAGCCTTTGATTTAATATTTTCTTGCATTTGTTGAATATTAGTTTGTACTTTTTGTATATATTCTAATGCTTCTTCAGTTTTTGTTAATAAATCTCTATTTGTATTTGATAATCCATCATAAACAGATGACGATATTTTTTTTGAAGGTGGAGGAACAACTGGAGCAGGTTCAGAGGTTTGACTCGAAGAGAATTCTGCCTTTTCTTTTTTTTCCGTAGTTTCGCTAGATGTTAAATTCTGACCAGTTTTTAACAAATCATATTTTGATCTTATAAAAATAGATCTTTCTGTATTAGCCATTGAACTGATTTTATTAATCACATCAGATGTGAATAAATATTCCATCAATTTACCTTTTATTTCTTTATCAGTGATATCCATTTTCTCGATATCATTTAATATTAATACACGAGTATCATATTTATCAGATTCAGCTTCAGTCTTTACAGTTTTTTTTTCGGGTGGTGTCTTCACAACTGGATCTTCATAATGTTCAACATCATCATCGATTATAAAAGTTTCTTTTTTCTTACTATTTTCATTTAGTTGATTTACAATGAAGTATACAGCATATAATAATGCTATAATGATAAACACTAGAATAATTATTTTTAACTTCATATCCATATCTGTTTTGTTTAAGAAGAGATAAAAATTTATATTTATTTATTCTTTATAGATGCTTGTTCTTTATAGATAGCTATTAAAGAAGTCAATTTGTTTTTAAGAGTATCTTTTACTTTGATCATTTTTTCAGGTAGTTCATGTTTTTTTATATAATTTTTAGCATTTTTATAAAAATTTTGAGAGAGTAATAATATTTTTTCCTTGCTAAGTTTGTTATCAACAAAATGCTCTTTAATTGTATAATTATTTAATAATATTAATACTATTAAAAATATACTACATAATATATAAAATTCAAAATCAGATAGTATTTTGCTATGAAAACTGTAATATATAACTGACAATACAAATATTACAAGTAATATCATTTATATTAATAAATGATTATTTTGATACAAATAAAAACTTGTGATAATATTGTAAATGCCAAAGTATATTTTTGATTCATGTACTACTTCCGAAAATTGCACAAGATGTGATATAGGATATATATTAAAAAAATATGTTAAACCTCTTATGCAAACTCTAACAGTTGATGTTAGAGATTATTATATGAAGTTATTAACTACAAAATGTCTAAATACTGCAGTTATGTTATCTATATTTATGCTAGGTAAAGAAAAAGGTATATCTATAGCTAATTACTGTGATACTGAAAAAACTAGAGAAAGACATAAACAAAATAAAGATGATAATAATTCAATAATACAATCATTAAGAAAGGATATTTTATATAAAAATATTAAAACTCATAGATATTTATATTATATTTTACTAACGGATGGTAAATTTACTTTTGAAGATCCATCTAAACCATATGTTTTTTTCCCAGGTCATGTTTTTATAATTGAAAAATTTCCATCTCATAATGGAAAAACTCCTAATTATTATTTCTATCAATCTTATATTAATGAATATGATTTAGAAGGTCATGTGAGGAAAAATAATAATACACTAAAATTAAGTTATGAAAAATTACAAGTTATTGTAGAAGGTCTTGACTACATAATGAATGTAAATAAATGGGACGAAAAATGTATAGAATATTGGAAATTATTGACTTTTGTAGATTCTTCTTATCTCAAAGATAGTATTTGCAAAGGTAACTTTTTTATTTGTACTAAAAAAGCAAAACTATATGATTGTCTTGCACATATAGAAAAATATACTAAAGAGAAATTAGAAGAGATTACTCCAATTAAAGATAAAAGTAAAATTTACGGAGATATTCATCTATATGATGACAAACAAAGTCCTCTTACTATTTCACAAATGTATAGTAAACTTAAACATTTATATTCAGATGTAATACATAGAAAAACTCTATCTAAAACAAGTAAAAACATCTGAGCTTATATAAAATGTTAAATGTACCAAATACTGTAAAATCAGAACATCCTTATATTTTTATTTTAGATATTGATGGTACTATGATTGGAGATATAAGTCCACAGATAATGGCATATGAATTATATGTATCTTTAAAAGATAAACATTTTAAAATAAATTCAAAAGAATTTGAAAATAAATTATCAAATGGTTTAATTAGACCAACATTAGGCAATTTTATAAAAAAAATGAAAGATATTTATCATGGTAAAGCTGAATTTTTTATTTATACATCTGCTGAAAAACAATGGACACATTTTCTTATTCCACATATTGAAAGAATTTTAGGTGTCAAGTTTAATCGTCCTTTATTTACTAGAGAAAATTGTCAATTAATAAATGGTGATTATAAAAAGAATTTAGCAAAAATATTACCAAAAATAATGTCAACCTTGCAAAAAAAATACGGAAAATTAGATAAGAATATTATAAAAGAACGTATACTTGTAATAGATAATAATAATTCTGTATATGATGAAATAGATAAAAAACATTTATTAGTGTGTCCAACATATGATTTTAAAATCCCAGAAAATATACCAGTGTATATAACTGAACCTATTTTTCGTACACACTATCAACAAATTATTAGAATATTAAATAAAAATATTCCTCAACTATCATTTACTCAAAATTATTATATATTTCAGATAGAATTTTATAAATTTTACACTAATTTTTTACAAATTGTTTTAAAAAATAATAAAATTAATGATAACTATTTTGGATATTTAGGAAATGTAATAATGTATAAAGGTATTACAAGATTTTCTCCAAAAACAATTTTATATCTTCAAAAAAAACTTGGAAAGAAATTTAGTGTGTAATATAAAATGTTAAAATTATATATAAATCCATTAAAAGATATACCTATTGTTTCTTCAGAATTAAAACCAGAACCAGATGATATTATTCTTGGGTATGAATTATTATATAATGATGATAGTTTTTTTACAAAACCACGTATGAAATATATGAAATTTCGTGGTTGGTTTGCATCAATTTTTCTATTATGTATTCCATGTTGTATGTCATGGTCATATGACATATGTCAAAGACCTGTTTATGGAAGAATATTTATACCAAATTATGTTATATTGCGGAGTAATAATCCAAATACAAGAGTTAGATTTATATTTAATAAAATATAAATATAAAGAAAAAACTATGCTGGTAGATATAAAAGATTTACATCCAACACAAATAGCTGTAGGATATCAACAAGTTTATGAGAAAGAAAGAAAGATTAAAAAGTTAGACAAGTCAGATAGAAAAACTTTTTTAAAAGATCGTCCAGTACCAGTTGTTATTGGTCCATGTAGAAAAATGTATTTAGTTGATCATCACCATTTATGTAGAGCAGCATATAATTTAGATATTGAATCTGTATATGTAAATGTTATAGATAATTGTGAAGATATGTCTGATGAAGATTTTTGGGATCATATGGCAAATAAAGAATATATTTGGTTGCATAATAATGATGGTCGTGTTTTAACTTTGGATGAATTTTTAAAATTATTACCTAGACATATTAAAGATTTAAAAGATGATCCTTATAGAAGTATTGCAGGTGTAGTTAGGAAACAAGGAGGATATCAAAAAGTAACAAAACCTTTTACTGAATTTGTATGGGCAGATTATTTTAGACAAAGAATAGATTTACCAGCTATTTCCAGAGATTTTCCTCAAGATGTTATTAATACTGCTCTAAAATTAGCTAAATTACCAGAAACAAGTCATTTACCAGGTTCTTTATCTCTATAAACTACTGTTTTTAAATATAAAAATTGATTATTAATATTTTTACTTTTCATTAAAGATTTTCATTCAAGAGACTTATAATGAATTCATTAATTGTAAATAAATGCAATTTATGTAAACATCATATTATGGATAATCATGGTAATAGTAAATGTGCTTTATTTAGAGTATATAAGCAATCTTATATACTATTCTATGAAAATGATTTTAATAAAACTAGAAATATTAAATTACAAGATGAAAATATTGATTATGTAGATACAGCAATTGCACGATTTCCTGATTTTGATCTGTGTGGTTTTAATGCAAAATATTTTATAAATTCAAATATACAAAATGGAAGATGAAAAAATATTATTAAATGAGTGGTTAAAATTTTGTGAAATTCAATCAGAGTGTCAAGATGTATGTCGTGTAAGATCAAATTATTTAAACTATGCATTATTATTTCCTGCTGTAATTTTATCAACTGTTTCTGGAAGTGCAAATATAGGTGTAGGGTCATCTAATAGTAGTAGTTGTAATAATTCTCAAAGTACACTTACTATAATATTTGGTACTATGTCATTAATATCAGCAGCATTATATACATTTATAAGGACTACACAATTGCCTGAAAAAGCCAAAGAATTCGCTTTTTATTCTGATGAATATCAAAAATTAGCTAATGATATTAAATTACAACTTGCAACACATTCACATACTTATAGAAATCAAACTGAATTTGTAAAACAATGTAAAAGAAATTTAGATAATTTAATTGACAAAGCACCTATAGTAGAAAGTTCAATTATAAAAAAAGTAACTGCTAAATATGAAAAAAGACGCATAGAAATAATGACAACAGATGCAGAAGTTCAAGTGGTTCTTGACAAAATAGTTACAGAGTAAATATATAAAAGATATATTATAATAATTTCAATATGACAAAGATATTATCAATAGATGTTGGTATTAAAAATCTAAGTTTTTGTTATTTAGAAACTGAAAAAAACAAAACAATTATTTTAGATTGGAATAATTTATGTATTACAGAAGATAATTATAGGAAAATGAAATTAGAGGAATTAACAGAACATGTATTAGTAACGTTACAAGAAAATTTCGACGAAGAGTTTGAAGCAGATGTAGTTCTTATTGAGAATCAACCCATGTTAAAAAATGGTATGATGAAAACAATTTCAGTAATTATTTATACATTTTTTAATATGCAAAAATTACAATATGGTAATATTCAAGAAGTTAGATTTATTTCTGCTACAAATAAATTGAAATGTTCAAAGGTAGAGAAAAGTGATGTTAAAACAAATTATAAAGATAGGAAAAAATTAAGTATTCATATTGCAAAACTTTATTTGGAAAAAATATGTCCTGAAAAACTTGAATGGTTTAGTTCACATAAAAAAGCTGACGATTTTGCAGATAGTTTAAATCAAGCGATTTTTTTCATTGAGAAAATCCTTAAGTATGATATATAATATTTATATTGCGGACAAATTCATTTAAAGTTGTATCATAACATTTAAATAATAAATGCAAGATTTACCAGCAAGTAAATTTAGTGGTCCGCAAGATACAGATTTAGGTTTAGATCTACTTATGAATCCCAAAAAGAAGAATGCAGGTGGTAGTGACGTAATATCTATAAGTTCTCGAAGTGATATGAGGGAAAGAATGAGTACCGCTGGTAGTATTAAAAGTATTAATGTAGATCCTAAACCATCAGTGATTGATGTTGGTGCGGGAATTAATGATTATAGTGAAGATGACGATGATTATGAGTCAGAAGATATGAGTTATGATGAAGGTTCTGAATTTAAAAGTAAACCATGGGGTGGTGAAAGGAATACAAATAATTTTAAAGGGTGGGGTGGAAATAAACCAACTGCACCAAAATCAGATGATAGTGGTAGTCAATTAGAATCTTTGGGTAGTTTTATGCAACCTCAAGAACAAAGACCATCTCAACCTCGTTTAAGTGAAGAAGAGATTATTATTCTAAAGAAGGAATTGTTATACCAATTTGATAGATTGGAGAAGAAGGGTATGAAACTTCCAAAGAAATTTACATTAGCTTCAAGTTTGGAAGAGATGAAAATGGAGTATGAGAGACTTAAAAGAGATAAAGAGATTGATGCAAGTGTTAAATTACAAAGGAGAGTTATGATGGCAACTGTATCGGGTATGGAATGGCTAAATGGAAAGTTTGATCCTATTGGTGCAAGATTAGATGGATGGTCTGATAGTGTATATGAGAATATAGATGATTATGATGATATTTTCGAAGAACTACATGAAAAGTATAAAGGAAAAGCAAAATTCGCTCCAGAAGTAAAATTACTCGCGATGTTGGGAGGTAGTGCATTTTTACATCATATGACTCATAGTTTCAGTAATCAACTACCTGGTTTGGATTCTATTTTAAAACAAAATCCAGATCTTGCTCGACAACTTGCTGCAGCAACTAGTCAACATATGTCTCAACAGCAAACTTCTGCAAATGGTCTTTTTGGATCACTAGGCGGTATGTTTTCAGGATTGTTTGGCGGTGGTGGTGGCGGTGGAATGGCACAAGCACCATCTCCTCCCCAAGATCAAATGCCTAAAATGCCACCAATGTCGCCACATAGAACTTCTCAACCAAGTGCTTTAAATTCTCGTTTCGGTGGTAGGGATCCTCAAAAAGTTTCTATGAAAGGGCCAACTGATGTTGACGATTTACTAAGAGAATTTGAAGAAATGAATCGTAACGATAATAATGATCGTATAGAAACAATGAGTGCAGTTTCTGGTTCAGAAATTGTAGATATTGTTGCAGACGATACATCTAGTATTAATGGTATACTAGCTAGTGTAAGTGGTAAAAAGAAACGAGGAAAGAAAGGTATTACACTCGATATTTAAGTACTCTTATAATAATAAAATAACATTATAAATAGCGTGTTTTATATTATTTTTTTTAAACTATTATTACAGAAATGAATAATAGTAATCAGAATTTAGTTACTATTCTTCAAATAAATGATAGTCTTGAAGAAAAGTTTCAATTACGTAAAAAATTATATGAAAATCGAGATACATTATTTGAATTAAAGAAATATGATGATACTATTTTAGATTCAATCGAAAATAAAAATGATTTTATAGAACTACGTAAAAACGTTGATAAAGGAAAAGAAATTTTAATCAATGAATTAAAAAAACATAAAGAGTTAGCTCTCAAGAAAATAGAGATTAATGAATTTGAAACAATAACTAAATCATTATGTTATGAATGTGAATCAAAAATTAATTTATTAAAAACATATTTTCAAAATCATACAAATGTTTCTACAGAATTACAAGATTATAGTGATGGTATTTATTATTCATTATCTCAAATTAATGATTTAATAGATAAAACTGTATCTGAAAAAAATGATACAATTAAAAAAGATATTGAACAAAATGCAGCTATTATTAAATATATGGCAGATACTTATAATACATTAAAAACTTCTCAATTAGGACATATCTGTCCTATATGTTTAAGTAATGAAGTTGATATATTTTGTGATCCATGTGGACATTGTTTTTGTAGTAAATGTTTATCAAATACACAATATTGTTATATGTGTAGATTGAAAATAAATAAAATTCGTCATCTATTTTTTCCATAATAGAGTCTTTATAAAATGAATATTTTCTACGTTCTAATTAAAAGATGAACGTCCTGTTTTATGTAATAGGGTTTTTAATAGTACTACTTGTTATTAATTCTATTTTAGCTCCAGGTGTTGTAAAGGAAATGTTTGCAGCTAATGATTCACTTCCGATTAAAGTATTAAATATATGTGGTAGAGAATTAATATTTCCATATTACGGAACAAATAATAAATTTACAGCAGGTCAAAGAGCAAAAGTTGACGACTCATTAACAACAGTTCCACCTGGTAAATGTGCACTAGCAAATTTGGGAGATCTTACAAATAGTATTAATGAAAGTTTTTCAATTTTAACAGAAAATTCTGTTTTTTATACCCTAAAGAAATCATGTATGGCTCTAAATTTGGTAAATTATAGACTAGAAAATAATGGGGATACGATTATATGTTCGTTTGCATTAGATACTCCACAAAATTTTGAAAATGTTGCAAGATTTTTATTAGTAAATCCATTATTTGTAGAATTTTCTTTCGGAGATAAAAGTTCTTATGGTTATATTGTTACACCTACAAGACCAGATTCTACTCAAGGAAATTCATTATATTTTAGCAATTCACCTGATACTCCTTTTGTTAACTATCATTCTCATAGTGGTAAAAAATTTATATTTATTAGGTTTGATAGAGCTGTTGCCCTTGATGATGGTAATTGTGACAAACCTTTTAATTATAAAGTATTATCACCATCTCAAGTTAAAGCAACTGCAGAAAATTTAGATTCAGCAATTATAGGTAATAATGGTGGATTATTAAATATGTGGGTATATTATTTAGACGATTTATCAACTAATTTCCAAAAAACAGGCAAAGATTTACCAATTAAATCTGTAAATACTCAAGATATTGTGATTTTTGATAAGAATTTTAAAAATATGTCAAAAGATCCTTATAAAGTATCTGAATATGAATTCATGAATAATATTGCATCTATGTATTATAATTATGTAATACCTATTTTCAATTTTACTTTTGATATGTCGTTGACTACAGATATGTATGATAGGGTTAAAAATAATAAATATACATTAATGAGATGTTATATGGATAATGATTACATGAATGGACCAGAACAATGTAGAAATAATATTTTTGCCATAGATCTTGATCCAAATCCATTTGAGACTCCTAGTGTTTTTATATTGAGTATTATAGTTGGAGACAGAGATGGATGTGGATACACTACTCAAAGATCTCCTGTATTAAATCTGCAATTACCATATTTAACTCCAGGAAATAAGATAAAAGTAACAGTAACACTTGGTCCTAATCAAAAATACGCATATGCACAATGGACTGATATTAATAGTGGAGACTTGGGTAAAAAAATATCATATGCTAAAATAATTTCTTGTTTTAATAATCCTCCATTCAACGTGTGTGGTTATGAAGCAAATATTAATAATGCATTACGTGATATTAATGATTTTACTAAAATATTTTCATCTAAAACTTTAAGTCCAAGACCAAATTTGGAGAACATTCATTTAGTATTTAATGAATCTGGTTATAAATTTGTTAACAATATTACATCATTTGGTATAGGTTATAAAAACCTAAATAATAATTTTGCAGAAAAATAAAACATTATAAAAAATCATTCATCCAAAAAAGACCATCCTGTTATCTTTACATTTTGTTTTTCAGTTTCTTCTTTGAATTTTTGTGTTTCTATAGAAAATTCACATAGAATTTCTAATTCATATGCACGTCTGTTTTTCCTATAATATTGAATTTTATTCCAAACTTCTCTCAGTAATTCTATTTTTTCTTTAATAAATAGAGGATCCCGTTGGACTCTTTTGATATTAAATTGATTTAAAAACCAATAAGTTCTAGGCAGTGATTCAGAATATTTATCACACCATTCTATACATTGTGATTTTGATAATCCAATGTCACTATATTCAAAAACATTATCTCTGACTTCTACAATAATACCAAAAAAACCATTAATACTATCTTTTTCTTCAAACTCTTCCTTTGAATTTACTGTACCAAAATCACATTCAAAATAATCACATTCCTCCAAATCACAAACATCTAACTGTCCTTGAATTTGATAATAATATTGCAATGGAACATCTCCATCTATTTTACGTTTCTTAGGACATTTAATTTCAACCATAATTCCTAAATCTGATATTCCGTCAGGAGATGCTCCAAAGAATTCATACCGAGGATGTTTAAGTAACCCAAAATTATGTACTTTAACATCATAAAGCGCTGAATAAATACTAATAGCAACAGATTCAAACATATTTCCCCATTTAAATAATGGATTTACTTTAGATGTAGTAATTTCATCTGTACTAGCAGGTTCGCATTTTTTTTGATAAAATTGTTTAACTGTCCCAAATTTACCATCCCCTAATGCTTGAGCAAAATCACTTGCTGTAATTAAGTTTTGTCTCATATCATACCATATATCCGTTTTCTGTTCAATTTTTGGAATTTGAAGTAATTTATCAAGTTGTTTCTTGTATTGTCGTAATTGTTTTAGTCTATCTTTAACACATGATTCAATATTAGAGTTATCTTTAAAATATTGTAATTTTTCACATTCTTTTAATAGTTTAGTACTATAACGATAATTAAACTTGGAACAAAGTGAATCAAGAATGTGTGTCGTCATCTTTATTAATAAAGAGTTATATCCTTAAATAATTTATTACATGTATAAATAAATTTGATATAAGTACTAAACACTATATAGTAATATGGCTGATATAGATAATAAATTAATTGATTTATTTACAGAAAAGAAAAATGTTAAATCAAAAAATAATTTAAAAGATAATTCAGAATTTGAAATTAAAAATATTGAATTCAATTTAAATAAACATCTTCGTGAAAAACAAAAATTAAAATATAAAAAGGTTACAATATCTGAAGCCGACAATTTATATGACTCGAGTAGATTTAATCAATGTATAAATGATGAAATTTCTGAAAAATTCAAGACTAAAAAATGGTCAGGAATTCCATTATATATGAAATGGAATATGGTTAAAAAATATCTAGAAGAAACTGATTCAATGCATTTGATTAACGAATATAAAACAAAGTTATCTAATAATAAGTTGAATATTGTATATGACCATAATGAACAAAAAATAACTGATTGTAAAATAATCACATAAGGATAATTCTTTTTTAATTTGTATAAATGACATTGGCAATTAGGTTACTTTTTATACACTTTATGGCTTTAGATCATATATTTACAACAACATTTCATATACATCATAAATATGTATTAGATTTAATAGGATTAACACATCATATTCCAGCACTTTATAATTCATATCGTGTATTAACAAATAAAGATTTTTGGAATGATAAAAATTATTATAAAAATGATATCAGTGAATACATGATTACGTATTCGTATGCATATTTTTTATATGAATTTTTTTATTATTTGAAACATAAATTACCGCTTCGTTCTCCGTTTGATATACAGATGTTTATTCATGCATTTATGAGTTGTCTAGGATTTTATTATGTATACGATTTTAAAAAATATCATTTCTATATTGCTGTTTTTTTGACATGGGAGGCAAGTACACCCTTTTTAAATTTAGCAAACGTATTACATCGTTGCAATTTACATGATACATTAATTTATAAAGTCAATGGAATATGTTTTTTAAGTATGTTTATAGTTTTTAGAATAATATTAGGATCATATATATTTTGGTGGTTCTTATGGTCACAAATTAACATTGGTTTACGTGTAGCAGGTCTAACGTTAAATATATTAAATATAATTTGGCTTAAGAATATTATAAAAAAACTATGTTAGTCTGGTTTATGGTCTTTGTTATTATTTTTTTAATAAAAATATGTTAATATTTAAAGTTTAAAATTTGAAAATTATTATTTAAAGATAAAACATTTTAATAAAATACAATGACCATCCTCGTCCGGAAACGCGATAAAACCGTTGAAAATTTTGATACGTCCAAGATTCGTAGTGCTTTAACAAAGGCACTAAAAGGAAGTAATACGGTTTTTGATGTAGATGTTATTCATAAAGAGGTGGTTGATTCTCTAAAGGGACAAATAATTGATATTGAACAGATTCAAGATGAAGTAGAAAAATCTTTGATGGCTCATGGATGTTTCGCAACAGCTAAACATTATATTTTATATCGTCAGAAACGTCATGAAGAACGTAATTGCAAGAGTTTCCTTAGTAAATTAGATGATATTGAGGTTCCATGGGGTCCACTTGGATACGTTACATATAAGAGAACTTATGCGCGTCTATTAGAGGATGGATCGGGAAATACCGAAGAATATCGTGATGCGATTATTCGTGTACTTTCAGCATGTCAAAATCAGCTTCATGTAGGATTTTCAAATGAAGAACTGAAAAAAGCATATACTTATCTTATGAATCTAAAATTCAGTGTAGCAGGTCGTTTTCTTTGGCAGCTTGGTACAACAACCGTTGATAAACTAGGACTTATGAGTCTTCAAAATTGTGCATTCACTCTAATTGATCATCCTATTAAACCTTTTAGTTGGATTTTTGATGTACTTATGTTAGGAGTAGGAGTCGGATTTAATATTCAACGCAAAAACATTGAGAAACTGCCTCCAGTATTAGATGTTGATATTAAAGTTACTCGTCAAGATACAAAAGATGCAGACTTTATTATCCCAGATTCTCGCGAAGGATGGGTTAAACTTCTAGAACATGTTCTAGAAGCATACTTTTATACAGGAAAGAGTTTTACATATTCTACGATTCTAGTTCGTGGAGCAGGCACACCTATCAAAGGTTTTGGTGGTGTCGCATCTGGACCAGAAGATCTATGTCGTGGAATTGATCAAATTCAAACAATTCTACATAAGCGAAAAGGTATGAAACTAAAACCTGTTGATTGTCTAGATGTTGTAAATATTATTGCTTCGGTTGTTGTAGCCGGGAACATAAGAAGGTGTCTACCAAAAGATAGTCTTGTTCATACAGAAAAAGGATTAGTAGAAATTCAAAATATTAAAGTTGGTGATAAAGTATTAACATCAAATGGATACGAAAATGTTATGAATGTGTTTTCTCAGGGCAAACAAAAATTAGTTAAAATCACAACCCAAGATGGAGAATTCATGTGTACAGCAAATCATAGAATGGCTATTCTAGAAACTCCAACAAAATATAAATGGGTTATGGCGCAAGATCTAAAAGAAGAGGATAGATTACTATCATCTCGGGTTGCAATTTGTGGTGAAAAAACAGAATTACCAAATTGGAGTTATGAAAAAGTAAATCATAGTACTACATGCAAGGATATTACAATTCCTGAATTAGATGCAGATATGGCTTGGTTTATTGGTGTATTTGGTGGAGATGGGTATACATTTCCAAATTATAAGAAAAATGGATTTAATGCATATGTAAGTTTAGTATTTGGTCTATCTGAATATAATA
>JACCED012376741.1_pt1 | contig 54068 bp, 55 predicted proteins | sample 7455021 | NCBI WGS metagenome assembly JACCED01 (sample SAMN15323456, study PRJNA562643) | freshwater metagenome | isolation source: river surface water | place: USA:Blue River Watershed | collected 2017-08-19
GGCCCTGAACTTGGCCGACTTCAGCAGATCGCACCGCCCAATGTGCGGTTCACGGGCTGGGTGTCCGATGAAAAGGCTATTGAATTGATCGCTGGCGCCAAGGGGTTCCTGCAGGCTTCAAAAGAAGACTTTGGAATCTCGGCGGTCGAGGCGCAAGGCTATGGCGTTGCGGTGCTGGCCTATGGTCAAGGCGGTGCGGCTGAGACAGTGGTTGGGCAAGCACATGCAAGCCCGACGGGCCTACTTTTCGATGAATTAGAGGCCGAGGCCGTGGCCCAGCGCATTCTTGAATTTGAGCGCCACCGATTTCTGCCAGAAGACTGCAGACGCAATGCAGCGCGCTTTTCGCCCCAGGCCTTTGAAGCGGCAATAGCAGAGCAACTCAAGCCGTTTGGGATTCATTTAGAGGTAAGATCTTTTTGATTCACCATCACTGGTTACGCCATGCCCACGCCTGCCACCCGTTTTCTGACTCGAGAGCATGCCGGGCTGATTGAATTGGCCCACCGGGGCCTGGATGCGGTGGCCTGCCTAGCGGCCTCGGTGATGGTGGGGGCGCTTGCCGGTATCTCAGGCCAAGACCGCCAAGACTGGGCACTGTTGGTGCTGATTCAGATCTTTGTGAGCATGCTGCTTTTTCAGCAGCATGATTTGTACAAAAGCTGGCGCGGCCGGCCCTATTCCGATCAGTTCAGCCGGCTGGTGCTTGCCTGGCTGATTGTGAGTGTGATTCTTTGGGTGATCTGGCAGGCCCTTGACCTTGGCAGCATCATGACCCAGCTGACTTTTTTCACCTGGCTGGCAGTAAGCCTGGTGGTGATCGTATTTCAGCGGGCGATGCTTCATTTTGGTATTCGCTACTTTCGCAGGCGCGGATTAAACAGCAAACGGGTGCTGATCTATGGCGCAGGCTCACTGGGCCGATCGATTGCCAATCAGATTCGTCGTAGCCCAGAAAGTGGCTTTGAGGTGGCTGCGTTTTTGGATGACAAACAAGAAATCAGAGGCCTGCGCTTAGATGGTGCTGAAGTTCTCGGGGGAAGCGCGGATCTGGAAAAGATTCTCTCGGCCAATACGATCGATGAGCTCTGGATCGCTCTGCCGCTGTCTGCAACTGAGAAAGTCTCCGATGTGCTTGAAATCTCCAACCGTCACGTGGTGTCGGTGCGGCTATTTCCGGATTTATATGGCCTGACACTGCTGAATCATTCGGTCAGCGAACTCCTGGGTTTTCCAATTATCGATCTCAATGTTGACCGCATGCAGGGCTTTAATCGTTTGATCAAAGAAATTGAAGATAAGGTCTTGGGCCTGGTGATCTTTATCTCGGCGCTGCCCCTCATCGGGATGATTGCGCTGATCATTCGGCTGTCCTCTGAGGGGCCAATACTGTTTAAACAGCGCCGGCGCGGCTGGGACGGCAAGCCATTTACGATTTATAAATTTCGCACCATGCAGCTACACACAGAGCCGCCTGGCCAGCTGACCCAGGCCCGAGTCAATGATCATCGATTCACCGCCATTGGCCGCTGGCTAAGAAGAACCTCTTTGGATGAGCTGCCGCAGCTCTACAACGTGCTGCAGGGCCGAATGAGCCTGGTGGGCCCGCGGCCGCACGCCATTGAGCACGATAACTTTTACGAAAAACATATTGAGGGCTATCTTCGCCGGCATCGCGTTAAGCCTGGGATCACGGGCTGGGCGCAGATTAATGACCTGCGTGGCGAGGTTCAGGAACTCGAAGAAATGAGCCGTCGGGTAAAGCATGACCTTTATTACATTGAGCATTGGTCACTGTGGTTTGATGTGCGGATTATTCTGGCAACGGTTTTGAAAATCTTTTTTAGCAAAAAGGCCTGGTGAGTGATCGAAATTGCGATCGCGACGAGCCTGATTCATCCCAATCTTTTTGGCGCGGCCTGGATCATTCTGGTTCTGCTGTGTCTTGCCCGGTTTGTAATGGCCTGGGGCGAGGGCCCATTTAGTGGCGCAGGGGGTGAGGCGCTACGCCTATGGGCCGTTGCCTTTGGACCACTTTTTTTATTGTCTTTGGGCTCTGCACTTTGGCTTGGCCTTGGGATTGGCCGGATTGAGGTGTTGGAAATATTGGCAGGCGGTGGGGTGTTGGCCTTGGGCTTATCGCGGTTTGGGCCAAGATTAGATCAAGGTGTAATCAATCGCGGAGCGCTGCTCGCGCTTTTTGCCGGACTTTTACTTGCGATCTACGAACTGTTGATCGTGGGCGAGCGACGGGCGGGTATGGTCTTTCAGCCGATTAATTTTGGTGTTGGCTGCGGCGTGGCACTGCTCTTAGCGCTTTTTTTGGCAGAAAAACGTAATGGCCTTTTTATGCTCGGCTTTGCCGCAGGTGCGATTGCGCTTTTGCTTTCCGGGTCTCGGGGGCCGATTCTTTTTTTTGTGATCAGTGCGGTGCTAGGCTTTTGGCTTAGCAGGCAAACAGATGGGAAACGTTTAGCATCTCCGCCGCATGATGCCAACCGCCGCACCAAAGCATGGGCAGGGGTGGGTCTGCTCGTGGGGTTTATCGCGCTTGGCATGTTGGTGGCCTGGTATCGACTGCGTATGGAGGCGGCAACCGGTGAGCCCAGCTCCCACGGCATTCGCTGGGAGCTGATTCGACTCTCCCTTTTACAAATCGCAGAAAGTCCCTGGATGGGGGTGGGCGCCGATCAGGCCGGAAAATTTTTTAGCCAGTTTCCACCGCCGATCGGCACTTTGAACCATGCCCATGTGACGGTGCTTAATCTTGCGCTCGAGCTTGGATTGCTGGGGGCTGCAGCATGGGTCTGGGCTTTTGGTGTGCTCGCGTGGTTTTTTTATCAGCAAAAATCCCGAGTCACCCAAGGCATCTGGCAGGCGGGCCTTGCAATCACCGTGTTTCTGTTTCTTTGCTCGATGACGCAAGACATAATGAGCCATGCCTACACCCGAAAGCTCATCGCGCTTGTGCTGGTGATGCTAGTTGTGGCCTCCTTGTCAACTTCGAAAAACTCTGTCTCATGCACGAACCCAGAATCAGCGCCGTCTTGATCACCAAAAACGAGGCTGCCAATCTCGGTGACTGTTTGGAGTCACTGCGCTTTTGCCAGGAGTGGATCGTGCTGGATAGCCAGAGCGCCGATAACACGGCGGCGATCGCGCGGCGCTTTGGCTGCAAAGTCATCAATGATGCTGACTGGCAGGGCTTTGGTATTCAAAAACAGCGGGCACTTGATGCAGCCACTGGGGAATGGGTGCTCTCCATTGATGCCGATGAACGCATCACGCCAGAGCTGGCGAAGGAGATTCAGCAGGCGATTCGCTCAGGTGCAGCCGATGGCTATTACATTAAACGCCGATCGCAGTTTTTAGGCAGATGGATGCGGCACGGAGGCTGGTACCCCGATCGGGTGCTGCGGCTTGCAAGGCGCGCAAATGCCCGATTTGATCCGACGCCGATTCACGAAAAAATGCTCATCGATGGCCGGATTACAGAACTTAAACACCCGATGCTGCATTACAGCTATCGCAGTATTGAGGATGTGCTAGCCAAACAAAAAACCTACGCACTCGCCGGTGCTGCGAAAAAATCGGGCGCGGGGGTATCGAGTGGGGTAGTGGCCGCACTTTTAAGATCCACCTGGACGTTTGTGCGGCTCTATGGTGTTCAACTGGGATTTCTGGATGGCCCGCAGGGCTTGGTCGCAGCGCTTGCGAAATCCCAAGAGACCTTCTGGAAATATCTGGCGGCGGCCTGGCCCGGCGATCGCAGCCGATGAGGCTGGCGATCATTCGTCGTCGCTACAACCCCTATGGCGGTGCAGAGCGATTCATCGAACGCTTAATTCCAAGGCTGGCGCAGCGGGGCATTGAATCCACAATTCTGGCCGAGCAGTGGGAGAAAAATTCTGCCGAGGCCAACGTGATCACCGTACCCGTATCGGGAATGACCCGTGCGGCGCGATTTCGGTCCTTTAATACAGGAGTGAATGCGCGGCTCGCGCAGCAGTCTGCCCAGGGAAACGGTTTTGATTTGATTCAGTCGCATGAACGGATTTTGGGAGCCGATATTTATCGGCTGGGTGATGGCGTGCACGCGGCCTGGGTAAAGCGCATGCAGAAGGAATCCAGTGGCTTACGGGCACTGTGGCTGGGAATGGATTCCTTTCATCGGGCTGTGATGCAGACCGAGTCCGCTATGGCCCGCGATCCGAATCTTCACTTTGTAGCTAACAGCAGCCTGGTGCAGCAGGAATTACAAGAGCTTTTAGCGGTACCCGAAGATCGCATCACGCTGATTCCCAATGGTGTGGATACCCAGCGCTTTGCGCCGGCAACGCCATCACAAAAAGAGTCCGCTCGAAGCGAGCTTTCCCGGGCCACTGGGGTTGTGATTGCCCCTGAGTCTTTATTGATCGCGGCAGTCGGCTCCGGCTTTTCTCGTAAGGGCATGTTTTTTCTAATTGAGGCCTGTGCGCGACTTAAAGAGTGCGTGCTGCTGATTTGCGGCAAAGACAAAGAGTCTGCAAAAGCGCAGTCCCTGATTGGGCGGCTGGGTGCGGGTGATCGTATTGCCCTTACTGGCCCACTTGAGGATGTGAGACCGCTTCTGTGGGCTGCGGATGTATTCTCGCTGCCATCGTTATACGACCCTTCGTCCAATGCAGTATTAGAGGCCCTTTCTTGTGGCGTGCCCGTGGTGGTTACACAGGATGTGGGCATGGCCTGGGAGATCACTGATGCGGGCGCGGGTCTTATTTGCGAGCGGACAGTGGCCAGCCTGATGCAGTCCCTTCGCAAGGGCCAAGATGCCGAGCGACTGCGGAAAATGGCCTATCAGGCAAGAGCCTTTGCGCTGCGTTATGACCAAGACCTGATCATCGAGCGATGGCTGAATTTTTATCAGGCCGCACGTGGCCGCAAGAAATGCTGATTGCCCACACCGAATCCTCCCACGGCTGGGGCGGACAGGAAATTCGCGTGCTCACCGAGTCACGCGCGCTCATCAGGCGTGGCCATCAGGTGATAGTGCTGGCCGATGCGGATAGCCTGATTGCGCAGCGTGCGGCTGACTACGATGTGCCAGTACACAGACTTCGGCTAAAGAAAAAACGCTTTGCGGAACTCCGTGCCATGACGGCGGCGATCAACGGCCTTAAGCCCGATGTGATCAGCACCCACTCCAGCACCGATCATTGGGTGGTGGCGGTTGCGCGGCTGTTCACCCAGCACAAGCCCGCCGTGATTCGCACGCGGCATGTCAGCGCGCCAGTTAGCCGTGGCATAGGCACGCGCTGGCTGTATCGGTCGGCCTGTGCGGCGATTGTGACTACCGGAGAATCGATTCGGGCACATCTCACCCATGATGGCTTGGTGCCCCAAGAAAAAGTGTTTTCGATCCCCACCGGCATTGATCTGAACTTTTTTAAAAGCACTGATCGAGAACAGGCCCGTGCCCGAATCAAAAACTCTGTTGCAATCGATGACGATAGCCTGCTTTTTGGAAACATCGCTACCTTGCGGTCTTGGAAGGGCCAGCATGACTTGATTCAAGCTTTCGCCTTAGTCGCAGCTGAATTACCGCAAGCAAAGCTTTTGATCGTGGGCGATGGACCGCAGGCCGAGAGCCTACGGGCACTCGTGGCATCACTGGGGCTTGGGCAGCGGGTACTCTTTGCGGGCCATCAGTCGGATGTGCGAGATTATTTTGATGCGTTAGATGTATTTGTGTTTCCAAGTTACGCCAACGAAGGCATTCCCCAAGCAATCCTGCAGGCCATGGCCTACGGGCTTGCCATTATTACTACGACCGCAGGTGCGATCGAAGAGGCGGTAGCCGGTTATCCGGCGGCCAACATCGTTGCCCCGCGTGATGTTACGAAGCTGGCAGACGCTATGCGCGGGTTTGGGCGGCAGAGACCTGGCCGAGTCTCCCTGCCTGATGCTATTTACCAGCGCATCGACATTGATGCGATGACTCACCAGATGGTCGCAGTTTACGAGCGCGTTCTACGAGAAAAAGCAGCCAGAAGCGCGACACGCTTACGATAGAGGTAAAGCTTAAAGACCAGCAGCAGTTTGTTTTTCCACAAGGCTGCAAGACTAGTCTGCGCGGGTACCCAGGCCGACTGATTGCCGAGCAAAACCTTACGCAGGCCCTGGCTTTTGCGCCAATGCACGCCGATATCTGAGACCCAGCCGCCCGCATCATCTGGTATTACCAGGTGTTTCCATTTTGAGAGCGCCTCTGATAGGGGCGCTGAAGAAAACTGCTTTTCAGGATCCCGATCCGTTTGAAACTGGGTCAGGGCCTGGGTAATGAAGGTGGAGTTAAAAAACAATGGATTTAAGCTAAAGACAGGCGAGATGCTCGCATGCAGATTGCGCTGTCGCTGCAGCCTAAGTGAGGCTGCCCCAGGCTGGGCGAGTAAATCAAGCACCCGCTGCACGGGCACAGGCCGATTCAAGACCCAGTCATCTTCCAGGTGCAGGAAAAAAGATTCTTTTTTTATGGCCTGCTGCCAAATCCACTGCACAGCCTGCGAGAACCCGGGCTGCTCAGTGAATCGCGAAATGACTTCGTCGAAATAGTGATGGGCGAGGGCTAAGATTTCGGCTTTTTTCGCAGGCAACGCATCCGCGTCAATCCCCACGGCATCCACATTCAGAATCAGGGTTCGCTGAGAAAAATTACGAAATAAGCCCCGATCGAAACTCCAAAGCGTTGTGGCCAAGAGCTCGGGCCGATACAGCGCTGGCATCGCAACCACCAGCCGGCCCGGGATGGTCATGGCTTCACCTGATACTGCCGGTATTCCTTTTCTTCAATAATCGCACTACCCAAGAGAACATTGATTTCCCGTTTCACCACTGCGCGTCGGTCATTCCAGATATAGACATCGCGGGCCAGCTGAATAAATGGCGGGCCAAAGGATTGAGTCCGCTCGCACTCGCGCTTGCCATCTTCGATGCCCCAGAGCCGAGTGTTGATGTCTTGAAGCTGGCCGATGAGCTCGACAAGCTTTGGCGGAAACTTTTCAATATCACCGACCACGGCCTCGATGGCGAGCCGCTCACGATTGACATTGGCCAGCTTAGCGGGATCTGAAAGCTGCGAGGCCTTAATACGAAGAATGGTGAGCTTATCGAAGACCTCTCCCCATGCAACGGGAAGCATCGGTGTTTGGGGCCAATTTGCCATACCCAATTTATCGTGAACTTTGATGGACTTATCATACACCCCATGCGACTGCTGATCATCAAACTCACTTCCATGGGCGATGTTCTGTTTACGCTTTCATGCATTGCAGATATCAAAGCACGGCTACCCGATAGTCAGATTGATTGGGTGGTAGACGAAGAGTTTGCGGGCCTGGTTCGATTCCATGGCGGCATTGATCGAGTCATCGCCCTTCCGCTGCGTCGACTCTCGCGTGACCGGAAGATTTCCGACAGAGTTCGCGATATCGCTGCAGTGATCAAGGGCTTTTTTAAGATTCGCGGCCAGCGCTATGACGTTCTGATTGATATGCAGGGGGTGATCAAAAGCGCTGTGGTGAGTTGGTTTGCCAAAAGCGGGCAGCGATGGACTTACACAGCGCCGCATCTGGAATCGCCTGGGCTGGCCAGGTGGTACACCAACTTCTGGGAACCCGCGCGCGATCTTCCTGCAGTATTTCAGTATCGGGTCTTTGCTGGGGTAGCACTCGGCTATACGCCTGATTTAAATCAGACCCGATTTGCATTCAAAAAAGAACCTGCTTTGGTGAACGCTGCGATCGGCACCCAAAACGCTGGGCCAGGCTCAACCGCCCTGCTCGTGCCCTTTTCCTCCAAAGAGGCTAAGCAGCTGGATAACCAGGGGATGAGTGTGATTGTGACAACGCTCCGCACTCGGGGTTACAAGATTGCATTGGTGGCGGGATCCGAGGCGGAGCGCCAGCGTGGCCTTGAGATTGCCTCGCTTTCGAATTGCGAAGTTGAAATGATTTATCGGCCAATTGAGCATTTCGATGCCTTTCGCAATCGGCTTGCGGATTTTGGGATCTGTATCGGTGTTGATACAGGCATCACCCATGTGAGCGCAGCCTTTGGTGTGCCCACGATTGGCATTTTTTCGATAAGCGCCATGCAGACCTATGGGCCCCACCATTGGGCGCCGCATGCAAGATCCCTTCATGCCGATGATCCGCAGCTGATCGCCGCGATTACGGAGATGGTGACTCAGCTGCCGACTGCTCCAAGTCTTGCAGATTCTTCGAATACAGGCTGGCATACAGACCGGCCTTTGCCATAAGCGTTTCATGCCGGCCTTCTTCTACAAGGCGGCCATTTGCAATCACGAGTATGCGATCAGCATTCACAATTGTAGATAGCCGATGGGCCACCACTAAGGTGGTGCGGCCCTGACGCAGTCGATCAATCGCGGCCTTTACACTTGCTTCTGCCTTGGTGTCTAAGGCGGAAGTGGCCTCATCAAGCAGCAGAATTGGGGCGTTTTTCAGCACTGCCCGGGCAATCGCAATACGCTGACGTTGCCCACCAGAGAGCCTCACGCCACGATCCCCAATCACGGTATCCGCTCCGTCAGGCAGCGAGGCCACAAAATCGGAGAGATCCGCTGCTGCGATGGCCGCATTCACTTCGGCTTCTGCGCTTTCGGTAGCGCCATAGACGATGTTGTTGCGAATGGAATCGTTAAAGAGGACGACATCTTGCGAGACCAAGGCAATCTGAGCCCGCAGGCTCGCAAGACTTAAATCCGTGACTGCAATGCCGTCAATCAGCACCCGGCCCGCGGTGGGCTCATACAGCCGCGGCAATAAATTAATGAGCGAAGTCTTTCCCCCGCCAGAGGGGCCCACCAGCGCCACTGTCTCACCAGGCCGAATCACAACTGAGACCTCCTGCAGAACCTGGCGCTCACTGCTGGGGTAGGCAAGGCTGACGGCCTGAAACTCAATTTCTCCGCGCACCCGCCCTACCGTTTGGCTGCCGGTATCCCGCTCGGATTTTTCGTCGATCAACTCAAAGACCGCCTCTGCCGAGGCGAGTCCGCGCTGCAGTTGGGCATTGACATCAGCTAGGTGTCGCAGCGGACCAAACATCATCAGCATCGCGGTAACAAATGAAATGAAGTCCCCCACGGTGGCCTCGCCCGCGCGGGACTGCAGCAGCGCAATGGTCAGCACCACCGCAACACCGATCGCGGCAATCAGCTGACTAATGGGCGTCTGCAGTGCCTGCGCGATCGCCAGCCGCATCGACTGGCCACGGAATTCAGCATTTACTTTTTTAAATCGGCCCGACTCGAACTGATCGCCCTGAAAGACCTTGATCACGCGGTTGCCGAAAATCACTTCCTCTACAGACCGGGTCATCTCGGCCGTGGCCTTGAGGGCATCTCGGCTCACACGCCGCATCCGTTTGGAGAATGCCAGCGTTAAGCCCGCCAGAAATGGCAGCAGCAGCATGACCACCAGCGTGAGCTTCCAGTTCAGCCAGAAAAGCCAGCCGAGCAGGCCAATCAGAATGAGGCTGTCGCGCACCAGAGTATTGACGACATTGGTGGCGGCGCTGGTCACGCCGTTGACCTCGGCGATCACTCTAGAGATCAGCTGGCCCGAGGAGCGGGCATCAAAGGCCGAGGCTGGCAACGTGAGCAATTTATTAAACATTGCCTGCCGAAGATCCCGTAAGACGCTGTTTGCGATCCAGTTCATGGCGTAGACCGACAGAAACGTGGAGGTTCCGCGCAGCAGGAAGATCGTCAGCACTGCGGTGGGTACCCACCAGACCTGGAATGAGCTCGCTCCGGCAAAGCCGTTATCCAAAAGGGGCTTGAGTAAGGCTGGAAATGCCGTCTCGGTAGCGGCGGTGACCAACATGGCCAGGGCCGCCAGGGCAAAGCCGGGCCAGTAAGGCTTGGCATACGACAGAAGGCGGCCATAGAGGCGGGTCGAGGTCATGGCCGCATTATTGGCCAGTTTATATGTCCCTATTTTCTAGCCTGGATCGGGAGTGTTGCTTTCGGGCGACAGGGACATCGGGAAAACCGATAGATCAAGGACTTACAAGGGCTTGTGCCTTGAGAGGGGGGTCTCCCCCGAGGGAAAATCTGTCGGACGGCTGATCCCAGCAGTCGCTTGGCCGCCGCAAGGCGTCTGGGTGTGAGGTTAATTAATTAGGAGAACATTTAATGAAGAAGCAATTAATTGCTGCAGCAGTAGCTGGCGCATTTGCTCTGCCCGCGATGGCGCAGGTCACTATCAGCGGCTCGATCCAGTCTGGCGTGATGGATACCGGCGCTGCTGGAGCTAAAGCAACTGTCGCTACCCGCCTCGGTGGTGGCCTGAACTCGATCAACATCACCTCGAGCGAAGACCTCGGCGGCGGCATGTCGGCTGGCTCTGCCTTCCAGATGCGCTTTGACTCGACCGGTGCAAACCGTGCGACCTCCGCAACTGGCGGAACCCCGAACTGGCACGCTGCACGTGTATTCATTTCTGGCGCTTTCGGAACCGTGAACGTCGGTAAGATCATTGAAGAGTCAAACTGCGCCTATGACCCCTGGGGTTGCGGCGGCGGTGCTGGCCTGATGGCTAACTCCGGCGGCACACAGGGTCTGATTTTTGCTGACTCGATGGACCGTTCGATTTCCTACACATCGCCCACCATCAATGGTTTCCGTTTGGTGTACCACACCACGCTGATTGCTCCTGCTGCTCCCAATCAAGAGCGCACGCTGACCACCCTGAGCTATGCTCAGGGCCCGATCACTGCTCAGTACATGATGGGTGAAGTTCAGGACAACGGTAAGCAGAATGGTTTTGGCGCAAGCTATGACCTCGGCTTCCTGAAGGCCAATATCGCCAGTGCCGTTACTGAGACCGCAGCCGGTGCAAAATCCCGCGACATGATGATGTACAGCGCCACCATGCCCCTGCGTCCCGGCCTGACCGGCCTCGTGGGCTACGCCAAGGACAAGCGCCAGGCTTCTAACGCCAACACCCGCTGGGCCGTTGGTGTGAACTATGCCCTGAGCAAGCGCACCACCCTGGGCGCTGACGTGTTTGAGCAGGAAGCAGCTGGAAGCTCACAAGGCTTCGTTCTGCGCGCACGCCACACTTTCTAATCGCTTGCTGCCTTATGGCAGCGTAGGTTAGAAACCCTAAAACCCCGGTCATCGTGCCGGGGTTTTTTATTTCTCGGTAACATCAAGCACGATGGTTGAGCATGTCACCGCCCCGCAAATCTGGCCAGCAGAGCTCACACTGGATTTTCGCAACGCCAGCTCGGCCAATCACAGCGGAACAATTCTCGTCAATCAGCACCTGGGCCCCTTAAGAATCCAAAAGGCCCTGTATCCCGAGGGCCAGGAGTGCTGCCACGCCATCGTGGTCCACCCGCCGGGCGGGATCGCTGGTGGGGATTGTTTGCGAATTAATCTCCGTGTCCAGCATAAAGCCCATGCCGTGATCACCACCCCCGGAGCGGCCAAGTGGTACGGATCAGCACAGGGCCAGACTGCCCGACAGCACATCGAGATGAATCTCGATGGCGACTTGGAATGGCTTCCTCAGGAATCGATTGTTTTTAATCACGCCTCGGGCGATTCCCAAATTCAGATCAACCTTGCACCAGAATCGCGCATGATCGGCTGGGATGGCGTGGTGCTTGGGCGTACAGCCTCAGGTGAACGGTTTGAATCCGGAATTTTTTCTCAATCAATCCGTCTATCACTGGCCTCCGCACCGGAGTGGGAGGAACGCCTGTGCCTATCAGGTTCTGATCCGGTCATTCATTCGGCTGTTGGGCTCGGTGGTCAGGTCGCATTGAGCACCATATGGGCGGTGCTTCGCGAAGGTGACCAATGGACGCAAGAAGCGCAAAATGAGATCCGCAGTCGCTGTCCTGAAATTGCCTGGTCGGTGTTGTCGGCCCGTCTATTGGTAGGCCGACACAGCGGCTGTGGCCGAGCGCTTCAGCAGGCCCGACTTCATGCATGGAAAGTGTTGCGGCCCCAAGTGATGGGCAGAGCCGCTTTGCCGCTGCGCATCTGGGCCACCTAAATTAAAGAAGGATCAATTGCAATGGATTTGACCCCGAGAGAAAAAGACAAGCTGCTGATTTTTACTGCTGCGCTCTTAGCTGAGCGGCGTAAAGCTCGCGGGCTAAAACTCAATGTGCCAGAGGCTACTGCGCTGATTACCGCCGCCATTATGGAAGGTGCTCGCGATGGAAAAACAGTCGCCGAGCTCATGCATGCAGGAAAAACAATTCTGGGGCGTGCCGATGTCATGGAAGGGGTCGCCGAGATGATCCCGGATATCCAGGTAGAGGCGACTTTCCCCGATGGCACCAAGCTGGTCACCGTTCATCAACCTATTCAATAGGAGCGACTCCCCATGAAATTGATTCTCCCGATTATCCTGTTGGCTGCTGCCCAGTCTGCTGCTGCCCACGAGGGACATGGCGATACCCTGTTACATGCATTAGCGCATTTTTTCGAAGGCGATGGCCTCGTGATCTGGCTGGCTATTTTAGTCTTAGGCGGTATCGCACTTTATCGCTCTGCTGTACATCGGGGCAGAAACAAATGATTCCGGGCGAGATGCTGATTGAAGAAGGCGACATTGAGTTAAATGTCGGCAGGCCTACTAAAACTCTTGTAGTGGCCAATACGGGAGATCGGCCGATTCAGGTTGGATCGCATTATCATTTTTACGAGACCAACGAGTCACTGCGTTTTGATCGGGCTGCCGCACTCGGATTTCGACTCAATATCGCCGCAGGTACTGCGATTCGTTTTGAGCCCGGACAGGAGCGCGAAGTCGAACTCGTGGCACTTGCTGGTGATCGCATTGTTTACGGCTTTCAGGCCAAGGTCATGGGGAAGCTGCCATCATGAAAATCGCTCGCCGCGCCTACGCCGAAATGTTCGGCCCTACTGTTGGTGACCGGATACGGCTTGCTGATACCGACTTATTTGCCTGTATTGAAAAGGATTTCACAGTCTATGGCGAAGAGGTGAAATTCGGTGGCGGAAAAGTCATCCGCGACGGCATGGGCCAGTCGCAACGCATGAGCAAGGACTGCGCCGACACGGTGATCACCAATGCGGTCATCATCGACTGGTGGGGCATTGTGAAGGCAGACATCGGAATTAAGGCCGGCCGCATCAGCGGCATTGGCAAGGCCGGCAACCCGGATATTCAGCCTGGCGTCACCATCGTGATCGGCCCGGGTACCGAGATTATTGCGGGCGAGGGCATGATCGTTACGGCGGGCGGAATCGATACCCACATTCACTTTATCTGCCCACAGCAAATCGAAGAGGCTTTAGCGAGCGGCATCACCACCATGATCGGCGGCGGTACCGGACCGGCAACGGGCACCTTTGCCACGACCGTGACTCCCGGTCCTTGGCATCTTGCCCGAATGCTTCAGGCTTCGGACTCTTATCCGATGAATCTGGGATTTTTAGGCAAAGGAAATGCGGCCTTGCCAGAGCCGCTGCGCGAGCAGATTCGTGCTGGCGCCATCGGCCTAAAGCTCCACGAAGACTGGGGCACCACGCCGGCTGCAATTGATAACTGTCTTTCGGTTGCCGATGAGACCGACACCCAGGTGGCCATTCATACCGATACGCTAAATGAGTCGGGCTTTGTGGAGGCCACCATTGCCGCCTTCAAAGGCAGAACCATTCACACCTATCACACCGAGGGCGCTGGCGGCGGCCATGCGCCCGACATTATTCGGGTCTGTGCAGAACAAAATGTGCTGCCGTCTTCCACTAATCCCACGCGGCCTTATACCGTCAATACGATTGATGAGCACCTAGACATGCTGATGGTCTGCCATCACCTGGACGCAGCGATCGCAGAGGACATTGCGTTCGCAGAAAGCCGTATTCGGAAAGAGACCATCGCCGCAGAGGATCTCTTGCACGACATGGGTGCTTTTTCCATGATCAGCTCAGATAGCCAAGCCATGGGCCGGGTGGGCGAGGTGATTATTCGCACCTGGCAGACTGCGCATAAGATGAAAAGCCAGTTTGGCGCCTTAAGTGGCGGGGGGCTGTCGGACCCCAAAACGCACGATAACAACCGGATCAAGCGCTATGTGGCCAAGTACACCATCAATCCCGCCCTGACACATGGAATCGCACGCGAGGTCGGCTCCATTGAAGTCGGCAAATGGGCCGATCTGGTGATCTGGAAGCCAGCCTACTTTGGAATCAAGCCATTCTCGATTTTGAAAGGCGGCATGATTGCCATGGCGGTGATGGGAGATCCAAATGCCTCGATTCCGACACCACAGCCAGTGCATTATCGGCCGCAGTTTGGCGCAGCGCATTCTGCAATCGGGGCGACCTCGATGACTTTTCTCTCGCAGTCTGCGGTCGCTGATGGCATCGCAGACCGCCTGGGCCTTGCCAAGCTCACGCCTGCGGTATCGGGCATCAGAGCCATTCGCAAGGCTGACATGAAACTTAATGACGCCACACCAAAAATTACCGTTAGCCCAGAGAATTACAAGGTCTATGCCGATGGCAAGCTGCTGGATTGTGAGCCTGCGCGGGTTTTGCCAATGGCCCAGCGATATTTCTTGTTTTAGTACCGCGGTATGGCAATCGAACTCATCCGCAATCTTGGGGCAGCCGATGGCCGCTCAGTGCCGGTAACAGTGGAGCTGACCTGGCAGGAGCGGCAGCGATCCCGGCTCGCGGTGATGCTCGATACCGGTGAGCCTGCCGCGATCGTGTTGCCGCGGGGTGAGCCTATGCAATCGGGGGATGTGCTGAGCACCGAAGATGGTCAGCAGGTCAGGGTAGCCAGCGCCCTTGAAGAGATCCTTGAGATTCGGGCACAGAGCGCTTTTGAATTGATGCGGCTGACCTATCACCTGGCGAATCGTCATGCACCTGCCATGCTGACAACAGATGCCATCTACATTGAGCCAGATCCCGTGCTGGCCGATCTGGCCCGCCACCTTGGCGGGATTGTCAGTACGGTCCATCGGGCCTTTGAGCCCGAGCGGGGTGCTTACCACGGCGCCCATCACCATGATGGCCATCATCATCCTGGTGAGCTCGATGAGGAAGATCGAACATTTGGCAATATCGGTGAGGCACTCTCGCGGGCAGCGCATGCCCGCTGATCACGATCGCGCCAAGAGCCTGCTCACTGCGCTGCAGCTCTCAAGCCCTGCTTTGCCGATTGGGGGCTTTGCTTACTCGCAAGGCCTGGAGTGGGCCATCGAGGAAGGTACCGTCTCTGACTATGACTCTACCCAGTCATGGATCACCGACATGCTGCACTTTAGTCTTGGCCGCCAGGAATTGGTGCTCTGGCGGTCCTGCTATCAGGCAGTGGCTGCTAATCATTTTGAAGAGTTGGCAAGCTTAAATACTCGAATCTATGCGCTCAAAGAAACTGCAGAGCTTCGTCAGGAGACCGCGCAGATGGGCCAGTCTTTGGCCCGCTTGTTTTCAATTTGGGATGGCGCAGCGTGTTTATCTGAGATCACACTGACTCGGCCCTGGACCTATCCTGCCGCCCATGCGGGCCTATGCGCCAGCACAGGATTAGATGAGTCCACTGGAATGACAAGCTTTGCATGGTCATGGTGTGAAAATCAGGTACTCACCGCCATCAAACATGTGCCGCTGGGTCAGACCGATGGCCAGCGGCTACTGCAGGGACTTCATGCTGAATTGCAGGCAGCGATTCAAACAGCGCAGGGCCTGGATTTAAGCCGTATGGGCTCGGCGCTTTTTGGGCTTGCGATTGCCTCGGCCCGGCACGAGACCCAGTACAGTCGGTTATTCAGAAGCTAAAGCAGGGGGAATCCAAGATGTCACAAGCACAACAGACCACCAAGGCCGCGGGACCGCTGCGTGTCGGAGTCGGTGGGCCGGTGGGGTCCGGTAAGACCACCCTAATTGAGGTGCTCTGCAAATCCATGCGCGATCGATACGAATTGGCCGTAGTCACCAACGACATCTTCACCAAAGAGGATGAACGTATTCTGGTGGCCTCCGAGGCGCTTGCGGCAGAACGCATCATGGGTGTGGAGACAGGTGGCTGCCCGCACACTGCAATTCGTGAGGATGCATCCATCAATTTAGAGGCGGTGGCGCGCATGCAGCAGCGCTTTCCCGGGCTGGATGTGATCTTTATCGAATCGGGTGGCGATAATCTAGCAGCCACCTTTAGTCCCGAGCTCTCTGATCTAACGATTTATGTCATCGACGTTGCCGGCGGAGAAAAAATCCCCCGCAAAGGCGGGCCAGGCATTACGCGCAGCGATCTTTTTGTGATTAATAAATCGGACCTCGCACCCCATGTGGGAGCAAATCTTGATGTCATGCGACGAGATACGGCCGCCATGCGGCCAAGCCGGCCATGGGTCATGACCAACTTAAAGACCCGTGATGGGCTAGCTGAGATTATTCGGTTTATTGAAACCAAGGGCTGCCTGACCGCGCATTAAGCCAGACGGATTTACTGGGGGGCGGGGGCCTTACGGTCTTTCACTGGGGTTGAGAATTTGTAATCGATGTCCCAGGGGAAAAAGATCCACTTGGTCTGTTTGAACTCTTTGACAAAGGTATCCACGATCGGGCGGCCGGCAGGCTTGGCATACAGCGTTGCAAAGTGGGCCTTGGGCAGCATCGAGCGGACCATGCGTGCGGTTTTTCCCGTATCCACAAGGTCATCGACCATGAGAAAGCCATCGCCATCACCGGATACGCCCTTAAGCACCTGCAGGCTGCCCTGAATCTGCTCCGCTGCGCCACCCGATGCGCCGTAGCTCACTACGCAGACGGTATCAATGAGGCGAATATCCAACTCACGGGCAATCAATGCGGCAGGAACTAGGCCGCCGCGGGTAACCGCAATGATGCCCTTCCAGGGTTTAATGGAATGCAGGACTTCAGAGAGGTAGCGGGCATCCCGATGCAGCTCTGGCCAAGAGATGACGATGTCATCTTCATAGGGATTGCGGGGGGCGTCCGACATTGAATTATCGATTCTGGCCGCGGAAGGCCCAGCCAGTAAAGCGCTTTTCGATTACTGCTGTGCCGGCATAGAGCACGATGCCTAGAAATGCCAGTACCAGTAGGCCCGCAAACACGATGTTGACCTGAAACGCGGCCTGGGCATCAAGCATGAGCTTGCCGATGCCTTTATTGGAGCCGACTGTTTCTGACACAACAGCACCCACGAAGGCCAAGGTGATGGCCACCTTCAGTGAGCCAAAGAAATACGGCAGTGACCTCGGGATGCCCACCTTGCGCATGATGTCAAGCTTAGATGCGCCCAGAGCGCGCAAGACATCCTCTAACTCCGGCTCGGTGGTTGCTAATCCAGTGGCGACGTTCACCACAATCGGAAAAAACGAAATCAAAAAGGCGGTGATCACCGCGGGAATCTCGCCCAAACCAAACCAGAGGATGAGCACGGGCACGACTGCCACTTTCGGGATGGAGTTAAAGCCAATCAAGATGGGATAGATGGCCGAATACAAGGCCCGATGCCAGCCGACTGCAATACCCAAGAGCAATCCGAAAATGGTGGCAAGCGCAAAGCCCACGAGTGTGGTCCAGAGCGTGACCCAAGAGTTGGAGATGATCGGAGCCTTGAATTGCCAAAGCGCCGCAAACACATCACTTGGGGCAGGCAGAATGGTCAGGGGAATGGAGAATAAATCACAGAACAATTCCCAGAACACAAACAAGGCGATGGTAAAGCCTGCCGGCGGCAGGATCTGCTGCATAAAGTCTTCGCGAGTCATTAGTGCTTACCTCCGATGAGGGAGCGCAGCTCGTGAACGATTTCCTGAAACTCCTGGGAATAGGTGACTTCGAGATCCCGTGGCCGGGCCAGAGTAACCGAGCACTTTTTCAGAATCCGGCCTGGACGGTTCGACATGACATACACCGTATCGGCGAGAAACACGGCCTCGCGCAGATCGTGGGTTACCAGCATCACTGTGACCTTGCGCTGGGCTTGGATATCACGCAGCGTGCACCAGAGCTCTTCGCGGGTGAAAGCATCCAGTGCGCCGAAAGGCTCATCGAGCATGAGGATTTCGGGCTCATGAATCAATGCCCTGCAGATGGAGGCCCGCTGTTGCATGCCGCCCGAAAGCTGCCAGGGGAATTTTTCGGTAAAACCAGTCAGCCCCACCGACTCTAGCAATTGGGTTGCTTTCTGCCGATAGGCAGCCCGCTCTGAGCGGATACGACTGCGATGCGGCTGAACGATCTCTAAAGGCAGCAGCACGTTATCAACGCAAGTCCGCCAGGGGAGAAGGTTACTGGCCTGAAAGGCCATGCCCACTGATTTCAGAGGGCCCTTGACGGGCTGACCATCGACTGCCAGCTTTCCGGAAAAGGGGGGATGAAGGCCTGAGATCAGCTTCATCAGTGAGCTTTTGCCGCAGCCGGAGGGCCCGACCACTGCTATGAACTCGCCTTTTTGGATTGTTAGGGTGACATCTTCAATGGCCTTGGTGGCCTGTGCGCCCTTGCCGTAGGCCAGAGCGATTTGATCAAGCTCAACGAGGACATCTTGCATGTGAGTTTTATCCGGCTGAATTAAGAGTCCCCTGGCTACGGGCAGCTGCCCCGCCAGGGGAGTTTCTTTTAGCGAACGTTACGCTGATCCCGCGGGGGCAGGAACTCGGCGGTAAAGATATCAGCCGCCTTGGGCTTATTGGTGTATTTGAAAGTCAGGCCAATCTGGTCAATGGATTTCTCCAGACGCTTCATATCTACGCCACCAAAGCCATTTTTCTGGACATCGGGGGAAACGAAGTTACGTGCAATTGCAAGCTTTAAGCGCTCAAGCTCGACATCACGATTGGCAATCGGATTGCGCTTCATGAGTGCATTGATCGCGCTATCGGGATTGCGGATGGTGTCTTGTACGCCCCGGATCGTGGCACGAACAAAACCTGCGACTGCCTTGGGATTCGTACGCGCGAATTCCGGATTCACGATGATGACGTTGCCATACAGATCCACGCCAAAATCACGCATCATCAAGACAACGATGTCGTCGTCTTTAATGCCGTTGGCCTTCAGGTTCATGTAAGAAGAAAACCAAAAGCCGGTGATCGCATCGACCTTGCCCTGGGCCAACATCGGCTCACGAACTGGAAAGCCTACGTTTTCGATTTTCACCTTCGAGGCATCGATCTTGTTGGCATCAACAAAAATCGGCCACTGAGCATAGGCACCATCTGGGGCGGGAGCGCCGAGGATCTTGCCCTCTAAGTCTTTGGGCTTGGTGATGCCTTTGTTTTTTAGGGTGACGATCGAGAATGCCGGCGTGTCATAGATCATCGTGATGGCACGAATCGGGGCGTTTTGCGGGTTATCCCGAAACTTGATCAGGGAGTTGATGTCCGCGAAGCCAAACTGGTAGGCGCCGGAGGCAACGCGATTGATGCCCTCTACTGAGCCGGTGCCCGGATCGATCGTGACATCCAGGCCCTCTGCTTTGTAATAGCCGCTATCGATGGCCACAAAGTAGGGCGCAGCAGGGCCCTCAAAGCGCCAATCTAGTGCAAAGCGGATGGCGGTTTGCGCCATCGTGGTGCCGGCAAGTGCGGCAAGTGCGATTCCAGCAACAAAATTCTTAATACGCATACATCCTCCTAAATAATCGGTGAGCGCGGGCCGCTGAGCGAAAAAATGAATGTTTATTCTACCCCTGAAATCGCGGGCGCTGGCTGCGCTGCACAAGGAGCTGCGCGGCAACGGAGGCCGCGATCACAGCGGGTGATTTCCCGGCGATATCGGGCAGTCCAATCGGGCATGTCACAGCCGAAAGCTCTTGCTCCGTATGGCCGCGATCAAGCAGCCGCTGAGAAAATTTTCTCCATTTGGTGCTGCTGCCGATCAGGCCGATAAACGGAAAGCAGTCGGGGGTTTCCCGGCGGCGCAGCAATGCCGCACGGATGACCTCAAAGTCTTCGGCATGGGTGAAACTCATCACCAGGAGCGACGACTCTGCAGAGACCTCGCCGATGCTTGCTGCGACATCATCAGTGGGGCTAATTGTTAGCCGAGCATGCGCCAGCTGCGGAAACACACCCTCTCGGCTGTCGATCCAAGTCAACGCAAAGGGCAGTGGCAGTAGAGCACGAACGATTGCCTGACCGACATGGCCCCCACCGATTAATGCAACCGACGTGCATTCGCCTGCCGGATCACCGAGCCGCTCAGCTAGCCAATGGGCGCGATGAACAGAATGCGGCAGCACAGTAAACCGAAGCCGCATCGCGCCACCACAGCACTGGCCCAGTGATGCGCCCAGCTTGAATTCACGCTCAAGAGGGTGCAGCGTCTGATCCGGCGCCATGACCGAGTCACGCAGCAACGATCGGGCTATTTGAATCGACTCATACTCGAGATGGCCGCCGCCAATGGTGTTCAGCGCAAGCTCAGGTGTGACGAGCATCCAGGTGCCGCCCGCACGCGGCGTTGAGCCTCGGGCCTGGATCACCTCGATCACCACGACAGGCGACTGGCCGATGATGCCAAGACACTCGGAGAGATGAAGCTCTGCGCTCCAGTTGGAATCAAGGCCGAGTTGCATGCTGGGATTCAGTCTGATGCTTTAAGGAAAAAAACACGCGCTCAGGTGTTGCAGGCGCATCAAGAACGACAGGCGCATTGCCAGTCTGACCGATCGCATCACGAATCGCTTCCCAGACACTGATGGCCAACATCAGGGGTGGCTCGCCGACCGCTTTGGAGCGATGGATTGTTTCTTCGGCATTCGGTCTTGGCCAGAACCAGACGGTGAGTGATTTTGGTGTGTCTCCTGCTGCAGGAATTTTGTAGGTGCTGGGTGCATGCGTAGTGAGTCGGCCCTGTGCATTCCAGACCAGTTCCTCGGTGGTAAGCCAGCCCATGCCTTGAATAAATCCGCCTTCGATCTGGCCGATATCAATTGCTGGATTAATGCTATTGCCAACATCGTGAAGAATATCAACCCGATGGACCACGGTTTCGCCCGTGAGGGTGTCGACCTCAACCTCGCTGCAGGCGGCTCCGAGCGAGAAATAAAAAAACGGCCGGCCGCTTAAAGTTTGACGGTCGTAATGAATCTTTGGTGTCTTGTAAAAACCATCACTCCAGAGCTGAACCCGGGCCGAGTAGGCCTTTCGCACCAGCTCATCAAACGCCATCTTTGGTCCCCGGCCCGATCCATCTTGCACGTAATCCGCAGAGAACATGACCTCTTCGGCCTTACTGTGATGCAGTTCAGCGTAAAGCGCTGCAAGCCGATTTCGGATTTCGAGTGCCGCCAGATGGGCGGCCATCGCATTCAGGTCAGTGCCGCTGGAGGCGGCCGTCGCCGACGCATTGGGAATTTTGGAGGTATCGCTTGCACTGATGCTGACCCGGGATGGTGAGACCCCGAGTGTCTGCGCCACCACCTGGCAGACCTTGGTGTGCAACCCCTGGCCCATTTCGGTGCCGCCATGGTTAACAAGCACGCTGCCATCAGTGTAGATATGAACCAAGGCACCTGCCTGATTAAATTGTGTCGCGGTAAAGGAGATGCCAAATTTCACTGGCGTGATGGCCATGCCCCGCTTAAAGCGAGAAGCTTTAAGATTTGCAGCGTTGATCTCTTGCCGACGCTTGCGATACTCGGCACGTTTTTCCAGATCCGCCAGAATCTCATCAATGGGCGCATCTTCCACCCGCATGCCGTAGTGGGTCTCATCACGGCCCGGACTGCCATAGAGATTACGGATGCGAACATCAAGCGCATCTTGGTGCAGGTGGCGGGCAATATCGCCAAGTATGGTCTCAATCGCCATCATGCCCTGCGGGCCGCCGAAGCCACGAAAGGCCGTCTGACTCTGCCGGTGGGTCTTGCAGCGGTAAGAATGAATCTCCACATCAGATAAAAAGTAGGCGTTATCAGTATGGAAGATCGCGCGATCTGCCACTGGCCCACTTAAATCCGCGCTGAATCCGCAGTCCACCGCCATGGTGATCTCTAGGCCCTGAATCAGGCCTTCTGCATCAAAACCCACCCGATACTGGTAATGAAAAGGATGGCGCTTGCCTGTGATCATGAAGTCATCATCACGATCAAGCCGCACCTTCACCGGCGCACCGCAGAGCATCGCTGCAATGGCTGCCCAGACTGCCGACTGGCCCGCCTGGGTTTCTTTGCCGCCAAATCCACCGCCCATGCGTCGGCACTCGATGCGAACCGCATGATTTTCGATTCCTAAAGCGTGGGCGACCCAGTGCTGCACTTCGCCTGGGTGTTGCGTACTGGAGTAAACGAGCCACTGGCCCTGCTCTTGCGGGCAGGCATAGGCAACCTGCCCTTCGAGATAAAAATGCTCCTGGCCACCGACACTGAACTGGCCCTCGAGCTGATGCGGGGCATGTTTTATTTTTTCTTTTGCCTTGCCTCGCCTGACATGAACGGGCGGCAGCACGAAATGTTGCGCGCTCACCGCCTGCCAAACATCGAGGACTGGCGGCTTGTCTTTAATCACAACCTTGACTGCCTTAGCTGCCCGCCTTGCGGCGTTGACCGAATCGGCAATCACCAGGCCAATCACCTGGCCGACATGCAACACCTCCCGATGCGCAAAAATCGGCTCATCGCCAATCGAGGTGGCCAGCAGCAGATCGCCAGGGATATCTTCAGCCAGCACCACACGCCGCACGCCCGGCATCTGCAGGGCTGCGGCACTATCGACTGATAGCAAATCCCCGTGGGCGACCGCGGAAAGAATGGGCGCTGCATATAGGGTATTTTTTAACTCGGGAATATCGTCGATGTAGCGGGCCTCGCCCGTAACCTGGGCCCGTGCGCTTTCGTGAACGGTAGGCTGGCCAACTGTCATCGTGCGCCCCAATCCAGCCACGCCCGCTTAAGCAGCTGGCCGATCGCCTGCGAACGATAAGCGGCAGAGGCGCGCATGTCCGAAATAGGTGTGAATTCCTTTGCGATACAGTGGACTGCTGACTCGATTGCCGCTGAAGCCAGCGGCTGTCCCAGAAGTTTTTGCTCGGTGGCAATCGCCCGTACAGGACGCTCTGCCATGCCGCCCACGCCGATACGAATCGCGCTGATTACGCCCGCTTTCACGGTCATGGCCAGCGCTAGGGCGACAATCGAGATGTCGTCATCGCGGCGCTTTGAGAGCTTATACGCGACAACAAAAGAATCTTTTTCAATAGGAATACTGATCTCAGTAACGAGCTCATCGGCGGCAAGAAGATTCTTTCGATAGCCCGTGTAAAACGCCTCCACCGAACAATGCCGCATGCCTGATGCTGAGCGCAGCGTCAGCTTTGCATTTAATGCGATCAAAAGCGGCATCGAATCGCCGATCGGCGAGCCGGTGGCGATGTTGCCGCCTAAAGTGGCCGACTCACGAATCGGTAGGCCCGCATAGCGATCCAGATACTCCTGGGTTCGAGGGAAATGCTGCTTTAACGAATTAAAGGCCCTGCTTAATGGCACGGCCGCACCCAGCAGCATTTCACTACCTGTCTCTGAGACGGTGCAGAGTTCATGCACGCGCGATACATCAATAATTTTTGCGTATTGATCATGGCGCTTGGTGACCCAGAGGCCTGCATCGGTAGCGCCAGCAACCACCAGAGCCTCGGGATGCATCGCGCGGGCCCTTAAAGCGGAATCTAGCCGCTTGGGCTGAAAATAAAACACCTCGGCATCAGCCGGTGGCGGAGTTTCTGGCAACGACTGAGTGGCTTGCGATAAGCATGCCGTGAGGGCTTCGTGGCTTACCAGGGCCTTGGGATAGTGCGGCATGCGGCATGCGGCATCAAGAATCGGCCTATAGCCGGTACACCGACAAAGGTTTCCAGAGAGATCAACCTGCGCTTGCTCGCGGGTAATCGGAATTGCATCGCGCACATAGCGCTCGTACATCGCGAAAAGACTCATGACAAAACCAGGCGTGCAAAAACCGCACTGCGAGCCATGCTCATCCACCATGGCCTGCTGTGCAGGATGCAGCTGGCCACTTGGCTGCTTCAAGTCCTCGACCGTAAACAGGATCTGATCTTGAATGGAGTGGGCAAACCGAATACAGCTGTTGATGGCATGCAGGCTTGGCCTGCCGTTTTCCAGTCGGCCCACCACCACCGTGCAAGCGCCACAGTCGCCCTCGGCGCAGCCTTCCTTGGTGCCCTTCAGATCAAGGTCTTCTCGAATCAACTCCAGCAGAGTCCGATCCGGCGGAACATTGTCCAGGATGATCTGCTGATGATTTTTAAAAAATCGTAATACCTGTTTCGCCATGCCCGCCAAGTTTAGGCAGATTTCATCGCCAGCGATGCCCGCATTACCCCCGATAGGCCTGGGCCTTCTTTAGTCCTCGATTAATTCATAGCTATGCGTAATTTCGGCAGTCATGCCCAGCATCTTGGTGGCCGAGCAGTACTTCGTATGCGACAAGGTAATGGCCCGCTCCACAAGATTGGCCTTCAGCTGTCGGCCCCGAATTCGAAAAAGCAGGTGAATCTTGGTGAAGACCTTGGGATCGGTCTCGGCGCGCTCGGAAGTGGTGATGACCTCGCAGGCCCGGATATCCAAGCCGCTTTTTTTCAAAATGAGGACTACATCGTAGGCGGTGCAGGCGGCTGACCCGGACAGCACCGTCTCCATCGGCCGCGGGCCAAGATTTCGGCCGCCGCCCTCTGGCGCCCCATCCATCACAAAGCTGTGACCGGAGCCAGTCTCGGCGATAAAGCTCATGGTCTCGGGTCCAGCCCAACGGATCGTACATTCCATAATATGAAAAACCTTTTATTTAGTGACCTTATATTCAGAAATGATTGCAATGCAACAAAAAAGAGGCTAACTTGGAGGCTGTCTCCTCCACCTCCTCCTTTGGTGGATTGCGGCCCCAGGCCAGTCGGCCTGGGGCTCTTTTTTTGAACTTTCCCTTAAAAATCAGTATTCTAGAGGGCTTTCCCAAGCGCAGACCCGCTCGTCAATCCAGGTCTGCCAAATGTTGATGAGTGGTGTTTATGAAAACGTTTTCTGCAAAAGCTCACGAAGTCCAGCACGACTGGTTCGTTGTTGATGGAACTAACGCGGTGTTAGGCCGGCTGGCATCTGAGATCGCCCATCGGCTGCGCGGCAAGCACAAGGCTGAGTTCACCCCCCATGTGGATACCGGCGACTTTATCGTGGTGGTCAATGCCGACAAAATCCGCGTCACCGGCAATAAGGCCGACGACAAAAAGTATTTTCGACACTCGGGCTATCCAGGCGGGATCTCGGAAACCACCTTTGCCAAGATGCAGGGAAAATTTCCCGGCCGTGCACTGGAGATCGCGGTCAAGGGCATGCTGCCCAAGGGCCCGCTGGGCTACGCCATGATCAAGAAATTAAAAATTTACGCCGGCGAGAGCCATCCCCACACTGCCCAGCAGCCCAAGCCGCTGGCGCTTCATTAATTCGAAGAAAGAGTCACTATGGTCGGTGAATACAACTACGGGACCGGACGGCGCAAAAGCTCCGTTGCCCGGGTCTTCCTGAAAAACGGAAAAGGGAAATTTATCGTTAACGGTAAATCGCTGGATCAGTACTTCTCGCGTGAAACCGGCCGGATGATGGTGATGCAGCCCCTGGTACTCACCAATCACAACAGCACCTTTGACGTCATGGTCAACGTGCATGGCGGCGGCGAAACCGGACAGGCCGGTGCTGTGCGTCATGGCCTCACCCGTGCGCTGATTGACTACGATGAGACTTTAAAGCCAGCCCTTTCAAAGGCCGGCCTGGTCACCCGCGATGCGCGCGAAGTCGAGCGAAAGAAAGTGGGTCTGCATAAGGCGAGAAAACGCAAGCAGTTCTCCAAGCGTTAAACCCAAAACACAATATGCATCCGGGCTCGGGAATCGAGCCCGCAACAGGCCCCTCCGAGAGTATTCTTCGAGGGGCTTTTTGTTGGAGTGAATAGACCATGATCAGAGTTGGAATCGTCGGCGGCACAGGCTATACCGGGGTGGAGTTGCTAAGGCTTTTAGCCCAGCACCCTCACGTGGAGATCGTTGCGATTACGAGCCGCAAAGAGGCGGGGCTCGATGTCTGCGAATTGTTTCCATCACTGCGCGGACGGCTATCGCTAAAGTTCTCTGAGCCCGCAGGCGCCGAGCTTGAAAAATGCGATGCAGTTTTTTTTGCGACACCACATGGGGTTGCGATGGAACAGGCGCGGACGCTTCTGTCAGCGGGGGTGAAAGTCATCGATCTTGCGGCAGACTTTCGGCTGAAAGACCCAGCCGAGTTCGAGCGTTGGTATAAAACACCACACTCCTGCGTCGATCTTCTTGCCGAGGCGGTCTATGGGCTTCCTGAGGTCAACCGCGAGGCGATTCGTTCAGCGCGGCTGATCGGCCTGCCAGGCTGCTATCCCACCAGTGTGCAGCTTGGGTTTTTGCCTGTGCTTGAGCACGGGGGGTTGATTGACACCGCCAGCCTCATTGCGGACTGCAAATCGGGGGCCAGCGGCGCAGGGCGTAAGGCCGAGGTGCCGCTGCTACTGGCCGAGGCCAGCGACAGCGTGAAGGCTTATGGGGTGGGCGGCCATCGGCATTTGCCAGAAATCACGCAGGGCCTAAAAGCGATCGCCGAGACTGCAGGCAAGGCCCAGGGGGCTAACGACCTCAAAATTGCCTTTGTGCCCCACCTGATGCCGATGATTCGTGGCATTCATTCCACACTCTATGCAAGGGTATTGGGCCACGCCCAGGCATTTGATTTTCAGCGGCTCTACGAGCAGCGCTTTGCCTCCGAACCCTTTGTGGACGTGCTTCCCGCCGGTGCCCATCCCGAGACTCGGACGGTACGGGGGTCGAACTTCATGCGCATCGCCGTACATCGGCCGCCCGGCAGCGATCTTCTCGTGATCCTGGTTGTGGAAGATAATTTGGTCAAAGGCGCCTCCGGCCAGGCGGTGCAGGTCTTAAACATTATGTTTGGCCTGCCCGAGACCGCAGGGCTTACCCAGTTGCCTGTCTTGCCGTAAGGCATCGGCAGGCTTTTTGAGAAAAGGATTTGCTATGAATGCTGCTGTAGAACCGACCGATCTCGCGATGCCCGCGCCCTTTGTCTTTACCGATGCGGCGGCCGCGAAAGTAAAAAATCTTATTCAAGAAGAAGGCAACCCGGAGTTGAAGCTGCGCGTATTCGTGCAAGGCGGTGGCTGTAGCGGCTTTCAGTATGGATTTACATTCGATGAGACCACTAACGAAGATGACACCACGATGGAAAAAGACGGTGTGGTGCTCTTGATCGACAGCATGAGCTATCAGTATCTGGTGGGCGCAGAAATTGATTACAAAGAAGACCTCGAAGGCTCGCAGTTTGTGATCAAAAATCCCAATGCCACCACCACCTGCGGCTGCGGTTCTAGTTTCTCGGTTTAAGACTCTCTTCTCGACGCTCGCGCGTCAGCCAGGACGGCAGGGCCAGTAGGCCCTGCGCCGTTGCGGTTAATCCAAATAACACCGAGGCTAAAAACGCAGCCTCGGGCTGAATCCCAAGCCCCGCAAGAAAGAACACGCTGGCCAGCTCGCGTGATCCAAAGCCGCCGATGGAAGCGGGAACAACGGCGCCAAGAAAAATGCCTGCACAAAGTGTTGCGACGGCAAGGCTGCTGAACTCGGCCCGCACTGCGGTTAGGCAGCACAAAAAAGCGGTGATGGTCAGAAGCTGTGAGCCCACCGAGATGCCTGCGGGAACGAGCATGCCGCGGACCCATTTTGCTTTCATCCACCACAACAAAGCGGGCGCCAGACTTAAGGCCAAAAGCGCAAGTAGATAGGCCGCCATCAGGGCCTGGGGCGCCTGAACCCATGGGCGATCACCCAGGATGAGCCGAGCGCAAAAAGCCGTCAGCGCGAGCGCAGACAGTGCCCAAAAGCCAATGGCGCGATCCAGAACAACAGATTGGGTCGCACTGGTTTTTGACAGCCCCATCTTAGTGAGGCCCAGCACGCGCCAGATATCTCCGCCGATAATGCCGCCCGGCAAGACCGTGTTGGCCGTGATGCCTTGAAAATAAAGATGCAAAGCTCGGCCTTTTCCGAGCGGCTGACCCATCTGCACCACAATTTTTCTCCAGCGCAGGCCGCAGGCGAGATTCGCCAAGCATGCGAACACCAGGCCCAGAAGGGCCCACTGCCAGTCCGTTGATTTCAGTGTTGCGAGCAGCTCTGCAGGCTGCAGCTGCGATAGCAGAAGGGCCACCAGCCCCAGCCCGAGGGCAGGTTTTGCAAGCTGCTTTAGACGGCTGGTTTTTTCCACTGACGTCCAGTGCTTGGCCGGACCAGATATTGCCGACGGCCCTGGGGTTCATGATAGATGCGCACCAGCAGCTCCCCAATTAATCCCGTCGCTAACAGCTGCACGCCCACCAGAGTGAGCAGCACGCCCAACATCAACAAGGGGCGGCCGCCAATATCTGCATCGAAAAGAATTTTTTCGCCCGCCAGCCAGGCCAAGATGCCAAGGCCAGCCGCAAGCATCGCGAAAGCAAGCCCACCGAAAGCATGAATCGGCCGATGTAAAAAACGCATTGTGAATCGAATCCAGAGCAAGTCCAGCAGCACGCGCACTGTGCGATCAATGCCATATTTTGAAACGCCAGCCACCCTTGGCCGATGATTCACTGGCACCTCGACAATTTTGGCGCCCACTTCGACTGCGAGCGCTGGAATAAAGCGATGTAATTCGCCATAAAGCCGCAGGCTCTTGATGATAGAGGCACGATAGGCCTTTAGCGCACAGCCGTAGTCGTGGAGGCGGACACGCGTGACCCTAGAAATCAATGCATTGGCCAGCTGTGATGGCAGCCTACGGGAGATCGCTGCATCCTGGCGAGACTTTCGCCAGCCACTGACACAATCCACCTCGGGCTTAGACTCTAAAATCTCGATGAGGTTTGGAATATCAGCGGGATCGTTTTGCAGGTCACCGTCTAAGGTCACGATGTAATCACCTTCGGCAGAATCAAATCCGGCCTGAAGGGCAGTAGATTGACCATAGTTACGAATCAAAAAAATGCAATGCAGCCAAGGCAGGTTTTCTGATAACCGCTGCAGCACTGCGGCCGTGCCATCACGAGAACCATCATCGACTAGGATCAATTCAAAGTCCCAGCCGGTGGGATGAAGGGCCGCCGATACCTGATCGAGCAGGCCCTGCAGATTGGCCTCTTCGTTGTAAACCGGGATGACGACTGAAATTTTGGGCACGGGCTAAATCCGGATGGCTTTGGCGGTTGCAGGCTTCATTGTGACAAGAATTTGTGCAACCGCTGCCGAAATCAGATAGACCAAGAAAAAAGAAAAAACGACATCGCTCAAAAAATGTGCCCCGACAGCGATTCGGCTCGCCCCAATGAGCCCCCCGAACGCCAGGCTCAGCCATAGCCACAGCGAGCCCCGGGCGACAAAGTGCAGCGCAATGAAAGAAAAGCCTGCGGCGGCGTGTCCGCTAGTAAACGCACAGTTGCGATCACACTGATTTGACACAATCCAGGCGGCAGAAAATTGCTTATCGCCACCAAAGTCCTGAATCTGGCGTGGGCGTGCCCGATCCCAGTGGTCTTTAAATACTGAGTTCACTACGACTGCAGGCCCAAAAATTAAGCTCAACGCCACGACAGCAGTCGACAGCAGCCGACTGTGTCGACGAATAGCGCGGACCACCAGTAGCACAATGGCAACGACCAGCACCAGCCGAGAGATGGCATCGACCGCAGTAAAGCTCAGCTTTAAGACTTCGTTATCCTTTAACCAAAAGCCAATCAGCGCTCCATCACTGGTTCTGCCCGGATCAAAAAAAAGTTGGCTGGCGAAGAGGTCAACCTGCGGCAAGGCGATAAAAAGCGCAGCACAGATGATGCAAGCCGGCAGGCCGATCCTGAGCGCAGCACGGGATCGCGTCGATACAAGATCGAATAAGGAAAGGTTGGCCAAAGCAGTCATGAATGTTGCGGATTGTGCAGAAAATTATCGCGTGGCCCAGAAGGCCTGAATTTTATCGCCCGAATCACCAACAGGAATCGCAGGCTCATCTGCTGCCTGAGCGGCTGTGATTTCGCGAAACCCAGCAGCCTGCAATCGATTTATCAAATTCTGAGTATCGGCCTGGCCTACCAACACCACCAGAATGGGCTGATCTGTACCGATCCGCTGATCGCTGAAGTGATAAAACCAGCTGTAGTGATGATTTCTTCGATTCTGTTCATCCAGGGCATAGGCCTTTAGCCCCAAATAGCCCGATAGGCTGGCCAAAAGCCTGCGATCTTCGGCCACGACAACTGCATCTTGCGCCTTTGCCTTGTTTTGAATCCAAAGTGCGGCCTCTTTCCAGCCCCTGAGCTTTTCGACAGCACGAATATTCAGGGCAGAGCTCTCCTGGTAGGCATAGCGCAATCCATAAATCATTAACGCCGAACACGCCAGGCCCAAAGCAACCGAAAGCCAAAGCAGTCGCCTGCCAACAGACGGCCTTTGCGCGTCAGTGCCCGACGATGTCCAGAGATATCCGGCCAAAATCGCTAAGGCGAGATAAGCAGGCGCAGCCCAGTTCGCAAACGCACGTGACAACCCCGCCTGCAGCACGACAATGGCCAGCATGGGTAATGCAAACCACCACAAGAGATTAAGTTTTACTCGATCCTCAGTCTGATGGCCACGCAGATAAGTCGGCAGCCAGAACAGCAGTGATAACAGCGCAAAGGGCCCGATCAGCACCAGCTGCGCGGCGAGAAATTCCCCTAGTGATCGCACAGCACTTAGTCCGCTCCATTGTGTGGGGCTTAGGCTCTGGACCTGCGAGATTTCCAAATGGTGTGACAGCGTGGGAAATCCTTGGGTGGCATTCCAGATCAGATTGGGCAGAAACACCACAAATGCCACCGCTGCCGCAAGCCAAGGCCCCCACGAGAACGCTCTTTTGAGCGCCAGCAACGCAATAAAAGCGCTGACCACAAACACGCCCATGGAATATTTTGACAATAGCCCCAGGCCAACGGCAGCCCCGCACACTACCCAGTAGGCCCAGTGGCCCCGATCTGCTCGTGCGCCTGCCGCTAAGGCAAACGATGATTGAAGCCCGGGACTAATGCCGCAGATAAAAGACCACAAGGCAATCGACCAGAACATCAAAAGCCAGGCATCTGTGGTGGCAAATAAAGAAAGAAATCCAAACAGCGGCGAGGTGATGAGCAGCAGCGCCGCTGCGAACGCGGCCTGCTTGCGGTGAAACAAGGTCCACGAAGAAAGCGCCGCAAAGAGTCCGGCAATTCCCAGGGCAAATGCCTGGGCAAGCCGCGCACAGCCCTCGATCCACGGGAGTGTAGAAAGGCCAGCCACCTCGCAGGCTGCCCGATTTAAGCCCAAGATCCAGGCAATCATCGGCGGCTTGGAGTAATAGCCAAAGGCAGGATCGCGCGACCAGCCAAGGTATTGGGCTTCGTCGACCTGAAGCGGCAGTGGAGAAAAAAATCCCGACACTGACCGAACCAGCACCAGTGCGAACAGCGCAACAATTAGTGGGAGGGCTGAGTTCCTAAAGGTCTGGCTCAAGGCCGATCGGCGCCTTTTTTCCTACTCGACCGCCTTGACCATGTCTTCCACGACTTTCTTGGCGTCACCGAAGACCATCATGGTCTGGTTCATGTAGAAGAGATCGTTATCGAGGCCGGCGTAACCTGCTGCCATGGAGCGCTTATTAACAATGACGGTCTTGGCCTTATAGGCCTCGAGAATCGGCATGCCAAAAATCGGTGAGCCCGGTGTGCGTGCTGCAGGATTCACCACATCGTTGGCGCCTAACACCAACACGACATCGGTCTGGCCAAACTCGGAGTTGATATCTTCCATCTCAAAGACCTGGTCATAGGGCACTTCAGCCTCAGCGAGCAGCACATTCATATGGCCAGGCATACGGCCTGCCACGGGGTGGATGGCGTATTTGACCGTGATGCCCTTATGGGTGAGTTTTTCAGTCAACTCTTTAAGTGCATGCTGTGCGCGGGCCACTGCAAGGCCATAGCCCGGCACGATGATGACGGTCTCGGCATTGGTGAGCATGAAGGCTGCATCGTCCGGTGAGCCGCTTTTCACCGGCCGCTGCTCGCCACTGCCAGTGGCTGCTGCACCCGACTCGCCCCCGAAGCCACCCAGAATCACATTGAAAAAGGAACGATTCATGGCCTTACACATGATGTAAGACAGAATCGCGCCACTTGAGCCCACCAGTGATCCTGCAATGATCAGCATGGAGTTGTTTAGCGAAAAGCCGATGCCCGCTGCCGCCCAGCCCGAGTAGCTATTGAGCATTGAGACCACCACCGGCATGTCGGCTCCGCCAATTGGGATGATGATTAAGACACCGAGCACAAACGACAGCGCCAACATTAAGAAAAACGCGGTCCAGTCCTCGGTGAACATGAAGATGAGGCCGAGGGCGATTGTGGCGATACCCAATGCAAGATTCAGCATGTGCTGGCCAGGAAACACGACAGGCGCGCCCTGAAATAGCCGGAACTTATATTTTCCCGAGAGCTTGCCAAAAGCAATTACCGAGCCGCTAAAGGTAATGGCACCGATAGCAGCGCCAAGGAAGAGCTCAAGCCGATTACCCAGCGGAATGCCAGATCCCTTCTGGGTGATGTTTAAGGCATAGGGCTCCGCCACAGCGGCAATCGCGATAAACACCGCAGAAAGCCCAATCATGGAGTGCATAAAGGCGACCAGCTCCGGCATCTTGGTCATCTCGACGCGCTTGGCCATCGTCGCGCCAATCAGCCCGCCCACCAACAACCCAATCGCGACCAGTGCAAACCCCTTGCCGAGATTAGCGCTGCCGCCCATGAGGGCCTCAGCCATTGTGGAGATCAGGCCAACAGTGGTGAAAATGGCAATCGCCATTCCCGTCATACCAAAGAGATTGCCGCGAATTGAAGTGGTGGGATGTGAGAGGCCCTTTAAGGCCTGAATAAAGCAGACCGACGCGATCAGATACAGCAGCGTGACGGTGTTCATCGAGAGGCTCAACATTTATGCAGCCTCCTTTTCGGCGGCAGGCGCCTTTTTCTCTTTTTTCTTAAACATTTCCAGCATGCGGCGGGTTACCAAAAAACCACCAAAGACATTGACTGCTGCCAGCGCGACAGCCAGTACCCCCATGGCCATGCCGAGCGTGGTCTCGGTCAAGGCGGCCGCCAGCATGGCGCCCACAATCACGATGGCCGAGATGGCATTGGTGACGGCCATCAGCGGTGTGTGCAGTGCCGGCGTGACATTCCACACCACGTGGTAGCCCACATATATGGCCAGCACAAAAATGATCAGGTTCACTAGGGTTGGACTAATCGCTTCCATTGCAGTGCTCTCGTATTGTTGGGCGTTTCTTTATTGGGCGCGCAGCACAGCGCCGTCTTTGGTCATCAGGCATGCGGTGACGATGTCGTCATCAACCGGGATCGACAGACTGCCTTCTTTGGTAATCAGCAGTTTGAGGAAATCCAGCAGATTGCGGGCGTAAAGCGCGCTGGCATCGGTTGGGACAAGCGCAGCGATATTAGGCTGGCCCACCAGAATCACGCCGTGTTTCACCACTGTTTTTCCAAGCTCAGACAGCGGGCAGTTTCCGCCTTGCTCGACGGCCATATCGACAATCACCGAGCCCGGTTTCATGGACTTCACCATCTCTTCGGTGATCAGAGTGGGGGCCTTTCGGCCGGGAATCAGCGCGGTTGAAATCACGATGTCCGCCAGCGCGATGCGTTTGGCAACTTCGGCCGCCTGCCGCTTCATCCAGGACTCGGGCATGGGCCTTGCATAGCCGCCAACGCCCTGAGCGATTTCGCGCTCTTCATCAGTTTCAAAGGGCACATCAATAAACTTCGCGCCAAGCGATTCGATTTGCTCTTTCACGGCGGGACGTACATCAGAGGCCTCGACAACGGCGCCCAAGCGCTTGGCGGTCGCAATCGCCTGAAGGCCTGCTACACCAGCGCCAAGAATAACTACGCGGGCGGCCTTCACCGTGCCAGCAGCGGTCATGAGCATCGGGAAGATTCTTGGATAGGCATCTGCAGCCAACATGACGGCCTTATAGCCCGCAAGATTGGCCTGCGAGGAGAGTACATCCAGGCTCTGGGCCCGCGTGGTTCGCGGAGCAGCCTCCATTGCAAATGCGGTGAGGCCCGCGGCCGCAAGACGGTCCAATCCCGAACGATCAAAGGGATTCAGCATGCCAATCAAAATGGCATTGCGTTTCATTTGGCCCAGTTCCTCTGCAGAGGGAATTCGGACTTTGAGTACGACCTCAGCGCCCAAGGCCTGCGACTGCTCTGCAATCGCAGCGCCCGCCGCAGAGAAAGCATCATCCGTGAAATTTGCAGTCAGGCCTGCGCCGCGGGCGACGGTCACCTGGTGGCCCTGCGTGACCAGTTTTTTCACCGTTTCCGGTGTGGCCGCAACCCGGGTTTCGCCCGGCGACGACTCCTTGGGGATGCCAAGATGCATTCAACTGTCTCCGTGGGATTCTTGATGAGAGAAAGGGTGCTAATGCTACCCGAGAAACAGGATTTTCGCGATGCAGCAGATAGAATCTGACTGCATGAATCACCCCGTTTTGGACTGGAAATCAGGGCTCGGCGGCCGCAAAACCATTGTAGTCGGCATGTCAGGCGGCGTTGACTCTTCTGTCACCGCTTGGCGACTGAAACAGGCCGGGCTGGAGGTGATCGGCATGTTCATGAAGAACTGGGAAGACGATGACAATGATGCCTACTGCTCGACGCGTCAGGATTTTCTCGATGCCGCCGCTGCTGCAGAGGTCATTGGCATTGAGCTGCAAGCAGTCAATTTCGCAGCCGAATATAAGGATCGGGTGTTTGCGGATTTTCTTCGCGAGTATCAGGCGGGACGAACGCCCAACCCCGATGTGCTGTGTAATGCCGAGATTAAGTTCAAAGCTTTTTTAGACTATGCGATTGCCCAGGGTGCGCAATGCATCGCTACCGGACACTACGCGCAGCTTCAGCACGATGCCACAGGCCTTGTGAAACTGATTCGTGCGGCGGACGCCAGTAAGGATCAGACTTATTTTCTGCATCGACTGAATCAGTCTCAGCTGGCGCGTACGGTGTTCCCGATCGGAGATCTTCAGAAGACAGAAGTCCGGGCAATTGCGGCGCGAATTGGTCTGCCCAATGCGGCCAAACGCGACTCCACTGGCATTTGCTTTATCGGCGAGCGGCCCTTTCGGGAGTTCTTAAATCGATATCTACCCAGCCAGCCGGGGCCAATGAAAACGCCCACTGGCCGCACGGTCGGCCAGCATCAGGGGCTCGCCTTCTACACCCTGGGCCAGCGCAAGGGCCTGGGCCTTGGTGGCGATCGTGCAGGCGATGGTAGCCCCTGGTATGTGGTGGAGAAAAATCTTGACACCAACACGCTGGTGGTAGATCAGGGCCACGATCATCCCGGACTGCTGTCGAAAACGCTCCATGCAATCGATGCCAGCTGGATTGCCGAAAGTCCGCCACCTTCAGATCTACGCCATGCTGCCAAGACACGCTATCGGCAGGCCGATGCAGCCTGCCAGCTTCAGGCAAGCGCCGATGCATTTGATCTTCAATTTGATGAGCCCCAATGGGCTATTACGCCAGGCCAGTCAGCGGTGCTGTACGACGGCCCAGTCTGCCTGGGGGGCGGAGTTATTGCGGCAAAGTCGACTTAAACGAATCACGCTGCATCAACTTTTCATACAGCGTGCGCAGATTTGGATAGGTTTTTTGCCAATGATTTTCGGGAAAACGAAACGCGAGATAGCCCAGGGCGGAACCCACAGCGATATCGGCCAGTGAAAAGTTGCGGCCATAGCACCACGCGTTTTTTCCCAGACTACGAGACATCGATGCGAGGGCCGCATCGACTTTGCGGGCCTGGCGACTGATCCAGCTGGCAGAGCGCTCGGTCTCGGGCCGGCGGCCTTCCAGCAGCATCGTGATGGCGGCGTCCTGCAGGCCATCGGCCAAGGCCTCCCAGACTTTGACCTCGATGCGCTCCCGGCCGCCTTCCGGAATCAGGCGCTGAATTGGCGCCCGAGAGTCCAGGTATTCCACGATTACGCGCGAGTCGTAAATGCAGGTGTTGTCATCCAGCACGAGCACCGGAATTTTCCCCAGGGGGTTGGAGTGCTCGATATCGGTTGTCGCCGACCAGACATCATTGATCACAAAGTCGCACTCTGTTTTCTTTTCAGAAAGCACAATGCGGACCTTGCGGACATAAGGGCTGGTGTGATTGCCGATGAGTTTCATGTTCTGCCGTCTTCCGAATTCGGGCGTGAAGTATAGAATGTCTGGCGTGAAAGCTCTAATGGCACTTTCCCCGCTGGATGGTCGCTACCGCAGCAAAGTCGACGCCCTGCGGCCCCTGCTTTCAGAGTACGGCTACATGCGGCAGCGCGTGCGTGTCGAACTCGCCTGGTGGATGGGCCTATCGGAGCTGGGGCTTTCTGAAATGCCCCGCTTTGGGGCAAAGGCGCAGAGCGCATTGATGCGATGGGCCGATGAATTTTCTGAGGCCGATGCAGAGCGGATCAAGGCCATCGAAGCCGCCACCAATCACGATGTCAAGGCGGTGGAGTACTGGCTTAAAGAAAAAGCGGCGGCTGAGACAGGTCTGCCCGAACTATCCAAAGCGGCTGAGTTTATTCACTTCGCCTGCACTTCAGAAGACATCAACAACACCGCCCATGGGCTAATGCTGCGCGAAGCGCGTAGCGCATGTCTTTTGCCGGCGATGCAGGCCTTGATTGATCGGCTCGGCGCTCTGATAGAGGAAACCGCAGGCCTCTCGATGCTGTCGCGGACCCACGGACAACCCGCATCGCCCACCACACTAGGCAAAGAACTGGCCAATGTGCGCCAGCGGCTGCGTCTGGCCCGAGATGTATGGATACAGATTCAGCCCAAGGCAAAAATGAATGGGGCGGTAGGCAACTACAACGCCCACCTTGTGGCTGCACCCGAGGTGGACTGGCCGGCATTTTCAAAGCGGATTGTCGAGGGCCTGGGCCTAGAGTTCGCGAGTCACACCATTCAGATTGAGCCCCACGATTGGATTGCGCATTATCTGGATGCAGTTGCACGATTTAATGTCATCGTGCTGGATCTCTCGCGGGATCTGTGGGGCTACATTTCACTGGGCTACTTCAGTCAGAAATTAAAAGCGGGCGAGGTCGGCTCTTCCACCATGCCGCACAAAGTCAATCCGATTGATTTTGAAAATGCCGAGGGTAATCTGGGGCTGGCCAATGCGGTGCTGGGCCACCTTAGCGAAAAGCTTCCGGTATCGCGCTGGCAGCGGGACCTGACCGACTCGACCGTCTTGAGAAACCTCGGGGTGGCCCTCGGCCATAGTCTGCTGGCCTATGACGCCGCCTTAAAAGGTCTGGGTAAGCTGCAGATCAATCGACCCCGGCTAGCGGCGGACCTAGAGGCCGCCTGGGAAGTCTTGGCTGAGCCCATCCAGACGGTCATGCGCCGGCATGGCCTGGAGCAGCCCTATGAACAGCTCAAGGCCCTCACCCGGGGCCAGGGCATGACCGAATCCACCCTTCGGCAATTCGTGAGCGGCCTGGCCCTTCCCAAGGCGGAGAAAGACCGCCTGCTGGCGCTTACGCCTGCAGGCTACGTGGGGCTCGCGGAGCGGCTTGCCCGCGAAGAGCTCGCTCACCGCTAGGGGCGTTTGGTGCGGGCCCGCAGCGGACCGCGCACTGCCCCATCACGATTGCTACTGGACCTTTCCGATGCGCTTGACCACTTCGGCCAATTTCTTGGCATCGGTATCGACATATCGGCCAAACTCAGGAGCATCCAGGAACTGAATGGGGCTGCCAGAGTTGCTGATGATCTGACGGACCTTTTCATCATTGGCCGCCTGGCGGACTGCATCACGCAGTTTCGCCACGATGTCATCTGGCGTATTCGCCGGCACAAAGATTCCCGACCACTGGGCAAACTCCGCAGCAATGCCAAGCTCTTTGAAGCTGGGCACATCCGGCAGGGCCGCAAGCCGGCCCTCGCCCCAGTGGGCGAGCGCCCGCACCTTGCCGGACTTAATGTGACTCACAACCGATGCGGGGCCGGTGGCCAATGCATCGACCTGACCGCCCAGTAGACCGATCACTGCAGGGCCTGCACCGGTATACGGGATATGCGTGATGGAGAACTTCTCTGCGGCCTTGAGTTGCTCCATCGGTACATGCATGGTGCCGTAATTGCCCGAGGATCCATAGTTGAACTTGGTGGGATTTTTGCGCATCTCGGCAACGAAATCTTTGTAAGTCTTCCAGGGGGTCTCGGCCCGCACTACCAACACAGTGGGATCGGCCGTGATACGCGCGATGGGTTTGAGTTGGTTTAATTCATAGCTCGGTGCTTTGCCGAGAATACGATCCGCCTCAGGAATCACGGAGACTGAAGAAAGGGCCATCAAAATCGTATAGCCATCGGGCTTGGACTTGGCCACATGCGCAAAGCCAATGCCGCCGCCTGCACCTGCGCGATTTTCCACCACCACGCTTTGCTTCAAGATGCGGCCCATCGCTTCGGCCATCGGACGGCCCACGGTGTCGGCCACACCCCCGGGCGGAAAGGGCACCACCATGGTGATTGCACGGGCGGGGTAGGACTCCTGCGCAACGCCCTGGGGAAGCGCCGCTAGGCATAGAGCAGCCGCAAAGAATAATTGAGTCCAACGTTGAAAAATGAGTGAAGACATCATGAGTGCTCTCCTGGGGACAAACCGATCAACTCGATCGCATGACTGGCTTAGCATGACTGGCTTAAAATCGCGACTCTTTCCATTGGGCTGGAGCCCTCATGAAATTCGCTACGTTTAAAACCGATCGTACTTCAGCTGAGATTTTAGTCGGCATTGTCTCCGATGACGAACACAGCATTCAGGCCCTGCAATTTGATGGAGCCCAGGCGGCAACGGGTGTCGCTGCGGTGGTCCGAGCCCAGGCAGCAGGCATCTCGCTGCCTGCAGCGGGAAAGCGCTATGACCTCTCGGCCATTGAACTGCTGGCGCCCTTTCCCCGGCCCGCAAGAAATATTTTTTGTGTCGGCAAAAATTATTTTGATCACGCCAAGGAATTTGCACAAAGCGGCTTTGACAGCAGCGCAAAGCAGGGGGATGACATTCCAGCCGACCCGATTTTCTTTACCAAGGTGCCCGAAAGCGTGATTGGCTCTGGCCAGGCCATCGTCATCCCCCAGGGAGTCTCTGAGGCCATCGACTACGAGGCCGAACTGGCGGTGATTATTGGAAAGCAGGCCAAGGGCATCGCCGAGGCAAATGCAATGGACTGCGTCTGGGGCTATACGATCGTAAACGATGTCACGGCGCGAGATTGGCAGAATCGGCACAAGCAATGGTTTATGGGTAAAAGCTTTGATACGTTTTGCCCGATGGGGCCTTGGGCCGTTACCAAAGATGCGTGTCGGGGCGAGCAGACCCAGGTACGCTGTTTTGTAAACGGCGAGTGTCGGCAGAATGCCTCGACAGCCGATCTCATCTTCAAGATCCCGAAGCTGATTGCTACCGTGTCTGCGGGCATCACACTGTATCCTGGCGACATCATTGCCACGGGCACCCCCGTGGGCGTGGGCATCGGATTTAAGCCGCCCAAATACCTGCAGCGGGGCGACCGTGTGCGGGTGGAAATCGATGGCATCGGCGCCATCGAAAACCCGGTGATCTAAGGGGTATAGACCTCAGGCTCGTCGTCTTTTTTCTTAACGGGCTTCACCAGATCCTCGCGCTGAATGCCCAGCCACATGGTGATCGGTGCCATCACGAGCACCGAGGAATAAATTCCAAACACGATGCCGATGGTCAGCGCCAGCGCAAAATAAAACAGCACCGGCCCACCGAAAATAAGCATGGCCAGCACCATGGCCTCTGTGGTGCCATGGGTGATGATGGTGCGGCTCATGGTGGTCGTGATGGCGTTGTCAATAACTTCAGTCACTGAGGCCTTGCGCATCTTGCGGAAGTTCTCACGAATTCGATCGGCCACCACGACTGACTCGTTAACCGAGTAACCCAATACCGCCAAGATAGCCGCAAGTACTGATAGCGAAAACTCCCACTGAAACGCCGCAAAAAACCCGACAATGATCACCACATCGTGCAGGTTGGCGATGATGGCCGCCACTGCAAACTTCCACTCGAATCGGATGGCCAGATAAATCATGATGCCGATCACCACAAAGAGCAGCGCCAACGCGCCATCGGTGGCGAGCTCTTCGCCCACCTGCGGGCCAACGAACTCGACGCGACGCAGCTCAACATTCGGTGTCGCCGCCTTCAGCGCTGCCATGACTTTCTCGCTTTGCTCGCTGGTGGCTTTCGCAGCGGCTTTTTCGTCAGCGCCCGCTTGCTCAGAGCGCAGGGGCAATCGAATCAACAGATCGCGCGAGGTGCCAAAGTTTTGGACCTGTGCATCGGCGTAGCCAAGGTCTTCAACGACTTTTCGGACCTGGGCCAGAGGTGCTGCCTGCGGATAGGAGACCTCCATCACCGTGCCGCCCGTAAACTCAATTGAAAAATGCAGGCCCCGAATGGCGATGAAGGCTACCGCAGCAATAAATGTGGCTACCGAGATCAGATTGAAGATCAGCGCATGCCGCATAAAGGGGATGTCTTTTTTGATTCGGAAAAATTCCATCTGCTGATCCCCCTAGCCGATTGAGAGCTTGGCCAGTTTTTTCTTGCCGCCGTACCAAAGGTTCACCAGGCCGCGCGAGAAAAATACCGCTGAAAAAATCGAAGTGAGAATGCCCAGGCAATGAACGACTGCAAAACCCCGCACCGGCCCCGAACCAAACACCAGCAGGGCGACCCCCGCAATCAGGGTGGTGACATTCGAGTCCAGAATCGTGGCCCAGGCGCGGTCATAGCCCTGCTGAATGGCCGCCTGCGGGCTTAATCCGTTGCGCAGCTCCTCTCGGACGCGCTCATTGATCAGCACGTTGGCATCGACCGCCATGCCCAGGGTGAGTGCGATCGCTGCAATGCCCGGCAGGGTGAGTGTGGCCTGCAGCAGCGACAAGATCGCAAATAAGAGCAATAGATTCACCGACAAGGCGGCCACGGAGAATGCGCCGAAGATCAGGTAGTAGGCCATCATGAAAATGCCGACGGCGATGAATCCATACAGCGTGGAGTTGAAGCCCTTTTTAATGTTGTCAGCACCCAGGCTAGGGCCAATTGTGCGCTCTTCAATAATTTCCATCGGGGCAGCCAGTGATCCCGCACGCAAAAGCAGCGCCACGTCTGCGGCCTCGGTGGTGGTCATGCGGCCCGAGATCTGCACGCGGCCGCCCGGAATTTCACTTCGAATGACAGGCGCGGTGACCACCTCGCCCTTGCCTTTTTCGACAAGCAAGATGGCCATACGCCGGCCGATGCTTTCGCGTGTGACATCACGAAACACGCGTGCGCCTTTTGAATCCAGGCTGAGGTGGACGGCAGGCTCACCGGGGTTTTGCGAATCAAAGCCGGCCTGCGCGTCGGTAAGACTCTCGCCAGTGAGAATGACTTCGCGCTTTAGCAGAATCGGGCCGCCGCCACGCTCGGTGAAGACTTCAAGGCCTGCCGGGGTGCGGCCCGTGGCCAGTGCGTTGAGCGCCTCGAGGCTGTCTTCGACCATGCGAATTTCAAGCGTCGCGGTTCGGCCAAGAATGTCTTTGGCCTTGGCCGTGTCTTGCACTCCGGGCAGCTGCACGACAATGCGCTCCGGCCCCTGCTGCTGAATAACAGGTTCGGCAACGCCGAGCTCATTGACACGATTGGACAGCGTGGTGATGTTTTGCTTTAAGGCGTAATCGCGAACACGCTTTTCTGTCTCGGGACGCATGGTGCCGATCACGGCAAGCTCACCGGCCACAGAGGCCTCAGCCCAATTTAGATCGGGAATCTGGGTATTGAGAAGCTCGCGGGATTTTTGACGGGTTTCAGCCTCACGAAACCGGATCTCAATCCCCTGCGCGCTACGGCTGATACCGCTGTGACGCAGATTCTTATCCCGCAGGAGCGTCCGGGTATCGGTCACCAAGACATCCATACGTTTTGACAGCGCTGCGGGCATATCCACCTGCAGCAGAAAATGAACACCGCCGCGCAGATCCAGGCCGAGATACATCGGTAAAGCCCGCATGGCCGAGAGCCAGCCCGGTGAGCTGGATACGAGATTGAGCGCGACAACAAATCGCGGATCCTTCGGATCCGTATTTAAAGCTTTATCGATTGCATCTTTGGCTTTTAACTGCGTGTCGGTATCCGGCAGGCGAATTCGCACGCTTGTGCCTTCCAGTGCAACTGCTTCGGCTGAGATGCCGGCAATCTGAAGGACACGATTGATGCGGTCTGCGATCTCCTGATCCACCTTGACGGTGGACTTTCCACTCGAGACTTGAACCGCGGGCGCCTCGCCAAAAAAATTCGGCAGCGTGTAGAGCAGGCCAAAGGCTAGCGCGACCACCATGACGATGGCGCGCCAGATGGGAAGCTTATTCACTGCTTAGATGCTCTTGATGGTGCCCTTGGGCAGCAGGGTCTGAATCGCCTGCTTCTGCAGATGAATATTCACCGGCGTCTCGCTGCCCACATTCAGCGTGACATAGGCTTCGTCGATCTCAGTAATCTTGCCCACCACGCCTCCGGCTGTAACCACCTCATCGCCTTTGCTCAACGCAGCCAGCATGGACTTATGCTCTTTGGCGCGCTTCATTTGGGGCCGGATCATCAAAAAGTAGAGCACAACAAACATCAGGATGAGCGGAATAAAGCTCATCAGCGAGGACTCGGGCGAACCGCCGGCGGCCTGCGCAAAAGCGGGGGAAATCAGCACGGAAATGCTCCTTAGGTAAAGGCCTCCAGTATACCGGCGGCGCCTTGGGCCCGGTCCTGGTGAAAGCCCCTTCGCCAGGACTCGAATTGGCCGGCTGAGATCGCTTCGCGCATCTGCCGCATGAGGTCCAGATAGAAATACAGGTTATGCACGGTAGCCAAGTGGGCGCCGAGGATTTCCTGAACTTTCTGCAGGTGATACAGGTAGCTTCGGGAAAAGGGGGGCCTTAAATCGCCATGGCGCTGAGGATCGCAGGCCGGGCAATGGCAGGTAGGATCGATCGGACTTAAGTCGTTACGATAACGGGCATTGCGAATCTTCAAATCCCCATAACGGGTAAAAAGCCATCCATTTCGGGCATTGCGCGTGGGCATGACGCAGTCAAACATATCGACCCCCCGAGCGACACCCTCCACCAGATCTTCTGGCGTGCCGACCCCCATGAGATAGCGTGGCTTATCGGCCGGCAAAAGCGGAGTCGTGGTCTGAAGAATTCGAATCATGTCCTCTTTGGGCTCACCGACCGAAAGGCCGCCAATGGCGTAGCCATCAAATCCGATTTCCAGAAGACCTGCTGCAGACTCGGCACGCAGTGCCTCCATCATGCCGCCCTGCACGATGCCAAAGAGCGCGTTCGGATTTGCTGCCGCTTGAAAGGCCTGCTGTGAACGTTTCGCCCAGCGCAGCGAGAGCCGCATGGACTGGGCAGTCTCATCATGCGTTGCGGGGTAGGGCGTACATTCATCAAACACCATCACGATGTCGGAATTCAGCACTGTTTGAATCCGCATCGACTCTTCGGGGGTAAGAAAAAGCTTATCGCCATTGACTGGTGACCGAAAGGCAACGCCCTCTTCGGAAATTTTGCGCAGCTCGCCCAGGCTCCAGACCTGAAATCCTCCCGAGTCCGTGAGAATCGGCTTGGACCAATTCATAAACTGATGCAGGCCGCCGTGTTGGCCCATAACCTCAAGGCCAGGCCGAAGCCAGAGATGAAAGGTGTTCCCCAACACAATCTGTGCGCCGATCGCGCTGAGGTCAGCAGGTGCTGCGGCCTTGACCGCGCCATAGGTGCCCACTGGCATAAAAATTGGTGTCTCCACCGTGCCGTGGTGTAGTGTCAGTCGGCCGCGACGGGCTGCGCCATCAGTCTGTAGGAGTTCGAATTTCATGAGTGTTGCGGGCAGAACATGGCATCCCCGTAGCTAAAGAATCGATAGCGCGCATCGATCGCATGCTGATAGGTGGCCCGCATCTTGTCATAGCCGATAAAGGCAGCCACCAGCATCAAGAGGGTGGACCTGGGTAAATGAAAATTGGTCAGCAGGCTATCGACAATCTGAAATGAGTAGCCGGGCCGAATGAATAGGTTCGTCTCCCAGCTGCCCGCCCGCACTCGCGGTGGGTCACCGGCAGCTTTATCTTTGACAACGCCCGACTCCAAAGTGCGCAGGCTGGTGGTGCCTACCGCCACTACCCGCGATTGCCTAGCCTTTGCGGCATTGATCACTGCTGCCGCTTCGGCAGAGATCTCACACCACTCACTGTGCATTTGATGCTGGTCAATCTGATCCACGCGGACCGGCGCAAAGGTTCCTGTTCCTACATGTAATGTGACAGACGCTCGCTGAATGCCTTTGTCCAGCAAAGCCTGCAAGAAGGGTTCATCAAAATGCAGGCCCGCAGTCGGTGCCGCTACCGAGCCGGGTATCTGGGCATACACGGTCTGATAGCGCTGCACATCCATGGCATCGGGCCGATGGGCAATATAGGGCGGCAGCGGAATCTCGCCGTCGACTTCTAAAATCTCCAAAACCGGCCGATCGAATTGCAGCAAAAAGCGATCCTGGGTCTCGCCATATCGGCTGAGCACGATCGCTGTTGATCCGCTGCTGCTCTCCAGAGTGAGCATGGTTTTTTCTGCGATTTTTTTACTGGATCGCAGCAGGGCCACGGCCTGCTGATTCTCCAAAATACGCTCAATCAGAATCTCGACTTTTCCGCCTGTTGGCTTGATGCCATAAAGCCGCGCAGGAATGACTTTTGAGTTATTGAAAACCAGCACATCACCAGGGTGAAGCAGATCTAAGAGATCAGTAAATTGCTGATCTTTCGCGGGATCGTCAACCACCAAAAGCCTGCTGTCAGATCGACGCTGTGTGGGCTGCTGGGCAATCCGATCATCAGGTAAGTCAAAATCAAAATCCGACAGCTGCCAGGTTCGCAAAGACTCCGATTTCAACGGCCGCTCCCAAGTCTTGCCACCAGCCAGGCGGCGATAAGCGACTTTAAAATATCACCGGGTAAAAAAATGATGCTGGCCATCGCTGCCTTTGGCAGCGTGAGGTCCGTGCGTAATGCAATGCCTGGCACGCCAAAGGCATAAATCACCAAAATGCCGCCAATCCAACAGGCGATCAAAGCGGCCAGGAAAGGCCGCGATGGCAGCCAGGCACTGAGGCGCTCAAAAGCCGCGCCGCAGGCCCATGCGCCCGCCACCCAGCCGATTAAAAATCCAATCGTGGGTCCAAAAAAAACCCCAAGGCCACCGCGCCCGCCTGATAACACCGGTGCGCCCATGGCAACGACAAACAAAAACAGCAGCACCGCCAGAACACCGCGTCGCGGCCCCAGCATAAGGCCGGCCAGCATGACCCCGAGGGTCTGGGCAGTAACCGGCACGCCTGCGGTAAACGGCAGATCAAACTTTGGGATCAAGCCCATCACTGCAATTAATGCAGCAAACAGCGCAATCCGAACAAGATCTCGTGTCGTCAACATAAGGTGAGTGTAGACGAGGGGTCGAATCGAGAGCCTGCAGGGCTCACCTGAGCGGGCGTTTTTTGGCCTCTCGCGCAGCGATCGATTCCGCGATCTGATCCGTTCTGCGCAGGGCTTGAGATAAAAAAGCCGCAAGCAAAAAAGGTTTTGGCCGCCGGCTGGTGCGCGCACGATAGGCGCAGCGCTGGGCATCCCACTGCTGGGCCAGCAGTGGCACGAAACGAATCATCAGGGCCACCGCAAAGCCGAGCTGTCGCCGTATGTTTCCCAGCCGATCCAGGGGTGCAAAAAGCAGACTTGTGAGATCTAAAAGCCGTTGAAGCGGTGTGGTCATGGTAACGAGATCCGCCAACATCACCATGACCAGAATGCGCACGACTGTGTTGGCGGCCTGATTCCAGTCCATTACCAAGCCCTGAAAAATCCCGAGGGCCACGATGAGTACCACCAGGTTGCGAAGCCCGAGTAGCCGCTGCGTTCCCGGCCGGCCCAGCGATGCATAGGCCAGCGCCAGAAGCAGCAGCACGGGCATAAGGCCCATCCACCCTTTGATAAAGAGCAGGCCAATCGAGGCCAGCGCAAGGCCGACTAATTTCACTGCCGCAGGAATGCGATGCAGCCATGTTTGACCGGAGAGATAAAGCGAAATCATTCGGATTGAACGTGGCGACGATAGGCTGAGATCACCACATCGGCTGACCCATCGGCCTGTACTTGGCCCTGATGCAGCCAGACCACGCGGGGAAAGTCCTGCAGCAGCTCGAGGTCGTGAGTGGCCATGATCACCTGCTGCGGCAACGACTTAATGATGCGCATGACTTTATTGCGGCTGGCAAGATCCAGACTCGCACAGGGCTCATCCAGGAGCACAGTGTCAGCCCCATCGACCAAGACACCAAAAAGGCAGAGGAGTTGTTTTTGTCCGTCACTGAGTTCATGAATAGCCCGTGACTCTAGCTCCAGCGCGCCGAAATCACGCAGTACCTCCTGAGCGCGAAAGCGGGCCTGCTGCTCACTGTGGCCGCGCTCTCGAAGGCCAAAGCAGAGCTCCTCCATCACCGTTGGAAACAAGAGCTGATGCTCTGGATTTTGAAACACAATACCGACAGAGCCGGGGCGGTGAATCACGCCAGAATCCGCAGTCATCAGGCCCTTCATCAGACGCAGCAGCGAGCTTTTGCCAGACCCGTTTTCGCCAATCAGGCCGATCCGCGACTCATCAAACGACAACGAAAGATCCCGAAATACGGGCGACTGATCGCGTGTGAGATGAATACGGCTGAGTTCCATCGCCGGTATACTACGGTCCTTTTCTGCCCGCCGGGGTGGTGGAACTGGTAGACGCGCCGGACTCAAAATCCGGTGCCAGTGATGGCGTGAGGGTTCGAGTCCCTCCCTCGGCACCAAGGCCTAAACGGCTGACGCTCCCGACGCTGAAAATGCGAAAATCCAGGGTATGCAGCAGCCTGAATTCGTTCACCTTCGCATTCATTCAGAATATTCGATCGCAGATGGGATCGTTCGGCTTGAAGCGGCAGTCCAGAAGGCGGCCAGCGATCATCAGCCTGCCTTGGCGATTACGGATCTCGGCAATACGTTTGCTTATATCAAGTTTTATAAGGCGGCCCGCGCTGCCGGCGTCAAGCCGATTCTGGGTGCCGACATTTGGATTTCGAACCCCGCCGATCGAGATCGGCCGTTCCGGTTGCTACTGCTGGCGCAAAACGATCTTGGTTATAAAAATCTCTGTGAGTTGCTAACACGGGCATGGCTAAAGAACTCCTACCGTGATCGGGGCGAGGTTAGAACCGAATGGTTCACTGAGCCCGGCACCAATGGCCAGGGATCACTTGCCGATGGCTTAATTGCATTGTCCGGCGGGCTTGCCGGAGAGATTGCCGATGCACTGGCGAAATCAAAATCCGCGACACAGTCAGGGCCAGCTGATGCCATCTTGCAGCGCTATCTCGAAGCGTTTGGCGATCGTTTTTATCTCGAGTTGCAGCGGGCAGGTCAGCCTGGAGAGGAGCCTTACATCCGGGGTGCAGTCGCGCTTGCACTGCGACATCAAGTGCCGTTGGTCGCTACCCATCCTGTGCAGTTTCTTGAACCCGAGGATTTTCGCTCACACGAGGCGCGGGTCTGTATCGCCGAAGGCGAGACGCTGGCCAGTGGCCGCAGGCAGCGCCGCTTTACGGCTGCGCAGTATCTGACCTCGCAGGCGGAGATGGTCGAAAAGTTTTCTGACCTGCCGCAGGCCCTGGCCAACTCGATTGAAATAGCCCAACGATGTTCCGTCACGCTGCAGCTAGGCCGGCCGCAGCTGCCGAATTTCCCGACACCCAACGGGGAGAGCCTAGAGGACTATCTGCGCTTGAGCGCCCGCGAGGGCCTGGAGCAACGACTGATCGAACGATTTGTGAATTCCGATATTCGCGATCGTCATGCAGCGTCCTATCGGGAACGGCTTGAGATGGAAATCAAAACCATCATCGATATGGGATTTCCTGGCTATTTTTTGATCGTGGCCGATTTCATCAATTGGGCCAAACGAAATGGAGTGCCCGTGGGGCCGGGACGCGGCTCGGGTGCAGGTTCGCTGGTGGCCTATAGCCTAGGCATTACCGATCTCGATCCTATTCCTTATGCCTTGCTGTTTGAGCGATTTCTCAACCCCGAGCGGGTTTCGATGCCTGACTTTGATATCGACTTCTGCCAAGACAATCGCTACAAAGTCATTGACTATGTACGTAGTAAATATGGCAAGGATGCAGTCAGTCAGATTGTGACGTTTGGCACGATGGCCTCAAAAGCGGTGATCCGTGATGCGGGCCGGGTGTTGAATCTGCCCTACAACTTTTGCGACCAGCTCTCCAAGCTCATTCCAGTGGTACAAAATAAACCGCTGTCACTTGAGGAGGCCAAAAAAGAGGAGCCCATACTCGCGGAGCGTGCGGAAAAAGAAGATGAAGTCCGCGAGCTCTTGGCATTGGCCCGGCCGCTCGAAGACCTAACGCGCAATGTCGGCATGCATGCTGGCGGCGTACTGATTGCGCCCGGCCGACTAACGGATTTCTGTCCGCTGTATCAGGCGCCCGGCTCGGAGGGCAGCGACGGCATTGTCTCGATGTATGACAAAGACGATGTCGAAGCGGCAGGCCTCGTGAAGTTTGACTTTCTCGGCTTGCGAAACCTGACCATTATTCAGATGGCCGTGGATTACATCAATGGCCTTTATCCGGATCGACGCCTCACACTGCGCGAGCTGGACGGCTTTAACGATCCTGCTGCCTATCAGGTGCTGCGTGATGCCAACACCACCGCTATTTTCCAGGTGGAATCAGATGGCATGAAAAAACTGCTGGCCAAGCTGCAGCCCGATCGCTTTGAAGACATCATCGCTGTGCTGGCACTGTATCGGCCCGGGCCACTGAATTCCGGCATGGTCGATGACTTCATCAAACGCAAGCGTGGAGAGCAGCAGATTGATTACTTCCATGACTCACTGAAAGACTGTCTATCGCCGACTTACGGCGTGATTGTCTATCAGGAGCAAGTCATGCAGATTGCCCAGATCATTGCGGGCTACTCGCTGGGCGGCGCAGATTTACTGCGTCGGGCCATGGGTAAGAAAAAGGCCGAGGAGATGGCCCAGCAGCGAGAGATTTTTGTCAAAGGCGCTCTTGCCAAAGGCCATAGCCAGTCCCTGGCCACGCGGCTTTTTGATCTGATGGAGAAGTTTGCCGAATACGGTTTTAACAAATCCCACACTGCAGCCTATGCGGTGCTGACCTATCAGACCGCCTGGCTCAAAGCCCATCACACTGCAGAGTTTATGGCGGCAACCCTTTCGGCCGATATGGACGACACCGATAAGGTGGCTTTTTTCTTAGCCGATACGCTGGCCAATAACGTAAAAGTCTTAGCGCCAAACATCAACACCTCTGCGTATCGGTTTGAGCCAATCACCATCCCCCAGGGCGCTGGGGCAACGCCTTCGACAGACACGCCGATCCAGCGGCCGAAGCTGCAGATCCAATACGGACTCGGCGCCATACGTGGCGTAGGTGAAAATGCGGTACTCAATATTCTTTCCGCCCGCCAGCAGGGCGGTCCTTTTGCGTCTTTGTTTGACTTCTGCCAGCGTATCGATCGTCGGGTCGTGAACCGACGTGCCGTGGAGGCGCTGGTGAAGGCAGGCGCCTTCGATCAGCTGCACAGCAATCGCGCCCAGCTGCTGGCATCCGTGGGCCTTGCCATTCACGCTGCCGATCAGGCCCAGGCCCATGCGCACCAGAGTGGTCTTTTCGAGGATTCCGCACAGTCGACACAGGCCATCGAGATGCCAAAGGTAGACGCCTGGAACGAACGCGAGCAGCTATTGGAAGAAAAGCAGGCCCTGGGGTTTTGTTTTTCCGGCCACTTATTTGCATCGTATGCACCGGAAATTCGACGATTTATCTCCATCACGCTGAATCGACTGAGTCCCTCACGCGATCCGGTATGGATCACCGGCATTGTCAGCGCCAGCCGCGCTCAGATGACCAAGCGCGGCATGATGCGTATTGTTGAGATTGACGATGGGACTGCTCGGCTTGAGCTCACCGTGTTTTCCGAGCTCTGGGATCGTTATCGTCACTCCATCAAAGTCGATGAGCCCTTGATTGTTTGCGCAAGGGTTGAAAACGATGATTTCTCGGGCGGACTTCGAGGCGCAGCCACCGAGCTGCTCACGCTGGGTGAGGCGCGCATTAAATTTTCAATGGGCCTGCGACTTAACTTGACTTCCAGCGACGCTGCGCCCGAAAAGATTCGCAGCCTGCTGGAGCCCTGGAGGGCGCCACGGCAGGGTTGTCCCATTATTTTCAGGCTAATGCGTGGGGGTGCCCAGTGCGATATCCAGCTGCCCGAGGATTGGCGTGTCAAGCCCGAAGAGGACCTGATGAGAGCGCTGGCCGAACACCTGCCCCGGGAGTCGGTTGAGGTCATTTATCGCTCGTAAGCGATCGCCTTAAATTGCGGGGATTTTCAGGTGCCGCAACACCAGACGGTTTAAAATCAGGGGATGAAAATTCCCGAAGCCATTAGTGGAATAGTTGGCCCGATTCGCGCCATTCGTCGGGATATTCATGCTTATCCTGAGCTGAAATTCGAAGAGCACCGCACCGCAAGCCTGGTCGCCAAAGAGCTGCGCGACTATGGCTGCGACCAGGTCGTGACCGGACTGGGTAAGACCGGTGTCGTGGGGCTGATTAAAGGCCATCGCCCGCCCTATGCCGGGCAAGAGCGCACGATGATTGGATTGCGGGCGGATATGGACGCATTGCCGATGAGTGAACTCAATACCTTCGCGCACGCGAGTCGGCATGCGGGCAAGATGCATGCCTGTGGCCATGACGGCCACACCGCCACACTGCTGGCGGCTGCAAAAACAATGTCGTTAGACCGTGATTTTGCTGGCAGTGTCGTCTTTATCTTTCAGCCTGCCGAGGAGGGCGGTGGTGGCGCAAAGGCCATGATTGAAGATGGTCTATTTGAGCGGTTTCCCTGTGATGCGGTGTTTGCGATTCACAACTGGCCGGGACTCAGGGTCGGCGAATTTGGTATGAACCCGGGCGCGATGATGGCCTCGAGCAATGAGTTTGAAATCACGCTGCGAGGTAAGGGTGCCCATGCGGCCATGCCCCATTTGGGCGTGGATCCAGTGCTGATCGCCAGCCATCTCATTCTCGGCTTTCAGAGTCTGGTCTCGCGCGAGACTAAGCCGATCGATGCCACTGTCCTCTCGGTGACCCAAGTCCACGCGGGTGAGGCCACCAATGTCATTCCCGATCACTGTGTGATGAAAGGCACAGTTCGGACTTTCTCGCTGCAAGCGCTCGATACGATCGAAGATGGAATGCGTCGAATTTGCAGCCAGCTGCCGAGTGCCTTCGGCGCGCAGGCCGATTTTCAGTTCAATCGCAACTATCCGCCCACCATCAACCACAGCCGTGAGGCAATGTTTGCGGCGGATGTTGCTGCGGACATCGTGGGGGAAGCCATGGTGCAACGAAATGTCGAGCCGACGATGGGCGCAGAAGATTTTGCGTACATGCTCCTAGAAAAACCCGGCGCCTATATCTTTCTTGGCAATGGTGATGTCAGCGGGCTGCATCGGTCGCAGGGCCATGGCCTTGGGCCCTGCACCCTGCATAACCCGAGTTACGACTTTAATGACGACCTCATCCCGATTGGGGCGACCTTCTGGCAGCTGCTGGCCAGGCGGTTTTTGGCCTAAGGTTCATCATGCGACTGCTTTCTTCTGTGGATCAATTCTTCGGTGCTGCTGATCACTTTCTGCGATCGATTGCGACCACACCGCCAAGTCGTCGCGCCTATCCGGCCAAAAACATTGATGAGCCCATGCTGTCAGAAGAAGAGAAGAAGCTCTCAGCGGCACTCATGCGCGTGAATCACTCTGGCGAAGTTGCTGCTCAGGCGCTGTATCAAGGCCAGGCCATGACCGCCAAATCTCCTGAAATGGTCCGCCTGCTGAAGGAGGCGGCCGCAGAGGAGGCCGATCACCTGAACTGGACAGCCCAGAGAATTCAGGCCCTCGGCACTCGGCCCTCGCTTTTGACGCCGATTTGGTATGCCGGTGCATTTGCGCTGGGTGCCGTTGCTGGCCGCATGGGAGATCGTGTGTCCTTGGGATTTTTGGCAGAGACCGAACGGCAGGTCGAGCAGCATTTGATGCGGCATATGGAGCGACTGCCCTTGGCCGACGAGGCCTCGCGGGCTGTGGTGGCCCAGATGAAGGAAGATGAAAATAAACACATGCAAACTGCCTTAGGCGAGGGGGCTGCCGATCTGCCGCGGCCGGTGCAGCTGGCCATGCGGGCCAGCGGCGGACTGATGACCCGTGTTGCCCACTACATCTAACAGCAATGGACATTAAAGGCGAAGCACAAATTCCCGCTGATCTGAAAACGGTCTGGGCAGGTTTAAACAGCACCGATGTGCTCTTAAAAGCCATTCCGGGCTGCGAATCGATCGAACGTATTTCTGAAAATGAACTGCAGGCCAAAGTCATGATCAAGCTCGGGCCTGTGACTGCCCGCTTCAGTGGCAAAGTCAGCATGACTGACATCCGGCCCCTGGAGGGCTACACCCTGCATTTCGAGGGCTCTGGTGGGGCAGCGGGATTTGCCAAAGGCAGTGCAGAAATCCATCTCCAAGAAACCAGCGGGGAGACAAGACTTACTTACAACGCCAAGGCCTCGATCGGAGGAAAGCTCGGTCAGCTGGGCAGCCGGCTGATTGAAGGATCCGCGCGAAAACTCTCTGCTGATTTTTTTGCTTCATTCGCGCAGGCAGTCGCACCCGGCGGGATGAGTGTCACTGCGCTAACTGAGGACGCATCAGCAGGCCCGATGGCAGCTGCATCAGCATCGCCATCAAATGCGATGAAACCGCGCCTGATGTGGTGGCTGGCTGCGGCTGCTGCCGCCTTGGTGATCACCGTGAGCCTCTACGGCCGATAGCAAACCAAGAGCGAAGAGCAAAAAAACGCGATTTATTTTGGCAGCTTCAGGGTATCGATGCCTTGCAGCGGGCCCAAAGGATTGCGTCGCGTCTCGTCTTCGCGGACCTGTGGCTTACCGCTAATGAGCTTGTAGACCACGAGATCATTTTTCACGAGCCAGACTGCATTGAACTCCCAGCCAGTGGTCATGGTCTTGCGGTTGAAATTGAAAAAATCCAACCAAAAATTCCCATACCGATCACGTCGCAACATCTTCTGGTCCAGCTCATAGCCCTGGCAGTCGGTTCGGACCCGAATGCAGTCCATCACACCAGGATCTAGGCGATAGCCATCGACACTGCCGGGCGGAACGAAACGGCGAATGACATCGGAATAATTCAGCAGCGCAATATTTGGATTGCGGCCCGGATGAAGCCCCAAGGCCTCCAACTCAGCACGGGTGGTCTGATAGGGAACGATCTGCGCAAAAGTGATGCGGGCCTCGTCAAAGCTTTTCCATGGCCCATCGACTGTATTTTTGGCAGCCGGCAGCAGGTCCGCGCAGCCGACCACGGAGAGTGCCAGGCCGGCCCACAGCATGCCGAGTTGCCAAGAGTTCTTGATCACCACAAAAGAGTGTGGAGAAAAACAAAACCCCCGGCACCACATGGGCCGGGGGTTTTGGAGAGGGAGCCTGACGATGCCCTACTTTCACGACAGTTAAGTCACTATCATCGGCGCAAAGGCGTTTCACGGTCCTGTTCGGGATGGGAAGGGGTGGTACCACC
>JACCED011330581.1_pt1 | contig 53930 bp, 58 predicted proteins | sample 7455021 | NCBI WGS metagenome assembly JACCED01 (sample SAMN15323456, study PRJNA562643) | freshwater metagenome | isolation source: river surface water | place: USA:Blue River Watershed | collected 2017-08-19
ATGCCGATGATATTGATGATAATGAATATGATTCCATATGGTTCTCTTATCAAACACCATCTCAAATGAATTATACCTTTCTATTTCACGGCGAAGAGTACCAAGTCAAATTTCATATTGTTGAAAAGGCGCCACCCGCGAAAGCACCTGCCAAGAAGGTCCCAAAACCAGTCAAGGAAGTCAAGGTAGTCCAGCCAGTCCAACAACCAGAAAACAACAAGTATATTGTCACCTTTAAAAACAAGTCAAAAAAAATGAATGAGGAGGACATCTATTTCATTGAAGATAACGAAGACTACAAATTAGAATTCATTTACCAATTTCAGCAAACCGCCAACATCGAAAACATCGACGACGCTGCGATTGTTATGTATTGTGATTCCGGTATAACGGAAGGTGGGACATATCTTGATTTTGTCAAGAAACATCCAGATGTTGAATTTGATTTCATCGTGTTCTGTTTTGAACAACCATCTCAAATGAATTATACCTTTGTATTTCACGACGAAGAGTATGAAGTCAAATTTCATAAAGTATAAAAATAAAAATATAAAAAAGGTGATCCACTTGGATTGCCTTTTTTAACACTGGTAACCCTAACCCGCTTCGACATTTTTCATCTATCGTGATTTTTCGCCTCATCTCTAAAAAAATTGAAAAACTTTTTATCTCCTTGTATTCTTTTACCCAAACAAATCAAAACAAAGCAACAAGCAAACAACAACAAAAACAAAATGTCTAACAAACAAGTCAATAAAGTTTTAAAGCCTTTGTTAAAGGAACTGAAAACTACTTTCAAGATTCGCGTCCAAAAAGAAAAAGAGAATACCAAAGCCTTAAAAATGCTCGCCAAAGAGCAACGTGAAGTTGCCAAAGAGGAACGAGCTCGTTCCAAACAAAACGCCCGTATCGCAAAGGAGGAATTACGTGAACGTGAAAAACGTCAGCGTATCCACGATAAACAAACCAAGCGTTTTGAGTCGTTCAATCGTATGGTTCAAGTTGGTATTGCGTTACATAAGACGCACCTGGATGGTTTCACTACCGCACAATTTGTTGAAAAATTCAAACAAATCTATGGTAACATTAATGCTTGGACCGGCGATGCGAATCCAGAAGATTATGATGGTGATGCCAGTATTCGATCATTGATCTATGAAATGTCACCCTCGTCTGCTCAGCACTGGTTCAAGTATGGCATGAAGAAGAATTCTTACCAAGTCGCACCATGGTCTTTTGTCAATAAACAATTGGCTGATTTAAATCATCATTATGGATGGATGGTTACCACTAAAGGCACTGGTCGTGCAAAATCCAAGGGCACCTGGAAATTTGTGTTCCACTTGTCTCGTGACAACTGGAATAATGAATTATTTGGACATCTTCCTGACGAGGAAACACTCTTAAATGCTACCAATCTACGTAAAATCGGCAAACAAAACCAAAACAAAAACAATTAATTTATTATGTAATTAACTAAATGAAAAAGTGACTTGCCACTTGGCGGGAATACCTTTTTTCACGTGTGTCACCTAGAGGTTACAATATAAATTTTGCGCCTATCCACTTAATTAAAAAAAATTGAAAAGCTTTTTCTCTCCTTCCATCATTTTACTCAAACAAATCAAACAACCGCAACAAGCAAAACAAACATGAACGCAACCATTGACGGAACCAAGAAATCAATCACTTTAACTCCATTGGTATTATGTTACATGAAGAACATGATCGATATTCCTGGAAAGACCGAATTGTTAATGAAAACATTTACAAAAATTCTTGAATTACTTGAATACGATAAAATGACATCCCAAAAGGTCTTGTTGGCATTTAAGATGCTTGATGACGAAAAATGGGTTAGTCATGATGCTGAAGTTATGGGTATTCTTGGTGGTATTCTTGTGTTCTTATACAAGGAATGTCCATCTAACCGTATCAACGGTATCATCTCGGATTCTTTGGAGGATGTTGAAGAGTATAAATCCATTGGACTCTTTACTGAAAAGACTTATATGAAACACTGTCGATATCTAATTAATTTTGCTGTTATACATCAAGAACTTCAAAAACTTGATATTTCAAATGTCAAACCAATCTCCAGTTGGGTAAATGATGGCAAGAAAACCATGCTCCATTTGAAATTCCCTATTTACTATGACGACATCTATTACGATGATCCGCAATACTGGAACATCAAAGGCGTCGAAGAATTAGTCGTTTAAAAAAATAAAAAACAAAAAAAACAAACTTATAACTGTAATTAACCAAAGGAAAGAGTGACCCACCACTTGGAGGGAATACCTTTTTTCACGCATCGTCACTGGGGGGTAACAATAAATGATTTTTACCTGTAATTTAAAAAAATTGAAATACTTTTTATTGAATTTAAGATTATTATATTAACAATAAAAATGCCAATCATTACAAATAAAAACGGAAAAATCCAGCATAAAGCGAATTCTTATCCTGCTACACCAGTAAAAACAATTCCCCAAACAAATTGGGTTGAACATACCAAAACATTTGCATCTACCAACAATATGTCATTTGGTGAATCATTATCGAATGTCAATAATCGTTGTCAATATTACGATACGATGATTGACCGTGATAAATTTAATAGAGGTCCAAATTTACTTCAACCAGATCATCCGGCGATGCATCCATTTATTCCAAACTTAACAGCAGCAGATAAAAAAGTGAAAGACGAAATATACGTTCAAACGAAAAGAGCCATGTGTGGAAAAACCCATACATTCAAAAAATAAAATTTTATAATTTACCAAAGGAAAGAGTGACCCGACACTTGATGGGAATACCTTTTTTCATGCTTCAAAATTACAATAAAAAATCACTTTTTTCCCAAGTTTAAAAAAAATTGATTTTATAAATAACTAATTTTATTTTATTACACAACCACAACAAAAACAAAAGCTCAAAAATGACAACCGCAAACAACGTAAAATTAATCAAAATGTTAAGTGATCGTTACAAATTTGATGCAGACGATGCGATTGAATATGTAAAAACTTCTAGTAGAAAAGGACGTCCAAAGAAAGAAATAGAGGTCGAGCATGCGAAAGATTTGTTTGACAAGATTTTGGAAGACGCCGGCGAACCACCACTTGAAAAAGATCCTGCGTTATATAAAAAGTTTGAAAAAGCGCCTGAAAAAGTAAATAAAACTGCTGAAAAGGAAGCTAAAAAACTTGAAAAGGAAAAGAAAGCGGCTGAAAAAGCTGCTGAAAAGGAAAAGAAAGCTGCCGAAAAGGAAGCTAAAAAACTGGAAAAGGAAAAGAAAGCTGCTGAAAAGGAAGCTAAAAAACTGGAAAAAGAAAAGAAAGCATCTGAAAAGACAAGTAAAAAAGAAGTCAAACCAGTTGTTGCTCCATCACCTCCAGTCAAAACAGTTACACAAATTGAATCAAGCGATGACGAATCGAGTGATGAAGAAGATGAAGAAGATGAAGAAGAAGTTGAATTAAAACCTGAAGAAAAGGAACTCGTTGTCATTAAATATACTCCTATTGAAGAACTTGTCATTAATCAATCTAGTGACGATGAAATTGATGAGGATGTGAATAAAATAGTTCAATCTGTTATCAAAGCAAAAATGGCAAAATGTGAGGAAAAAAAAGAATCTGATGATGAATCCGAACAAGAAGATTCTGATGATGAAGAAGAGGAAGAAGAAGTTGTCAAAGTAAAACGCGTCAAAATCAACGACAAAGATTACTTAAAATCCAGCAACAATGTATTATATGATGTTGATACCAATGATGCGATTGGTGTTTGGGATGAAAACAAACAAGAAATCATATTAAATGAGTTAGATGAAGATTCCTATGTTGAGGAAGATGACAACGAAGAATCTGAAGATGATGATTCCGATGATGAAGATGAATAAAAGACAAAATATAAAATAAAAAATGAAAAAAGGGCGCACAAAAAGCGTCCTTTTTTCCCTTACAACAATATAAAACTTTTTGAAAAAACTACCGCAAAAATAAAAAATTGATTTACTTTTTCTCTCATCAACTCATTTTATTAAAACAACAAACAAACATCAACAATGAACTCCATCGTACAAAAACAACTCGTTATGTCAGGGTTAAACTTACCCATCGAGATGATTGATATCATCAAAGACTATTGTTTTCATAAGATCGAAGACGTCGCAAAACAAAACAAGAAGAAAGCTATTCGCCTTATTGGAAATGGCGAATTAACTCGAATCAATTACGATGATACCAACCCCAAATGGAGATTTGAAATTCCAAAGGGTAATATGTACGGGGATAAATTTATTTTAGACGCCGGATTTTGTAAGGATTGTGGTAATTATAAATACAATAGAGTTCGTTATTATCTCACAGTATCTTGTTCTCCATCCATATATTGTAACTGTTATAATGGTTATAATAGCGAGGAAGATGATGAAGACCACTTTGACCCGTATGATTATTTATAAACTTTGAAACAAATGGAAAGAGTGACCTGTCGCTTGACGGGAATATCTTTTTTCACGATTTCCCCTTTGCTAAAAAAAATTGATTTACTTTTTCTCTCTTCCTGTCATTTTATAAAAACAAAAAACAAGTCAAAAATGATATTTACTATTTTATTCGCCACATTCTTATGTTTGATTTCTGGCGTCGCCGTCAATACAAGCGATACTCACCCTGGTCATCGAGGAATTCAAAAACGAATCTTTGACCAAAAAGCCCACAACGATGCGTTAATGGCAAAACCAACCATTGGTATTAATGATCGCATTTGGTACAACAAAGTAGTTCCTACGGAATTTCAAGAAAAATTATGTCCTTACATACAAGAACTATTGGTTTTTGAAGAATCCAAATACTATGTTGTCCTTGGATACACTTTGGAAAAATACCACGAATACTTGGTAAAAAACGTAAGTGACTTTTACATGGAAGAAATCTATACGTTACACAATTTTCCAACCTATCGTGAAAATGTTACACTTGAAAACGTCACCATGAGCGATGTTTATACATACCACAAACAACAGTGTAAAAAATACCCTGTCAATGGAGCAATGATCAGTCGTTATAGAAAAATATACAGCAAATTATATGAAGGATTAGTGACAAAACATTTGAAAGGAAACACCATTAATCCTAACACTAAAAAAATACCTCGTGCGTACAATAACAACTGCGATAAAAAGAATTCAATCGACATAAATCCATTTGTACTCTTTCTAGGATTGTTTTGTGTGTTTTCATTCGTTGGAAATAGCTCACCCAGAAAAAGAAGATAAAAATATAAAAATTTACAAAAATATATAAAAAGGTGCTCACTGTAGCACTTTTTTATATTTTTAGACTTATCATTTTAAAATCATGTATTTACATATCATAAAATAATTGTATTATTTCAATTGTTTTATTGGTGATATTTGATGGATTGATCCAGTAATTTATATGTTCTTCTAATATATTTAATCTTGTCTCCCATTCGTTTCTTTTTGATTTTTTAACTACACATATTCCTTTTTTGTTTTGACCCCAACAAGAAGTTATATTTGTTCCATCTTTTTCATAATCATCTGGATTAAATCTAATAAACACAATAGGGGTGTGTCCTAAATCTTGTGATAATTCCATGATGCGTTTATTTTCACAAGTACAGTCATAATCTATATGTTGATTTTCATCTATTTCTATAATTATAATTTGATAACCTAAATCAAGTAATAAATCAGGTCTTCGTTTAGAACAACCACCATTTACTAATTTATCTGCTCTCCATGATAATTCTGAAAAATTTTTTTTTACATATTCAACCACAGAATATTCTTTGGTTTTGTAATTACGAGATACTGGTTTGTCTGGAAACAAGTTGATATAACAAAAGAGACAATATCCATCGTATTTTTCTTGAACCCTGGTTGAACATAAATGAGTTTTACAAGTTTTATGTTTCACATCAATCATTCCTTTTTTTTTATGTGTAGCACAATACAACGCTTTTTTATCACCTTCTACATTAAATGCCGGTTGTTTCTTACACTCAATACAAGTTTTATTTATAACATTTATCATTCCTTCCTTTTTATGTGTGACACAATATAACGCTTTTGTTTCACCTTCTACATTAAATGCTGGTTGTTTCATACAATCAATACAAGTTTTATTTATAACATTAATCATTCCTTCCTTTTTATGTGTCGCACAATACAATGCTTTTGATTCACTTTCTATATTAAATGCTGGTCGTTTCATACACTCCAGACAAGTTTTATCTTTGACATTAATCATTCCGTCTTTTTTATGTTTTGAACAATATAACCCTTTTTTTTCACCATCTATATTAAAGTTTGCTAAAACATTACACTCAAGACATGTTTTATTTTTAACATTTACCATTCCTTCCTTTCTATGTGTAGCACAATATAAGGCTTTAGTTTCGCCTTCTTTATTAAAACATGGTATTTTTATACATTCGAGACAAGTTTTATCTTTAACATTTACCATTCCGTCCTTTTTATGTTTAGCACAATATAACGCTTTTGTTTCACCTTCTACATTAAAGGTTGGTGTAACATTACAATCGTTTTCCTTACACATTTATCTATTAATATACAATTAATAGACAAATATTTATATCAAATTTATATTTATAAAATTAATGTTGGAAATATAATTAGTCTTTCAACCACGATTCTCTGGGACACATAGCGGCATCGTTATCATATCTCTGGGTTCCCCTATAATATGCTGGTTTTGTATCAATCAATTGTTGTACATGTTTTGGTTGTTGTGGTGTTTGAACAATTGGAAGAGGCATTGGTTTGACATTATAAATATCCAATATTTTTTCAATAACCGGACTTCTTTCGATATCAGTATTATTCATCTCCACAATTTTAATTCCATTATTCGAATATAAAGTTGTCCTGTTATTAATCATTTCTATTTGTTCATATAAATTAAATTTACGAATAAAGTCATATAATCCACTTTCAAGCCCCTTGTCGGATTGTTTCAAATCACCCGTAATTACCATTTTACTACCATCACCAATTCTTGTAGTCAACATTAACATTTGATTTGGAGAACTATTTTGCATTTCATCCGCAATAATAAAAGCGTTTTTAAACGTGCGTCCTCTCATGTATCCCAAAGGTGCGATTTCAATGACATTCGCGTGTATCATCGAATCAATATCTTTTTGCGAATAAAATTCCAGAAAAATATCAAATATAGGTCGTGTCCAAGGATCCATTTTTTTATTTATATTTCCTGGCAAAAAACCAATATCTTCCTCCACAGGCACAACTGGGCGAGTCAATATGATTTTATTTATATTTCCAGATTGTAAATCTTTAATCGCGGTATTACATGCCAACATCGTTTTACCTGTTCCCGCAGGACCAATGGCAAATAATAATTTAATTTTAGAATCATTCAAATAATCGCAATACTGTTTTTGGTTATATGATTTCGGTTTATAATAATTTGACAATGATTTCAAAGATGTGCTGGTTCGTTTTGCTGAAAATGCGCGCATTTGAAATGAATTTTTAGAAATAAGCAACAAAGAAAAAAATAAACAAGACATTAACATATTGTTAAATATACTTTTTTGTTTAAGTTTATTTTATTTATAATATATAAATGGTTGATAATAAAATTTTAATACCCAGTGTTGTTGGTGGAGCAGTTTTTCTAATTATTTTTGGATTGGGTACAAAGGAATACTGGAATTATAGAAAAAAAGAAAATAGAAGAATAGAAAATATAAATAAATGGAAGACTCGTCGTATTGATAAAATAAGTAAAATGCGTAAAGAAGAAAGAATAAGGCAAAAAGAAATAAAAAAAGAAATAAAAAAAGAAGAAGATGAAGTGAAAAAACAAGAAGAATTAGATATTATATTTGGAAAAAACCCTGAATTTTATCCAGAAGAATATTATGAAGATGATGGTATAGGTAAGGGTATAGTAAAAAAAAGTAAAAAAAGTAATAAAATTACAAAAAAACACCGAAAAAATTAATTTTTCTTACATATTAAGAAAAAACGTTTAAACTTTTTAACCCCATCAGGTGTATAACCATCACATTTTCTGATTGGTTTCATAACATATCCATATACATTTAAAATTTGCCTCACTAAATTCAATAAAGGCCACCTCTGGTTATCCGTCGCATTTTTTTGTAGGCTGGTCAAGCTAGATGAGCTCAAATGATGTTTCAACTCTTTCACATATTTTTCAACGCTTTCATATTTTTCTTGACTCAATAATACATCTCGCTCAATAAGTATTTCACTATTTTCATCGAAAAAAATACCAATATCATTTAGTATTTTTTTACTGATTTCATCCATATTATTTTATAGACGAATAAATATTTCAGATAATTACCGAATTTATAAATCACTGGTATTCCATAATATGGTATAAACGTCTTCCCCGTTTTCCATTTTTGTTTTGGTGTATTTTGAAATAACCTTTGGATTTACCTTGTTATTGACAATATCTTCGGCTTGATATACATTGCCAAATTTGTCTAAATAATAAACAATACCCATAATTTCCTGAGCCCATAATTCGATCTTCTGCATGGTTTGTTTGTTTTCTTCGTCCTCTACTAATCCGTGTGGAGTGCCTTTCATGTGCGTTCCACAATATTCACATTCCTCCTTTTTGCGTCGGGTACATTGTTCCCCGTTTGCCCGTTTGGCACAACATCTTTCAAAATAAGGGACAACATTTTTGACACGTTTTCGTTTCATAAAATCATCCTTATTCAAAGTCATGCGCTCATAATTGTAAATATATTGAATGAGATCATTCATTTTTTCATCATTCATGCCAAGCTCAATTGACTTTTCACGAATCTTTTCCTTTAATGTTGTAATATAATTTTCAAACTTTTTATTAATACGTTTTTCCATCTTTAAATCTTACTAATAATTATATTAAAATATATTTAAATCAATTTTTAAATATATGTCAAAACAACTTAAAGAGGTTAGACATTATTTGTGTTTTCGTCTATAACTACAACCGCAGGCGCTTCCTCCGCGACCACAACAGGTGCTTCCTCCACGACCACAACAGGCGCTTCCTCTGCGACCACAACAGGTGCTTCCTCCACGACCACAACAGACGCTTCCTCCGCGACCACGGGTAATTCTTCAATGACGACTTGAATATTTTTGTCCTGTCCAGGAACAACAAATTCTGAATTATAATCACTACTATTCAATGTGGTCATGATTTCTTGTTGTTTCTTTTTCTTACGAGCCCTATATTTTTTCTTTTTCAAATTATTACTATTTGATTGTGACTGTGTTTCAGTGATAATGGTTTCCACTGACAATTCACTTATTAAATCACTTGGGATTTCATTTGTATTATCGTGTGGAGTTTCAAAAAACTTTTCTAAATGAATTGTTGTATTTGAATTACCTTTTTCATTTTGAATCACCTGGTTTTCCTTGATTTCTCTCACATCAATGATTTCATAAGTAGCATTTTCATCATTTTTTTCTTCAAAATGAATATCGTTATTTATTTGATTCAACATCATATCCAATTTGTGATAATAACGAGATAAGTATTTTATATTCAACTTGTGAAAAAAATCAAGATAATTTATAAAAAGTGATATTTTCTCTCTTAACATGATATTATTAAAATAAACAGTATTGACAAAATTATCAATATTAAAACCAATCTTATTTTTTGCCTTATGTTTTTCCAATTCCCTTTCTTTAATAATATAATAATTATGTAACGCATACAACAATTCTACAATGACATCGTGAATACTTTGAACTACGTCAAAATCATACTTTTTAAATGGCTCCAAATCTTTATACACTGGAAACTGATTATGTATATTTACCAATTCCAATAACTTTTTATCTTTTATATTGATTTTAATGTAATCCACTATTATTTTATACAATTTAAAAAACTCGCAATACATGCGATTTATAATTGCTGAAAACAATCGTTTCACATCATCATATTCAATATCGATTATTTTTCCTTGGAAATATAATGAATCCAACCCAAATACACATAGGGTCTCCTGATTACTTTTAATAAATTCGTTATACATCCCTTTTAATTTCACTATTTTTGTATCAAGCACATTGATCTTTTTTTCATTTTCCATTTTTAATTCTGTTATTTTGATAAATGTCGATTTTATTTGAGTTAATTTATCTTCGGTATCCTCCATATATTAGTATGAAATTATATTTTTCAAAGAATTTTTATTTCATTGAATTTTTAATTCGTTAAATATATTTTATTTTAATATTATACAATGGATAATATTAAAGACAATACTGATACTATACTTTCATTATCAAACGACGCGGTTTGGACTGTAGAACATGAGGCGATCTTGATTGAATGGGCTGATAAGGCAATGTGCTACCGTTGGTTACATTCACGCGCAAACATGTTGTATTCGACGTTAAACGCATGGTATACAATTCCGGTCATTATTATTTCTACATTAACTGGAACTGCTAATTTCGCACAAGATCGTGTGCCTTTGGAATATCAAAGTTATTACGTCATGGTTGTTGGTGGTTTTAATATTTTAGCGGGGATTATTACCACTATACAACAGTTTTTGAAAATAACTCAACTCAATGAGGCACATCGTGTAAGTGGTATTGCCTGGGATAAATTCTATCGAAATGTAAAAATTGAATTAGCAAAACATCCCAGTGAGAGAACTCCTGTCACCCAAATGATTAAATTATGTAAAGAAGAGTTTGATCGTTTGATGGAAACCAGTCCAGTGATTCCTGATAAAATTGTGGAAAGTTTCAAGAGTCATTTCCAAAATTCGGATAATTATGTAAAGATCGTAAAACCAGAAATATGCGATGTTTTAGTATCTACTGATACATTTAGAAATAGTTGGTTTAATGAAGAAAATACCAATAAAAAGACACAAGAATTACTCATGATTCAAAGTAACAAAGAAAATATGAAACAAAAAATGAATGAATACAATCATAGTGCGGTGAGTGAATTTAAAAAGGTATTTTATAATTTAAATAATCGTCCGCCAATGGATAGTGAGATTATAGATAATTTAAAAGACAAAATTGAATTATCTACCTTGTTACAAATTATTGAAATACAAAGCACTGGCGAAAATACAATATAATGCCTGATAATTATTTAATTTCTAGACATTATAAATCTGTAAATTCGGGAGCTGATGGTATTGGTGTTTTGGGTAAAACAAGACCCATAGGTATATCTTTTGGTAATACAAAATAACATATAGCCATAAAAATCGCAAACGTTATATAAACAATGATACTGCTAATATCAATATCAAAATACTTCATTATTTGAAAAATGATATTGATTACTATAATAAATATAATGATTGTAAAACCTATTTTAGTTATACGATTCCCCCATATTGATTCTTTATTTGTGCCTGGCATATATAAATTTAAGAAATAAAAATCATAAATTATATATATAATTTATATATAATTCATTCAATGTTTAAATTAAAGAAACTTTACCATTTATTCATTCTATTATTTGTGATTTCAATACTTATTTACATTATTCATTTTATTATAAATTACTACCAAATAAATCACATAGTTTTTTTCAACAAAAAAGAACTTCAACATTTCTTAATGAATGACCCAGACCATTACTATAAATCATTTTCTAAAAAAGATCTTTCTATTCGTAAAATATCTTCACCTGATGATTATCATTTTTTAATAGAAAAAAGTTCAAGAGACTTTAGTATTTATGAAAAAAATAAAATCGCGAATTGTGTATCCAATGTTGAATCAGTATTAAAAAATGTCAATGAGCCATGGTTTGATGGAATGAAAGCATGTAAAACAAAATGGAAATTCGGGTGTATTATTGGAAACTTATATGAAGGTGGACTTCCTCATACAAGATATGATGTGATTATTCTTCCTGAATATGTGGTGTCGAATTATAGTGATTCTGAATTGTGTAAACTAATTCTTCATGAAAAAATCCATGTATATCAAAAAATGTATCCAAACGACATTGATAAATATGTAAAATATCATAATTTTTATAAAAAAATACGTCGAAATGAAGTTGATGGTGCACGCGCGAATCCAGATTTAGATGAATGGATTTACAATGATTCAGAAAATCAGTCTTATATGGCATTATATAAGGCAGATTCAACGGATATAAGAGATGTCACGTTTTATCCAAATAATTCACATTTCTATGAACACCCTTATGAAAAAATGGCTTATGATATGGAAAAAAAGTTATCACAATAAATAATATGATATTGGTACCTGTTGTTCATAATTTTTTACAACAAGTATTTCCTTATGTATAATCGGTCTTTTTTCATATGCCACCGCTTCCAAATTCAAATATTTAATATATACGCTATCATATTCATTCGCCCAACAACCGGTTTCATCTGGTACAGAAACATCATCTATTGTTTTACCCTTAAAAACAGCAAAACGATTAATACCACCACGTGATTTTGGGTCTGCCTTTTTATTAAACAGCGCAATTGTCAATGCGTTTTCATAATTCGTAAAATAATAATATGGTCCCATATAAGTTTCACGTTGGGTTTTAGATAATCCAAATACCGACATGAATTCTGTATTCACCTTGGATGAGCCACTATATCCTGCAACCGGTAATTCATAATCATGTTCATACATATCCTTTAAATACAAAAAATCGGGATTATTTTCAAAAAACATGGTAACATTTTCGTGTATTTGGGTATCATAGATTTTACGTTCGCCAACTATTTCACTTGATAATGCTAACCATATATGATTTATATTTGTCACTGTTGAATCTTTATTTAATGGGGTACAGTCAAAAAAGATATACATGTTACAATCTTCATTTAAAAATCCGTTACATTCAAAATGTTGATTTACTCCATTCGTTTGTTTTAAAAACAGCACATTCAGCATTTTTTGACAAGATGACATTATATCCATTCCATCCATATAAAAAAACTCGTAAAATTGAAAATACGTATCTAACCTTTGGGTAGATGGATTTTTATATATTTTTTTATTTAACATGAATTGTAAAAACGGTTGTTGCCCACTACTAACGACTACATATGGACATAAATATATTTGACCTATTTTGTAGTCGTTCGTGTATAATCGTAAATCGGTTTTTAAAGAATATTTTGCCGAATAATTGTAATAATTCTTCATTGGGTCACCTAATAATTCGTCCAACACTTCTTCATTATGTTCTTCCATTTATAATAGTCAATCATTATTTTTTTAAATCTTTTATACAAAATACATAAAGATATTATATATTAATTATTAAATGGATATAACTTTAACACCTGATACTTATACACCAAGTGTAGATGAAAATGGTAATTATATAGATATGATTCCTTTTATAAAAAATGGATTATTTTGTCCATGTGGTTCAAGAAAAGACAAAACATATGAAAATTCATCCAAATTTTCAGCACATATCAAAACAAAAATTCATCAAAAATGGTTATTGGTTTTAAATCAAAATAAAGCAAATTATTATATTGAAATGATAAAAAATAAAGAAATAATAGAAAATCAACAAAAAATAATCGCACAGCTAGAACATAATTTACAAAAAAAAACACTTACTATAGATTATTTAACTGAACAACTTACAAATAAAACAAATCAACAAATATCAAATGTTGATTTATTAGATATAAACTAATTTATTTTATTTTTACACCATTATTTTCTATACTATAATTTATATAATAATTATAGTATGGAATTGTTTGATAATAATCATTACATGTATGAAATCTTTTACAAAATAATAACAATAATAAATGATTTTTCTATAGAATCCAAAAATATAATAGACGCATATGGCGGATTTGGAGATGATTCATAAAATTTACTTGTCTATTTTACGTTTTATCGTCTCTTTAATTTGTTCTTCGCGATTATCCAATATATATTTGGTTAATTCTTCCGCATGTTTCGGTTCGTTTTTATAATAATTTTGTAAAACGGACATTAATGTTTTTGAATTGATCGGTTTCTTTACTTTGTTTTGTTTATAAATCAAGGCACCACCATTAATATCAAAACAATCGATTTCATTCTTTTTCATCACAGTCATTAATGTTTCCGACAAAGTCTTTTTCTTATTTTTACGTTCCTTGATTTCCGTTTGAAGTTTTAATATTTCATTATCTATTTTAATCCATTCTTTAATATTTGTGATTAATTCTTCTTTCGTCTCCATTATAAAATAATATATTATAATTTTATATTATTTTACAAATAAATAAAAATTGATTTACTTTTTTATACCAAACAACAATCATACAAAACAACACAAAATACGCATTACAAAATGGGACAAACAAGTAGCGCTTTTATGGAAGATGAAGAAGAAAAATTAATTATCAACAATATTCAATGTCATATTTATTATAAATTTATAAACTGTTTATTTATTCATAAAATAGATCTACGTATTTTAGACGACCAGTTCAATGTATTTTGTGAAAAATATAAAATTCAAAACCATACTGAATTATATTCGTTACTCTTATTTATTAAAGAAGAAACGAATCATTTATATCATAAATTTACAGTGGATGACCCAATGTTAATAGGTAACTTATTCATGTTTGTTATCTATTATATGAAATTAAATTCGTTATTCGCATATATGAATCGCGTCTTATATTTAATGTTGGCAACAAATAAAATGAGATTATCTATCAAAGGATGCTCGTTTGATGAAGAAAGTAAAGATTTTGAAATGAAAACAGATTTATTAATCGAAGAAACGATGGATAATCAAGAACGATTAGAAAAAATGTTACATTTAAATAAAAAGATTGAAAATATAAGCAAACAATTGAACCCTAATTATTTGTATAAAATTGAATCAAATGTATATCACGACTATGATGGTGATATTTTAAATTTTGGTCTTATCGTATAAAATAAACAAAAAAACAAAAAACATATAGCCATATTTGACAATGGTTATATATTTTTTACTTTTACTATAAAACAATAATACAACAAGACAAGTAATAAACTTTTGGTGCTGATATGTGTTGTTTCTATAACAACTGATCTATTATAATCGTAATTTCTTATTTTTTTTACACCATATATCATTGGTAAAAAAATAAATGGCACAAATAACATATATTTTAAACCAAACAATTCAGTAATACGATACATATTCCAGATAAAATTCGTTTTCAATATTCCACTTGCGACCATTAAAGCATTGCTATTACCATATATTACGGGAAGTGTTCTTATATTATTGACATAATCACCCTCGCGATCACGAATATCCAACAAGATTTCATTAAACAAAGATCCAAAAAATACTGTTTGAGAAAATAATTTCAATAAATGTATGTTTTTAATACTCATAGAAGTGAATGATGATGAATAAACCATTGCCGAAAAATAACTAGCAAATGATACAAGTGATGCGCAATATATATTTTTCAAAAAGGTGATTTTTTTTATTTTTGGAGTGTAAATAAATAATGAAAATAATATGAAATGAATCATGTTTTGAAAATTTCTTGGTAAATATACCATATTTAATAATTCCACACCCAAAAGTATTGCTGCGTTTAATATATGTGCTTCCTTTTCACTCACCTCGCCAGTAATTAATGGTCTCAACGGATTATTTATTTTATCGATTTTCATATCAAACAAATCATTCATTATCATACTACTTGACATGGAACCTATAATTATCAATGTTGAAACGATAAAATTCTTAGATGTAATGATATGATACAAACTTGGATTCACTAAAAACGCTCCAGTAAAACTTAATCCAATAGTTGGTATAATATTTTTATAACGTATCAAAAGTAAATAACTTTTTATTTTGGAAACGCATTTATGTGACGAATTATTTTCTTGTAAAACTCCCATAAAATTATTATGATTGGAGGTTATTACTGGTACGGGTTTATACAAATGCGTAAATTTATATAAAAAAGAAAATTCATCATTTATTTTTTTTTTCATAGACAACAAACTTACACACCCCACATTTGTAAAACACAACAAACTCAATAAAAAAAATATATTCATATTATTATAATATAGAATATATTTTACAAACAATTTGTATTTATATTTTTTATGGACTAGTTATATTTGTTACCGGCTCTATATTTATATTTTTGGGTAATGACAACTTATAATGACGACTACATAATCCATTACTGTTTGGAATCACTTGACAACCGCAAGCTTTTCCTTTATTTGCTCCCGTTTTTAATATACTCACGCACGTACCAAGCGCGTGTTTTTCCTCGAGTTTCTTTTGTTTTTCCGCATTTTTCGCCTCTTGTTTTTTCTGTTTCTCCTCTTGCTTTTTCTGAAGAGCCGCCATTTTTTTCTTCATCTTTTCCTCCTTTATTTTTTCTTGTTTTTCTTTAATCATCTGATGAATCACTTGTGAATAATGTGTATAACAATATGATTTATTATCAGTCATCATCATTTTTACTAATATATTATCACATTTTTCACATTGTTCATCCTTATAACAACATTTTCCTTTTGAATAACCCATTCTAAAATATTGCCCATTTATATTTTCCTCATCAATATGATTTATACCGTGAATTTTGGGGAACCCTTCTACGTGTGGTAAAAGCGACCTCTGTATATTTCTACAATATGGACACCGTAATTCTGTTAATTTCAATGAGCGCCTTTCTAATGTATTAAATTTTTTTTTATGATTCAATACATCATGAAAGATAGCATTATAATTAAACTTGTGCTTACATTCGAGCTCTACATAATTTTCTGTAAGCGGTTTTTGAGTAATTAAGCATAAATTATTATCATTTTCGTGTTGTTTGGGTTGAGAAGGTTCATTATAACTATCCAATGATTTATATAATTCATCATAAAAATTAATGTTTCCTTCTATTAAATATTTTGGCATTATATATATTTTGCATTTACTCTTTATATTTATTATCTTTTTTATTTATATTATGTCACCGGAAATATGGGGACCTCCAATATGGACATTATTCCATACATTAGTAGAAAAATTACATGAAGACACTTATAATATTATTGCTCCACAATTATTCGGACATATTAAGAGAATCGCAACAAATTTACCTTGTCCTGAATGTTCTCAACACGCTGGTTTATTTCTCTCTAAAATAAATTTTAATGGAGTAAAAACAAAAGACGATTTTAAGAAAATGATGTTTTTTTTTCATAATGTAGTCAATTATCGGAAAAGAAAACCAGTATTTAATCAATTATTACTAAATAAATATGAAAAAATGAATGTAATCACCGCATATAATAATTTTGTTTCTGTATACCACACAAGAGGAAATATGAAATTATTAGCAGAATCGTTTCAAAGAAAACTAATCTTGAAGGATTTTAGACAGTGGCTCATGAGTAATATATCTAACTTTTTGTAATATCTAAATTATTTCATCACAGTACCAACCACTTGACCATTATTTGATATGGTACATTTAAACTTTTGTTTGGATTGTGCTTTACATATTTCATTGTTACTTGATAATTCATTAAAAAATAAATATTGTGATATACCCATCGCATACATTATTAATACGATTAATGTTGCGAATAAAGCACCCGTTGATATATTCAACAATATTTGTTTTATATCTTTTAAACAGTTGAATCTTAAATATCTAATTCCAATATCACTTCCTAAACATAATAATAATACTCCAAAAACCAAATAATTTATATCACGGTTTATCATCATTGGAAGACATACATACATAAATGAATACGCAATTACAAATAAATTAAAACCAGGATGTCCGTATTTAGTAAATCTACCAGTATTACATTTTGGATTTAATTGTGCCTCCCACATTTTATATTCATCACTTTGTGTTGAATTTTTCAAATAAAAACTTCGAATCGCGACAACTACAATTAAAAAAAACAAATAAATAAGTCCTTTAAAATTTTGATAAACAAAACCCGAACTAGCTATAAATAGTGATATAAACAATGGACTGTAAAATACTAAAAAATAAAAAATATTTAATGGGTTTTCAGCAAAATTACTGAAATCAAATGTTGTATTTCCATTTTCGGTTGCCATATATTATAATAATTTATTTTTATTTTAACAATTAACATTTTGTTAATAAATAACCAACATAATTTGATATAAATGCGCAACTATTCATTAATACAACTGCCATGAATACGGTCTTTAATGGTGTATCATTTGCTAAAATAGAATATACTGGGTCACCTGTAAAACATCTCCAAGGAATATAAATAAAAATTCCCCAACTATACAACCATAATACAGTATAATAAAAATCCATTCTGGTGAAATAATCATTACATTGTGGATCAGTAAGCATGCGATAGACAATGATTAAATAAACTAACCCGTGATTTGATATGGTCCAACATTTTTCATATGCTGAAAGATATGGGTCTGTATTCTTTTGATCGCGATCGTCCATTCCAAAAAATAATTTGGCGATCCAGTAAGCAAAAGTAATCATAAAATGAACATTATGTGCGATTGGCAATGTTTGAGGATAAAAATAGTACAAAAAAGAAGCTAAACGTCCAGTATCCGTAAGTCGTACAAATTGTTTTACCCAATTATAGGGGTGTGGAACATGATCATATAAATGTTCGTAATGATAATAATAATTCATAACATATAACATTTGAATAATGATGGTTGATAAATAAAAATCATTTGTCGCCGCGTATAAGAATATATTTAGAAATGGCAGATAAATTCCATCTCTTATTATCATTTCTTTGTATTTTTTAAATTTCCAATCATATACGTGTAAATCTTTTATGCTCATGATTTAACTATATTATTTTATAATTTGTATTTAATATAGTTAAAATTATTGTTTCTCCAAAATCAATTCAAATGCTTCGTTAATGTGACTAATCGGGTAAAAACTGATTCCTTTAATCAATTCAGTATCCTTGTATTTTTCCATAAACTCCTCGTAATCTTTCATATTTTCTTTCGGAAAGATAAAGGATGTAATTCCTGCCTTTATACCTCCTATAAATTTATAATTCAACGCACCAATTTCATTTACACTTCCGTCCAAATTCGCCTCACCTGTGACACCAAAAGTATTCTTTATTTTAATATTGTTCAACATACTATACAAACAAATGGTAATGGCAATACCGGCGCTGGTACCACTCTTATTGATTGACCCGTCTCCACTATGTATATGTAATCCGTATTTGTGTTCGCCATCGTATTTCTCTCTTAGCTGTGTTTTTATATCATCTGGTGTTAAATTATATGCCAGAGTAAGCGCAATATGCATCGATTCTTTCATCATTTCGTCCAACAATCCTGTTAATTTCAAATCCAAATATTTGCCACTTGGGAAAAACTTGACATTGGTTGGTAATATTCCACCCATTCCCATGTTATTTGCCCACAAACAATTAATCACACCCACCTCACTTTTATCATGGATCATCTTATACGTGTTCTCTCTTTTGTCTTTAAAATATTTCGTTTTTATGTCTTCAATGGTTATAATTATTGGAAAATCATAATCAATCTGTGAGTTTTTCAATACATCTAAATTGATCTCTCCCACCATTTCAAATAAAATCTCTTTTAATTTACGCACACCTGCTTCACAAGTATAATTCTCAATAATAAATTTCAACACATCGTCGCTTATCTTTATCATATCTACCAATCCCATTTTTTTATATACCTCAGGCAACATATAAGTATTACAAATGACCAACTTGTCTTCCACTGACAAATTTGTGAATTTAATACGATGAATACGGTCCAACAATATTTTATCAATGGAATCAACGTCGTTATAAGACAATATGAATAGCGCCTTGGACAAATCTAAATCGATGCCACTGAAATACTTGTCCTGAAAACAATCATTTTGTGTAGAGTCCAACAAATGCGTTAGAATACCGACAATTTCCTTACCGTGCTCAGTCTTGGAAATCTTATCTAATTCGTCAATAAAAATAATAGGGTTCATACACTTTTTATCCATCAAGATTTGAACAATACCGCCCCAAGTAGAACCTACATAAGTATAATTGTGACCATGTAAAGTGCTACCATTGGAATCACCACCCATTTGTATCATAGCGAATGGACGACTAACCCCGGCATCGTCTTTCAAACAATTGGATAAGCCGTATTTCGCTAATGTAGTTTTTCCCACACCTGGAGGACCTTCGAACCCAAAACAATAACCCTGTTGTTCGCCGTTTATCCATTGACCAATAATACGCTCCACCTGTTTTTTCGCTTTTTCGTGCCCATGTACAGATGAATTTAAAATATTCTTTACCTCACAAATATAGCCGTTGATTTTTTGAAAGAGACTTTCAATGTCTTTTATTTTTTTCAAAATCGTATTATTTGTTTCAAGTATTTCGCTCAACATGAATTCGTTGATTGTTTGTGAATATGAACTTATACAATTCTCAAAAAAATCGTGAATTATATCTTTTAATTCTTCTTTTTTCTTATTTATATACTTGATCTTTTCAATAGATAAATTATTTACATTTATGAATTTATTCAATTTAATGATAAAGTTAATGAGAAACGCCTTATCCATTGTATTTAATTTACTTTTGATTTTTTCATAATTTTCTGCGGAGTTCATTAATTTTTCTTTCAGTTTTAAAGTATACTTTTTAATTTCAATACTCGTATAGGTTTCTTTAACTGGTATTTGACACTCATGTAATACATTACCATGTTGTGTAATTAATGAAAATTCTTGTTTTATCTGATCCATTAAATACATAATGGGCTCTTTTTTATACACATTAAATGGCACTTTTAATAATCCGTCCAAATATTGACGCGCTTTAGACCCAGAGTCCTCAGACTTGGATTTAATTTCTTTCAACTTTATCATAGCCTTTTCTTTCACCACTTCGTTCGCTTTTAACAAACAGATTTGTTGCTCCAACGGTATTTTATTGATATCAAAATTGGACAAATCATTCGTATATTGTATCGTCTTTTTCATCGCTTCCCGGAACGAATCTTTAATTGACCAAGGAAAACTGTCGAATAATATGATTTGTTCTTGTGTATCAATACTATTGTTGGAATCATTCGATAATAAATCATACAACAAGTAAGAATTATATTTATTCTCGTAGTTATTATAAGAATTCACCAAAAACTGTATCAATACATTTCGTTTGGAATATAAATCACTATTTACAAAATCTTTCACCATTTGTAGTAACGTTTTTTGTTTCAAAGTCTTAATATTTGTATTATATCCAATATATTTATTGTAAATTTCTTGATGCTCATGAATCAATAAATCCTTCAAGGTGAGAGAATGTATCATACTCGCAAAACACGACTTTTCTAAATCAAAAACTTCATCTTTCGGCGCATTGTCTTTAATATTTTTTATCTTTACATTGATAAACTTGTTACTCATGAATTTGATATTCACATCATCCAAATAACCATATATGATTAGACTTTTATTGATTTCGTTATTTATAATATACACTTTTATTCCATACACTTTCATATGAAACTGTTTAAACTGTAAGCTCAAATCCAAACAGTCCAAATGTTTATTGTTTTCAAACGTCTCGTCTATATAATTTACATTGTTTTTCTTTGATCCAGACGTCGTTGAAGTTTCTATACTTACTCCCCCATTTTTTTCACTCTTTTCACTCTTGTTATTTATTATTTTATACCCAGTCGGATGAAAATATCTTTTCAATAAATCATACTTGTGAATATCCACCTCGCTTGTCGATGTGTTTCCAAAACAAATCAACAATAGATCCTCCAATGTTTCTGTTCCGTAGTTTTTCAATATAGACGATAAATCATTATTTATATTTTGTAAATTCGTAATCACTTCTTCCGTTTCTATATTGTTTATTTTTTCTACAAAATTATTGATTTTGTCATTTAAACTACTCAAAGAATTTATACAATTATTCACTTCACTTATTCCTAAAATATCAAGGATTTTGTTTTTTTGTATGTGTAGTATTGTTTTTTGTGTGATTTCTCTAAAACTTTGTACTTTTTTTTCAATAATCCCCAAAATATCTGTTTTATGTTTTGTATTTATGTTTTTTGATTGATTATTTTTCATTTATATATTATATATATTTGTTTATACATTATATTTACCCAGTTAAAACATTTAAATTTATCACTTAAATAGATTACTATAGTATATATATACAATTATTAGACCATGGGAATACCAAGTTATTTTTCTTACATTGTTAAAAATCACATTCATATTATTCAAAAATACATAAAGAATAAAATGAATATACGTAATTTATATCTAGATTGTAATTCTATTATTTATGATGCGGTCCGTAATATTGATTTCTCAACCATTAAAGTAAATGATGTCACTACCAAAATGATTTCAACCAAAGTGATATCAAAAATAGAAGAATATATTTCAACAATCCAACCAACTCAAAATATTATTATTGCGTTTGATGGTGTCGCACCAGTTGCCAAATTAGAACAACAGCGCACTCGTAGATATAAATCATGGTATCAAACCGAAATTTCCAAAACAATATTTAAAAATTCAAAACCCGATGTTTGGAATACAACAGCTATTACTCCTGGAACGATTTTCATGAAGGAATTAAATGATTTTATTATGAAACATTTCACAGAACCATCTAAATACGGAGTCGAAAAGTTAATTGTTTCCACGAGTAATGAATGCGGTGAAGGAGAACACAAAATTTTTGACTATATTCGTAACAATGTGAATGATCATTTTGATAAATCCACGGTTATATATGGTCTTGATGCTGACTTGATTATGCTTTCAATCAATCATTTACCAATTAGCCCCCAAATATATTTATACCGCGAAACACCAGAATTCATCAAGAGTATTGATAATTCACTCGAACCCAATGAAAGTTATTTAATGGATATACCTGAATTGACTCGTATTATAACAACGGACATGAATAATGGGAAAGAATTTGTCAATGATCAACAGAAAAACCGGATTTACGATTATATTTTCCTTTGTTTTTTTCTTGGAAACGATTTTATGCCACATTTTCCGGCGTTAAATATTCGTACAGGCGGTATTGATAAATTACTCAATGCGTACAAGGCGACGATTGGTAGTAGCGCCGACGATTATTTGACCGACGGTAAAAATATTCAATGGAAAAATCTCAGAAAAATAGTGGCATTTTTGGCAGAACGAGAAGAAGAATATATTCAAAATGAAATGAAACTGCGTGATAAACTTGCGAAAAAACATTATCCAGATGATACACCAGAACAAAAATATGCGAAATTCGATGCGATTCCTACCTATGAACGTGAATTGGAGAAATATGTCAATCCATTTAAAAAGGGATGGCAAAATCGTTATTACAAGGCGCTCTTTAAAATCGATATTGATGATGAACGGAGAAAACAAATTGCGACAAATTATTTGGAGGGATTAGAATGGACCATGAAATATTATACAAATGGTTGCGCAAATTGGAATTGGTGTTATAAATACAATTATCCGCCTTTATTGGAAGATCTGATTAAATACGTGCCTTATTTTGAGACACAATTCATCAAGGAAAACACATATAAACCAGTTTCACCTTTGGTACAATTATGTTATGTTTTACCAACACACAGTCTTGGGTTTTTACCAGAAAAATTATATAAAGAGCTAAAAGAAAATTATTCACATTGGTATAAAAATGATTGTGAGTTTATTTGGGCTTATTCAAAGTATTTCTGGGAATCCCATGTGGAACTTCCAGAAATAGAAATAGAAGAACTCAAACTGGTTGTTTCAAAAGTTCTAAACAATTAGGGTTTGATTATAAACAAATCTTTTGTACAATGTTTTATAAACATTTTGTAATTTATCGTATTTCATATTGAATTTTCCATCAATATGTTTTATATTTTCAACGATTGTTTTATCTTGTAGGACGGTTTTTATCATCGTATATTCGGTAATGAAATCTCCCAAATTATTGTAATAATTACCCAAATAACTGGTGTCATTGGTATTCCAAAAATTACGATATGTCTTGACAAATAATTTAGAATGAGTATTATTCAAGGGAAGTGTGCTGGTAATGACCGTACTAACATAGTCCCCGAATAATACCCGTGCTACGGTGGTGTGTGGCAATATAAATTCATTTTCAATTTTCAGTTTATCTACCATAAATACCTGTTTTGCCATCGATTCTGGTCCAGAATTATACTCATACTCTGTCTTGTAATGAAACGGGTAATCTTTTAGAGCATAAGGAGGCACTTCCTTTGTTGGACTGGGATTTTTTTTATTTCCAAAAGTATGTACAAATCCAATATGCATGACATCGAGCGAATTTTCACTTATAATTCTTCCAAAAGCATTGAAATCAAAATTCAACAATACTTGACTAAAACTACTTGAATATATTTCAGGCTCACGGTATATACGGATTTCTTTTGGTTCATATAAATTTTTACTGATTGTATTCAAATAGACCCAACCATCTTGTTCAATCACATTATATGTCCGTTGATTTTGACAAGCAGTATTGGTAAAATTTAGTCCGGGGACTTTCACCAACACACCGGTGGAATTAAATTCATACCCGTGATATGGACACACGATATTGTTGTTTTTCATTTTACCCTTCGATAAAGAGGCTCCACGATGACTACACGAATCATCCATAGCGTAATACGTTTTATTCTTTCTCCATACTACATAGTCTTCGCCCCAAACTTGGATTTTATATAAATGATTATTTCTAAATGATGATTTTTTTCCAATGACATACCAGTTTAAATTATATCTTTCATCCACCGTTAATTCGCTGTGGTTTGTTATATTGACAGGTTGTATCTCAGATAGAGGCTCGTAAGATGGTATGATTTGTTGTTTTCTTTTAAACCCAAATTTTGTTTCTACAAGGCGTTTCACTATTTTTGTCACGGTTTCTGGTTTTGGCGGACGAAACAAAAAGGTTTCGATTGTATTTATGTTTAACAATAATAGAAAAATAAATAGATTCATATTTATTATACTAAAAATATATTTTTATATTTATTTTTTTATAATTCTAAAAATAATATAATAAATTATATATATGTCTGATACAAATATTATTTTTAATAATTTTATAAACGAACTCGCATATATCAGAAATAATTACAGAAATATCTATGATATAGATAATAGATTAATAACTGAACAATTACCCCAAGCATTTATACATCATGCGAATCACAGTTTAAGAAATATAGATATAGAAAATTTTACGAGAGAACAATTACTGCGAGAATATACACTTGTACATGAAGCAATCGATTTGTTTGAAACATTGTTAAAAGATGATATTTTTACAAATGATCAAAAAACTACATTTTCGGATGTTTTACGTTTGTATAACGAAAAAAGAGTTGAATTAGAAAGAATAAACCCAAACCCACGAACAGGTGGTAAAAAATCTAGAAAAGGCAAAAAATCCAAGAAAAGCAAAAAATCTAGAAAAAACAGAAAATCCAAGAAACGCGTATAATATATAATATTTAATAAAATTGATTAAATATTATACTTTATATTTAATTACAAACCAAACATGTCTTCTTTTACGAAAAAACAAGTGAAAAAAACTGCGATTACATGCGAATGCCCAGAAATCGCAGAATTTAAAACAAAAGGTATTTCTTATTTGGATTCACTCGGCGAATCCCAATTATCCAATATGATTCTTGTAGCCAACGACCATTATTACAACGACACGACAGTTTTATTAACTGACAATCAATATGATATTGTCAAAGAATATATTGAAGTAAAATTCCCCCAAAATAAAGTAGTAAAACAAATCGGAGCACCTTCTAGTGGAAAAAACAAGGTTACGTTACCGTACGAAATGCCGTCAATGGATAAAATCAAACCGGACTCAAATGCGCTAGTAAATTGGTGCGCAAAATATGATGGTCCATATATGTTGTCCTGTAAATTGGACGGGGTAAGTGGTCTATATTCAACCGAAGGAGGTGTACCCAAATTATATACGCGCGGCGACGGAAAAGTCGGTCAAGATATCAGTCATTTATTGCCTATATTTAATTTACCCAAAGAACCCAATATTGTGGTAAGAGGTGAATTTATTATACCAAAAAAGGTATTTGACGAGAAATACAAGGCAGAATTTGCGAATCCTCGAAATCTAGTCTCGGGGATTATTAATTCTAAAAATGTGGATGCCAAAGCAAAGGATTTACACTTTGTTACGTATGAAGTCGTCAGCCCAGCCATGGAACCAAAACAACAACTTATAGTATTGAAAGTATTAAGACATGAAGTCGTGTGTAACAAATTGTTTTTCGAACTATCCAATGACACATTGTCTGAATTATTACAATACTGGCGCAAAACATACGAATACGAAATTGATGGCGTCATTGTAACCGACAATAAAATATATGAGCGCAAAACGGGAAATCCGGATCACGCATTTGCGTTTAAAATGGTATTGACCGAACAAATCGCAGAAGCAAAGGTGGTGGATGTTCTTTGGTCGGCAAGTAAAGACGGGTATTTGAAACCCCGAGTACGTATTGAACCAGTGAAACTGGGTGGCGTTACTATTGAATACGCGACCGGTTTTAACGGTAAATTTATTCAAGAAAACGGAATTGGTATTGGTGCCATTATAGAAATCATTCGCAGTGGTGATGTGATTCCTTATATTAAAAGCGTTACGATGGCAGCAGACAAGGCAAAGATGCCAGACGTGCCTTATACATGGACATCTACAGGTGTTGATATTCTTTTGGAAAATATGGAAGACGATCTTACCGTCCGTGAAAAAAATATAACCGCGTTTTTCGTGAGTTTAAAAGTAGAGGGATTGTCCAGTGGAAATGTAAAACGAATTATGAATGCGGGGTTTGACACTGTACCAAAAATATTGAAAATGAAGAAAACAGATTTTGCGGTGGTTGAAGGTTTCAAAGACAAAATGATTGAAAAGGTTTTTACTGGTATCCAAGAAAAGGTCCAAAACGCATCATTGTTGGAAGTCATGGTGGCGTCGAATTTACTCGGTAGAGGATTAGGTGAGCGCAAAATTCGACCTATATTGGAGAAATATCCAAATATACTAACGAGTGGCGAATCATGCGCAGAAAAAATGGCAATGTTACAAAATGTTGATGGGATTGGTAGTGAAAACTCAAAAAGTTTTGTCACTAATATACCAGGGTTTATCGAGTTTTTAAAGGAATGTGGTTTGACTGGAAAATTAAATGCTCCAGCCACACTCGTTGCCCCAGCGAAACCCGCAATACTAACAGGTCCATTGTCCGGTAAAAAAATAGTGATGACCAAAATAAGAGATAAAGATATTATTGAATATTTGAAAACCGCGGGAGGTACATTAGAAGACAATATCAAGAAAGACACGTTTGCCCTAGTTGTAAAATCACATGATGATGTATCTAATAAAACCAAATTTGCCCAGGAAAACAATATACCAATCATGACTGCACAAGAATTCAAGAACAAATATATGCAATAATTACCTTCGATATAAAAATCCAAAAAATATACAAATATTTAATAGTTTTTCGAAGAATCTAATTATAAAATTTCTAATTTTCAAACAAAAGTAAACAGAAAAAGTAAAAATGGACATTTTTGGTATGTCCATTTTTCAAATATAGAGAGATTCTGGTGAAAAACACCCTTTTTTTGGTCATTTTAGAGCATAAAGCTGTCCCGGATTTTTCCTGGAAATTTCCATGAGAGCATAATTTTGTGAGCATAATTTTTATGTTTTTTAAGGAAAAGGGTTTAGGCATTTTTTTTGTTGATATATATCAACAAGTATCAACATGGAATCAACATCCAAAAATGCCGTGTGTGACTCTTTAAAAAATACAATATTTTATTGTGAATTTTGTGACTTTAAAAGCTCTAAACAAAGTAATTATAATAAACATATATTGACATCTAAACATATTGAGGCATCAAAAATCAACGTTTTTCATGCCGAAAATGCCGAAAATGCCGAAAAAAATATAAAGATGTATAAATGTGTTTGTAAAAAAGAATATAAAGAACGATCTGGCTTATGGAGACATAAAAAGAAATGTACTTTTATAAATGAAAACACACAAATAGTTATAAATGATGATTACAATAATGATGACAATGATAACGATAAAAATAGTGATCATGACGACAATGATGATAATTGTGATAATGGTGATATCGTTAAAAAAGAAAACAACCAGCAGATGGAAGTACTAATTAATTTATTCCAAGAACAACTTAAAGAAAATAAGGAGTTAAAAGAACTCATTATTGAACAACAGAAAAAGATTTTAGAAATGGGAGTCGGTACGAATATTACAAACAACAATATAACGCAAAATAATAACAAATTCAATCTAAATGTATTCTTGAATGAGACTTGTAAAGACGCATTAAATTTAAGTGATTTCTTGGAATCTCTCATCCTATCTTTAACCGACTTTGAAAATTTCGGACCTCTTGGGTATTGTGGAGGCATTAGTAACATCTTAGTCAAGGGATTAAACAATTTAGATATAAGTAAGCGCCCAATTCACTGTAGCGATCTAAAAAGGGAGGTCATTCATGTAAAAAACAATGATACCTGGCATAAAGACGATGATAAACAGCAAATGATAAAAGCCATTAAGGCGATCGAACACAAGAACGTGAAACAAATGTCGCTCTGGGCGAAAGCCAACCCGGAATACAAAGACCCTAATCATAAAAAAAGTGACCTTTATACCAAACTAATAGATCAGAGCTTGGGTGATACAGATAAAGAAAAGGCTATGAAAAATTATAATAAAATCATTCGAACAGTTGCCAAGGAAATCCTGGTAGATAAAGATAAGTGAAAAAATGGGTTTAAAGATTTTTCTTTTTTATTATAATATAGAATAATGAGTCACAACAACGGATTAAAAAAACAGATCATTAGTTCATTTGAGACGCGTGATGAATTTATGAATTTACTCAAGGTAAATCCAGGTTTAGTCATTGTAAAACTCGGTGCTACCTGGTGTGGTCCATGTAAAGCAATCGCTCATATTGTAGAAGCTTTCTTCGCAACATCACCCCCCAATGTAATTTGCGCGGATATCGATGTCGATGAAAGTATTGATTTGTACGCCTATTTAAAACAGCGAAAAATGGTGAATGGAATTCCGGTTATGCTGATGTATAAAAAAGGCAATGTTTCTTTCGCACCAGATGATAGTGTTACCGGTGCGGATCCGGCACAGTTAGACGCATTTTTCAAACGTTGTGGGTTACATTTGCTGGCGTTGGAAAAGGCGTATGGTAAATAAATAATTCATTTAAATCATAAAAAACAATTTAGAATAATTTTCACATACTCTTGTATATGAATATTTTTCGCATTTTGAATCTTGTTGTATTACCATTCTCACTATGGGCATACCATTTGCCTGGAAGAATGACAAAAATGTCTTTAAATGAAAATTCGGTAAGACAAATTGTACAAAAAAATTATTTGATAACAAAATATAATTATAATACGTTGTTGGACAAAATCAATACTGGTGAAATAGACAGTGTTTATTTTTTGCCCAAATTAGATAATGTCATTGCTGAACAAAAAGAAAAAACGGGTGAATTATACAAGGACTATTCAATTACACGCATTACACCTTACGTCGCAGACAATATTGTTGCCGAAACCACGAAAAAACACGTCGATACCGTATTTTTACAAGAATCTGTCAGTGATATAAACCAGTATCAAAAATATGCCGGTGATTTGTTTGGAATCGCAAATAATTTATTCATTGGATTATTTATCTTTTCTTTAATAGCAAACGTAATCCGTTTTTTTCAACAACAACAGATGCCCAACAATGGTGGTCTAAACAATATATTTGCCACAAAAAACATAAACAAGGATATTCCCACTATTCAAAAGGCAAATATTTCCCTGAGTAGTTTTGCCGGTAGTCCAGAAATATTTCAAGAATGTACTGAGGTCGTTTCTTATTTGAAAAATTCGACTGTATATAAAAACGCTGGTGCGGAAATTCCCAAAGGTATTTTGTTAGAAGGACCTCCAGGAACTGGTAAAACTCTATTAGCAAAAGCAATCGCCAGTGAAGCCGGTGCGAATTTCATTTCCATCACAGCGAGTGAATTTGTAGAGGTCTTTGTCGGTGTAGGTGCATCCAAAATAAGAAAATTATTTGAAAACGCTCGTAACAACAAACCATGTATTATTTTCATTGATGAAATCGACGCAGTGGGTCGTCAAAGAGGCGCCGGAATTAATATGGCAAATGATGAACGAGAACAAACATTAAACCAACTACTTGCGGAAATGGACGGTTTTGGCGACAATGAAGGAATACTGGTCATTGCCGCGACAAATCGCAAAGATGTCCTGGATAGTGCCTTATTACGACCTGGTAGATTTGACCGTTTAATTACTGTCCCGTTACCAGATCGCGATTCAAGACGACAAATATTAAAAGTCCATACAAAAAACAAGGTCTTTTCCAAAGATGTGAATCTCGATTTGGTCGCTGAATTAACTACCGGTTTTTCTGGCGCTCAATTGAAAAATTTGATGAATGAAGCTGCCATATATGCGGCACGAAAGGGGAAGACCATCATCGATGAAATAGATATCATGAACGCATTGGATAAATTGATTATTGGATTAATTAAAAACAACGATACCCGTGATGATATATCCAAAAGACGTGTGGCAATTCACGAGGTAGGTCATGCCTTTTTGGCATATACATTTAACGACTATTTTGATTTGAAAAAGGTAAGTATCGAAAGCACCTATAATGGCGCAGGTGGATACACGGTTTTCAATGAATACCAAAATATTACCGACAGCGGGTTGTATACCAAAGATTTATTGTATAAACGTTTGGTCATTACCATGGGTGGAAAAGCAGCCGAACGAATTTTTTATGGGGAGGAATATGTGTCTTTGGGTGCGAATCAAGATCTAAAACAAGCCAATTCTCTTGCGCGAAGAATGATTGGTAATTTTGGAATGGGAACACGCCTGGAGACCTTTTATAATGAAAATATAGACAATGATGCGAATCCATTTTTGGGTCGGAGTTTTGGATCATCAGAAAAATATTCGGAAAGCACCAAGGAAATGTTTGATAAGGAGGCACTTTTGTTGATTGACGGCGCATACATGGAGGCGAAACAAATATTACACCAAAATATCGATATGCTTCATATTGTGATTGACTTTTTATTGAATGATAAATATTTATCGGGACAAGAATTCCGTAATATTATTGAGGCAAAAGAAATCATCGATTAGTGTAAGTATAAAAATTTTTACACTTTGTCGTAATGAAAATAAAATTGAAATCTTTTTTGTTCCGGGTCTTTAAATCACTTAAAAACAAATATTTTAAAACAGCTTAAAGAAAATGTCCGAAACAAATATCTTGGAAAATCGAGTGATTGATTTAACAAACGACGCACAGAGCAATCGTGTATCTGTTCCTGATTTTAGCAGAATATTTTCGACAGAACGACGAGAACCAGCATGTTCATTCTGCGAATCCCCTGGGCATAATGTACGAACATGTAGGCATCCGGACCGGGAAAAATTACACGAATGTGCTCAGTTTATGTATTTAACAACTTGCCATTATTTGAAGAGTCATCCGAATACAGAAAAAACTCATAAAATGTGGTTGGACAACTTATCGACGAGCGAATATAAAATATTAGCAAAGTTAAATCGCTTAGAAACAGACTCGAAAACGACTCGTGAGCAATACCAAGAAATATTACATGAGCATTATATTGAATACGCGGATGACGAATTGCGTAATGTCACCTCAACAAACGCAACAACCATTTTGCATCTCTACATTGACATTCTATTGACAGGACTTGTCGCGGACATAGAAGCAATGATATATGCGGTGACTAAGTTAACAATGATAATCAAAAACAGCGGAAGACATCTCATGGATATGCCTCGTTTTCGCTATTGGTTAGGCAACCATATGAGTGATTATTACCAATTTCGACAACTCCGAGAAAATCGCAAACAAAAACCGACAATGACACATACCCGGTCATTGGCAAAAGGCGATCAAGATGAATGTCCTATTTGTTACACCGAGATGACGAATGAATCTATGGTTCAACTTGGTTGCGCTCATTCCTTTTGTGGCGACTGTATCATTGGTCAAATCAAATCAAGTAGAAAACCAACCAGTGAATGTGGCTTGTGTCGGGCAACCATCAGCGAATGCCGAAGTACTTCAAAAAAATTATTACAAAAATTATCATCAAGTATTGTCTAAAAAACAAAAAATAAAAAACAAAAAATAAAACAAAAATATAAAAAGTGGGTCTCTAGGGACTCATTTTTTATTTCGTCTTTTTCGTATTTTTTTTATATGATACTAATTTATCATTATCATATAAAATGAGCGTTGATTTGAATATAGACAATTACAATTTGGACGATATTTTAAAATTATTCAAATTACCGTTGGATTTTAACGAAAACGAATTAAAACAAGCTAAACAAGTTGTATTAAAAACTCACCCAGATAAATCGGGTCTCTCATCAGAGTATTTTTTGTTTTATTCAAAAGCATATAAAATGTTGTATTCTGTTTGGGAATTTAGAAAAAAAGGCGATGTGAATAAGACAACGTCAAACACCGATTATGACAATATAGAAGATTACAACGAAAAGGACAAGAAAAAAATATTGGATAATCTTTTTCAATCAAACAATGGAAAACTCAAAAACAGCAGAGAATTCAACGAATGGTTTAACGACCAGTTTGACAAAATGAAATCCGAGCGCGATGATGAAACTGGTTATGGTGATTGGTTACGCTCTGATGAAGATTTACATAATCCAAGTGGCGAAAACGTATCAATGGCTACGATGAAACATGAATTTGACAAGAAAAAATCCCAAGTGAGAGCACTCATCGTAAAACAGGACGTGAGTGAATTCAATAGTTCAAGCTCAATGTTTGGTACTGAATTAATGAGAGAAGGTCCAGGAGAATATAGTTCTGGGTTATTTAGCAATCTTGCTTATGAGGATCTTCACAAAGCCCATACTGAAACGGTGATTCCGGTAACGGACGAAGATTACGAAAGCATGCCCAAATTTAAAAATGTCAATGAATACATGAATTACCGAAACACACTGGATATGAACCCGCTGAATGAACAAAAGGCACAAGAGGTTCTAAATCGTCAAAATGAAAAAGAATCGGAAAAAGCCACCAGGCGAGCATATGAATTAGCCAGGCAAACCGAAATCGCAAAACAAAAAAGCCAAGGTTTCTGGGGAAACTTACAATTACTTGGAAATAAAGCCTTTGGTAGTAAATAAATTATACTATTTTATATTATTTTAAACCATTTTTACTTTTAGAAAAAGGAGTCAAAGAGAGAAAAAGGGTGTGGAAACCCATAAAACAAAAAAAGACAAAAACCAATAAAAACCACAAAAAACAGAAAATAAAAATATATGAATAGTATATATTTATTTATGGCAGTTAAGACAATTAGTTATACAAATATTATAGTGATTTTAATCATTGCGTCGGTTATCGGATTTTTATACAATCGCTATATTGAAAAAATGGACCGACTACAAGGTCTAGGAAATAGTTACGGCGCAATTCAAAATTATTTATTAACAGATTCATCTCTCAGTGATGTCAAGAAACCCATCTTATGGATTCCTATTGAATACGAATACAACGCTCGTAACTGGTTATCATTCGGCTCCAGGTCATCTTTTGAGTTAAACCAACCTTACATGTATTTAACCGTGAAGAGCATCATTAATCAATGCGGCGATTCATTCCATATTTGTATTATAGACGATAATTCATTCCGCAAATTATTGCCTGAATGGAACATCAATTTGGACGCCACGGCAAACCCTATCAAATGTAATATTCGAAAACTAGGTTGGGTCAAAATATTACACCGTTACGGAGGCATGTTTGTTCCTCCATCCTTTTTATGTATGCGAAATTTAGAAGAATTGTACAACACCGGGATTGCCGGGGGAAAAATGTTTGTCGGGCAAAATGTAGATCGAAATCAAACCTCGGTCACACATGAATTTTACCCAGATATGCGTTTTATGGGCGCACCAAAAGAATGCGACGTATTAAACCAATTCATTGATTTCATGCAACGAATCATATCCACGGATTTCACCAGTGAATCGGTCTTTTTAGGGGATTTCAATCGTTGGACGAATTCAAGAACCCGCGAAATCAACATCATTGACGGTAAATTAATCGGCACCAAGACATTGAATGATGAACCCATATTAATCGATGATTTGTTATCAAATAATTACATTGACTTGTATGCCAAAACATACGGAATATGGATACCTGCTGAACAAATATTGAATCGCCGACATTACGAATGGTATGCGCGTTTATCGCCCAGACAAGTCTTGGAGTCGGAAGTCATTTTGAGCAAATATATATTGTTGGCAAGCGCGCCCAATGAAAAACAGGGTCGTATTGAGGAATTCAAACAAATGCCTGAATGGATTGGATACTGGCAAGTTCCATCTGGCTTTGGACTATGGGGACAAAAACCAAACTATTTGGGTAATCATATGATAATCAAAGACCCTGATTACTCTACTGATTTAGTGTAAGTGTAAAGTTATATTATTATTTTTTATCAAGTAATAATATAATGAATCATGAAGAAACCCCTCGTTGTTTAAATACACCTCTTCCAAAAACTAAATATGATGAAGAACTTTATACAAAACCAAGTTTATTTTCATTCTCTAAAGAACAAGTTAAAAAAGACTTGTTATCTAAGAATAATTTATTAAGAATAAAAGATATTATACAAAATATTGATACGAATCCAAATGAATCTAAAAAAATATTGATGGAAAATATACATTATTTATTATATACAGATGAAAACAATGATACGCTTTTACATAAATTGGCAAGATTCAGCGACGAATATCCAAGTGATGCTGATTTTGATGTAATTAGTTCAAAATCCTTTGGTCTTTTGAGCGCAAAGTATGTAAAAGAGAATTTTAATAAAATTATAGATTTAATTGTAAATGATGAAGATATTAAAAATAAATTAGCTGAAATGAAATTGAATGAGAGATTCAATATATATTGTGAAAAACCAATTGTTATTTCTGAAATAAATAATTCTGAATTAAATAATGATGTTATGGCAAGTAAAATAAATAAGTTTTTTAATGATATAAAGAATAAAATGAATCAAACAAATAACATGTATGAACCAAGTGATGAAACAAAAGCAACCGAAGGTGGAAGACGACAAAAACGACACAAAACAACCCAAAAAAGACGAAAGAGAAAAACCAAAACCCAAAAAAGAAAACATGGTAAATCAAAACGTAGAAGAAGAATGTAAAAACACGTAATTTTATTTTATATTTATAATATAGGATAAAATATGAGTGATGAAAATACACAAAAACTTGATAAATATGAGGAAGAATTAAGCATTTATTTGAATGAGATAAATAAAGAAATATCAAAAATTCCTATACCTAATCCAGATGGGGGACTACCCATAGAAAAACCCTCACCAATAGAAACAATAGAATGTGGAAAGGCAATCGTTTATAAAGATTTATATGATTTCATAAAGGTTGATTCCAAATCATTAACTATACAAGGCAATTCTTTGGAAAAACCTATTAATTTATATGCGTATAAAAGTATGAAAGAATGGTTTCCGGATGATGTCATTGATTATAGTAATCAAATCATAAAAACTCAATTCGTTGAAACGAAACTAGATGTGATTGATTTTATTAAAAATATGATTCAATACATGGAAACAAATAAAAAAGATGCTGACACATATACACCTAAAAATATTTTAGAAAAAACTATTATACGAATTCTTCATGGGTTAAACAGAGAATCACGAGCTATAAATGTATATTATAATAATTCACTACTAATCAATTCAAAAAGTGATCAATATCTTGCGTTTTTTGAAAATGTAAATAGAGATTTCAATGATTACAGACATTTAATTTTCATATATTCGGCATATGTAAATCTTTTGGAAAAGATAAAAAAACAATTAGAAAACACAAATATTTCAAAAGACGAAACCAATGTACAATTATTTTATACATTATTATTTTGCTTAGCAAGTGGTTTAGAATTTGGTTTGTATTTTGAAAAATTTAAAAACCTTATGGTTGATGAATTTAATAAAATACAAACAAACGATAATCAAATGAAATATAATACTGGCATAAATATAAATGATTATATCAAAGATAAAAATACACTTTCAAAAATAAATAATTCATTTCATTTATTGAAAAATGTATATCCTTCAAATTCACCATTGTTACCGATTCAACAATTGAATAAAAATAAAAATGATAATTTCATATCATTTCAAAATAACGAATTATTTGTTACCTCATATCAATTATATTCTTTTACTTATGGACCAACGGGTGATGACATTTTGATTAGTCTTGGTATAGATAAACGAATAGCGAATATTACAAAGAAAACATATAGTAATTATTTTGAGTATGGTTGGACAACAAAATTCAATACAGAAAATAATAATGCCTCATTTATGGAAACGTTGTATTATACATTACAAAATTTACTTAATCCTCCATCACGACCAAATTCAATTACCACAGGAGGAAGGCGCAAACCTAGAAAAACGGTAAAACGAAAAAAGAATACGACCAAAAAAAGAAAACGCAATAAATCGCGAAAAATTATGCGACATCGGAGTCATCATCGCCGTTGAGGGATTCCTCTATATCACCCGTAAAACAAATATAATAGACGATTTCATACGTGGATTTTTCATACCTGATTTTCGTGGTATATTTAATATGATTGAATTTACATATTTGTCGCAATACTGTTGTAAAAGCAGTATAGGTCATCTTTTTTTCAACATATTTTTGTTTCGATGCGTGATAATAGGGTTTACATTCTTCTAAAAAGGGAGGAATATTATTGTCAAAGATTCCTTTTTTATAGGCATTATTATTAAAAATATATGTATTATCTTCTTTAATACATATTTTATCGAGTAATCCGAATAATGGTTCAGCAGGGATCGCATATTTGAATATTTGTTTAGACATGTTCAAATGTATATAATTCTATTATAATAGCAAAATAAAATTATAAATGGTTTTTGTCTTAAATTACAAATTACAAAAAAAATAATTCAAGGTTTCTCTCTTTGACATAGAAATCCAAAAGTAAAAATGAAAATAAAATTCAAATCTAAAACAGTTTCACCAAATTGTTGGTGAATAAAGCAAGTTCTATTTCATCCTCATGTATATTGTGAAAAATAGTAATATATTTACAAATAAAGGGTATGATTTCATATTTAAAATTCTCATCAATGAGAGAAGTTATTTTGACAAAGGTAAAATAATTATCCAAAATATCCATTACAGAATATCCCTGATCGTAAATCACATACAAGACATTTAGCGCCTCCACCAGTTTTCTCTCTTTCAATAAACAAGTGTATTTGTGAAAATCACTGAAATTTATATTGGTACATATTTTTTTAATTAAATCCAAATGAATATCTTTATTCAACAATTTGAATTTCTCAATATAGTTAATCAATATTTTTGCGCTATTATTACACAAGTCCAGCAAAAAATCTTCCGATTCAGTATCAATTCGAATCTCCTCATTTGTTTTGATTTTATTTAAAATCTTCATCATACTTGTGCGATCGAGTGGTTTAATTTTTATAATGGTAAAACGTGATTGTAAATTTTCAATAATTTTTTGTAGATTTGAGCTAGATGATATAAAATGGACATTATGACTGAACTTATCAATACAATTACGAAACACTTGTTGGCTTTGTTCATTAATAAAATCCAAATCGTCCAATACAATAATCTTTTTCCTGTTCTTAATCGTAGAACATGTTTGACAAAATGTTTTGACATCATTACGATAATAATTAATTCCCTGTTCCTTGAGACTATTAATGTAGAGAATATTATCTGTATAATTATCATAACCTTTGTAATATTCTCGAATAAGAGCATTTAAAAGAGATGTTTTTCCTGAACCCATATTCCCCGTAAACATTATATTCAAACAATCCATTTTAATAAAAGTATTTAAAATATCAATAATTTCAACATCAATTTCAAAATCATTGAAATACAATGGTTGATATTTATTTATTAATAAAGTATTTTCCATGTATAAATAATAATATACGTTAATTACTATTTAAGTTTATCTTTTATAATAATAATATTAAAATTATGACTTCTGAAAAAGAAAATTTTTACAATGTTTTAGGAGTTCCAGAAAGCTCAACCGGTGAAGATATCAAAAAGGCATACCGAAAAATGTCATTGAAGTATCACCCTGATAAAAACAATGGCGACCCAGAGTCAGTGAAGATGTTTCAAAAAATAAGTGAAGCTTATGAGGTGTTGGGTGATGCTCAAAAAAGAAACGAATACGACATGATGCGAAAGAATCCGTTTATGCGAATGGGGCAACCTGGCGGCGGTATGCCTCCAGGTGGAATGCCGTTTGATCAAATGGATGATTTTTTATCCAATATTATTTTCGGCGGTTTAGGAGGAGCGTCGCCGTTTGGAGGTATGCCTTTTGGTCCAGGAATGCCTGGCGGAATGCCTTTTCCTCCAGGTGGTCCAAATATACGGATTTTCAGAAATGGTGTTCCAATGAATTTTGGTCATGAAAAACCCCAACCTATTACCAATACATTGACAATTAATATGGAAACTGTTTTAAATGGTGGAAAAATCCCGATTGAAATAGAAAGATGGATATTGGAAAATGGAAATAAAATTCATGAAAAACAGACCTTATATGTTGATATCGTAAAAGGAATTGACAACAATGAAATTATTGTATTAAAAGACCAAGGAAATGTGGTGAATGAACAATGTAAAGGCGATGTTAAAATATTCATCAAAATAGAAAACGACAGTGAATTCCAACGACGCGGTTTGGATCTCATTTTGGAAAAGCGTATTTCTCTCAAAGATGCTCTATGTGGGTTTAGTTTTGATTTAAAATATATAAATGGAAAACTCTATACCATCAATAATCACGCTGGAAATGTGATACCACCAGAATACCAAAAGGTGATTCCAAACATGGGATTAACCCGTGATAATCACGTGGGTAATTTAATCATTATATTTCATGTTGATTTCCCTGAAAAGATGACATTGGAAAATATTGAAATATTGAAGACTTTATTTTAAATATAATACACACATGACGTGTATTATATTTATTTAAAGTAACAGACGTGTTGTACTTGTTTCGGTGTGTATCTCTTCTAATTTAAAGGCTATACAAATCCGCATATTTTGAAAATACCGATTAAATGCTCCACCTTTATGATAATAATAGGAAGGAAATGAAACACCTCGGTTGTATAATGGTTCAATGCATGCTATATATTTGGCATTATTTGGAATTTTAATATACAAGTACCCATTTAAATCATCATTATCACATGGTAATGGTGTCACATATATACAAAATGTGGTCGTATTTGTCTTGAAGTCATCTTGGTGAAAACTTCCATCTTGCCCATAGGTCTGACCATTGGCATAGACACGATTTAATTTGAAATTTTTGTTTAATTTTTTTTCTATTTTCTTTTTCAAATAATCTGTAAAAAATTCATTTTTCATTAAATCCATATGCCAAAAAGGTGTATTGAACCCGGTTTTTGATGATGATGTATGACCATATACCCAATTTCCAGTAGAAACATATTCATTACATTTTTGTAAATCTTCATTTGAAAGAAAATTATCATAAATATTTATAGCATCCATACAATTATTACAATTGGTAAAATATATTTAAATTATTTCTACAAAAACTCATTTTGGCAATCCCATTAATTTCCGTGAATCCAAGACGCGATTTGTATAAGGACCATTTTTATCAACATAATGTAAAAACGTTTGAGTTTGCTCTATACCAGTGTATTCATCCCTCCAGTGTTCTAAATATCTACTATAGACGACCAAATCGCCTCGATTTAAGGAAACAGATACATTTTTCCCGGTTTTATCGGTTAAACAAAAATCCCATGGTTTTTCGGAATTCATATTTATACATAGACTTGCGCTAATTTCACATTCTTCACGGTCAGTATGTTTTTTTAGATCAGCACCCTTGTAATAAATACGCATATATGTATATGTAGGTAACAATTCTTTATTAATATGTTTTTCAATAACTGGTTTTAAATATACACATAAAGATTCACAACATAATGGCGCATAATAAGAAAAACTTTTTTCAACTTGGCTATCGCCTAATAAAATTTCACTTGTTTTCATATTTTTTTCATAACATTTAATTTCTTCTATCATTTTACATTGAATATATATTAATTCACATACTTGAGGAGTTAATACATTAGGAATCACTAAATAACCATGTTTTTCAAAATATTCAGCAGACATTATTTGTATTCTATTTATTCTTATTTTATTTTTATATTATATTTTTATGATTTTTATTGAAAATAAAATATATATCCATAATATATTATGGCGGGTCGTCCAAGAAAAGTAAGAAGTATTCAATCTTATATTAACAATTCGGATGCTCATAGTGGATTATCCATGTTGAAAGCAGGAACCCCACCCAAAGTAGGAGTGACTCATTATTTATGGTATAATTTACAAACCCAGTCAAATCAAGGACCGTTGGATTTTGTAAATAGTCCAGAATATTATAAAACACTACAATGGCAACGTTATGGAAACTTAAGACCCTCTTTTACCCCTTGTCCAAAACAGGCGTATTTATCATTTCCACCATCGAGATATCCAGCAGGTGTTATTCCTGCGACTTTTAACGGCAATTTCAATTCAAATTAGTTTCAAATGTTTCAGTTGGATAAAAGATAATAATAAATTATATAAAAATTATATATTATATAATATATTTAACGCGTAATGATAAAAGAAAAAAATACAATTAAAACATATTGGATAATCAAATGTACAAAATGTGGAAAACCCGGACATTGGTCGCATCAATGTAAAACAAAATAATTATCAAATTACGAGATCTTTTTGGTAGGAATGTCGGAGGATACAATGTAGATCGAGTTTTCAGTAATAATGATATATTCTGTACCGCTCTTGTAAAATTTAGCAATAGGTGAGGTGTATTCATCTTCGGATTTCACCAAAAGCTTTTCACCAGTTTCTTTCACACCGACTAATGCTTTTTTATCCAAGGAAACTGACCAGTAATCCAACATGATTGGCTTGTCTTCGACAATACCCAATTTAGCGGCATGTTTTAATGTAATATCACTCGGAAGTCTATAATTTGATTCGGTAGCAGGGGCTTTATTCTGTTGTTCGGCAGACATTTATATTATAAAAAGTAATTTAAATCTTTAAATACTTTTATTTTAAAACTATTAATTCTCTAAAACCGAAAAACCTGGATTTTATAATATATAAAATATACATATAATTACATATAATATGAGTAATCATACATCCACAACATCAAACATAAAACAAACCATATTTCCATCTCAATATTCATTACATAATACGGATAATTATTTGGAAACCTTTCATCCATCAACATTAACGACCGATATTTTGAATAAATATAAAATACTTGTTCTTGAATATTTACAATTTATTTTAGAAAATACGAATTGTAAATCGGATGAAATATACAAATATATTATATTAAGAGGTTTAACTACTATAACCCATGTATTTCAGATTACATTTTTAAATACAAAAAATTTGAATTTATCTTATTTTCACAGTCAAAAAGCGTTTTATTATTATGTAGAATTTATGGGACAAATTACTGGAGAACAAAATACATTTTTACAATTAACATCTAAAGACGCCGTCATGTTTGTCTATAAAAAAACTATTTTCGAAATACACAATGATTATCGAAAATCGTCTTCATCCAATAGTACAGAACAAGAAGTATTCCAAATATTGGATATATATTGTCAAATATTGAAAACTGTCGTGGGTCATTTTGTAAATCAAAATGATTTATTACTAATTAGAAGTAACAAAACTTATATAAATGAATTAAAAAAAATAGAACAAACTGGAGAATTGATAAATAATCATAAAGCAAATAGTAATCAATTACAAAAAATCAAATTAGTCATTGATTGTTTCACTGATGTAAATGAAAATTATCATGAAACAATTCAACAATTTATAATAAAATTTTTCAAAAGTAAAAATACACATGAAATACATGAAGACATTTACAAAGAAAAAATCGCCAAATTTATATTAGCGAATCATATAAGCTCAAACTTGGACTCCTTTATGAATTATATTGTTCCCAATTGAAACTTGAACATTATACCGAAATAAAGATTTGTTTCTTTCTGATTTTTTTATTTTTATTTTTTGTTAAATCTACTCCACTAGATAAAACATTTGGCTGATTAATATGATAAAATTCATTGATCAACATTTTTTTAATGAATTCATAAATAATGTAGAGCACATTTTCATTACACATTCCAACAATTAAAATACTCCCTGTACGAAATATCATAAAAGAAACCTCCACAATTTTTTGATACTTATCCCTATCCTCGTTTGAAATTTGGGATCCCGTTTGTAATTCCACATCCACCTCCGGATTATAATAAAATTTACATTGTATTCCAGGATAAGAACAAGGATCGTAAATACATTGTATATTATATTTCATTTTTAATATATCATACAACGCCTCACGATTGATATAAAAACCACAATTAAAATTGGAATTTATCAAGACCGTATCACTTTTTTGTAAATAACCGAGTGGTTCTTTAATATATGGTTGTAATGTGTTCAATAATGTCTTTAATACTTGATCATATATTTGGTCATTTTGAATTCCAGGTATTTCAACTTTCCCTGTATTGAATACTTTAATATGAAATTCTTTAAATATGTTATCAATATGAATACGCAAAATCATTACAAAACAATTGTAAAATGCGCTCTTCTTTTTACTTCGGTAACTCATAATATCTTTTTTGGAAATACCAATACTCACCTTACGAATGTCTTTGAATTTAATCCTACCATTTGGATTATTAATACTTGTAATGATTTGTTCATCGTAATATAATTCTTCTTTTAATTTTTCCTTTATGTAATCGAGTTCCTCTTGTTGAAGCGAATTGAATTTCATTTGTTTTTTAATGACACCATTTTTCGGCATCGAATATTGAATCACTGGGATTTCCCAAAATATAGATTTCAAATCAATTTCTTGATTCAAATATGCGATTTTTGATTTGGTCGATATATATATTTCCGTAGCTTTAGGAATATTTCTATTATTTTTATCATTTTCTCCAACAATATCTTCGGTAATATTCAAAGTGATTTCATTTGACGAATCATCATGATCTACCTGGTCAATATCTAAATCCTCACCATAATCATTTGAAATAAATTTTTCCCATTCATCGTCAATATTTTCTGCGGAGCAGTTTTTTATATTGTTTTTTTTATTATTGTTTTTATTAAATTTTGTATTAGACATATCTTATATATAATTGCTCTGTTTCCTTTAAATTCTTTAAATTAAAATTATTTCAATTATTTTTTTAATTAACTACTATATAAAATGGAGACAAAGAGCATACCAATCCAATGTCACAAAAGTTATTTAAGAAAAGATTTAGAAAAAATAAATCAACCAACTTATTCATTAGAATTAAACAAGAATAATTTTGACCCATCAAAAAGTTCCCCGCCAAATGAGTTCATGACAAAATTGAATAAACGTATGGACATATACAACCACTTAGAAACATTATCAAGTTCGCCGGTGATGACTTATAACATGACATTGATTGCCTCTGCTTTTGGTAAATAATCCAATAATTTATAAATAATGTAATTTATATAATATTTTTGTTCACAATCCGGAAAATGAATGACATTTTCTATAAAAATTAAAAATTCAGTAGTTACCACGTATTGTTTGAATCGAATAATATAATTCAAAAAATCTTTGATTATATTTTTTTTATTAATATTATATTTTATACTCGTTTCTTTGATGTAATTGAGTATATCATCAACCCGATTAGTGTTCTTGTGTTCAATACACTTGTTATAAAGTATATTCCATATATTATTGTCAATAATATGATAATTATCGCAAATCATATCTTGATTGGATTGTAAATAATTAATCATACTTCTAATATCCGACTTGAATATTTCCTGTATTTTTTTCAAAGATTGATATTCTAATTTGATACCTTCTTTTTCTGTAATATTTTTTAAAAATTCTATAATTTTTTCAGATGGCAATTGATTAAATCGTAATCTAAGAAACTCGTTTTGTAATCCTTCATCAATACGACTAATATAATTACAAATCAAACAAAAACGAACATTGTTTGAATAATTTTGTAATAAATATTTGAGCGCCTGTTGAGCATTTTTTGTCATGTAATCCACTTCATCTAGAATAACAAATTTCATTCCCTTGGTAAATAATGTTTTTGAATTCACAAACTGATTAATTTGATTACGAATAATATCTATTCCTCTCTCATCAGATGCGTTTAAATGAATAATTAAGCTCCTATTTTTTTCATTATTTATTTCTTGGTATTTGTTTATTAGATTTATTATAGTCGTTGTTTTACCTGTACCTGGTGGTCCATATAACAATAAATTTGGGAAATACGATGTATTTATAATATTTTGTAGAATTTCCTTGTTCAAAGGGTCTAATACAATATGTTCAAATTCGGAAGGTCTGAATTTTTCAATCCAAGGAATAGATTCGTTTTCTGTATTTATATTTAAATTATTCAAACTCATTGTAAATTTTATACATTACTATAATTTTTAGTTTTTATATTTTAGTTTTACTATTTTAGTTTATAAAATAATTGAAATATATTTCTTTTTATTTATAAATGAATAAAAACATGCCTTCTTTAAACAAAAACAACGAATGTGGATATTTAGAAATATTTATTGGTCCGATGTTTTCCGGAAAAACCAGTAAATTAATCGATTTATACAAACAATATTCATTTTGTAATATACCTTTAGCGGTGATTAATCATTCATCGGATACTAGATATGATGATACAATGTTATCCACACATGATAAAGTTATGATACCATGTATTCAAACCTCATACCTAGCGCGAATTACAAATGACATGGATAATGTTGAGGTGATTTTAATCAATGAAGGGCAATTCTTTGAGGATCTATACGATTTTGTAGTTGATATGTTAAAATTTAATAAAAAAATATATGTTTCTGGGTTAGACGGTGATTTCAAAAGAGAGAAATTCGGTAAAATATTAGATTTAATTCCATTATGCGACAAGGTCACAAAAATGACATCTTTATGTAGTTTGTGTAAAAATGGAACACCTGGTTTGTTCTCCATGCGTTTAACCAATGAAAAAGAACAAATGTTAATCGGTTCTTCGAATTATATTCCAGTTTGTAGATTTTGTTATGAAGAAAATGAACAAAACTAGTTGGCTGTTTTCGTTATAATATTTTTTAAAATAACTTAAATCAATATTTATGTTATATGATATAGTAAATGGACGGTATTGATATAATCAATGATCTAAAATTAGATAATAATGTAAACGCGGATCAACCCACTCAAACAGGTCCAGTAAAAGGAAAAAGAGGAAGAAGATCCAAAAAGGAAATAGAAATGGCAAAAGCATTAGAAAATAAGTTAAACAATCCGGATGTAAATGATGGTGAAAACCATGTAATTTTATCTCAGCCGAAACCAGAGGAAGAAATCGTAAAACCACCTCCAAAAAAGCGAGGAAGAAAACCAAAAGGGGGGAAAATTGTTCAACAAACGGTCGCACCACCTCCAAAAAAGGAGGAAAAGCCAAATATTATATTACATTTGAAATGTTCTATTAAAGATCTGGATGAAAATAGTGAGTTCAATATGAAAAATAATAGTATAGAATCTTTCAATTTTGAAAATTCTAAAAAAGATTTTTTATATGAGGTCATTGATAACAGTCAGGAAAAATACCAGGCAACAACGCAACCTACAATGACATATAATTCAAGTGATCAGTCAAATAATTTATTTGCTACACAATGTCAAAAAAAGAGCATAGACAATGAAGAAGAAACAAAGGAAATATGGCGAAAATTGAAGAATTTAGAATACAATTTACACACAAATAATATTTCAGATAAAAAATCGGCATGTTTTTGGTGTTCTTATGATTTTGACAATCCGCCAATTTATATTCCAAAATATGTAATTAAAGATACTTATCATGTATATGGTTGTTTTTGTACTCCAGAATGCGCTACAGCTCATTTAATGGGTGAAAGTATAGACACATCTACTAAATTTGAAAGGTATTATTTGTTGAATCATATTTATTCCAAAATTTATAATTACACCAAAAATATAAAACCCGCACCAGATCCACACCACATGTTGGAAAAATACTATGGATCATTGACGATACAAGAATACCGGTCTATATTAAAAACTGACCGTTTATTTTTAATTGTGGATAAACCGCTTACACGTATATTACCAGAATTCCATGAGGACAATGATGAATTTATAATAAATAATAAAATCATTCCTTCTAATAATTATCAGGCAAAAAGCAAACTTGCTACGATTAAAAAAACCCAGACCAAAAGCAGTATCTTGAGTGAGAAATTTGGATTGTAATTTTTAGATTATACTTTGTAAATAATACAATAATATTTGAATTTATTATATTATTTTATCCACCAATCCATATATAGCTAATCTTTGAGTCGAAGTGTGTTTTGCTCTATTTCACTTTTGAGTTTTTCTTCTTGTTTATGATTATATGATTTCATGGAATTATCTAATTTATGTCTAATTTGTTTATAAATTTCCTGGTTTATTGATGTGGATTTTTGGGATGGTTCTTTTTTTTCAGTAATGCCTAAATATGCCTTGATCACCTTAATATGATCGTAATGTGCGTCTTCTAATTTTGAATAACTTGTATCATAATCATAGTCCGTTTGACGCATAATCATATTTATTTTTTCGTTGAGTTCGTCTTTGTTTATAAAACTAATATTGTCCATATTATTTATACTTATAAATATTAAATATTTTTTAAACTGTATTAAACGAAATTTATTATAATAAAATATACCCATGAATACAAAGATTGAAAATTTAATAAATGATGTTGGTGGTCTTATCCGTAATGGTGTTAGTAAATTAATGTATGATTTTACTGTTCAACATCTAACCAACGAACTTGAAAAATGTAAAAGTGAAATGGAATATTATAAAAATGAATTAGAAAAAATAAAAAAAGATTTTTTGAGTAGTAAAGAAAATATTGTTTTAGAAATACACGATGATATTTCAAATAAATCTGGAGTCACGAAGACTACCATTGATAATTTCTTTTGTCTAAATAGTAAAAATATTGTTGTTTCTAAAAAAGAGGCAGAATCAGAGGAAGAAGAGGAAACCGAGGTAGGTATTGATGAAGAGGAAGAGGAGGACGAAGAAACAGTCGCAGGCTTAGAGGAAGAAGAAGCTGATGAAGAAGAGGAGGAAGAAACAGTCGCAGGCTTAGAGGAAGAAGAAGAAGAAGAAGAAGAAACAGTCGCAGGCTTAGAAGAAGCTGAAGAAGATGAAGCTGAAGAAGAGGAGGATGCTGAAGAAGAAACAGTCGCAGGCTTAGAGGAAGAAGAAGAGGAGGATGCTGAAGAAGAGTCCGAAGAAGAGGTTGAAGAAGAAGTTGAAGAAGAAGTTGAAGAAGAAGTCGAAGAAGAAGTCGAAGAAGAAGAAGAGGAACATGAAGAGGAGGAAGAGGAAGAAGAAGAGGAAGAGGAAGAAGATGCCGAAGAAGAAGAAGTTTTTGAAATAGAAATCGATGACGTTACATATTTTACTGAAAATGAAGAAAATGGTAACATATATTCAGTTGATGAAAATGGTGATCCAGGAAATAAAATAGGTTATTTAAAAGACGGTGAGCCATTTTTCTATTAGATAAGATAAGATAAGAAATAGATAATTACACGCATAATTTTTTTATGCGTATAATATAGTATAAATGTTTGAATTATGTGCGCCAGCATTAATATATTTATTTTTTTCAATTATTCAAATATTGATTGATTCGTATTTAGGATTATACAATACTGCTGTTATAAAAATCATTGTCATCATATTAATGACTCTTTTATTAAATGTTTTGTGCGAACAAAATTTAGGAGTAATATCATGGATCATTGTCTTTATTCAATTAATATTTCTTACAAGTATAGTGAGTTTCGTATTATATATTTTTGGACTAAATGGGTCTCAAGGAAAAATACAAAAACAACCATATAATCCTCCTGAGACAATTATTCAGCCAAATGAACTTATTTTAGAAAAACTATATCCAAAACACGGAATCACAAAATATTTACATATTCCAATTTCACTCGTTTCATCATCAAATGATGATTTAAACGCAAATATTTGTAAATATGTAGCAAAACCAGTACAAGATCCTGTTCCTGTCCAAATACAAAAAACATATAAATCTCCACCTCCATTTGGTTCATCATCACCGGAATATGAAAGTTTTGTTTCTTATTAGGGGATCATGTAAAAATATTAATAAAACCAATATAAAAACATATGTATTTAATAATATAATATGTTTTTTAAACTCCTTTCATTCGTTTTACTCTTTCACATATATATGTCAAATGTTTATCCAGAACAACAGTTGAAATTATTAATGAATCTTTCCTATTTTTGTATATATGTTTTTACTTTATTAGAAATGAAAGTAAAGCAACTATATTTACAAATCATAAATGATAATCCCAAATTATTAGAATTGATGAAATATATATCTAACAAATCGGGTGAAGATAATATAGAAATTATTTCAGACAACCAGGTGATTAATACATGCAATAGAGACGATTCAAATTGGTATCAACTTATACCAAATTATTGTAAATTTATCATATATTCTGATCCGGAGCCACAAACAAGTACTATCATAAATAAAAAAATTGTACCGAATACAAAAAATATTCAAAATGAATTGTTTAATTACGAAATATGTAATTATACTTTTATTTCGTTTGATTTATATATTCAAAATGAATTGAAACAAGTTAATTATGATTTGAATTTATTTTTCAACGGAAATAATTATTATGTGATTAATAATAAAATAGATAAATACGTTGTATGCTTTTTATTGTATTCAAGACACGGTGTTTATCAAAAACCAGAAAATTGTAAATATAAAATAAATATAATCGATCATAATGCCAACATGGTTGAAATTTGTGAAAAAGATGTTATTATGTTATATAAAGATAATTATGAAATTATTGAGGTGATTTGTCCAAATGATTACCCAGATAAAGAACATATAAGTGATTCTGAAAGTGAAGAAAGTGAAAAAAGTAAAAATAGCAGTGACGAAAGTTATGAAAAAATAAATAATTAATAAACAATATAAAAAAATATAAATATTATACATTATATGGTTACTCCCCAACCAACAATGGCGATAGAGACACTACCTGAAACAACCGAATATCATCATTTATTAGATAAATGGACTTTGTGGGCGCATTTACCTCATGATACAGATTGGAGTATTAATAGTTACAAAGTAATATATGATATGGAAACCGTAGAAGGGACCATTGCTATTATTGAAACCTTGCCGGAGGTTTTAGTCAAAAATTGTATGTTATTTATAATGCGACACGGTATTAAACCCATCTGGGAAGACCCGCGAAACCGAAATGGTGGGTGTTTTTCTTATAAAATATCAAATAAAAACGTGTATGATGTTTGGCGTAAGTTAACATATTTATTAGTAGGTGAATCAATCAGTAGTCAAGAGTCATTTGTTGCGAATGTAACCGGGATAACTATATCTCCTAAAAAAAATTTTTGTATCATAAAAATATGGATGTCTAATTGTTTGTATCAAAATCCGGCAATCATAACAAATGAAATCCGGGATTTATCGAGTCAGGGGTGTTTATTTAAAAAACATGTACCTGAATATTAGATTTTACAGAATTTGTATGTATTTGTTTTACAAATATTTACAAATACTTATAAATATACAAATATATTGGAAAATAATAAATATATTGTTAAAACAAATTAAATATATTGAAAATTATAATAAATAAACAAGTATGGTTGAGTTGGTTATTACTGAAAAAGAGCCTTCAAAAAAAACAATATGTTTAAATATGATTGTTAAAAATGAAGCAAGAATTATACGCGAAACATTAGAAAAATTATCTTCAAAAATTAATTTTGATTACTGGGTTATTTCAGATACCGGATCAACAGACAATACAATAGAAGTCATTGAAACTTATTTTAAAGAAAAAGGTATTCCCGGAGAAATTGTTCAACACGAATGGAAGGATTTTGGTTATAATAGAACTGAAGCTTTAAAAAGTGCTTATGAAAAAACCGATTATGTTTTAATATTTGATGCTGATGATGAAATATGTGGTGATTTTAAATTACCTGAAATGTTGGAGCATGATGAATATATGTTTCAGTTTGGTAATGTTATTGATAATAACATGTATGGTCGTATTTTAATGGTAAATAATAGAAAAAAATGGTTATATGTAGGTGTTTTACACGAGGTGATTGTACCATTTGAGCATCACCCAAGTAGATATGTTATTTCTGGAAATTATTATACAGTATCTGGTCGTTGTGGTGATAGAAATACAAACAATCCCGACAAGTATTTGAAAGACGCAAAAATATTAGAAAAAGCATATCATGAATGTATTGAAAAGAAAGATACATTATACAATAGATATGCGTTTTATTGTGCGAATAGTTATAAAGACCATGGTGATTTTGAAAATGCCATTATATGGTATAAAAAAACGCTCGAGCACGATAATTGGAGCCAAGAAAAATACCACTGTTGTACGCAATTATATCATTGTTATAAATCATTAAATCAGCCAGAAAATGCGTTTTATTACTGTGTAAAATCATATAGTTATGATAATGAAAGAGGCGAAGGTTTATATCAATTAATACAACACTACTGTTGTGAGAATATGAATGAAGTTGCGTATGCTTATTATAGTTTAATCAAGGACTATTTAGAAAATCGTTATTTAACATCAAATGTATCTGATAAATTGTTTGCTGACAACACAATATTACAATTTATGCTTCCGTACTATATGATTATAGTTTCAGAAAAAACTAGAAATTATAAATCAGGTATTATGATGTATAGAATAATTATGGCAAAACGAACTAGAGGAATGCAAGAATTTTTCATAAGATGTATGTTGTTTAATTTACAATTCTTTACTGATCATATTCCAGAAAACGAGCGATCTGAATTTTTTACTACATTTAAAGATTATGTTAAATTTTTGGAAGAAAATGGATATCCAATATCTAGTTATGATTTTATGGAACATTATAAGAAATTTAATGTTAATGTACTACCTAATACCACTGACAATAAGGTTTTCCCAATTGAAATTTGTAAAGAAAGTAAGAAAATTTTATTCTTTACAGGATGGTCTGGTGAAAAATGGAATTACACCCATAGTTTAACAAAAGCATTAGGTGGTTCTGAAACAGCAGTTGCTTATTTAGCTAAAAATTTCCCAAAAGATTATGAAATATATGTAAGTGGTGATGTAGAGGAAGAAACTGTTGATAACATTAGATATATTCACTTATTCAATCTTCCTAAATTTTTCAAGGAAAATGCGATACATACAATCGTTGTTTCAAGATATATTGGATTTTTGGAGCTATTTTCACAATATCTGTCATTTTATAAATTATATGTGTGGGCACATGATACTTGTTTTCATGCGTATGGTTCAAACTTTTTAGGCGAACCTGAAATTATTAATAAATGGAACAGTCGAATTAATAATGTCGTATGTTTAACTCCATGGCATAAAAATTTCTTTTCAGATAAGTATCCTGTAATAAAAGATAAAATTGTTACCATAAACAATGGTATCATCAATGAAATGTTTAAACACCCATTAAATCAAAAAGTACCAAACCGTTTTATATATACATCTTGTCCAGAAAGAGGACTTGGAAGATTACTACATTTATGGCCGCAAATATTGGAAAAATATCCAGATGCTACGTTAAAAATATCGAGTTATAATAATTTCCCAAAAAATGCGGAAGAAGACAAAATGTTGGAATACATTAAACAAACACCAAGTATTGAACATCTAGGTAGATTAGGTAGAGACGCATTATATGAATTAATGTCATCAGGTGATGTATGGTTATATCCAAGTTATTGGCCAGAAACCTCATGTATAACTGCTCTTGAAATGTTACGTTCAGAGGTAGTTTGTGTGTACTATCCAGTAGCGGGTTTAACAAATACCATGGAGGATTATGGCATACCTATAAAGGAAGGTCAAGAATTAGAAGTTTTATTTTCAATCACAGAAGAACAGAAAGATATTTTAAGATTTACAGGTAGAAGATATGCGGAAACTAGTACTTGGGCAGAAAGGGCAAAAGTATGGTGTGACATGATTTTTTCTGAATAAAAAACAAAAAAATCAATAAAAACAATATTAAAAATTGATTTAAAATAAATATTTCTATTAATAGTAATAATATAAATATTTGATTATTTTAATGAATACAAACAACATATCTCCATTAAGATATCCTGGCGGTAAAACAAGAGCGTGTAAAGTAATTGATGAAACCATTCAAAAATATTTTATAGTTGAATCGTTTGATCATTTAGTCTCACCTTTTTTAGGAGGCGGTTCTTTTGAATTTTATTTTCAAAATAAATACAAAAAACCATTGATAGTAAATGATAAATTTACTCCATTATATCATTTCTGGACGCAGGTAAAAAATGATAAAACCGCGCTATGTAATCGTTTAAAAACCATTACAAATGTATCAAAAGAAGATTTTATGAAATACAGGAAAAACATATTACAACTGGACGACAATATTTTAGAACAAGCTATATTATATTTTATCATAAATCGTTGTTCTTTTAGTGGTGCGACATTATCTGGAGGTTTCTCAGAAGAAGCAAGTAAAAAAAGATTCACCGAATCATCTATTGACAGAATAAACAAAATGAATTTAGATCATACTACAATATACAATCTAGACTTTGAAGAGTTTTTGAATAATCATACAACAGAAAGATCTTTTATATTTTTAGACCCGCCGTATTATCTGGAAAATAAAAAATCGAATTTATATGGAAACAATGGTGATTTACACGAAAATTTCAATCATGAAAAATTATATCAAGTAATAACATCAAAACAACAAAACTGGATTATTACTTATAACAATTGTGAATATATCAAGAATTTATACAAAGATTATCTCATTATAGACGACGACAAAATAAATTGGAGTTATGGAATGAATAAAAGCAAAAAATCATCGGAAATCATTATTATTTCGCATCGTCTAGAAGGTATATAATAAATTATGTGGTCTCCATAATATAATATCAACGAATCAATATTATATTATTTTATTTTTTACACCTTTTAGGATTAAGGTTTAAGGTACTGGAAAAGGTCGCTGACTTTTTTCTACAACAAGTGGTTCAGGAATAAAGACTGGTGTTCTTTCAAAAAAATTTGCGGTTTCTAATTTTTTCAATTCTGGAAC